>Ga0070752_1001011_pt1 | contig 20818 bp, 33 predicted proteins | sample VirMetDEL_Aug_30_FD_77440 | JGI IMG/M metagenome (GOLD analysis project Ga0070752, IMG submission 77440) | Aqueous microbial communities from the Delaware River and Bay under freshwater to marine salinity gradient to study organic matter... | ecosystem: Environmental > Aquatic > Marine > Coastal...
ACGCGCTGGTCGCGTCCGAGGTCAGCTTCCTTGAGGCCGAGCATTTCGGCGAAAAGCTGCACGAGACGACCTTCCGGGCGATCGTCGATCTGACCAGCCGCGGCCGCCGCGCCGATCCGGTGACGCTGAAGGACTATCTGGCCGACGAGAAGGTCAGCGAGGACATGACCGTCTCGCAGTATCTCGCCCGGCTGGTTGCCGCGGCAGTCCCGGCATCGCTCGCGCGGGAATACGCGCTGGCCGTGATCGACAGCCATGCGGCGAGGAAGGCCGCCCGGGCGTGCGACGACTATGCCGGCAGGTTCCTCGCCCGCGATCCGTCCAAGGGCATCACGGACCTTGTGGCGGGATTGGAAGACGAGCTCGGCGCCGTGCGCGCACTGGCGCCGTCGGTGAAGGAACGAGAGAGCATCAGCGACGTGCTGGACGTCTTCCTGCACAATCTGGGTGAAGGCCGGCGGGGCGAGGGACGATCGATCCCGCTCCCGCTGCCCGAACTGGCCGACGTGCTCCAGGAAGACGGGTTTCAGGCGGGCAACCTCTACGGCCTGCTTGGCGCGTCGGGTGAGGGCAAGACCTCTCTGATGCTGCAGATCCTGCGGTGCGCGGCCGACGCCGGGCATCCGGCCTTCCTGCTGTCCTATGACCAGACGCCGGAGCAGGTCACGCGCCAGATGATCAGCCAGGCGACCGGCATCTCGGTCTCGCAGATGACCCGCTACAACCCGCCGACGTCGAACACGCTGAGCGCCAAGGAAATGGAGATGATCGTCGCCGAGACCGAGCGGCTTCGCCGGCTGCCGATGGGCGTGAAGCGGCTGACCAACCAACGGATCGGCTCCATCGCCAGCTTGGCTCGCTCATGGGTGGGGAAGGTGCGAAAGAGCCGGGCCCCCGATGGAACGCCGTGGGGCGCTCCCCTGATCATCCTCGACCACAATCGGAAGGTGACGCCGGAAGACCCGCGCGCGCATGAGGGCCGCATTGCAGGCACCGTGAACGGGGCAGGGAAGGCGATGGCCGAAGAACTCGGCGCTGCGGTGCTGTTCCTCAACCAGCGCAACGGCAAGGGCATGGGCCGCAAGGTCCCGCGGCCGATCGCGGAAGACCTTTATGGTGGGGAGACCGCAAAGGAGGACTACGACGCCATCCTCTACATCTACCGGCCCGAGCGGTGGCGCGACGAGCAGCTGAGCATAGCCCGCGACCAGGCCGACGCCGACGAGATCAATCGCCGGTTCATGCTGCGGAAGTCGTTCAACGACACGCCCCGCGATCCCGAGAACATGGCCGAGATCGGCACGCTGAAGGTCCGGTACGGACGGACGGGGATCAAGGAGTTCGTCCGGTTCACCGGCCAGTTCACCCGGTACGAATCCGAGCGCGACGGCCGCGCAGGTGCGGAGCTTCCCTTCTGATGCGCTACGAGCCCGGAAAATCATTTGCCTGGTTCATGCCCTACGGCCGGGGCTACCTCGCTGTCTTCGCCTATCCCGGCAACAAGCGGACCCGCTACCTGCGGCATCCCGACGGCAAGCCCGTCCAGTTCCCGGACTACCTGCAGGCGATCGAGGCGGCCCAGCTTCAGGTCCGCAAGCGGTGCGAGCCGGACATCGTCGCGAGCCCGGCTGAGGATCCGATGGCGGCGCGGCTGGCGGCCGAGGTTGCCGACTTCAAGGATCGGCGGGCCGAGAATGATCGCAAGCTGCGGTCGGAGACCTTCACCATGCGCCGGGCGGGAAAGCGCGCCGTGGTCGTGGAGACAAAGCGGAGGGCAGGATGATCAATCCCTATCGGATTGAAGGACCGGCGCTGATCTCGTTCTCTGGCGGGCGGACCTCGGCATTCATGCTCTGGCAGCTTATCCAAGCGCACGGCGGCACGCTGCCCGACGACGTGGTTGTGGCATTCGCCAACACCGGCAAGGAGCGCGAGGAAACGCTGCGCTTCGTCCACGAATGCGGGTCGCGTTGGGGCGTCGATATTCACTGGCTGGAATGGCGCGATAGCCCTGACGGCTTTGAGCGCGTCGGGTTCAACAGTGCCAGCCGGAACGGCGAGCCTTTTGCTCAGATCATCGCGAAGAAGCAGCGGCTTCCGAACTGGAAAGAGCGTTGGTGCACCGAGTTCCTGAAGGTCCGGCCGCTGTTCGCCCTTGCCGCATTGCAGGGATGGGAAGCCGGCTCCTACGCCGAGGTCATCGGCCTTCGATATGACGAAGGACATCGCGTCCTCAAGGGGCTCGGCAAGGCCGATGAGAAGGGCCGGATGGTCCGCTACCCGCTCGCGAAGGCGAAGGTCGTCAAGGCTGACGTGATGTCCTTCTGGGCTGCGCAGGACTTCGACCTCGGCCTCGAACCTTGGGAGGGGAATTGCGATCTGTGCTTCCTCAAGGGCCGGGCGATCAAGAAGCAGATCATCCGTAATGATCCAGCAGTCGCCGCCTGGTGGGATGAGCAAGAGACCGTCGAGCGCGGCAACGGTCGCGGCTGGTTCGACAAGCGGGATCGCGTCGCCGGGCTGGTTGCCGAGGTTGCCGCATCCCCGACGCTCTTCGAGGACTTTGACCCCGAGGAATACGATGTCGAGTGCGGCCTCACCTGCGCGGAGGCCTCATGACCTCACGTCCCAAGGGCAAGCTCGACGCGCTCCTCGACGGTCTGGGCATCCGGCTCATCCCGGTCAAGCGACGGCGGTCGGAAGCCGATGCCGAGAGCCATGCCCGCGGCATGTGCCATTCCATCCGCAATGCCTATGGCGACGGGCACCTGATCATGGTCCTGCGGCTCATCCGGCAGTCGGGCAGGAACAAGACCGCGCTCTGGTCGGAAACCATCGGGGCTCTGTCGGACGTGCTCATACAGCGCCCCGAATGGCAGGAGAGGGCGTCAGACCTGTTCGACGCGCTCGACACCATCGACCTCAACAAGATGCGGCGTGAGGCCGTCCTGCGCCGCCCCTGGCCGGTGCGGGCCACGTTGCGGTCCTACCTGTTCCTCGCGCTGCAATCCCGGCTCGAGGCCGAGGCATACGATCGAGACCTATTCGGGGAGCATCCGGCATGAAGCGAACCAACGATCCCCTCAACGACGAGGCCAATCACGTGGCGGACGTGATCGAGCATGCCTGCGGTCCGTACAAGATCGCAGCGGTTTACCTCGGCTTGGCGAAGGTGATCGCACGATCATCGAAGAAGGCCGAGCGGCCAGACGCGAACGAGCTTGCGGACCTCATCAAATGGTTTGCGCAGTCAGAATTCGAGGATAGCGCCGCATGAGAGACATCAGCGAAGACGCGGCCGTGCTTGCCGACATGATCCCGGTGATCAAAGGGCGCTTCGTGGAGGCAATCGACACCGATCTCCATGTGACTTCCCGGCTGACCCACCCGCCGGCTGTCGTCTCCTGCTGGCCGGCTACACGGTCTGGGCCCGGCGATGATGATCCGTCTCCGCCGTTCCGTCCAAGTGCGGCCGCGATCTCCCGGTCCCACGAGGTGATGCACGAATGGCTGATCGACTTCGTCCCCGATCTGGATCATCGTAGGCTCATCCTGGCATGGTCCGCGAGCATGGCCCGGCCGAAGAGATACGGCTCGTTCGCCCGCTGGTGCAAGAAATCCGGCCGCGCGCGTAGTACGGCAAACCATCGGCTGCTGTCTGCATTCTCTATCGTTGCGGCGTTAATCCGAAAAAACGGAAAATCGTTGCAAGCCCCTGATTGGTCTAGGGTTGGACAGCTTGCCCGGAATTCGGGTATCGATTTGGGTAAGGTCAGGGAGCGTGCGTCGGAAGCGTCATTCGAAAGCCGAGACGGCATCGGATCATGGCGAGCGGCAGACGCGGTCCCGGCCAACGATCCCGACAATCAGGATTTCACCTGGGCCGAGCAGCAGGCCGAACGCCGTCGGCGGATGGCCGAGCGCAAGGCCGGGTGATCGCGCCATGGCGAAGCTCACGAAAGCCCAGCGCCGCGTTCTCGCTCACATGGCGCAGACTGGCGAGGCTTTGAGGCAAGGCTGGGAGTTTCGAGGCTGCGACGGGCTCCATGTGTGCCAGACGCCGCTGATGGCTAGGCTTGAAGGCAGCGGTTTCGTCAACGTCGAACAGGTCGGCGGCAGCACATTCGCAACGATCACCGATGCAGGGCGTCAAGCCCTTTCATATCCCTGCCCCGGTTAGGGCCTGCGTTCCACGCGGGTGTGTTTGACCCGGGGCGGGGAGGCCATCACTTCCAGCGCAAGAGGCAGGCCATGCACCGCTACCGCATCCGCCGCCGGATCGTGAACGCGATCGGATGGATCATCGCCAAGCTGCTGGTGCGGGCTGTGAAGCGGCAGGGGCTCTAGTCGCCGGACGCGGACGACAGCCGGCGCCATTCCGAGTAGGTCAGAAGATTGTCGGGGGCGTTGTCGCGCTCGTCCTCAATGAGATCAAGCGGGTGCGCGTCTATAAACAGGGCGCCGAGAACGCTGTAGCGGCCGCGAAACTGCAGGTCATTGGAGCCGACGGCGCGATGAACGACAATGGGAAGGGTCATGGTGATCTCCGTTTGGATGATCCCGCCTCAATCCGTTTCGCCGTTTCACCATTCCCGAGCGGGTGCATGAACGGTGCCCGATTCCCTCGGCGTGCGTCAATCGCTAGACCGGCAGCGACCGCACGGCCAGCGCCAGTTCCAGATAGGCGCGCACAGGGCCGGGAACGGCAGCCGCACCGCTTGCCCACGTCGAGACGGTATTGGGCCTGACGCCCATGCGCTCGGAGAACTTGCTCTGGGACAGTCCTAGTGCCTTCAAGGCAGCTCGAAACTCGATTTTTGTCATGGCATCGTATCGGTTCGTCAGAAGATCGGGCGGCCAGTATAACGGTTTGTGGGAATAAGCGCCATGCCGGGCTGCAAATCATGCCAGCAGAGAAGGCGCCTCCTCGCCGCCGGCTATGCCAAGGGCGGCATCAAGGGTGCGGTGAAGGCGGTTCCGTCGATAGGCAGGCACTTAGTCGCACACCCGCCGAAGCTGAAAGGGAAGGACGATGGCGCTAACCGATAAGCAGCGCCGGTTCGTCGACGAATACCTGATAGACCTGAACGCCACCCAGGCAGCGATCCGCGCCGGGTACAGTGCAAAAGCAGCCCAAGGACAGGGCTCCCGGTTGCTATCAAATGCTATGGTCGCCCGAGCGGTGGCCGAAGGCGCGCATAAACGGGCCGCCAAGGCCGAGGTGACGGCACAGGACGTGCTCATCGGCTTGCACAGGGAAGCCACCCGCGAAGGCGACGGCGCCTCTCACGCGGCTCGTGTGAGCGCCTGGGGGCTTCTCGGAAAATACCACAAGCTGTTCACCGATCGGATCGAGGCGGAAGTCTCTCTCGACGTCACGGTAATCGATGCCCGCAGCAAGCTCCGTTCTCTCCTCGCTCGCCAGCCTGCCACCCGCGGAACTGGAAGCGGTACTGGCGGGGCTGACGGATAAGGATTGCCAGGCGCTTCTCCATGATTGGCGCGTCTTCGCCCGGCCGAACCAGACCGAACCGGAAGGGGACTGGCAGAACTGGATGATCCTCGCGGGGCGCGGCTTCGGAAAGACCCGCACTGGCGCAGAGTGGGTGCGCGAACAGGTCAAGGCCGGCGTGAAGCGGGTCGGTCTCATCGCGCCGACGGCATCGGACGCTCGCGACGTCATGGTGGAAGGCGAGAGTGGCCTTCTGGCCGTGTGCTGGGCCGGTGATCGGACGGACGACGGCGAACCTCTTGGCCGCCCGGCCTATGAGCCTTCCAAGCGACGGCTGACCTGGCAGAACGGCGCGGTGGCGACGATGTTCTCGGCCGAGGAGCCGGAGCGCCTTCGCGGGCCGCAGCACGAGCGGATCTGGGCCGACGAATTGGCCGCGTGGAAGTATCTGCGCGAGACCTGGGACATGGCGATGTTCGGGCTTCGGCTCGGGGACCGACCGCGGACCTGCATCACGACGACGCCGAAACCGCTTCCTGTCGTGCGAGAGATCGCCAAGGACGAGCGCACGGTGGTGACGCGGGGTTCGACGTTCGACAACGCCGGCAACCTCGCCCCGAGCTTCCTGCGAGCCATTGAGGACAAATACGCCGGCACCCGTCTTGGCCGGCAGGAATTGAACGCCGAGCTGCTGGACGATGTGCCGGGGGCCCTGTGGACCCGCGACATGATCGACGAGGCGCGCAAGGGCGTTCGCCTGCCGGACATGAGCCGGATCGTGGTCTCGATCGATCCCAGCGGCACCAGAGGCGACGAGGACGAAGGCGACAGCATCGGCATCATCGTTGCGGGCAAGGGCGTGGACGGGATCGGCTACATCATGGCCGACCGGACCTGCAAGCTTTCACCGGACGGCTGGGGCCGGCGCTCTGTCGCCGCCTATCACGAGTTCAAGGCCGATCGGATCATCGCCGAGCGCAACTTCGGCGGCGCCATGGTCGAGCACGTCATTCGCACGATCGACCGGAGCGTCAGCTACAGCGAGGTCGTCGCCAGCCGGGGCAAGATCGTCCGGGCCGAGCCGGTTGCCGCTCTCTACGAACAAGGCAAGGTGAGGCACGTCGCAGGTATGGAGCGTCTGGAAGACCAGATGTGCTCGATGACCAGCGACGGCTACCTCGGCGAAGGCTCTCCCGATCGCGTCGATGCGCTGGTGTGGGCGCTCACGGAATTGATGGTCACCGGATCGAACTACGACATCAGGGCTTGGGGGTAGTTCGTGCGGTTTCTCGACTCCATCGTCAACATCTTCACCGGCCAAGGGCTGACGAAGGGCAAGGCGCACGGCGCCACCTATGCCTTCACGCCGATGGACCCGATGGAGCTGGAAGCGGCCTATCGCGGATCGTGGCTCGCGAGGAAGGTGATCGACATTCCCGCCATGGATATGTGCCGGGAATGGCGTGATTGGCAGGCCGAGAACGACCAGATCGAGAAGATCGAGGCCGAGGAAAAGCGGCTGAACGTCCGCGGCAAGGCGCTGGAGGCCAAGACCAAGGCGCGGCTGTACGGCGGCGCGGCGATGTTCATCGGCGATGGCTCGGTCAATCAGTCGGAGGAACTGCGGCCCGAGCGGCTGAAGAACGGCGGGCTCCGGTATCTCCCGGTCCTGACCTGCACCCGCCTTGCAGCCGGCGAACTGGAAACCGACGTCACCTCGCCCTGGTACGGCACGCCCAAGGTCTACACACTGCAGACCGGCACCGGCGCCCAGGTGATCGTCCATCCCTCGCGGCTGGTGCGGTTCATCGGGGCGCCGCTGCCGAACGTGGAAACCACCGTCGCTACAACCTGGGGTGACAGCATTCTTGAGGCGGTGTCCCGCGCTCTGAAGGATGCCGAGGCGACCGCGGCGAACGTGTCGGAGATGACCCACGAGGCCAAGCTCGACGTCATCAAGATCCCGAACCTGACCGCGATGGCGGCCGACCCGGATTATGAGTCCCGGCTGCAGAAGCGTGTCTCCACCTCGATGATGATCAAGGGGCTCTACAACGCCCTGATCATCGACGGTGACGAGGATTATCAGCAGAAGGAGATCACCTTCGCCACGCTGCCGGACGTGATCGACCGCTTCATGCAGATCGCTGCCGGCGCGGCCGATATCCCGGTAACGCGGCTGTTGGGGCAGAGCCCGGCAGGCATGAACGCGACGGGTGCGCACGACGAGAAGAACTATTTCAACCGCATTCGCTCCATGCAGGAACTGGAGATGCGGCCAGCCATGTCTGTGCTGGATGAGTGCATCATCTGGTCCGCCCTCGGGAAGCGCCCGCCAGAGGTTCATTACCGTTGGTCCGAGCTGTTCCAACTCGACGAGAAGGACCATGCGGAGATCGCACTGAAGCACGCGCAAGCGTTCCAGATCGACGCGAACAGCGGACTGATCCCTGACAGCGCCCTCGCGAAAGGCCGCGTCAATCAGCTCATCGAGAACGGCACGTATCCCGGGCTCGAGGCAGCCATGGACGATGCCGAGGCCGAAGGCGACGCGATCGACTTCAGCGAAAAGGCGACGGCAGCGGAAGAGGCGGCACGGGCAGCGCGTGAGGCGCCGGCTGCGGCCACCGTCACCCGGCTGCAGGCGGCGGCGAACGATGCGGCGCCCCGGACGCTGTATGTCCGCCGGGACGTGCTGAACGCGGCCGAGATTACGGCATGGGCGAAGTCGCAGGGCATGACGGACATCGTGCCCGACCTGCACGTCACGATCATCTACAGCCGGCAGCCGCTGGACTGGATCAAGGCCGGCAACGACAGCGAGTATGGCTCCGACGGCAAGGACCAGATGGTGATCCCCGAGGGTGGTCCCCGCGTGGTCGAGCCGCTTGGCGGAATGTCGGCAGTGCTCATGTTCGCGTCGTCACGCCTCGCATGGCGCCACGCCGACATCATTCGGGCCGGCGCTGAGCACGGGTTCCCCGACTATCAGACGCACGTCTCGCTGACGAAGACGCCGATCGACCTGACCACTGTCGAGCCCTATCGCGGCAAGATCGTGCTGGGGCCGGAAATCTGGGAAGAGGTCAAGGAGGACTGACCGTGCAGTCCTACAGCCTCTCCCGCATGGCCGCGACGAAGACCAAGCGGCCAGCGATCACCCTGCCGCCCATAACCGACACCCGGGGCGCCCAGACCGAATACCTTCGCGCTCTCCGCGCCATGCTGCGGTCACTGGCGGCCACGGTGCGTTCCGACGTGCTTCCGGCCGCCGAAGCCGAGATCGCCCGTCAGCGGTCAGCGATGACGCAGGACGCGCTGGGCGAGTTCGTATTCGAGAGCCTGAAGCAACTGGCCGTTCGGCTGGGTGTCATCGCCGAGGGAATGGTCGGGCGCATCCTCCGGCTGGAGAGCGAGCGGCACACCAAGAAGTGGATGGCCTCGGTGCGGGCTACCATCGGGATCGATCTCGCCGCGGTGGTGAGCCAGGAGGATCTGGCGGAGTATCTGATCGACGCGAACCGTCGGAACGCGGGGCTTATCCAGAGCCTTGCGAGGGATACCGTCGGGAAGATCGAGCGCGCCACCTACGACGCGGTTCTGCAGGGTCAGACGGCAGCTCAGCTACGCAAGCGGCTCACCGATGAGTTCGGCGTTGCCGATCGCCGGGCGAAGGTCATCGCAAGAGATCAGGTCGCAAAGACGACCTCGGACTTGAACCGGCTGCGGCACGTTCAGGCGGGTGTCACGTCCTACACCTGGATGACGAGCCGGGATGAGCGCGTGCGGCCGCGCCACAAGGAACTGGACGGCAAGGAATACGAATACGGGAAGCCGACCGGCGCCGAACAGGGGTTGCCGCCGGGGCAGCCCATCATGTGCCGGTGCGTTGCCCGCGGCATCGTCTACGTGGACGGCGAGCGCTTCTGATAGCTGGCAAGGAAGGCATCAAGCTCTTCCTGCCCTCCGATGTGCGCAATGTCCTGGGTAACGGACATCGACACGATCTCCTCCATCCGCCGCTGAAGTGTGCGGACGGTGAGGGCGAGTTCGGAAATCCGAACATTCTGCTCAAGCGCGAGCTGGCGAAGTTCACGGAACTGTTCGTCGGTCATCGGCGCGGACAATACCACAATCGAGGGCTCTGGCCATGATCTGTGTGAAGCTTGGCGCGGACATCCGCGTCCGCTGGTGGGTGCACGTGCTCGCGTTCCTACCGCTGCCTTGGCCGAAACGGGCAGCCGATTGGGTCGCCACCCACGGCATCGACATCCGGCCCTACACGGTCCGCGAAGACGGCACCAAGGATTACATGTGATGCAGTTCATCGACGCGGCCGAGGTCGAAAAGCCTCGCGTCACCGCCGACGGCTATCTCGTGGCCGACGCCCGGATCGTGCGGACCGGAATCCAGATCTACGCCGGCATCGAGGTCGGCAAGCCCGAGATGCAGATGGTCCGGGTCTACCGGCCGGAGGCAGAGGTCTTCCATCGCGACAGCCTGGCGTCGTTCTCGCACATCCCGATCACCGACGATCACCCGGCCGAAGCCGTGACAGCCGACAACTGGGCATCGCTGGCGAAGGGCGAGACCGGCGACGAGGTCCTGCGTGACGGCCAGCGCCTGCGCATCCCGCTCATCGTGAAGGACGCCGCGGCGGTCAAGACGATCCAGTCTGGCAAGCGCGAGCTCTCCGCCGGCTACTCCTGCGAGCTCTCATTCGAGGACGGCGTCACGCCCGAAGGCGAGGCCTACGACGCCATCCAGAAGAACATCCGGGCCAACCACCTGGCGATCGTCCAGCGCGGGCGAGCCGGATCGGAATGCCGCATCGGTGACGGTGCGGTCCACTGGGGCATCGCCCCGCTCACTGTAGAGGACAAGGAACCTCCCATGGCCCTGAAGACGGTTACCGTCGATGGCATCCCGATCGAAGTGACCGATCAGGGAGCCACGGTTATCGCCACGCTGCAGCAGCGGCTCGGCGACACCACCACCAAGCTTTCCGATGCCGAGAAGGCCCACGCCAAGGCGCTGGCCGACAAGGATGCGGAGATCGCCAAGAAGGACGCGGAACTCGACGACGCGAAGGGCAAGATCCTGTCCGACGCCGATCTCGACAAGCGCGTCCAGGACCGCGGCGATCTCGTCGCGCTCGCAGGCGCCATTGCCAAGGACGTGAAGACGACCGGCGTGTCCGATGCCGACATCCGCAAGGCCGTCGTGGTCGCCAAGCTCGGCGATGCAGCGGTCGAGGGCAAGTCGGCTGCCTACGTCGATGCTCGCTTCGACATCCTCGCCGAGGACGCCAAGAAGGGCGGTGATCCGGTGGCCGCCGCGCTCGCCGACGGTCGGCCCGCACCCATGAACGACGGGTGGAGCGACAGCGTGTTCGCCGCTGCCGGCGTCAAGATGAAGAAGGAGGCCTGATCGATGGCTATTCTCACCGAAGGCGTCCGCACCGCGGGCTTCCTCGTCTCCGAGGCCAACGGCATGTATCGCTCGCGCGATGAAGTGACCGTGGTCGGCGGCACCACGCCCGGCCTTGCCGCTGGCACCATCCTCGGCAAGCTCACGGCCGACGGCAATTTCGTTGCCTACGATCCCGGCGCAGCGACCGGTGCCCAGACCATCGCCGGTGTCCTCTACGAAGGCGCGATCGGCACGGTGACGCGCACCGTGGTCACGCGGGATGCCGAGGTCGTCGGCGCCCACCTCATCTACCAGTCCGGTGCGAACGATGCTGCGAAGGCGACTGCCAACGCCGCGCTGGCCGCGCTCGGCATCATCGTTCGATAAGGAGCCGCTGAAATGGCCAACATGAACATTTTCAACGGCTCCGCGTTCAGCACCACTTCGCTGAGCGGCGCAGTCGACAAGATGGACTATGTTCCGTCGCTGCTCGGCAGCCTCAATCTCTTCGAGGCGATGCCGGTTCGCACGCACGACCTCTGGGTCGATCGTCGCGACGGTGAAACGGTCCTGATCCCGACCTCCCCGATGGGCGCTCCGCCTGCCGAACTGGTCAAGGATACCCGCACGGCCGTTCCGCTGCGCACCACGCGCCTCGTGAAGGGCTTCACGCTCTACGCCACGGAAGTCCAGGGCATCCGCGCCTTCGGCTCCGAAAGCGAATCCATGCAGGTGCAGGCCGAATACCTGCGCCGGATGCAGCGTATCCGTCAGGACATGGAGCTGACCCACGAGCACCACCGCCTCGGCGCGCTCCAGGGCAAGCTTCTGGATTCGGACGGAACGACGGTGATCTACAACTACTTCACCGAGTTCGGCGAGACGGAAGCGACTGCGATCTCCTTCGCGCTCGCTACGGCGACCACTGATGTCCGCGGCAAGTGCGCCGAAGTCATCCGTGCCATGACCCGTGCGGCGCGTGGTGCCATGACGCCGGGCACCACGGTTCACGCACTGGCCGGCGACGAGTTCTACGACGCCCTGATCTCGCATCCGAACGTCGAGAAGGCCTATCTGAACTGGAACGCCGCATCCGACCTGACGCAGAACAAGGCCTTCGGCGCCTTCACCTTCGGCGGGATCACCTGGCACAACTACCGCGGCACGGATGACAATTCGACCGTCGCGGTTCCGACCGACGAGGCGAAGTTCTTCCCGGTCGGTGCCACGGGCATCTTCAAGAAGGCGATGGGGCCGCTGGAGAGCATCGAGTACGCCAACACGGCGGGCCGCGACACCTACGCGATGAACATTCGCGACATGGATCGCAACTTCTGGACCCGCGGCGAGGTCTATTCCTATCCGCTCTACTTCTGCCAGCGCCCGGAAGTCCTCCGCAAGGCGACTGCCTAATCAGCAGGGCGGGGCTTCGGCCCCGCTCCACCTCAAACCGGAGGCTTGAGCGATGGAATATCACATCAAGAACCCGACCCATCGCGCCAAGGCCTTCAAGGTGCATGGCGGCCTTGAGGAGGTCGGGCCGAAGTCGGAAGGCACCATCGACGTGAAAGGTGGCCTGACGGACGAATTCATCTCCCTGCAGGCGCTTGAGGGCGTCGTTATCACGCCGGTCGGAGGTGAGGCGGACGAGCCTGCGAAGACCGAAGTCGGCGCCTACGAAGCCCGCGAGACCTCGCCCGGTTGGTTCAAGATCCACGACGCGAACGGCAACGCCATCGGCAAGTCCATGCGCGAAGAGGAGGCGAAAGCCTTCAACGCGCTGTCGGACGCCGACAAGGCCGCTGCCGTCTCCGAAATGGAAGCCTGACCATGACCGCCGTGAACATCACCAACCACCACGACACCGCTCTGACCGTCGGCACGGTCTCGATCGCGCCCGGCAAGACTGCGGCGGTGCCGCGGTGGGAGATGATCAAGCGCGGCCAGCCCGTCGCGACATGGGTGAAGCTCGGCCTTCTGACCGAAGCCGGCGACACTCCCAAGCCCCAGGCGCCGGAAGTCGTCAACGATCCCTCCGTCCTGCCGGCCAACAAGCCGATCGAGGACATGACCAAGGCCGAGCTTGTCGAATACGGCAAGGCCAAGGGGCTTTCGATCGATGATCGCGCCACGAAGGTCGAGATCTTCGATCTGATCGTCTCGGCCGAGGACTGACCGATGGCCTACACTGTGCCGACCACCGAACAGTTCGTCACCCGCTATCCGGAATTCGATCCGGTGGATGACGCGCTGATCGGTCTCGTCCTGACCGAAGCGGCCGGGGTGGTGAACGAAAGCTGGATCGAGCGGGACTATCCCATCGCCATCATGCTCCTGACTGCGCATATGCTGGTCACCGAGGGCGCAGTCGAGCGGGCGGCAGGCAAGAAGTCAACCATGACCAGCACCGGCCCAATCAAGAGCAAGACGATCGGCGAGGTTTCCGTCACATACGCCGGAGCAGGAGCGGGGGCAGGAAGCGCGTTGGGCGACTCGGCGGGCCTTTCCGCCACCGAATACGGCAAGCGTTTCCTGGCGCTGCGGAGAGCCAATTTCGGCGGGCCGATGGTCGCCTGATGTTCACCGGCAGCATTACCCGATCAACCCGGATCAACGTCGGCGACATAGCCAAGAAGCTCAAAGGCGGGCCGACGCAAGTCAAGGTCGGCCTGGTCGCCGGCAAAACCGATGGCGAAGAGATCAAAAAAGGCATCTGGAACCACTACGGTACGAGAGGCGGCCGTTCCGGCGGCGGCTGGGGCGGGCCTATCCCAGCGCGCCCCTTCCTCGCCAACGCCATGCGGGCGAACCGCAAGAAATACCAGAACATGATGAGTAGCGGCGCGCATTCGATCTTCACACAATCTGCCTCGCCGCTCACTATTCTCCAGCGCCTTGGGGTGCTCGCGCAAGGCCATACCCAAGAAGAGATCACCAATCTTCAAAGCCCGCCGAACAGCCCTCTGACGATCAAGCTCAAGGGCTTCGCGAATCCGCTGGTGAACATCGGCGGGATGAGGAAGGCGATCACCTACAGCGTGGAAAACTGATGCTGGACATGAGCGACGCATTCGACAGCGACACGACCGACGTCGTCACGCACGAGCGGGATGCGGAAGGCGCCTATGTGAACGGCAAGTGGGTTCCGGGAGCGACGACCACGACTGAAATCGCTGCGTCGATCCAGCCGATGTCGCTGATCTCGCGAGAAGAATTCAGGGATCTGCCAGAGGGCACCAGAAACGAGGCAAAGGCGATCATCTGGACATCATATCCGATCAAACCTGACGACCGGATCATTGATGGAGACGATCGTTATCGCGTCCTCTCTGGAGACGACTGGCAGAAGATGGGCGGCTACAGCAGCGCCATTCTCGGCGCTTTGTCATGACCGAGGGCGAGGTGCTGGACGCCACCCGGAACTGGATTGCGACCACCACAGGCATTCTGTGGATCGACAGCTACCAGGGCGGCCCCGAGCCGGCAGAGCCCTACGGCGTCATCAATCTGGCAATGGACGATGCGCTAAACGATCATCCTCGCGATGTCGACTATACCGACGCCTCCGGGGTGATCCGCCAAGTGCCAGTGCAGGACTGGTACTGGCGGTTCCAACTCGACGTGTACGGCGGCGCGGGCAAGACGATCTTGCGCAAGATCAAGACTGCGGCGCAGGTGCAGACCGCGATGGAAGGCCTGCTGCCGCTCCAATTGGCCGAAGTCTCGCGGATCGCTGACGCCACCGAGATCCTAAACGCCGAATTCCAGAACCGGGCGAACATGACCGTCGAAGTCCGCGGCGTGGTTCGCGATGGGCTCGTCATCAGTGTGATCGAAGAGCAGCAGCCGGACTTCGCCCGACTCTAAGCAGTCCCTTTCCCAAGCCAGCCCCTGAGATGGGCCAATTGAAGGAGGTCGCCCGTGGCGGTCATTCCCTACAGCCGCGTTGTCGACGTCTCTGTCACGCGCACGGACAATTTCGTGGCCCGCCGTGGCTTCGGAACGCCGATGTTCCTGCAGTCGGTCGAGGTGACCGGCGCGGTCGATGAGGACAACAGGACGAAGCTCTACACGACCATGGAAGAGGTCGCGGCCGACTTCGATGCGGCCGATGCCGCCTATGTGGCCGGCCAGACCGCGTTCGGCCAGAACCCGCGCCCTGCAGCCTTCAAGGTCGGCTACTACGACGCCACAGCTGTGGCGGCCGGTGCCGATGCCCCGGCCAAGGCCGCGTTGCTCGCCGACGAACTCGACGCGATCCGTGATGCCGACGCCGAATGGTACTTCCTTCTGGTCGAGGACGATCTACGGGACACCGCCAGCATCACCGATGCCATTGCGGCCTGGGCCGAGGCCCATACCGTCATCGCCATCATCGACAGCAACGACGTGTTGATGAAGAGCCCGACGGACACGACCAACATCGCGGCCCGGCTGAAGGTTTCGGAATACGAGCGCACCGCGATCTTCTACCACGAGGTAGAGGCCGAATACCCGTCGGTCGCTCTGGCGGCTCTGCTGAGTTCCTTCGTGCTGGATGAGGCGGAGAGCGCCTACACGCCGGCTTTCAAGCAGCTTCGGGGCATCACCCGAACCAACATCACCGGCGGCGAACTGCAGGCGGTTACGGGCTTCGTCCCCGGCCTCGGCCAGGACAAAAGCGTCGGCCATCTCGCATCGGTCTACGTCGACATCGGCGGGCAGAACCACGTCCAGTTCGGCTCGGTCATGTCGCAGAACGATTTCGTCGATGAAATCCACTTCGGCGACTGGCTCAAGGCCCGCACCGAGGAGGAACTGTTCAACATCATGCTGAACAACAAGCGCGTGGCCTTCGATGACCGTGGCATGGCGCTCCTTGGATCTGCGGTCGAGTTGGTCATGAACAGCGCGATCGATGCGGGTGCCATTGCGGCCGACATCGACGATGTGACGGGGCTGGTTTCGCCTGCCTACGAGATGGTCATCCCGCGCGCCCGATCGGTTCCGGCGTCGCAGCGCAACGCCCGCATCTCGCCGCCCATCCGGGTGTCCTTCCGCTATGCCGGCGCCGTGCCTTTTGCCCAGGCCGCATACACCGTTCTTTCCTGAGGGCTGAAAAATGGCTGATATCACCACCTACAGTGCGAAGAACGTGCAGGTCTCCCTCGATGGTCGCGATGTTCGCGGGCTCTGGGAAGGCGACGACGCGGTCTCGGTCGCACGCAACGCTAGCCGCGGCACGCCGATGGTCGGCGCCGACGGACGGACGATCTTCTCTACCTCTGCGGACGAGAGCGCGATCATCACGCTCAAGCTGCAGCACACCTCCGCAGCGCACTCCTACCTGCGGGCGGTCGAGCGTTCGATGACGGCAGGATCGGTCCGCAAGTTCCCGGTCTCCGTCCGCGACACCGAAAGCAACGAAGGCGGCTCGGCGGCCGAGTGCATCATCATGGAAGCGCCGACGATGTCCTCGGGCGTCAATGCCACTGAGCGAGAATGGCAGATTTTCGCTGGTCGCTGGCAGTGGAACGAGGTCCGGTTCGAATAGTGCTCAACTGTTCTTGAGATAGCCAAGGCTGATCAGGGCATCCCGCAAAAGGCGCCGGATCGCTTCGGATCGATTGGGCTTGTCACCTTGATCGGCGGTGAACGCATCGACAGCCGTTAAGGTCTCATCGTCAAACGCGATGAGCTTCTTATGCGGCACGGTCTCTGGTCGCCCGCGAGGGCGAGGGGGTGAATTTCGCATATGGGTAATTGACGCCTCCTGAAATTACCTATATATAAAAATCAGGCCGATGGGAAGCAGCAACTTCCACACCGGCCCTGACCGAAACGACGATCTCAGGAGGATCATCGAATGGCTACCCGCACCATACAGCTTTCCCGCATTGCCCGCGACCCGTTCGTGGCAAGCGCCTTTGCCCGCATTGAAGGCGATGCGTCGTCCGCCCTGGTTATCGCCGACAAGCCCAAGCCGGTTCTGTCCGGTGGCGCCGTTCGCGTGCTGGAGGCAGCGTGATGGCGGACATGGAGAGGAAGGCCCGACTGGCGCAGTCGTTTCCGACCGAGGCGATGCGCCTCCCGCACATGGCGGGGATTGAGTTGGAGGTCGTGATCGCGGCTCTGTCCGCCGGGATCGACGGTCTCTGCGGCGTCTACAATCAGCCGAGGTGCGACGCCAATAGCGTCGGCGGAAAGTGGATAGCCAAGGAAATGGACCGGCTCGGCGGGCTGCGCGAGATGTTCATCCTCGAAATGAAGCACCGCGAGCCGACCGGCAATCCAGACGAGGACGAGGAGGCCATCCGCATTGTCTCGTCCTACGAGATGCTGGATTGCGGCTCCGACATCGCCGAGGTCATGGAGTGGATGATCGGGCGGAAGCGGAAGGCCGACGAGGCCGCCAGAAACACGAGACGCGCCGCTTAACACCAAAATCAAGATTTGAATTCCCCGCCGCCATGGGGATGAGACGCGAACACCAGCTTCATTGGCCCCGGTGTTCGCGAAAGCGAACCCCTGTGCGTTTCCGGGCTTGGCGGGCCGGGCGCCAATGGAGATAAATCAAATGGCAACCGCCAAAAAAGAAACCGCAGACATCACCATCCAGCCTTTGCGGCGTGGGTCAGTTAAGCTCAGGATCGTTGGTACACAGCCGATGTTCCAGAACCGAATGAGCGCCAAGGTCAAGCAGGGTCTGCTCGTCGGGACGAAGAAAAAGACCCGTGCCGAGCGCGTCGAGATCAAGCACCATCCGCTCCAAGAGTTTCGGGATAGCGCCGAGATCATGGATGATGGTCCGACCGCTCTCGGGCTCCAGGTCGTCGCTGTAAAAGCGGCCATGGCAACGGCGGCGCTGGAAACGCCGGGGATGACAAAGACCTCGGCGCAACGCCTTCTTTTCCTGCCCGGCGACAGGGTCGCGCTCTACGGGACGCCTCACTTGCGGATGGACGTGGTTCGCTCCGCCGACATGGCGCGGACCCCGGACGTACGGTCTCGCTGCTTCCTTCCGAAGTGGGGTGCCGAACTGAACGTCCAGTTCATCATGCCGCAGCTTTCCATGACCTCGGTTGTGACGCTGCTCTGTAATGCAGGAGTGCTGGTCGGCGTCGGCGACTTTCGACAGGAAAAGGGCAAGGGCGGCTACGGGCTGTTTCGCGTCATTGGCGAAGGCGAGGACGATGACGAGTGGAATGAGCTTGTCGAGTACCACGCTCGCGATGCGCAGGAAGCCGCTCTCGCTGATCCCGATTTTGCCGGGAGCGACACCGCAGAGTTGATGGAGTTCTACGCTGCCGAGACGAAGCGGAGGGCTGCATAATGGCGAACTTCACCAAAGAGCGGCGGCAAGAAATTATTCAGGAGTTCGCCGTCCGCCACAACGGTAACTACAACCCTCGGATATTCCTTGAGGAAGTCGAGCGGGTCGGGCCTTTGCACCCTGCGCACGGGTGGTTCGAGTGGGACGCCGACAAGGCCGCATTCGAGCATAAGCTTTGGCAGGCTCGTGAGTTTGCCAAAGGGCTTCGGGTCACGTTCCAGGTCGAAGAAGTGGGGCAGACGAAGCCGGTTCGGATTCGTCAAACGGAAACGCCACTCGTGATCTCGCCGATTGCCACCCGCCGCGACGGTGGCGGATACAAACTGTTCGATGCCAATGACCCGAGCCATATGGCCGAGCATTGTCGGCAGGCGGCACAGGCCATGGAAACATGGCTTCGGCGATACGGTTCGGCGGTGGAATTTGCCGGCGGGTCGATGAGAAACTTGGAGAGGCTCAAGACGCTTCTCGAACAGGCAGCGAAACAGCACGATATTGCTGCTTGAGAATGGCGCGGAGCTGATCGCCCGATCGGCTGGCGAGGATCACGGCAGGGCAGGCTAGGCGGGGGATGGTGAGTCCCGGTACGTCGAGGCGGGTCTCGGTCTGGTAACGCAGGCTAGGCACGGCGGGGCGCGGTTTGGCAACGCTTGGTATGGCAGGCTAGGCGGGGTTCGGCATGGCGCGCAGAGGCGTGTCGCGTCGCGGCCGGTTTGAAGTAAAAAGATCGGGCCGTCCTTCGGGGCGGCCTTTTCATTGGACCGGATTGTCGCCCCGTCCTTCGGCCTTCGTTTTGATCATGTCGAAGACTTCGCGGCAGACGCCGGCCCATTGTCCGTCCTCAAGCGTAAACCGGAGTGCGACGTCAGATGACAGATACACGTCGAGCAAAAACTCGCCTTCATGCGTGGTCCCTGTCCGAACAGTCGGAGACTGAAGATCGCCAAGGATCATCGTGTCCTCCCGTCCGGTCGGCTCGCATAACGGCAACATACCCAGCAGGTTTCCAATCAGACGCGCTGCAGTCTCTGCGGAGAGGGGGATGCCCACTTTGTGGCCCTCGTCATCCTCCACCTCAATCCTGAGTAAGCCGTCCCTTGAGTTAAACGTCGTCCTTACGTCGGGCATCTCTCGGCTCCCATTTCAGTCGCCGAACGCTATCCCATCAACCTTGAGCAGAACCGACGCCTGCCTCGCGCGGGCTTTTTCATTAAAGCGGCGTTGCGCCCTCAAATCCCATGACGACACACCGGGCAGACGTAGGGTTGACCAGGGGGCTTTCTGTTTCCTTCACCAGCCTCGCGCTTCGGACCTCGCCTGCGCTCAGCTGAGATACCGATCCCGTCACGTCCCAAGTCATACCCTCGGCGTTCTCTGCCTCGCAGTGGATGTCGACCGACCGAGTGTGTGTCGAGCCGTTCCGAAGCTCAACCGTGATGACTGTGTAGGGCACGCCGGCTGTCACGACCTCTTCCATCGTCGCTTTCCCGATCTCGAAGGGCAAGGCGTTGGAAAACTCCACTGATTGCGCCATCGCAGGTGCTGTTCCCAACAATGATGCTGCAACGATAGCGGCTCTGAGCAAGGTTCATTCTCCCATGGCGGAACGCAGGATCGGCAGTGAGCTATACAAGGTCGAGCCCCTCCCGGCAGGAGAGGCGATCGAACTCTACGCGGATCTGATGCGCGTGGCGACCCAGGCGACCGGGCGGGTGCCGGCCATCCTCATGGCGATTGCGAACCGCGAGACGGGCGCCCCTGACGTCATGGCCGAAGTCGCGGCGCTGGCCGGCCTCGGCGACATCCTCCGCGGCACAGGGTCGACGGAAATCAAGGGCCTCATTGATCGCATCGTGACATGCGCGTCGGTCAAGCGTCCGTCGGGCTATGCACCGGTCAATCTCGACGAGGAGTTCTCCGGCAACCTGGCTGCGATCTTTCCCGTCGCCAAATTCGTGCTGGAGGTGAACTACGCCGATTTTTTTACCGAGAGCGTGGGCGGTGGACTTTTGAGCGGTCTGCGATCGGCCTTAGCGAGCGGGAAGTAAAGCAGGTCGCGCCGAACCTGAACTATTTCGTCTACCGGCCGGCACTCGCCGACCCGCCGCTCTGCACCTTCCTGGATTGCGAGCGCATCACCTTGAAACAGCTTCTCGACATGCACGAAGCGCTGGACCTGCGGGTCGCGCAACAGCAGCGAGCATCTCAGCAGGCGAGGTCGAAACGTGGCAATCGCTGAGGAATTGATCGCACTGCTCGGCTTCAAGCTCGGCAGCACCGCGCCGGTCGAGAAGTTCAACGACGAGCTCGATAAGACCGAGAAGCGGGCCAAGGGCTCGACCGATCGCATGAGGGGATTGGGCGTAGCGGTCGGTGCTGCTACCACGGCTGCCATTGCGCTAGGAACGGCAGGATTCCGGAACTTCGCCGGGTTCGAACGCGAGATGACCCGGATCGGGATCACGGCGGGATCAACGGCCGAGGAGACCGCGAAGGCCGGCGAGGTCATTCGCAACCTTGCGTTCGATGTTGCCCTGCCGCTTGATCAGGCCATTGCGGGCCTCGACACGCTAGTCGCGTCGGGCATGTCCCTTGAACAGGCTATGGCGTTCCTGCCATCTGTCATGGCGACGGCGCAAGCA
>Ga0070752_1001015_pt1 | contig 20787 bp, 13 predicted proteins | sample VirMetDEL_Aug_30_FD_77440 | JGI IMG/M metagenome (GOLD analysis project Ga0070752, IMG submission 77440) | Aqueous microbial communities from the Delaware River and Bay under freshwater to marine salinity gradient to study organic matter... | ecosystem: Environmental > Aquatic > Marine > Coastal...
CGTGATCGACGACGAGCAGATCGCCGACGACCTCGCCACCGACATCAAGGACCTCGTGCGCTACGAACCCGGCGTTTCGGTGCGCCGCGCACCGGCCCGCTTCGGTGCCGCGCTCGGCGCGACCGGGCGTGCCCGGAACGAAGACTTCATCATCCGCGGCATTGGCGGGAACCGCGTGCTCATCCAGGTCGATGGCATCCGCAGCCCCCAGGGCTTTTCCTTCGGCGCGCAGGATGCGGGGCGCGGCGGGTACACCGATGTAAGCCTCGTCAAATCGGTCGAGATCCTGCGCGGTCCGGCTTCCGCACTTTACGGCAGCGACGGGCTGGCCGGCGCGATCAGCTTCACCACCAGCGACCCGGTCGATCTCGTCGAAGCGGGCAGCCGGTTCGGCGGATTTGTCCGTGCCTCCTATTCGAGCGCCGATGAGGAGTTCACCGAGACCGCGGCGCTTGCCGGCATCTTCGGCGATGTCTCGGCGATGCTGTCCTACACCCGCCGCGACTTCCACGAGCTGGAAAACGCAGGCGAGGTTGACGGTCTGGGTAGCGGGCGCACGCTGCCGAACCCGCAGGACGGGACCTCCGACGCATTCCTCGGCAAGCTGTTGTGGGATACCGGCGCGCACCGGGTGCGGCTGACGGGCGAATATCTCGAGACCGAAGTCGCCACTGATATCCTGTCGGGCCAGGGTCCGGCGTTCCTCTTCGGCCCCTTCCCCAGCTGGATCGTCGACGATCTGACCGCGCTCGACACCACCGAACGCGGGCGCGTCTCGCTCGACTGGACCTATGCCGGTGAAGGCGTGATCGATTACGCGCATGCTGCGGCCTATTATCAGGACGGGCGGGATGTGCAGTTCACCGACGAGGACCGCTCGCCCGTCGGCGCCACCCCGCGCCCCGATCGCGAACGGCTGAACACGTTCGAGAACGAGGTCTACGGCGCCTCGGCAGAAGCGCGCAGCGTCTTCGGCGGCGACGCCTTCCGCACCACGCTGGCCTTCGGCGGCGATATCAGCTGGACCCGGCAGGAAGGCCTGCGCGACGGCACCGAACCGCCCTTCGGCGAAGTCTTCCCGACGCGCGCCTTTCCCGCGACCGACTTCATGCTGGGCGGTCTGTTCCTGGCGAGCGAATTCACCTTTTTCGACGGCGCGCTGACGGTCTTTCCCGCGCTGCGGTACGACTTCTACGATCTCGACCCGACCGACGATCCGCTGCTGCCCGAATTCGCGGGATCGGCGCAAAGCGATGATCGCCTGTCACCCAAGCTGGGCGTGACGGTCAAGCTGGCGAACGAAGTCCTGCTCTACGCCAATTACGCGCAGGGCTTCCGCGCGCCGACGCCGTACCAGGTGAACAACTTCTTCGAGAACCTGGCCTATGGCTACACCTCGCTGCCCAATCCGGACCTCGGCCCCGAGACCAGCGAGAGCTGGGAGGGCGGGATCAAGTTCTCGACCGAGGCAGTGTCGCTGCAGCTTGCCGCCTTCACTGCCGACTATGACGACTTCATCAGCCAGCAGGTGGTCGGCGGGTCGTTCACCCCGATGGATCCGGCACAGTACCAGTTCGTCAATTGCGATGCGGTCGCCATCGATGGCGTCGAGGCCAAGGCGAATTTCCGCATGGGCAACGGCTTCTACAGCCGCTTCGCGATTGCCTATGCCGATGGCGACATTCTCTCGCCGGGTCAGGCCCCCGCCCCGCTCGACACGATCGACCCGCTCAACCTGGTTCTGGGAATCGGCTATCGCCAGCCGCAAGGGCGCTTCGGCGGCGAGCTGATCGCAACGCATCACGCACGCAAGCCGCTCGACGAGACCGACGGCGGCTATCGCCCCGATGCCTTCACCATCCTCGACGCTACGGCCTTCTTTGCGCTGACCGACGCGCTCAAACTGCGGGCGGGCATCTTCAACATCTTCGACGAGAAATACGCCTACTGGCAGGACGTCAGGGGTCTCTCGGCCACATCCACCACGACCGATGCCTATACCCGGCCCGGCCGCAATGCGAGCGTTTCGCTCAGCTTCCAGTTCTGAGGGAGGACACCATGACCAACGTACGAACTTTCTTCCGCACCGCCCTTCTCGCCACCGCGCTCGTCGCCGCCCCCGCACTGGCCGACGGACCGATCGCGGACCGCGGCGAAGCGGTCGAGAACGCCCATTTCGAGCGCGATCGCGAAACCATCCTGAGCATGGCAGGCGATTACAAGGTCCGCTTCGACATGCAGGAATCGACCCCGTGGATGACGGGCTACGAACCACTCGACCGCAAGATTTCGGGCGGGCACGAATCGGTCCGCGTGGTCGAAGATACCGGCACCAGGATCGTCCTCCAGCACCTGCTCGTCGTGGGAGAGGAAGGCGAGGAATTCGTCATCAAGCACTGGCGCCAGGATTGGGAATACGAGCCCGAGAAAATCCTCGCCTATACCGGCCCCAACAAATGGGAATGGGTCGAAATGCCCGAACGGCTGCGCAATGGCCGCTGGTCGCAGACGGTCTACCAGGTCGATGACAGCCCGCGCTATGCCGGGTGGGGCGAATGGCAGGACAGCCAGGGCATCCGCCGCTGGCGTTCGAACTGGACATGGCGCCCGCTCGCCCGCCGCGATGCAGTGCGCGACCCGGTCTACGATCGCTATGCGTCGATCAACCGCCACCAGCTGACCCCCACCGGCTGGATCCACTGGCAGGACAACACCAAGATGATGCCCGATGGCTCCGCCGCGGATGGCCTCACGCCGGTGGTTCAGGAATATGTCCTCAACACCTATGACGCCTTCGACGACTACAATGTCGCAGCGGCGGATGCCTATTGGGCGGACACTGCAAGCTACTGGAAAGCGGTTCGCGCCGAATGGGATGCGGTGGCGCAGGCGCGCGGCGGCATCACCATCGCCGAGGAAGCGCAGACCGGGACGGTGATCAGCGGCCGCCTGCTGACCATCGCGAACGAGATCCGGTCGGGCGATCTCGGCGAAGCGGCAGCGATTGCCGAAGCGCGCGAATTGATTCGCACGGCGACGGCCCCGGGGGCTGCGGCTGCGGCGCATGCGGCAACCGCAGCCGGATACTGATGCGCTGAGGCAACACTATCGCAGGGCGGCACGGGGAAAGCCGTGTCACCCTGCGCGAAGACTACGGGATACCCCCGACTGCCCTTGCAAGTGCGAATACTTCTCAATAGCTGACCGGGGCAATTGAGACCTCTATCACTTGCGAGATCCGGATGCCCCATCTTCACCGCCGCGCCGCCCTGCTTGCCGGGGCCGCCCTGCTCTTCCCCGCCGTGGCCCACGCCGACGACGACGCGCAGCCCGAGCGCAGTTACCTGCCGACCGATATCGTGGTCACGGGCAATGGCGAGTCGGATTACGGCATGCAGGACGGATCGAGCGCGACCAAGACCCCGACCCCGCTGATCGACGTACCGCAGGGCGTCAGCTATATCACCGAGGACCAGCTGGAAGACCAGTCGATCCGCCAGCTGAACGAAGCGCTGCGTTATGTCCCCGGCATCAGCATGGAGACCGGTGAAGGCCACCGCGACGAGGTGTTCATCCGCGGGCAGGAAAGCACCGCCGATTTCTACATCGACGGGCTGCGCGACGATGCGCAATACTACCGCTCGCTCTACAACATCGAACGCGTCGAAGTGCTCAAGGGCGCCAATGCGCTGATCTTCGGCCGCGGCGCGGGCGGCGGGGCGATCAACCGCGTCGCCAAGCGCGCGGAACTGAACGGCCAGGCAGTGTCGGGCGAAGCCAGCATCGACAGCTTCGGTGCCTTCGCGCTGCTGGCCGATGTCAACCAGCCGCTGTCCGGCAGCGCCGCGCTCCGGCTCAATGCCACCTATGAGGAATTCGACAGCCACCGCGACTTCTACGAAGGCCGCTTCTTCGGCATCTCGCCGACCCTGACGGCCGAGCTCGGCCCGCAGACCACGCTGGTCGCCAGCTACACCTATGACGACGACCGCCGCGTGACCGATCGCGGTGTGCCCTCGGTCGCCGGGACCGGCCCGCTGCGAGGCTATGACGAAACCTTCTTCGGCGACCCCGGCTTCAACCAGGCCGAAGCGCAAGTGCATATCGGCCGCGTCCGGATCGAACACGAATTCGGCGGCGGGCTCAGCGCCAATGGCACAATCCAGTATGCCGATTACGACAAGGTCTATGCCAACATCCTGCCGAGCGGGCTCGACAGCACGGCCGATACCGTCTTCCTCGGCGGCTATCGGGACTATACCGACCGCGAAAACTGGATCGGCCAGGGCAACCTGGTCTGGCAGGCGGGCGGGGATACGCTTGAATCCACGCTGCTGCTGGGTTTCGAGGTCAGCCGGCAGGACACGCGCAACGGACGCGATACGGTCAGCTTCACCCGCGCCCCGGGAACCGGCGGGCTGGCTCCGAACGAGACGCCCCTTGGCGAGACGATCTTCATCCCGCCCTACACGCTCGACGCAGGTGCGCGGCTGCGCGATTCGCAGCTGGAAACACTGAGTTTCTATTTGCAGGAGCAGCTCCAGATCGGTGACCACGTCGAACTGGTCGGCGGTCTTCGGTGGGACCGTTTCGACCTCGACACGCTCGATCTGGTGGGCGGCGTTGCGGGGGACCGGGTCGACGAGAAGGTCAGCCCGCGCTTCGGCGTGATCGTGAAGCCCAACCGCGACCTGTCGATCTACGCTTCCTATGCGGAAAGCTTCCTGCCGCAGGCGGGCGACCAGTTCCTCGTGCTCAGCCCGACCTCGGCGCAGTTCGAACCGGAAAAGTTCACCAATTACGAACTGGGCGTGAAATGGGCGCCGCTGGCAAAGGTCCTGGTGACTGCCGCGGTGTTCCGCCTCGACCGCAGCAAGACCCCCTTCACCGACAGCACCGGCGTAACCACCCTGACCGGTGAAAGCCGCGTCGAAGGGTTCGAGATCGGCGCGGTGGGCGAAATCACCGACTTCTGGAAAGCCAATATCGGCTACACCCATCTCGACGGCGAACTGCGCACGGCGAGCAGCTTCGGCCCCGCGGGCCAGCGCCTGCAGCAGACGCCCAAGCACCAGATCGCCGCGTGGAACCGCTTCGATGTTACCGAACAACTGGGCTTCGGCTTCGGCGTGATCCACCAGTCCGACCAGTTCGCGAGTTTCTCGAACACGGTCGAACTGCCGAGCTACTGGCGGGTCGATGCCGCGGCGTTCTACACGGTCAGCGATCGCCTGAGCCTGCAGCTCAACATCGAAAACCTGTTCGACGAAACCTATTACCCGAGCGCGCACGGCAACAACAACATCCAGCCCGCCGAACCCTTCAGCGCGCGGATCGGCGTGCGCTTCGCGCTCTAGTCGCGCGTCGCCGGGGCGCTGATCGCGGGAACTTCCCGCGCGGCGTCCCGGGCATCGATGCCGGGCGCGGGCGCGGCGCTGATCGTCTCCGCCCGCCGGGCCACCCGGCCGGCCCGCTCGATCGCTCGAACCAGCCGCGGATAGACCCCGCAGCGGCACAGATTGGGGATGGCCGCCTTTATTTCCGCTTCGCTCGGCGCGGCGGTCTTGGCCAGCAGCGCGCTGGCGGCCATCGCGATGCCGGGCGTGCAATAGCCGCACTGGATCGCCTGCTCGGCCACCAGCGCCTGCTGCACCGGGTGCGACCGATCGCGGCTGAGCCCCTCGATCGTGGTGATGAAACGCCCTTCGGCCTCGGAAATGGTGATCAGGCACGATCGCAGCGCCTCGCCATCGACATGCACCATACAGGCGCCGCAATCCCCCTCGCCGCAACCATATTTGGTGCCGGTCAGATTGGCCGCATCGCGCAAAGCCCACAACAAGGGGGTATCGGGATCCATCAGGAAGCGCATCGGCTTCCCGTTCACGGTCATGCTGGTCATGCGCGGCGCGGCCTAGTGAGGCTTCAGTGTTTCCAGCTGTCGTCGATCTTCGACACGCGGCGCTTCCACGCTTCGAAGTCGAACACGCCGGCGCCGCCCTGCGATTGCATCACCGACAGATCGCGCTGGTGCACATCGACGACTTCCTGCGAGATGACATTGGCTTCACCCTGGCTCAGCGTGGCGACCTGGATTTCGCAGGCGCGTTGCAGCGCCCACATTTTCACGAACATGCCCTGGATGGTCTTGTCCATGACCACCGGCCCGTGATTGCGCAGCATCAGGATCGAATTGTTGCCGAGGTTCTGGACCAGCCGTTCGCCTTCCTCGGCGCGAACGGTGACGCCTTCGAAATCGTGATAGCCGATCTGCCCCTGGAAATTGCAGGCATAGAAATTGGTCGGCAGCAATCCATCCTTGTGGCTGCACACCGCCATCGTCGCGGTGGTGTGGACATGACAGATCGCATTGGCCCGCGCGCCCAGCTTCTCGTGGAAATAGGCATGCTGCGTAAAGCCCGCCTTGTTGACCATGTATTGCGACGGGCCGACATTGTTGCCCTCGACATCGATCTTGACCAGGTTCGACGCGGTAACCTCGTCATAGAGCAGGCCGAAGGGGTTGATGAGGAAGACGTTTTCCTCACCCGGGACGGCAACCGAGATATGGTTGTAGATGCTCTCGCCCCAGCCGAGGTGATCGAAGATGCGGTAACAGGCTGCCAGGTCCTGCCGCGCCTGCCATTCGGCATCGCTGCATTCGAAATCGCGGGTTTTCATCTGGGTGGCCATGGCTCGCTCTCTCCGTAAGCGGTTTCGTTTGAAGACCTGTATCGCACGCCCGAAGGCTTCTTCGCAAGCGCCCGAAGGCTACTTCGCGAGCGGGAAGAGTTCGCGCTAGGCAAGCGCGCGAGCGGGCGCTAACGCCCGCAGCGATGAGCGAGATGGCCAAATTAGCCAGCGGCAGTATCCGCGGCCATCTGGTGGGACAGACGCTGCCGATGGTCTTCGGCGTTGCGGCAATCATGTCGGTCGGCCTGATCGACGCCTATTTCATCGGCCAGCTCGGCGCGCAGGAACTCGCTGCGGTGAGTTTCATCTTCCCGATCACCATCGCGCTTTCGAGCCTCGGCGTCGGGGTCATGGTCGGCATCAATTCGGTGATCGCGCGCGCACTGGGCGAAGGCGATGCCGAACGCGCCGGCCGGCGGGCCAATTTCGGCGCGGTGTTCGCGCTTGCGACCGGGGTGGCGCTGGGCGCGATCCTTTACCTGCTGCTCGATCCGCTGTTCCGGCTGATGCAGGCATCCGACGAATTGCTGCCGCTGATCGGCGAATACATGCGCCCCTATGCGCTCGGCCTGCCAGTCATGCTGCTCCAGATGGGGCTGAACGGCGTGCTGCGCGGCCAGGGCGAGGCGCGCAAGACCAGCTATGTCTCGCTGACCTATTCGGTGGCCAACTGGGCGCTCGACCCGATCCTGATAACGGGCGCTTTCGGGATCGGGGGCTTCGGCGTGGCGGGCGCGGCCTATGCGACGATCGCCGGGTTCTTCATCGCGATCCTTGTCGCCCTGTGGCTGATCAAGGGCGCGCGCCTGCAGATCAACCCCGCAGCGATCCGCGACTGCAACGTCGCGGGATCGAGCAAGGCCATCCTCTCGGTTGCCGGTCCGGCGGCGTTTTCCAACGCGATCAACCCGATCGGCCTCTCGGTACTCACCGCGCTGCTGGCCAGCCAGGGCGAGGCCGCAGTCGCCGGGTTCGGCGCGGCAGGGCGGTTGCAAAGCTTCGCAGTGGTGCCGCTGTTGGCGCTGTCGGGATCGATCGGGGCGATCGTCGGGCAGAACTGGGGCGCAGGGCACGCCGACCGCGCGCGCCGCGCCATGTGGTGGTCGGGCCTGTTCTGCGTCGGCTACGGCCTCGCCATCGCCGTGGTGCTGTTCTTCACCGGCGACTGGTTCGCGGATATCTTTACCGACGATCCGGCCGTGATCGAGGAGTTCTCGCGCTATCTGGCGATTTCGGTATGGGGCTATGCCGGCTTCGGCCTGCTGATCGTGGCCAATGGCGCGCTCAATGCGGTCGACAAGGCCGGACTTGCGCTGGCGCAAAGCGCGGCGCGGGTCTTCCTGGTCATGCTGCCGTTCGGCTGGGTGCTGCGCTCTGGCTGGGGTTCCTCGGCGATCTACGCAGCGGAGCTGGTCGCCAATCTCGCCGGCGGCGCGCTGGCCGCTTTCATCGTCTGGCGCGTGCTGCGGGCAGGCCCCGATCGAGGGCGTCAGGCTCAAACCAATACTTAACCATCATGGTCCATAGCCCTTCCGATCGTACGAGGGGCAATGATACATGGATGACCTGCTGGCGGACTTCGTCGCCGAAACTCGCGAGATGCTGGAAGCCAGCAGCGGCGAAATCGTCGCGTGGGAAGCCGATCCGTCCGATACGGCGCGGCTCGATACCATTTTCCGTTTCGTCCACACGGTTAAGGGAAACTGCGGCTTCTTCGACTTCCCGCAGCTCGAGAAGCTCAGCCATGCGGCGGAGGATGCCCTGTCCGAATGCCGCAGCGGACGCCGCGAACCCGACCGTGCGCTGGTATCGGCAGTGCTCGCGATAATCGACCGGATCGGCGTGATGACCGATTCGATCGAGGCCGGCGAGGAATGTTCAGCCGATGGCGACGATGACTTAATCGCCGCGCTGCAACCCGGCGAGATCACCAGCGTCGTCGGCGAACCCAAGGCCGCGGCGCCGCAGCAGGCGGAACCCGCCGACGGCGAAGACGATGCCGCGCCCAAGGCCGCGCGCAGCAATGGCGTCCAGCGGTCGATCCGCCTGCCGACCGAATTGCTCGACGAGGTGATGAAGGGCGTGTCGGACATGGTCCTGGCGCGCAACGATCTGGCGCGCCGCCTGCGCGAGGCGGGCGAGCAACCGACGATCGACGGCCCCTTCGATAGGCTCAGCGCGATCCTCGCCGATGTTCGCAATGCAATCACCCGCATGCGCATGCAGCGGCTTGAACATCTGTTCGGCTCGCTCCCACGGCTGGTCCGCGATCTCTCGAACGAGCTGGGCAAGCAGGTCATGGTCGATTTCGAAGGCGGCGAAGTGGAGCTCGACCGCGAAATGGTCGAAATGGTCCGCGATCCGCTGACGCACATCATCCGCAACGCGATCGACCACGGGCTCGAAGGGCCGGGCGAACGCATCAAGGCCGACAAGCGCGAGATCGGTCTGCTGAAATTCGCCGCACGCCAGTCGGGCAACCGGATCACGCTGACGATCAGCGACGACGGGCGCGGCATCAATATCGAACGCCTGGCGGCCAAGGCTGTCGCGGCGGGCATCTACAGCCAGGCCGAAGTCGATGCCATGTCGCAGCGGCGCAAGCATTACCTGATCTTCGAACCCGGCCTGTCGACGGCCGACGAGGTCAGTTCGGTGTCGGGCCGGGGCGTGGGAATGGACGTCGTGCGCGCAAACATCGAACGCGTGGGCGGGTCGATCGACGTCGCCAGCAAACCCGGTGAGGGCACGAGCTTCTATCTCAAGCTTCCGCTCACGCTCAGCATCATCGCCGCGCTGACCGTAGGCAGCGACGGGCAACGCTACGCCATTCCGCGCAGCTATGTCGAAGAGATCGTCTTCGGGTCGAGCGACCATATCGACTTCGCCGAAGCGGGCGATCGTCGTCTCATCACCTTCCGCGGGAAACGCGTGCCCTGCCTTTCGCTGGCCGAGATCCTCGGCACCCAGGCCGACGATGCAATGGACTGGGAAGCCAGCACGCTGGTGCTGGTGCGCCTTGCCAGCGACGATATCTTCGCGCTCGCCGTCGATCGGGTCTACGATCACGAAGACGTGGTGGTCAAACCGATCGCACCCGCGATCATGGACACCGGACTCTACGCTGGCACTACCCTGCTCGACGACGGCCGCCCGATGATGCTGCTCGACCTGCCCAGCATCGCGCAGAAGCACGAGCTCGTGAACGAAATGCGCAGCGCGACCCGCGTGCCCGAGGAAGAGACGGCCGAGCAGCGCAAGGCCCAGCCGATCATGCTCTTCACCGGGCTCGACGGTCGCCGGCGCGCCGTACGGCTCGAACTGGTCCGCCGCATCGACACCATCGCCCGCGAGGCGATCGATATCGAGGGCTCGCGCGTGCAGGCGGTCATCGACGGCGCGATCTACCCGCTTGCCGGCCTCGAACATGGTGAACTCACCGCGGACAGGTGCCGCCTACTGCGCCTGTCCGATGGCGACAGCGAAATCGTCTACGCGGTCCGCGAGGTTCTCGATGCTGCCGAACTCGAGGGCGAGGTCATCCCATCGGATGCCGATGCCATGATCGAAGGCGTCGCGCTGATCGACGAGCGGCCCGTGCCGGTCATCGACGGCCATGCGCTGTTCGCGCGCCACAGCGGGGGCCAGCGCAAGGCCCCGCCCCTGTCGTGCCGCCTGCCCGCCGACAGCGACTGGGCGCGCACCATACTCGAGCCGCTGGTCGAAGCCGCTGGCTATCGCATTGCCGGTGACGGGGATGAAGAAAGCGACGTCGCGATCGAGCTGGCCGAAGCCCCGGCGGTGGCCGCGGGACCGGCGCGGCGCGTCATCCGCCTGCGCCACGAACCCGATGCACCCGGCGACGGGGCGGACAGTATCTACCGCTATGATCGCGAAGCGCTCTTGAACGCGCTCAAACAGGCCCGGATGGGAGAAACAGCATGAACGACCTGCTGCTCATGTGCATGGTCGCGGGGCGCCGCGCGGCGATCCCCGCGATACGCGTCCAGTCGGTCATCGAGATCGAGGACATCACGCCGATTCCCGGGGTCCCCGCTTTCATCCGCGGCCTGACCGCGCTGCGGAGCCAGGCGCTGACCGTGATCGATTGCTCGGTCGCGCTGGGTTTCGAAACCGCCCAGGCGCCGCCCGACCAGCGGGCCGCGGTCGTCGAGATCGACGGCCATCTCTATGCCCTGCTGGTCGATGCTGCCTACGATGTCGGCGAAGCGCTGAGCGATCCGATCGAGGTGCCCGGCGGGTTCGGCGCCGGGTGGCAGGCGGCAACGCGCGGCATGGTCGAAACCGATGGCGGTCCCACGCTGCTGATCGATGTCGAAGCGCTCGTGTCCGGCCCGGTTTCGCAGGCGGCTTAAGCGATTGGTTACCCTCGGCCGCTACGGATGGCTGGCAAACACCAGAGGTCATTGAAATGAAATCCTGCCTAATCGTCGATGATTCGCGCGTCATCCGCAAGGTTTCGAGGCATATCCTCGAGACGCTCGGCTTCCAGGTCGAGGAAGCCGAAAACGGTCAGGAGGGACTGGACAAGTGTGCCGAGAGCATGCCCGACGTCGTCCTGCTCGATTGGAACATGCCGGTCATGACGGGCATCGAATTCATCACCCAGCTGCGCCAGCGCGAGGGGGGGGACAAGCCCAAGGTCGTGTTCTGCACCACGGAAAACGATGTCGCGCACATTCGCGAGGCGATCAACGCCGGCGCCGACGAATATGTCATGAAACCGTTCGATCACGAGACGCTGCAGATCAAGCTCCAGCTTGTCGGCATGGCCTGAAGGATCTGACATGGGCGCGCCCCTCCGTTCCGAAATATTGAAACCGGCCGGCACCGGGGGATTCTGCCCCGATCCGGTTCGCGTGATGATCGTCGATGATTCGCTGACCGTGCGCACGGTGTTCTCGCGCATGATCAAGCAGGAACGCGACATGTCGATCTTGGCGACTGCGAACAGCGCCGAAAGCGGCCTCGCGGAACTCGCCAAGGCCGCACCCGACGTGATGCTGCTCGATCTGGAAATGCCCGGCATGGGCGGGCTCGAGGCGTTGCCCCGGATCATGCAGGCGGCTCCGCAGACCAAGGTGCTGGTGATCTCCTCGCTGACGGCCGATGGCGCCGAGGCAACCGTCAAGGCGCTGTCGCTGGGCGCGGCGGACACCATGCTCAAGCCCCGCCCGGGCGGGTTCAACGAGGACTACAAGTCGAGCCTGCTGGGCAAGATCCGCGCGCTCAAGGGCCCTTCGGCCAGCGACGAAGCGGCTGCCGCGGACGGCGTCGCCGCGCCTGCCGAGGTGCAGCGCGTCGGCAAACCGCCGCAGATCGTCGCCATCGGCGCCTCGACCGGCGGCATCCATGCATTGAACCTGTTCCTGCGGCAGGTCCCGAAGAATTTCGACCTGCCGATCCTGGTTACGCAGCACCTTCCGCCCAGCTTCATTCCCGTATTCGCGCAGCAGCTGGAAATGGCCGCCGAACGCCCGGCGATCCTCGCCGACGAAGGGACGATGATCGAGCGCGGGAAGATCTACATCGCGCCTGGCCACGGACATCTGGTGGTCCGCAAGTCGGGCGGCCGCCGGGTTCTCGGCCTGGCCTATCATCCGGTGAAGAGCGGCTGCATGCCCTCGGTCGATCCGATGTTCGAAACACTGGCCGAAGTGTATGACGGCCATGTCGCCGGGGTCCTGCTTTCGGGGATGGGCCGCGACGGCACCGACGGCGCCCATTCGCTGCTGGCCGCCGGCGGCACCATGTATGCGCAGAATGCGGAAACCTGCGCGGTGTGGGGCATGCCGCGCGCGGTCACCGAAATGGGCCTGGCTGCTGCGGTCCTGCCGCCCGCCGAATTGGCCGACGCCTTGCTGGCCAATGCGGGAGCCGATGCATGGCGGTAGACGATGCTTCGCACCGCATCATCGGCGACCTGCTTGCACAGCGTACGGGACAGCAACTGACGGAAGGACGCCGCTGGCGGGTTTCCAGTGCATTGGCTGGCCTGTTCCGCGAATGCGGGATCGAGAATGTCGACCAGCTGGCGTGCATGCTCGAGCGACCCGGCGAACAGCAGCTGGCAACCCGCGTGGTCGAGGCCCTGCTGAACAACGAAACCTATTTCTTCCGCGACAACGCTTATTTTTCCGTCCTCGCCAACCAGGTCCTGCCCGATCTTGCGCAGAAACGGGCCGCCACCAAACGGCTGTCGATCTGGTCGGCCGGTTGTTCGACCGGCCAGGAAGCGCTGAGCCTGGCAATGATCTTCGCCGAACAGCCGGGGCGGTGGAAGGACTGGACGATCGAAATTCTCGGAACCGACGTTTCGAACAAGGCAATCGCGACGGCGCGCAGCGGGCAGTATACGCAGTTCGAGATCCAGCGCGGGATCAGCGTCGCGCAGATGCTGAACTTCTTCACCGACTGCGACGGCCACTGGCAGGCCGCCGACAGGATCCGTTCGATGACGCGCTTCCAGCAGCACAATATCCTCGATTATCCGCCCTCCCCCGGACGGTTCGATCTGGTGATGTGCCGCAATGTGCTGCTGTATTTCGATCCGGAAACGCGCGCCGCCGCGTTCGACCGGCTCGCGGGCGGGATTGCCCGCGATGGCTGGCTGATGCTCGGTGCGGGCGAGACCGTGGTGGGACAGACCGAACGGTTCAAGCCCGCCGCTTTCGGCTCGTCGCTTTACAGTCCGGTCTATGAGGACCTCGCCGCGGCCAACCGGCCGCCGCTCCGCGCCGCGGTCTCCTGAGCCGCCGCCGACGCCGCCCCAAAGGGTAAACCGACCATTTACGCTTCCTTAGCGAATACCGCGTAAACCCTTAGGGTAAGACGAGAAAAGGCGCGATTCAGGGATGATGAGCAGTTCGTACGGGTATCGCGAAAGCGAAAGCGCATGGGCGATCGTCTTTGGTCCCATGGCTGTGCTCGCTACGATTTTCGCGCTGACGTGGTCGACCACGATCGCCAATCGCTATCTCGGCTTTTCCTCGCCCTCCACCATTCTTTCGATGGGTGCGCTGGCCTTCGGCCTGGCCAGCGTCGTGTGCGCCTATGTCGGACGGCGGCACCTGCGCCGGGTGGAGCATCTCTCGCGTAGCGACAGCCTGACCCGCCTGCCCAATCGCCGCGCGCTGCACTTCGATATCCAGCGCGAATACCGGCAGGGCCACGAAGTCGCGCTGGCGATGATCGACCTCGACGGCTTCAAGCTGATCAACGACCATTACGGCCATTTCGTCGGCGACGCGGCGATCCGCGAATGCGCCCGCATCTTCGGCGACATCTCGGATGGCGAAGCCGGCATCTACCGGCTGGGCGGTGACGAATACGCCATGATGATCGGCGGTCCGGTGGCCGGGACACTGCTCGAAGGCCTGTGCCGACGCATCATCGAACGGCTGGCCAAGCCGATCCATGTCGAAGACCGGCGCCTGACCCTGGGCGCGTCCATCGGCTTGGCGCGCAGCACCACGCAGGACTTCGTCCCTTCCTCCGAATTGCTGCGCCGCGCGGATATTGCGATGTATGCGGCGAAGCGCGGCGGCAAGATGCGCTGCACCTGGTTCAGTTCGGCGCTCGACCGCAGCCGCGAAAAACTGCAGGAAATGGACGACGAGTTGCGGCGATCGCTGGCTGAAGGGCAGTTCCGGCTGCACTATCAGCCGCTGGTCGATTCCAGCACCCGGACGATCAATGCGGTCGAATGCCTGCTGCGCTGGGAACGGCCCGATGGCGCATGCATCGGGCCCAGCACCTTCATCCCGGTCGCCGAAGAAAGCGGGCTGATCAATGCGATCGGCCTGTGGGTTTTGCGCCAGGCCTGCCGCGACGCGTTGCAGTGGGGCGATATCGCGCTGTCGGTCAACATCTCGGCGGCGCAGCTGCGCAATCCCGAATTTCCCATCCAGCTTGGCCATATCCTCGAAGAGACCGGCTTCGATCCGGAGCGTCTCGAACTCGAGATTACCGAAACCTGTCTCGTGCTCGATCCGGTGGTGGCGGAGCGCAGCCTGTCGGTCGTGCGCAGCTTCGGGGTCAAGATCTCGCTCGACGATTTCGGCACCGGCTATGCATCGATCGGTTTCCTGCGCCAGTTCCGCTTCGAAAAGCTCAAGCTCGACCGCAGCCTGGTGGTCCAGGCCAGCGAAGACGACGGCAGCCGCGCAATGATGCTGTCGAGCATCACCGTCGCCCGCGCGATGAAAATGAGCGTCGCGGCCGAAGGCGTCGAAACCGAAGAACAAGCAGCCATGGTTCGCGCCGCCGGGTGCGATCAGATCCAGGGCTGGCTCTATTTCAAAGCCATGCCGCCCGAAGAAATCGGCCAGTATCTCGGCCAGCCCGTCGGGCTGCGCCGGTCGAAGGCCAACAGGAAAGAACAGATTGCATGAGTGCGTTGCAGGATATGGTTGGCGGCATGGTTGCCGAGGGCGAGGCTTCGCCCACCCAGCGGCCGCAGGAATATACCGGGGCCCCGCACTACCGCGGCGCCGCTCATGAACAGCCGGACCATACGGATTCGAGCGGTATGAACGGCTGGCTCGCCGACAAGTCGGTCGGGGAGAAACTGCGCGCCATCTCGGCGGCCAATATCGCCGTTGTCCTGCTCTGCCTGTTTGCCACGTGCCTCGGCGGCTTCTTCGCTTTGCAGGCGCGCTCCGAACGCATGGCGATTTCCGCCGCTTCCGTAATGGCCGAACGGATGGTCGCCGATATCAACGAGGGCCGGCTGTTCGTCCAGCGTTACGCCATTTCGGGCGACGGCAACGACCTGGTCGCCGCCAAGGCGGCCTTCGACCAGACCGATCGCAATCTCGGCCGCGTCGAAGCCCGTGCAGCCGAAGTCGCGCCGCAGGTCCTCCCGCAGATCGAACAGCTCGATACGAGACTGGCGGCGCTGCGTACGCGCGTGGTTGCCGCACAGAATTCGCGCGGGACGCAGGGCCAGTGGCAAGAATTTTCGGACAGCGTCTATGGCGAAAGCCAGGAGGTCGTCGACCTCGCCATAGCGGCGCGCGAAAGCATCGAAGCCACAGGCGAGACGTCGGATGCAGCGTCGCAGACGCTGATCGGGTGGCTGTTCGCGTCGTTCTTCGGCGTGGCGGTCATCGGTCTGGGGATTGCCTGGCTGAGCGCGCGTTACATCGGGCGCGACGTATCGGGCACGCTGCGCCGGATGACGCATGTCGCATCGCGGCTCGCCGATGGCGAGAAGGACATTCACATTCCCGCAACCGAGCGCCGCGACGAGATCGGCGACCTTGCCCGCGCCCTCGAAGTCTTCCTGCAGCCTGCTTGGGAAGTCGAGCGGATGGCGCAGGAACGCGAAGCGCTGCGCAACGAGCGCGGCGCGGAAATGGTCCGCTTCGCCGAGCGGTTCGAAACCACCGTGGGCGAAGTGGTCAACGGCGTCGCCACCGCTTCCGCGCAGCTCAAGCTGACCGCTGGTTCGATGGCGGCCGCCGCCGAACAGGCCACCACGCAGACCACGCATGTCACGGCATCGATGGAACAGGCCGCCAGCGGGGTTACCGCGGCTGCGGCCGCGTCGGACGAATTCGCCATGTCGATCGGCGAGATCAGCCGTCAGGCCTCGCATTCGGCCGAACTCGCCCGCAAGGCCACCGCCATGGCCGGCAATGCGGACGATACGATTTCCACGCTTGCCGTTTCGGCCGAACAGGTCGGACAGATCGTCGAGCTTATCCAGTCGATCGCGAAGCGGACAAATCTGCTTGCGCTCAACGCCTCGATCGAGGCGGCCCGCGGGGGCGAGGCCGGCCGCGGCTTCGCGGTCGTGGCAAGCGAAGTGAAGGAACTCGCCGCGCAGACCAGCCGTGCGACTGAAGAAGTCGCCGAACAGATCCGTACCATGCAGAATTCCACCGGCGCCAGCGTCGGCGCGCTGCGCTCGATCGCGGAACAGATCAAGGAACTGGAGGGCGCGGCCATTTCGATTGCCAGCGCGGTGGATCAGCAGTCGGTGGCCGGACAGGATCTCGCCCGCAGCATCGATCTGGCGGCGCGGTCGACCGACGACGTGTCGAGCAATGTCGGCCAGGTCCGCGAAACCAGTCTCGCGACCGGCGCGGCCGCCAGCCAGGTGCTCAATTCCTCGACCGAACTGGAGGCTCAGGCCACCACGCTGAAATCGCATGTCGCGCAGTTCGTGGAGCACGTTCGCGCGGCTTAACGTGATTTCAAGCATTCTCGCTCAGGGTTGATACGGCCTTAAGAGGGGGATGCTTGGGGATGAACGCACATAGCACGATCATCGCGGACGATCTGGCCCGCGAAATCGCGGAAATCGAAATCATCGATGCCGCGGAAGATCATCATCGCGGCGCGGTAGGCGCCTGGTTCATGGCGCGGCCGCTGGCTGCGAAAGCCAGGATCGCGTCGATTTTCTCGCTGGGCGGGCTGACGCTCGTGACTGCGATCGCGCAGGCGGGCTTTCTGTTGCCGTCCTTTGCCGGCACCGCACAGGTACTCACATTGATCGTCCTGGCAGTCGCCCTGCTCGGCGGCCTCGCCAGCCTGCGTTTCGTCCTGCGACACGTCATCGATCCCTATATCAAGCTCAAGGACGACATGGCCCGGCTTGCCCAGGGCGAGCGCGACATCCAGGTGACCGATACGCACCGCGTCGATGAAATCGGCGATCTGGCGCGCTCCTTTTCCGTTTTCCTGCGCTCGGGGCACAAGCTCGACGAACTGTTTGCCGGGCGCAAGAAAGCGGCCGAGGAACGCAAGGCCGAAATCATCCGCATGGCACGCGATTTCGAAACCGGCGTGGGTGATGTCGTCAGCGGTGTCGCCACTGCGGCCAGCCAGCTCAATTCGACCGCTTCGGGCATGGCTGCCACTGCCGAACAGGCTGCGCGCCAGTCACAAAGCGTTACCGAAACGATGGAACAGGCCGCGGGCGGCGTGACTGCCGCAGCCGCGGCATCCGACGAATTCGCCATGTCGATCGGCGAGATCAGCCGACAGGCCGCCCACTCCGCCGAACTGGCACGCAAGGCCACCGATGCGGCGAATGGCGCCGACGAAACCATTTCCGCGCTGGCCAATTCGGCCGATCAGGTCGGGCAGATCGTCGAACTGATCCAGTCGATCGCCCAGCGCACCAACCTGCTGGCGCTCAACGCCTCGATCGAAGCCGCCCGCGGCGGCGAGGCAGGCCGCGGCTTCGCGGTCGTGGCGAGCGAGGTGAAGGAACTGGCCGCACAGACGAGCCGGGCAACCGAGGAAGTCGCGGACCAGATCAAGGCCATGCAGAATTCGACCGGGGCCAGCGTCTGCGCGCTGCGGTCGATCGCCGGCCAGATCAAGGAACTCGAATCCACTGCGACCTCGATCGCCAGCGCGGTCGACCAGCAATCGGTGGCCGGACAGGATCTCGCGCGCAGCATCGATCTGGCGGCGCGGTCGACCGACGAGGTTTCCGCCCATATCGACCAGTTCCGCGAAACCAGCATTGCCACCGGTTCGGCGGCCAGCCAGGTTCTCAATTCAGCCAGCGAGCTCGAAGGTCAGGCCGGTGCGCTGAAAAGCAGCGTGGAAGAATTCCTAAACCACATCCGCGGGACCTGAGAGGCCCGCACCGAGGACAATCGGGAGACGGCGGCAGCGGGGCAAATCCCCGCGCCGCCGCACTCTCCATCATTCCCACCAATAGGGCAGGCGCCGGGCAGAGCCGGTCTCGACCTCGTTCATGGTCCGCGCATCGTACAGCCGGCCGCCCAGCATGACGCGGTCGATCTTGTCCGAATTGCGGATGTTTTCGCTGGGATCGGCCGAAAGGACGAGCAGATCGGCCAGCTTGCCCACTTCGAGACTGCCGATGTCACGCTCCATCCCCAGCGAGCGGGCCGGTTCGATCGTCCCGGCTCGCAGCGCCTCGACCGGGCTCATTCCGCCGCGAGCGAAACTCCACAGTTCCCAGTGCGCGGCGACGCCTGCCTGCTGGCCATGCGCCCCGATACTGACCTTCACCCCGCGGTCGGCGAGTTTCTTCGCCTCGCGCGCGGCTTCGTCATCGACAAAAGCCCAGTCGGGAGCGGTAACGCGGCGTGCGGTTTGCGCGATCAACTGGCGCGGCGGCGTGTGGACCATCAGCGGATTGTCGAACACGTCGGTGGCCTGGCGCCAGTAGGGGTCGGCAGCAAGGCCGCCATACGTCACGACGAGCGTCGGCGTATAATTCGATTGCGACCCTTCCCAGAACTGCAGCACGTCCTCGTAGAACACTTCGCCCGGGACATTGTGTTCGATGGTCGAATTGCCATCGGCAATCAGGTTCATGTCCATCCCGAACAGCGAACCGCCCTCGGCCACCACCAGCATATCCTCTTCACGGGCGGCCGCGACGACCTGCTGGCGCTGTTCGCGCCGCGGCTGGTTGTAGTTCTTGATCGAGATACCGCCCTGCGCCTTGATCCGGCGAATGTGCGCCAGCGCATCGTCATAGCTGTCGATCCGCGCATAGACGCTGGGCGCCTTGGCCCCGTAGACGATCTCGGCAGTGGAGAAGATCCGCGGCGCCAGCAGGGTGCCGGCGCGCTGACGCTCCGCAGCGGAGAAGATCATGCTCGCCCTCGACGAAGGATCGTGTAGCGTGGTGGTCCCCATGGCGAGGTTCTGCACCAGCGACCAGTTCTGCTGCGGGACGAGATCGTCGACGCCCTGCGGCCCGTGGGCATGCGCGTCGACCAGCCCCGGCATGATCGTCTTGCCTGCAGCGTCGATCACCGATGCGCCCTGCGGCACGGCAATTTGATCAGCCGGGCCGATCGCCGCAATGCGATCGCCCGTGATCACGATCGTGCCATTGGCGATTGCGCCGGCACCATCACCCGCCATCGTCAGGATCTTCGCCCCGGTAATCGCCACCGTACCGCTCGGCTTGGCAGCCGCGACGGTGCGTTCGAGCGAGGTACCGCTGGTCGGCGGCACGAAGGCCGGGGCGTCCTTTTCCTTCGGTGCATCGGCGAACATCGTATCGAGGCTGGCGCGGTACAGCACCGGCCCCATCGTCCAGGTCAGCATGTCGCCGCCCTGGGTCCAGCCGATGTAGTCCGCCCCGCCCTTGGACGCGCGCACCACCGGTAGCGAACTGGCCTTTTCGCCCACGGTCACCGCCTGCCCGCCGGGCATCAGCGGTGTGGCGAAGACCTCATAATTCTCGCGGAAGGCAACGAAATCGCCGCGCGGGCTGACGTGGTATTCGGTGGCCAGCTCGCCCTCGGCATGGACCTGCCGCGCTTCACCGTCGAGATCGGCCGAGAGCAGCTGCAGCTTGCCGTCCTTGCGCCCGAGCATGAACACCCGGTCGCTATCCGCGCCGAACTGCGGGTTCGACGTGTCGCGTGCCACCAGTTCGGCGGTGCCGCCGGCCGCGCTTACGCGGTAGATGCCTTCGTTCTCCGAATAATCGGGAGAGGTCAGATAGCCGCCCGAACGCTTTTCGAAAACGATCGTATTGCCGTCGGGCGAGAACCGGGGCTGCGCATAATGACCGGGCATGCGGGTGACCGCGCGGGCACCGGAGCCGTTTGCATTGGCGCTCATTACCTGGCCAAGCCCTTCATCGGTCCAGCGGATATAGGTGAGCCGCCGCCCGTCGCGCGACCACGAGGGCCACAGCTCGAGCGCTTCGTCATTGCCCGAAGTGAGCCGCTGGGCCGTGCCGCCCGCAACCGGCTTGGTGTAAAGCTTGCCGAGACTTTCGAAGACCACGGTGCGGCCATCGGGTGAAACGCTGGCAAAACGCGGTATTTTCGCGGTGAAGCTGTCGGTCGAAACCGGGATGACCGGATGCGGCGCATCGGCGACTCCGCGCGTGTCGTTAACGCTGAAGGGTATCACGCTGTCGCCGCTGCCATCGGCAGCCACGCGCCGCAGCTTGCCACCAGCCCACAGCACCAGCGCATTGCCGTCGGGCGTCCAGTCGATCAGCGGGTAGAACCCGTGGACCGCCCAGGTTTCCTGCATGTCCATATCGAGATCGCCATAGATCATCCGCTGCTCGCCGCTGGGGAGGTCCTTGATCCACAATTCGGTCTGGTC
>Ga0070752_1001016_pt1 | contig 20763 bp, 17 predicted proteins | sample VirMetDEL_Aug_30_FD_77440 | JGI IMG/M metagenome (GOLD analysis project Ga0070752, IMG submission 77440) | Aqueous microbial communities from the Delaware River and Bay under freshwater to marine salinity gradient to study organic matter... | ecosystem: Environmental > Aquatic > Marine > Coastal...
GAACAGGTCTTCAAACAGCTCATCCAGGTTGGCCCCGTCCTTCACGGCGCCATGCGCTGTGCGGCCTTCATAAAGGATAGGGACGATGGCGCCGTCCGCCTCTGCTTCGCGAATCGTGTAGCGGTCGATGAACTCGCCAAAAATTTCATGGGTGCGTTTCTTGTCGCCCATCAAGATCGGCGTGCCCGTAAAGCCGATTCGGGCGCAGTTGGGCAAACCCACCTGAAGCGCAGCGTGCAGGTCCCCCGCCTGGCTGCGGTGTGCCTCGTCCACCATCACCAGAATGTGCTCGTCCTCGTTCAGCACGTCGGGTTCATAGGCTCTCGGCGCCGCCTCCTGGGCCGCCCATTTCGGCAGGTCGTCGGCTTTCAAGGCCGGCTCGCCAGCGGCGTCGCCGCCGCGCTGTTTCTGAATCATGCCAAACACAATGTCTGGCCCCTGGCGGCGCAGATGACGCTTCAAGTCGTCGGCAGATGTGGCGCGCAACACGTTTTGGCCGGTCAGTGCGGCAGTGGCCGAGAGCTGAAGTTCCAGGTCGTTCCGGTCGGTCACCACCACCACCTTGAAGCGGCGCAATTGCGGGTCCGAACGCATCTTGCGCATCAAGAACACCATGGTCAGGCTCTTGCCTGAACCCTGCGTGTGCCACACGATGCCGCCGCGGCGGTCAAGCTCGCCGTCTTGCAGCCGGGTCTGGCCCGTGCGCAGGCGGTGAATGGCGCGGTTCACCGCCCGGTACTGCTGGTAACGGCAGACCGACTTGAACGTCTGCCCGTCGGCCGCCATGAACAGCGTGAAATGCTGAACGACGTCCAGCAAGTGGGCCGGGCGCAACAGGCCCGCCACCAGGCGCTCCTGTTCCGAGAGTTGGGGTTTGCCCAGCGCTGCGGCCACATCGGCCTCTGTGCCCTGCCCGTCGGCACCGGTTACCGTCTTCCAGGCGGCGTAGTGCTGGAAGGCCGCTCCCACGCTGCCCACGCGGGCCTCGTCAAAGCTGGTGGCAATCAGCAACTGGTTGGTATGAAACAAAGGCTCATTGCCTTCGTTGTCGTCCACCTCGCCACTGGCGCGACGCTGGTTGCTGTAGCGGCGCAGTTGGTCCACCGCCTCGGCCAGGGGCTCGGGCACGCTGGGGCTTTTGCACTCCACCACCACCAGGGGAATGCCGTTCACCAGCAGCACCAGGTCGGGCACGATGAAGGCCTTGCCGCGCGTGTAGCCCGGCGGGCAGTCCACCCGGTACTGGTTGACCACCGTGAACTCGTTGCGCTCGGGGTGGGCCCAGTCGATGTAGTGAATGGTCTGGTTGCGGCCGCCGTCCCAGCCCGGTAGCCCTTCTACGGTAATGCCCCTGAGCAGCAGGTCGGTTGCCATCTGGTTGGCTTCCATCAGCCGGTGGGCAGGAATACGGGTGAGCGCACCGATGGCCTGGGTCAGGCGCTCCTCGTCCAGCCAGGGCTGGCCATCGCGCAGATTCAGCGCGTGGATCTGCCGACGCAGTGCGCTCTCTTGGATGACCTCGGTGAAGCTGGCCCGGCCCGTGGTGGCGGGGCTGTCCAGATGGCCGGCCACGTACCGCCACCCCATGGCCTGCAGTTGCTCGACAAAGGGTCCTTCGACCTCGTCCAATTCCCAGCCCATGCCCACCTTTCTTTATGTGCCAGGAGCCTTGCGGCTCGTGGCAACTCATAGAAGTCACAACCATTTCTTCCCTTGGCACTGCCAGACAGACATCGGGCTGCGATCAAATGGCCGTCAAATAGAACAACCCAATACAAATCAAATACTTACGCGCAAAAAGCGGCGTCGGGCCCGCCATCAAATCGCCATCCGTCAAACAGCCTGCAGGTCCAGAGCTGCGAGCGCTCATTCGCCAACAACCTGCTCACCGCGATCCTGCGCCAGTTGAAACAGCTCGCCCAAAAAGTCGAGCTTGGAACGCACTTCTGCCTCGGCCGCAGGGGTCATCACAGCGGTGGGCACCAGCGCGTGAAGCTCGCCCTTCTTGAGCAGCATGGTCACCCCCAGTTTTTGAGCCAGTCGGCGAAAAAACGCTTCTGCCAAGGTGCTGAGTTTTCGGCGCTCGGTTTTGGCCTCCCAGACCAGACGCGACGCATCCGCAGGCAATTCGCTCCACGAGCGGTAGTCCACAGCACTGCCATCGAACACCATTTCGGTCACCACCTCCGCTAGGGCCTCGTCCACAGCGGCGTGGCTCTGCGCAGAAAAAAGATCGTCGGCCGGGTAGCGGGTCAGCGCGTACTGGCGCAACACCTCTGGCGTCACGAAGTAGTTCTCGGCCTCATAGCGCTTCCAGTAGCGAACCTTCAACGCCCCTTCGTCCCGGTCTTGTCTGTTCTGCCCATCGTTGTCGAGAATGGCCAGGCCCTTGAGCGCGGGCAGCAAATTGCGCAAGCCATTGAAGTGATCGCGCGGGGTGACTCCAAATCCACCCTCCACGCGCTCCAGTTCTGCGGGTGCGTCTTGCAGGGGGTAGTTGTTCTGAACGTAAAAGGAGTTGACGCGCTCGTCCCAGATCGCATGGGTGGGGTGGTTCAGGCGCTTGGCCAAGGCCCGCAGCATGTCCAGATCGGTCCCCCCCTCCACATACAGCACATAGCCACGCTCTCGTGCTTTCACATAGTGCTCGGCGCCAAAGTGTTTGAGGCTGTTGCGGATGTCCTGCTTCTTGGCGAGGTTGTCCGTCCTGCCCTCCAGAAGCAGGGTGAGGTTGTTGTCCAGCGCTTCATCCAGAATGACCTCGGAGTGCGTCACCATGATCACTTGCGACTGGTTCTCGCTGGCGATGTCGCGCAGCAGCACATACACCTGCTTCTGGCGCAGGATCTCCAGGTGGGCATCGGGCTCGTCCACCAGCAGCACGCTGCGCTTGTGTGAGTAAAGATAGGCAAACACCAGAAGCATTTGCAAAAAGCCCCGCCCCGCCGACGAGACATCCAGGGGCTCCTTTACGCTGGGTTGCCGGTACTGCAAGGCGATGGTGCCGCGTGCCGTCTCTTGAGGCGCTTCCAAAGACACATTGAACAGGCGCTGCATCAATGCAACGATGCGCGCCCAATCGTCTGCAGACGATCGCTCCACCGACAGGCACAGATTGCGCAACACATCGGCTGTGCGGCCCTGCCCCAGCAGCACATCCACCCGCCCGGGTTGCAGGATGGGCTCTTCGGTGTCCAGCCCCGACATGGGGTAGAGCAACTCCACCCGCAAAGAGCTGGCGTGCGCGATCAGTTCGAGGTCGTTGGCCGCTTCACCCTCCGGGGCGCAGTAGACCAGTTCATCGCCCTGGTTGCGAAACCGCATGGACAACGGCTTGATCTGACCCCTGAATTCCACGCCCACGGTGATGGTGAGCGGAATGTCTTTGTTGCCCTTGCGCACATGGGTGTTGTGCCAGAAGAAGCGCGTGCGCTGCACCGGCACCGCCACGATGTTCAGACGGTTGATCGACGTGGCCGTGCGCTCCTTCGCTGACGAGGCCTTGCGAGCGTCGTACCAGGAGCGCACCGCCTGCGACCACAGCGCCAGGGCCTGGATGGCGCTGGTCTTGCCGCAGTTGTTGGGGCCGATCAGCACACCAGGGTGGTCCAGCTCGATGCGCTGCTTCGCGCCAAACCGTTTGAAGTTCTCTATTTCAAGGTAGTGCAGCAGGCGCATGGTCAGGTGTTCCCTTCGGAAGGGGATTGTCCGCCACCCTGGAGCAGGGGTGTGACTCGGACGCGGCCGGTGAGGAGGTCGTCCATGAGGCCGGATTTCAGCGCCCGCATCTTTGTGGCTGACGCACTCTCTTGGCGAAGTCGAGCGCTGATCGCAGCTATGCGGCCCGCAATCTCCGTCTGCTCGGCAAGGGACGCGATTGGTATGACTATTGACGCGAAGGAAGTCTTGTTGACTATTGGCACTGCCTGGAGGCCCGCCATGGCGCGCAACTGTTCGACATGCATTTGAACCGCCAAATAGACAAATTCAGGCGCCATGTTCTTCGAAGGCACCAGCGCATTTATCTGCTGATTGGTGCAAGCCTCGACCGCGGTGATACCAACCTTACCAATCGTTGATCCAATACAGACGACCAACGTGGCCTTGGGCGGCAACATGCGAACATATGAAGCACCACGGTTAGAGACGCTGCGTTCTGCGCTTTCGATATTGTGGTCTTCTAGAACGTCAACTGGCGTGATGAATGGCCAGCCCACTCCCCAAGCTAGGGGGTCTACCGATGGGGGTGTCGAACCAGTAACCGACTCGCCGACATCGCGAAGGTGCAGCGCCTCCCACTCCCTCGGAATCCACCCCAGCGGCGAGTCCTTGTAGAGATGGGGTGCTTTGCATGGTGGCGGGCGCAGTTCGCCGTTGGCGTCGATGCCTCGGGTCAGCAGGTCGTGCACCAGCCCCTGCTTGACCTGCTTGAGCTTCTCGATGATCGCCTCGGTCTGACGGATGGTGGTGTCGAGGGTGTCGAGGATTCCTGCTATCGCTTGCTGTTGGCGAAGCGGTGGCACGAGGCAACTGACGGTCTTGAGCGTTCCTAGGTTGATCCGAATTCGCGTGGATCCGATGCTCTTTCTCTCTGCCTCGGTCCTCGTCCCGTGACCGTTGATCGCCCGCACGATGTAGCGCGGATCAAATCGAGTTTCGTCAACCCTCAGTCGGATGCAGTCAGCCACAACGACGTACTGCTCTTGACCACGGGGCACGATGCAGGCACGCGCAACGGGGTCGGCCATCTTCGCAATTGCAATGTCGCCGGGTATCGCGCCATGTCGTGCGAGCGATCTGAACTTCACTGCGTTGATGAACTTCTTGTTGTCGTCCTTCCAGTACCCGTCACCGATGTTCTGAAGTTGAATCAGGCGGACACCCGATTCAACATATTCGTCAGACTTGAGGTTGGACCCGAATGGACCGTCAACGAACGCGCCATCGGTGGGTTCTGCGATGTCGCGCAGCAGCACACGCATGTGATCGTTTACTACCTTAGACATAGCCAAGCTGAATCAGAAATGAATGAAGAGACTGAGCTGAGTCGCCGCGACCGCCCTCGATCTCGGTGAACGTCACCCGGTACTTGTCCCACCATTTCTCAAACGCCACCACCACCTGCTGCCGCTGCCCGCTGATGTAGCGCTCCAGGATCACCTGCATGTCATTTCGCAGGATCGCCAGCAGCAGCGCAGCGGCGCCGGACTCGTCCAGCGCATCCACCGCCGCGTTCAACCGCTGCGCAAAAGTCTGCTCCTTGGCCTTCATCTCTTTCTTCAGCGCGCCGAGCTGCCGCTTCCATTCCTTGAGCTGCGCCTCATCCACCGCCAGCTCATCGTCACTGGGCTCGGTTTCTTCGCCATCTTCTCCCGACCCCTTGTCCGGCGTGGCCGCCTTGATCTGGCTGTCCAGCTCGGCTTTGCGTGCCTCCAGCTCGGCCAGCGCCTCGACAAATTCGGCCATCAGGAACTTGACCAGCTTGTGGTCCAGCGGGTTGACCTTGCTCTGGTCGTCGTCCATCGCGGTCAGGATGCTGGTGCGCCAGGCATCGACCACGCCCTTGGCGCCACGCGCCATCAGCGTCATGAACTCGTACTTGGCGTCGTCCCAGAAGCCGGCCACGATGCCGCGCACCTGAAAGCGCCCCAGCACGCCGGCCGTCTCCAGCGCGGCGCTGAAGCTGTGCAGCAGCTCGCTGCGGAGCCCAACGAAGCTGGGCGCGCCGGCCAGGGCGGTGATGCGCGGGCTGTGGGCTTGCCACCAGGCGTCGAACGCATCGCGAACGGCCTGCTCGCGCGCCAACAAGGCGGCGTTCGTTTCCACGGCGGGCTTGATGGCCTGGCGGGTGGCCAGCTCGGGCCGGAAGTCGAAGTAGTGGGCATCGCGCTCCACGAACAGCGCCAGCGGGTCCAGCCCATGCGCCGCAAACAGCGCGGCCTTGGCTTGCACCTCGGCCTTGGGCACACCGCCCAGCAGGTGGGCGCGCACGTCGTGCGGCTCGGGCGGCGGCGCGTTGTCGGCGTAGCGGCGGATGTTGAGATTGTGGTCGTTTTCGGCCAGCGTGGCGTTGCTGACGATGGCGCTGAAGCCGGGCACCTCGGCAAAGTTCTCGTAGGTGTTGACAATTTTTTCGATGTGCTCCGGCAGCAGGTGGTTTTGTGCGCGGCCCTCGGCGTATTCGCGGTCGGCGTTGATGAACAACACTTTGCCCTGGCGTTCGGCTGGCTTGCCGCTTTGAAGCCCCAAGCGCTGGCGCAGCACCAGCACGCAAGCCGGGATGCCGGTGCCGTAGAACAGACCGGCGGGCAGGCCGATCACGGCTTCCAGCAGGTCGGCCTTGATCATGGCGACGCGGATGGTGCGCTCTTCGCCACCCCGAAACAGCACGCCGTGCGGCATCACCGTGGCCAGCAGGCCGCCGTCGCGCAGCACGGCCACCATGTGCTGCAGGAACATCAGGTCGGCTTTCTTGGCGCCCAGCGGCACCTGACCGTATTTGAAGCGCTCGGCGCTGAACTTGGGCGCCCAGACGCTCTGGCCGTTGCTGTCGGTGTCGGCGGTGCCCCAGTTGATGGAGAACGGGGGGTTGGAGAGCACGCGGTCAAAGCGCATCAGCTCGCCGCCTTCCACATGCTGCGGCTCGGCCAGGGTGTCTTCGTTGCGCAGGTCGGCGCTGCTGATGCCATGCAGCAGCATATTCATCTTGGCGATGGACCAGACGGTGCCGTTGGCTTCCTGGCCGCACAGGTCGGCACGGGTGCCATCGCCGCCGTGCTCGTCGATGTATTCCTTGGCCAGGATCAACATGCCGCCCGAACCGACGCACGGGTCGTAAATGCTGTGCTGCTGCTCAGGCTTGACGAGCCGCACCATCATGCGCACGACCGAGCGCGGGGTGTAGAACTCGCCACCCTTTTTGCCGGCACTGTCGGCGAATTCGCCGATCAGGTATTCGTAGGCGGCGCCGAGCAGGTCGGGGAACTCGAAGTCTTCGTTGCGCAGGCGGTAACTGCCGAAGTGGCTGATGAGCTGGCGCAGCTTGATGTCGGGGATCTTGCTCTGCCCCACCTTGCGAGAAAAGTCGATGTGTTCCAAGACTTCCGCCAGGCTGGAGTTGTTGCTCTCCAGGCCGCCCAATGCCCGGTTGAGGAAGCCGCCCACGTCCACATGAGCCTCGTTCACCAGGTGCTGCCACCGGGAGGCTGGGGGCACGTAGAACGACTCTCCGTACCAGCGTTTGAGTTCGGCGCTGGCCCGGGCCTCGGCCTCGGTCTTGCCGGTGACCAGCTCCCTGGTCATCACCTCTTCGCGGCGCTGATCGAACACGTCGGAACAGCGCTTGAGGAACAGCATGCCGAAGATGTATTCCTTGAACTCAGAGGCGTCCATCTTGCCGCGCAGGATGTCAGCGGCTTTGAAAAGATGGCGTTCCAGTTGCGATAGGGTGAGGGGCATCGGGCTAAAGGCGTCGGGTTGGTCGGGGTTTTCCGTGTATCTTATGTCGCGCCTCACAGGGCGCCTGGGCGGCCCACCGGCCAGAAGTTCGCTCTTGATGCGTGCTGGCCGGTGCGCGCCACGGGGCCTCGCTCCCCTGCAACTTCTTCAACGCGCGCACGCCATGAAAAATCACCCGTCCGAGTTTGACGGTCTGCGTCAGACGCCAGCCGCTGGGCTGGCCCCGGCCTCTCCCAAGTTCAATGACCCCGATGTGGATCTGACGAAGATCTGCTGGACGCAGTGGCTTCGCGCGCACGGCCCGGAGGTGGGGGCAGCGGCCCCCGCGCAGTTGCCGCCCGTTGAAGACTTCGTTCCCGAGGACTTGTTCAAGTAAGCCGAGCGTGGCGTCTGGCTTCCCGCAGGCGTCCCCGAAGTCAACAAATGTCAACAGCCTGTGGCTGGGTATCTCAAGCGTTTCAGGCATCTGCCGAATATCAGGTGTTGTCAGGATGTGGTGAAACGCAGAGTGTCCTGGCAGCCCCGATGGAGCTCTGCGAGGTCGAACCCTACACAGGATAGGGTTCGGTGCCAGAGGACCGGCGCAACGTCCCGAGTTGAATCTCAGGTGGCATGAGCCTTGTATTGCGCGTGTGTGACGGCCTGCGGGGCAATGCCCAGCTCGCGCAAGTACGGCAAGGGCTCGTGTTCTATCGCCTTGCGCGTAAGGGTCCAGAGAGGGCTGCTGAGAACCGGGTCGCGCGTTTGCTCCAGATGCTTCAGCACGGTGGTGGCCGCGAGGGCCTTGCTGGCGCCGTACATCTTTGCGCGGGGGCGCTCAAGCCCTGCTGGGCCAGCCACGCACTGCCAGAACGAGGCACGCAGCGCGATCAGTTGCTTTCGGCCAATGAGCGTGCTGCCCGCCATTCGGTTGCCCACGACGGGAGAAAGCAGCACATGGCAGTGGGGCGTTGCTTCGTCCCTGTGGATGTCGGCCGACAGCACGGCAACACCGGGGAAGACCTGCAATACCCAGCTCAGGCATTGGCGGAAGTAGACGCCGTCTGCAATGGCTGAGGCGGGCGGCAAGCTGAATACAAGCTCGACAGCCTGACAGTGGTCCCTGCGCAGGCGAGCGACATTCACGCCCGCGTCCTGCGCAACCTTTGCGGCCAGCTTCACCACCTCAGCCGAAGTGCCTGGCCCCAAGAGCGTTTCGTTCTCTCGCGTGCGCGTGGGGTCGATCCGTGCGTTGAAGGCGTGGCCCGCCATGCACTCGCGACGGTTGTGTCTTGCCGCCTCCAGCAGCGTGCAGGGTTTGCGCCCGCCCAGCTTTGAGAGCCCGATGGACTTGGCACCGAGGTAGTACCCGTCAGCCATGGACCTCGGGCGCTTGCTTGGTCAGAGACTGAATCAGCGCATCGATGTCGCTTTCGCGCCATGCTGTCGTGCGCGGACCGAGTTTGACTGCGGCCGGATAGCGACCTTCCTTGACCCCTTGCCACCAGGCGGACCTGGAAACGGGGACTTTGGCGAGCACACCAGGCAGACGCAGCAGGGCGTCCCGGGACTCGGAGCGGGGCTTTTGTGGGTGAAGGTTGGCGGTCATGATCGCTTTCGGATGTGGGCAGAAAATGCCGAATCCAGATGGCGCGAACTTTCCGGCGAGCCGTACGGACGAGCACATACCCGCCCTGATGGACTTTCCAGGAACGCTTTGCTATCCTCCACCGCCTCAGCCACGAGAAGGGTCGGATCTACTGGATTCGGCTCTTGAGAGCCCCACCGCAGATGCGACTGGGGCTTTCGCCTTTTTGGACTTGCTTGAACGTGAGTGTTGTTCCCTGGGCAAAAAAGGTGGGCGATATTAGATGCGGTTTGGCGTAAATGCCAGGGCGTCTCAGATTTTTTTCGACCCACCTCTGGACGTGCATCCCTTGGTCGTGCTCATCGACACCTAGAATGCCTCGCACCAGTGGGATGCCCCCTTTGAAACCGATCGGGATGCCCTGGCAGAAGCACTTCGCGCGCTCGACGAAGATCCCCTGGAGTTCTTTTGCGGTGCGGCAGAACGCCCCCTTGAGCTGAGATCCGCAGGGCCCAGTGCTGTATGCAAGTACCACATTTGAGGAACGACTCCCCGCTGATGAAAATCACCGTCCGCCAGCGCCAAATCATCCACCTGATCGCTCAGGGGGCGTCCTATCAGGAGGTTGCTGACACTCTGAGCCTCACGAGGAGCACGATCGCCGTGCACCTGAATCGCCTTTACCGCAGGCTGGGGGTGCGATCAAAGACCGAGGCCTTCCACGCGCTTGGTTTCGTGACGCTTGATTCAAAGCCAGCTACCGAAGCACCTTGCCCAGGGGGAGAGCCAGCCGCCGCGCTGGAGATATTGCTGGATGCCATCGAGGCGCTTGAAAGCGACAGCCTGACCCTGCAGCAGATCAGCCGAGCACTGAAGGCCAGGGCCAAGGTATTTGACGCTCGAACAAGCGGCGATGGATCGCCTGCCCTGCTCGGGGACGTTTGATCCATGACGATCACCTGAAAATTCTTCGCATGAACCTGTCGAACCAAAAGCCACTCAATTCTTGTCGCGAATGTGGAGGAACCAGCTACCACCACGTAGTAGCCCGCAACGAGCAAGGCGAGTTGCGTGCGACCCAGGCGCTTGTCTGCGATGGATGTGGCCGCCTGTCTCCCGATGTTCAAACCTGGCGAAATGGCGTGAGTGAAGGTGAGGCGGAGCAACCCGCATGAGTGGCATGTGGTTGTTCAAGATCGACGATGACTGTCTGGAATCGACACCCCTGAACAATCTCAGGCCTTCGGCAGCAGCAAGCAACAACAGCATCAATTCCTCCATACGATGACAAACTCCGTCAGAATCCATCGACTCGCAGGCGTCACCATCTACAAGGTGCTCTTTCTGGGAACCGCCTTCTCTCTTGGCGTGTTCGGCGTTCTGATGGGAATCTTCGCTGCGTTTGGAGCAAGCACCGTCTCTTGGAACGGCGCTCACGTCTATGGCCTGTGGGGTCTGGGAGCGGGGATCTTGCTTGGAGTGCTTTGCGTTCTGTTCGTCACATTGTTCATCGGGACCGCCTGCATCTTTGGTACATGGCTGTACTCGAAGTTCGGGACCATGGAGATCACCTACGTCCCAGGCCAATCGGCTGGCCCACCGTGAGTGCCGCATTGGCGGCCACTTTCTGCTGGTCTACGCGCTCGACGATTCTTCAGATTTGCGGGGTGGCTTTGCGCAGCTCATCCAGATAGTCTGCCCACTGTTGCATCATGGATTTGCGTTGCTCAAGAAATTCCGTTCGGTTGTAGGCGCGTCCAAGGCTGTCCTTGACGGAATGCGCCAGTTGAGCCTCCACAACGGCTTCGTCAACGCCCAGTCTTTCCACCAGCATCGTTCTGGCCGTTGCTCGAAAGCCGTGCCCAGTGACTTCTTGGGCGCTGAAGCCCATGGCGCGCAGAGCTGCATTGATCGCGGCATCGCTCATGGGGCGGAAGTGGTGCCGCTCACCGCGAAACACGAAGGGAGAGCCCCCGGTAAGCGGGTGCAGTGCTCGCAGAGCCTGCACGGCCTGTGTGGCCAGTGGAACGACGTGGGGTTTGCCGTGGAGCTTGCCTGCGCGCTCACGTTTCATGCGCGCTGAAGGCACTGTCCACACAGCATTTTCAAGATCGAACTCCTCCCATGTGGCTTGGCGCATCTCTCCCGGACGCAGCAAGACCATGGGTGCCAGGAGCAGGGCCGTTCGCACGACGTGTGTTCCTTTGTAGCCGTCGCAGGCTCTGAGAAGCTCGCCCAGGCGTCGGGGGTCGGTGATGGCAGCAAAGTGCTTCGTGTGGGGCCGGCGGAGGGCATCTTTTAGATCCCGGCTGGGGTCGCTGGTGATCTGTCCCGTGACCACGCCATATCGGAACACCTGGCTGCAGTTCTCCAGTGCCCGATGCGCAGTCTCGATGACTCCTCGCTGTTCAATGCGTTTCAGCACCTCCAGCAACTGGGGCGGCGCGATGGCCCCGATAGGCAGTCGGCCAATGTAGGGAAACACGTCGACTTCCAGGCGACGCATGATCTTTTGGCCATAGCTCGGAGCCCACTCGCTGTTTCGCTGCTCGAACCAGTCCCGCGCGACCTCTTCGAAGGAGCCTCTGCCAGGCAGGCCGGCTTCTGCCAGACGCAAGTCCTCCAGGCTTCTCGCTTGCTCGGTTTTCTTTGCCTTGCGCACATCGCTCGGATCTGTTCCAGCGGCCACCAGCCTGCGTGCGTCGTTGGCTTTCTCCCGCGCAAGCTTCAGACCCGTATCCGGATATGTGCCCAAGGAGAGCGTCTTGCGCTTCCCATGGATCGTGTAATCAAGGCGCCAGCCGTGAGCGCCACCTTTGACGAAGAGAAGGAGGTATAGTCCATCACCGTCTGTAAGACGCTTGCGCGATTCGCTGGGCTTCAAGTTGCGGATCGTTGTATCGGATGGGATCAGGTCGCGTGCCATGCAGTAACTTTCACAGTAACTTCATTTTGCACCAGCCCCTGAACCCAGCATTTACGCGGGGTTCAGGCTATCTTTGGATAGAGCCCCAGCCACCAAACATCTCGCAAAAGCCCATCCGTCGCGATGGGCTTTTCGCTTTTCAGGACAGCCCCATGACCCATCCCGCACAGCTGAACGTTCATGTCGATCTGGTGCCGCGCGTGGTCAAGCTGCTGTCCACGCGCACGCTTCAGCAGATTGCCGAAGAGGCTCGCGAAGATGGCGAAAGCCTGCGCGACCTGGTGCAGCGGTACGAAATCGACTACGCCTGGCACGTGCTGGGTTCGCAGCGCCTGCTCGATGCGACTGTCGATGCGTTGCGTCGCCGGCTCCAGCGCGCACCGACGCATCAGCAGCGAACGGAAGTGGCTGCGGTGCTGCATGCCGTGGCGATCGGTCAGGCATCCGAACAGCTCATGAGCTTCGACAACGATCTGGCGCAGCAACTCGCTGAAATGCTGGTCGAGGCGTGGGGCCTGGCTCAGGAAGAACACGCACCTTCCGAAGCTGCTTGAGAAGTCGATGAGCACCTGAGCAGGCGCCAGGGCGCCCGCGTCGTCGCTCGCGCAAGAAAACCAAAGGGACTTTTTGCCCCAGATGGCTGGTCGGGAGGTCGGCCAGACCCTACGCTGCGCATCATCCAGGAAGGGAAACGCTCCCGGTGGGGTGGCCGGACTTCAAACCCGGTGTGGGTCGTTGACGATCCTGCGTGGGTTCGACTCCCACTCTCTTCCGCCGACTTCTTCTGTCGCCCGCAAACGCTGAGCCTTCATTTTCATGTTGACGTTCGACAGCCAGGCGCGTCGCGCCATTCCCGCCGTCGACGCCTTGTTGAGGGCGCCACCGTTTGAGCCTTTGATCCGGGACTTCGGACGCGCGCAGGTGCTGGCCTGCCTGCGCAGGCTGCTGTCCGAACAGCGCGACCGGCTGGCGGCGGCGCGTTCACCTGTGGCGCCGGACGAGGAGACCCTGGCGGCCGAATGCCAGCAACGGCTGGAGGCGGCCCGCAGGCCGTCCATGCGGGCGGTCTTCAATCTGACTGGAACGGTGCTGCACACCAACCTCGGCCGGGCGCTGTTGCCGCCGCAGGCGGTGGCGTCTGCGGTGCAGGCCATGGAACGCCCGGTGACTCTGGAGTACGACCTCGAAGGCGCCGGGCGGGGCGAACGCGATGATCATGTGCAGGCCCGCCTGCTGGAGCTGACCGGGGCAGAGGCGGCTGTGGTGGTGAACAACAACGCCGCAGCGGTCTACCTCGCGCTGAACGCATTGGCCGCAGGTCGCGAGGTGGTGGTCTCGCGCGGTGAACTGGTGGAAATCGGCGGCTCCTTCCGTGTGCCCGAGATCATGGCGAGTGCGGGGTGCATCCTGCGTGAAGTGGGGACGACCAACCGCACCCACCCGCGCGACTTCGAATCCGCGATCCACAGCGGGCGCACCGCAGCCCTGATGAAGGTGCATGCGAGCAACTACGAGATTCGTGGCTTCACCGCAGAAGTGACGGTGGCGGAGATGGCCCGCATTGCGCAAGCGCATTCGCTGCCCCTGATCCAGGACCTCGGCAGCGGCACACTCCTCGCTCTGGAGGACTTCGGTTTGCCGCACGAGTGGACCCCGCGCGAAGCCCTGGCAAGTGGGGCCTCTGTGGTCACCTTCAGCGGCGACAAGTTGCTGGGTGGCCCGCAGTGTGGCGTGGTGGTGGGCAGCCGCGCACTCATCGAGCGCATGCGTCGCCACCCGATGAAGCGCGCATTGCGGCTGGACAAGATCCGGCTGGCTGCGCTGGAAGCGGTGCTCGCCCTGTACGCGGATCCGCAGCGCCTGCGCACGCAACTGCCGACGATGCGGCTGCTCACCCGGCCCGGCGAGGAGATCGAGGCGCAGGCCCGACGCCTGTGTGCCCCGGTGCAGGCGGCCATCGGGTCTGCGGCCCGCGTCGAGGTGGCCGCTTGTGCCAGCCAGATCGGCAGTGGCGCGCTGCCGGTGGACACATTGCCCAGCGCCGCCCTGCGATTGACGCCAGAGAGCCCGCGCGGGCGCGATGCGCAGGCCCTGGCAGACGCGTTCCGCGCCTTGCCCGTCCCGGTGATCGGACGTTTGCGCGATGGTGCCCTGTGGCTGGACCTGCGCTGCCTGGACGTGGCACAGGAAGAAGCGTTCACCGGTCAGCTCATGGGCTTGGAACCGACGAAGGACGCAGCGTGATCGTTGCGACTGCCGGCCACATCGACCATGGCAAGACGACCTTGGTGAAGGCGCTCACCGGCGTGAACACCGACCGCCTGCCACAGGAGATGGCGCGCGGCATCTCCATCGACATCGGCTTTGCCCACTGGACATCGCCAGATGGCGCACTTGTCAGTTTCGTCGACGTGCCCGGCCATGAGCGCTTCGTGAGCAACATGCTGGCCGGCGTCTGCTGCGTCGACTTCGTCATGCTTGTGGTGGCGGCGGACGATGGCGCCATGCCCCAAACGCGTGAACACCTGGGCATCGTCGACCTGCTGGGCGTCGATCAAGGCGTGGCCGTCATCACCAAGGCGGATCGTGTGGACGCGCGTGGGCTGGCGTCTGTGCAACGGGAGACGCGCGCGCTCTTGCAGGGCACTTCGCTGCGGCACGCACCGGTGCTCACCGTGTCTGCGGTCTCCGGTCAGGGTGTCGAAGCCTTGCGCAGTGCGTTGGTCACGGCGGCGGCGAGCGGCGGCCGCGCAAGCGCCCCGCAAGGCCGGCGACTGCGCTACGCCGTGGACCGTGCGTTCACCATGACGGGCAGCGGTACCGTGGTCACCGGCACCGTGGTGGACGGCGCCGTGCGCACCGGCGACCGGCTGCTCCTCTCACCGGGCGGGCATACCGTGCGCGTGCGGGGCATCCAGAAGGATGGGGAAAAGGTGGAATGCGCCCAGGCCGGCGAACGCTGCGCGCTCAATCTGGCCGGCCTCGATCGCTCGCTGGTGCGGCGCGGTGACTGGGTCGTACACGCGCAGCAGCATCTGGCCACGGCACGCCTGGACGTGGAACTGCGCGTGCTGGCCAGCCACCCGAAACCGCTTCGGCACTGGACGGCGGTGCACCTTCATCTGGGTGCGCGGGACGTGACCGCGCGCCTCTCGCTGCGGCGTGGTGAGTCGCTGGAACCCGGGCAGAGCGGGTTCGCGCGCCTCGTGCTGGACCAGCCGGTCAGCGCGGCGCGCGGTGACCGCTTCATTCTGCGCGACCATGCGGCGCAATCCACGGTGGCCGGTGGCCGGGTGCTGGACGCAACGCCCGCGCCTCGCCGGGCGTCGTGCGCGCTGCACCTGCAGCGGATGCAGGCGCTCGCCCGGCCGTCGGCGGTCGAGGCGCTTGCAGCCCTGGTGAACTGCACGCCCGAAGGCGTCGACGCGCAGGCCTTTGCGCGCAACTTCAATCTCGATCCCGACGCCATGACCGCCGTCTTGCGGCAGGCCGAGCTGTGCAGCCTGGGCCACGCAGACCAATCGCGGGTGTTCACCCGCTCGCAGGCCCAGGCCCGAGAGTCGCGCGATCGAGCGCCCGAGCTTGCACAAAATCCGGAGCACGCGCGCCTTTGGCAACTGGCCGAACCGGTGTTGCGGCGAGCCGGGCGAGTCGGCCTCACCGTGCCACAGATCGCCGAGTCCCTTCAGGCCAAGGAAGCCGTATTGCGCGACCTGATGCACCGCAAGGCGCAGGACGGGGTGGCCGTGCGGGTGGGGGAGGGCCGCTTTTTTCTGCGCACCACCATCGACGAATTCGTGCAGGTCGCCCGGCAGGTGGCGCAGGCCGCGCCGGGCCAGCGCTTCACCGCCGGTAGATTCCGCGATGGTGCCGGGATCGGCCGGGCGCTGGCGGTTCAGGTGCTCGAGGCACTGGACCGTCTGGGCGTGACGCAGCGCGTCGCAGACGAGCGGGTGCTGCGCGACCCCATCCAGAATTCATCAACCGCTTCACGAACCGAGGAGATTCATCGCCATGAGTGACACCACAGCACACGACGTCGTCGTGATCGGCGCGGGCGCCGCCGGCCTGAGCGCCGTGCGGCAGACATTGCAGGCCGGGCTTTCCACGGCCTGGCTGGAGGCGTCGATGTTCGGCGGCTTGATCCTGAACGTGAATGAGCTCGACGGGCACATCCGGGGCAGTGGCGCCGAGCTGTCCGCCACCTGGCTGGCCGAAGCGATGGAGCTGGGAGGCGAGAACCTGGAGGCCGTGGCCAGCGGCATCGAACGCGAGGGCGACGCGCTGGTGGTGGTCAGCGATGCCGGGCGCCACCGTGCGCGGGCCGTGATCGTGGCATCCGGCGCGGCACTGAAGAAGCTCGATGTGCCGGGCGAAGCGGCGCTGGAGGGCAAGGGCGTTTCCCACTGCGCGGATTGCGACGGACCGATGTTCCGCGGGCAGGACGTCACCGTCGTGGGCGGCGGCGATTCTGCGCTGCAATCGGCCGTGGTGCTTGCTGGCTACTGCAACCGGGTGCACCTGGTGCACCGGGGCAGCAGCTGGCGTGCCGCACCCCACTGGCAGGCCGCCGTCGATGCCAGAAGCAACATCGAGGTGCACCTGAACAGCGAGGTCAGTGAAGTGCTGGGCACCGACGGCGTGCAGGGCGTTCGCGTCAATGGCCAGGAACTTGCCTGCGCAGGCTTTTTTGCCTTTGTCGGTCTGGCGCCATCGAGCGGGTTCCTGCCCGCGGCGATCGCGCGGGACGACCACGGGGCTGTGCGGGTGGTCGATGGCCTGCAGACGGCCATGCCCGGCGTTTTTGCGGCGGGTGTGGTGCGTTCAGGGTGTGGGGGCACGCTGCAGGACGCGGTGGCCGACGGCGAAGCCGCCGCGCGCGCCGTGGTCGATCGCCTCGCAGCGCACGCGCCCGGTTGAGGGGGCCCGCTCAGTCGGCGGCCTTGCCTCCATACAGAGCATCGAGCTGCCGTTCGAAGGCGTGGTAGCCGATGCGATCGTAGAGCTCATCGCGGGTCTGCATGGTGTCGATCACGGCGCGCTGGTGACCGTCGCGGCGGATGGCCATGAACACGCTTTCTGCGGCGCGGTTCATGGCGCGGAAGGCCGACAAGGGGTACAGCACCATGCCGACGTCGGCGCTGGCGAGCTCGGCGGTCGAGAGCAATGGGGTCTGGCCGAACTCGGTCATGTTGGCCAGCAAGGGCACATCGATGGCCGCGCTGAAGCGCCGATAGGTTTCCAGGTCCAGGGCGGCTTCCGCAAAGATGCCGTCGGCACCCGCCGCCACACACGCCTGCGCACGCTCGATCGCGGCCTCCACGCCATCCACCGCAATGGCATCGGTGCGGGCCACGATGAAGAAGCTGGCATCCGTGCGGGCGTCCACGGCGGCCTTCACCCGGTCCACCAATTCCGGCACGCTGACGATTTCCTTGCCGGGGCGATGGCCGCAACGCTTGGCGCCGGCCTGGTCCTCGATGTGGCAAGCCGCCGCGCCCGCCTGGATCAGGCTGCGCACGGTGCGGGCGATGTTGAAGGCACTCGGTCCGAAGCCGGTGTCGATGTCCACCATGAGGGGCAGCGGACAGACCGCGGTGATGCGTCGCACGTCGATCAGCACATCCTCCAGCCCGATCAGGCCGAGGTCGGGCAGCCCCAGTGAGCCGGCCGAAACACCGCCGCCGGACAGGTAGATAGCCTGGAAGCCGGCGCGCTGCGCCAGCAGGGCGTGGTGTGCATTGATCGTGCCGGCAATCTGCAGCGGATGTTCCTGCGCCAGTGCGGCCCGGAATCGCTCGCCGGGGGAGCGGGTGGAATGGGAGGTCATGCCGCGATCCTAGGTGTGCGTGCGCGGTGCGTCGTTCGGATATTGTGAAAAGAGCGTTTGCGCGCCGGGGTGGTACCCGCAAAGAACACTTCCTACACTGGGGCCGCCTTTCATTCGATTGCTGGAGACAACATGAACCCGAAAACCCTCTTCTCGGCGGTGGCCCTGGCCGCCACCTGTGTGCTTGCGCCAGCGCACGCGCAGAACTTTCCGAACCGCCCCGTGACGCTGGTGTCGCCCTTCCCGGCGGGCAGCGGCAGCGATCTGACCGCCCGTGCCGTCTCTGTGGGTCTTTCGGAGGCGCTTGGGCAACCGGTGGTGGTGGAAAACAAACCCGGGGCGGGGGGTTCGATCGGTGCGCAGTACGTGGCCCGTGCGCGGCCGGACGGCTACACCCTGTTTCTGGCCAGTCTGAGCTTTTCGGTGCTGCCGAGCCTGATGGAACTCGGGTTCGATCCGATGAAGGATTTCGAAGCGGTCACGCTGATGGGGCAGCAGGGCATGGCCTTTGTGGTGCCCACTTCGCTGCCCGTCAGTTCCATGCCGGAACTCGTGGCCCTGGCGAAGTCCAGCCCTGGCAAGCTCAACTACGCGTCGGCTGGCATCGGCAGCATCGGCCACCTCACGGGCGAACTGTTGAAGTCCGACCGCTCGCTCGACATCGTCCATGTGCCTTACAAAGGCACGCCCGATGCGCTCACCGCCATCGTGGCGGGCGATGTCCAGATGGGCCTGATCGCAATGCCGGCCGTTGAACCGCAGATCAAGGCAGGCAAGGTCAAGGCACTGGGCGTGACCGGTACCCAGCGCTACGCCGGACTGCCCGACGTGCCGACGCTGGTGGAGTCCGGGCTCTCGAGCATCAGCGACTCGGTCTGGTACGCCGTGCTGGTGCCGGCGGGAACGCCGGCCGACGTGATCACACAACTCAACGGGGCGTTCCGCAAGGCGCTGAGCCAACCCGCCACCATTGCGCGCCTGGAGGGGCCCGCCAAGACCACCCCCACCGACAGCACGCCACAAGAGGCCACCGCGTACGTGCGGGCGCAGATCGAGAAATGGAGCGGCGTGTCCCGCAAGGCGGGCCTGAAGCCGCAGAGCGCCCGGTAAGGAAAAGCCGAATGGTGTTTTCCGCCCATCTGCTTTGTCTGAGTCGCCCACGCTCCTAACATGGGCCCCAACCCATCACCGAAAGGAACCCCCGCATGAACACGCATTCCGTCATCAGCCCGATCGGCGCCGAAGCCGTCGAACAGAAGAACCTGGCGCAGCGCCTGGACACCCTCAATGGCAAGGTCGTTGCCGAAGTCTGGAACGAGGACTTCAAGGGCGACATCATGTTCCCGATCTACCGCGAGCTGCTCAAGGAGCGCTTCCCCGAGGTGAAGATCGTCCCTTACACCGACATTCCGTATGCCTCGCTCAAGGGCACCCCTTCCTACCAGCGCGAGGTGCTCAACGACATCATCGCCACCTTGAAGGCCAAGGGGGCCGACGCCGTCATCACCGGCAACGGGGGCTGAGGCACCTGCACACCGGCCGCGGTGCGGCCGGCAGCAGAAGCAGAACGGATTCTCGGCATCCCCTCGGCGGTGGTGTCGATGCCGGGGTTCAACATGGTGGGGCAACTGGCCGCCCGGGCGGCCGGTGTGCCGGATGTGCCCGTGGTCGAATATCCGGGGGCGGTGGGCGTGGATCACGCGGAGATCCGCGACAAGATCAAGAACGTGCTGTTCGAGCGCATCGTCAATGCGCTCACCAAGCCGGTCAAGCCACGCGCCGTGGGCAAGGTGACCGACTGGGATTCGAAAAAGATCGTCTTCGAAGGCAGCTTCGACCAGGTCAATGCGCATTTCCATGAGATGGACTGGAGCGACGGCCTGCCGATCGTTCCGCCGACGCTCGATCGCGTGCAGGAGTTCCTCCGGTACACCGATCGCAACCCCGAGGAAGTGATCGCGGTGCTGCCGCAGATGAACCTGCGTGCCACTGTGTGGAACATCGCCGCCAATGGCGTGATGGCCGGCTGCAGGCCGCAGACCATGCCCATCCTGGTGGCGATGGTGGAAGCCCTGCAGGAGGACCAGTACAACCTCGACAACATCGGCACCACCTGGGGTGTCACGCCCTACCTGTTCCTCAATGGACCCATCGTGAAGGAGCTGGGCTTCAACAGCGGTGCCGGGCTGATCTCGCGTGGCGGCAATCCCGCGCTCGGACGTGCGCTGGGGCTCGTCATCCGCAACATCGGCGGCTACCGGCCAGCGAAGAACCAGATGGGGACCTTCGGCTACCCGATCAACTTCGCCTTCGCGGAGAACGAGGACCTCAATCCCTGGGAGCCCTATCACGTGGAGAAGGGGTTCGACCGGAACGTGAGCACGGTTTCGGTGAGCACGACGATGAACTGGGGCTTCCAGCCCTCGCCCTACACGCGCGACGACCAGAGCGGTGCCGAGTGCGCACTCAAGCAGATGTGCCGCGATGCCCTGCGAAAACCGGCCCTGGCCTTGTTCTCGGAGCGTGGGCCGACCGGCTTCGTGAACGACATGGTGTTCGTGCTCGCGCCGCCGGTGGCCAAGGTGCTCGCCGATGCGGGCTACACGAAGGATGACATTCGACGCTACATCTGTGAGAACACCACGGTGCCGCGCCGCTACATGGATTTCGAGCTGGCGTACACGATGGCCGAGGTGCACACCATCGAGGAAAAGATCAGGCTCGGCACCTTCCCGCCGGATTTCGACGTGGGCCCGGACGACCCGATCAAGGTCATGCCGGGACCCGAGTACATCGAGATCCTGGTGGCCGGAGATGCGGGCCGCAACCGGATCAAGACCCTGGACTCGGGGTACACGCGCGTGACCACAAAGGAGATCAGACTGCCCGCGAACTGGGCCAACCTGCCGAAAAGCTGACAACGGCTTTCATCACTGGAGACAAATCATGAATCACTCTCGTCGCAATTGGGTGGTCGCCGCA
>Ga0070752_1001020_pt1 | contig 20712 bp, 23 predicted proteins | sample VirMetDEL_Aug_30_FD_77440 | JGI IMG/M metagenome (GOLD analysis project Ga0070752, IMG submission 77440) | Aqueous microbial communities from the Delaware River and Bay under freshwater to marine salinity gradient to study organic matter... | ecosystem: Environmental > Aquatic > Marine > Coastal...
CAAATGCGTGAAGAAGTCTGGGTTGTTCGCGTTGTATCTGATGACCCCACATTCTCTGGCCTCAATCTAATTGAAGCTGAACTATTCAAACGTAACGAGAAATGTGTCATGTCAACCACTCAAAAAATAGCAGCGAGGTTCAACTATGACAGCTGATTATGTTTATCCAAGACTAGATGGTGGTACTACACTATGCTATGGTGTCGTAGAAGAGGATAGTAATTTCTCTGTTGTATGTAGTGATGAAGATATGGATGGTATCTGGGCTGGTGATATTGACTTCGTACCAACAGACTGGAAAAGTGTATGCCAATATCTTGAGCAATACTACTATGATCAAATAGAAGAACTGGAGTCATGCTAATGTTTGACATAGGTAAATCATACAGCGTACTCGTATGGGATATGCCTGTCAGTGTATTTGACAACGAACTGGATGACTACATTCGTAATGAAGATGGCACAGTCAAGCTGTTCAACATACCTAACTATGACTACTCATACATCTGTGATGGAATAGATGTAAATGACCTGTATGAACGTGAAGAAGGAGATAGGTATGACTAAACAAGACTTTGAGTTCTTTGCTAAGTTTGCTGTGGATCACAACCTATCAGATACAGCTATAGGTCAACTACTAGAATTATTCATTGCTCGTAATGATAGATTCTCACAGAAAATGTGGTGGAAACGTTTCCATTACTTGGAGAAACAAAATGGGTAAACTAAAAGAAATCCATATGAGCATTCAAGAAATGATAGATCAAGAAGTGTACAATGAATGGGTCATGGTCGAGGACTACATTGCAGAATCAAAAGAATATATAAAAGTGCATGTAAAAGACCTTGTAAACTTTCAACTACAAAACATTGGTCTTACGATGTCTCAAGATGAAATCCAAGATATGGTAGAAGACGCAATCAATTCAATTTATGGAGCATAACATGAAACTACGATTTGATGTATACACTAATAATATCAAAGATGCAAAAACAGCATTCAGTGATCTAACAATATACTGTAAAGACCTAACCCTAAGTAAAGGTAAACGTTACAATAGTGACACTGAATACTACAACGTATATGGTTGTATTGATACAGCAGATATTGCAGTATTACATGACGCCTTTTCAGGATCATTTGTCGATGACTCTTGTGATCTGTAATGGTAGAAGCTAATATAGAAAACGTATACGCTGAAGCCGATGGTAAAATTGCCATTGACTTCGGTGGTGAAGAAGTGCTTCTCACACATGATGAAGCTATCGGACTATACATTGACCTAGGCTTCGTACTGCAAGACCTAGATGCAACATTTACAACTCAATAGAAAGTTATTATTATGCAAAAAGCAATCACAGCTAAAATTATCGTAAACCCTATTGGTCGGCAGAACCTGCAGTTTCGCCGTACAACTAACCAATATGGCCCTAAAGGTTCTTTCTCAAGCAACCAAGGATACTTGTCTGTATCACGGTTAGCTGCAGGTAGCCCTAACGGTACTGGTGGTAACTTCTGTAGCCGCCCTAAAGTATAACCAAAAATCCCTAGGTACACTTTGTGTGTACTTAGGGACTCTTTTATTTTATTTTAGGTAACCGACAAAACGCATATGCATCTTTTTTGGGTAACCGACAAAATGCATCAGTGCCGTGGTTGCGCCTGATCCGATGCAGCTTGATCTAATAGCTCTTGCAGTTCCTCATCAGATAAATCTTCAGCCTGTATTTCTACATTGGTCTGATCAATACGTGCAAGCTTAGGTGCTTCAAACTCTGCAAGAGTCTTTGCAATCTCTAATGCTGTATCAAGATCATCTTTTGCTACTGCTTTAATCATCATAACTTTAAGAACATCTATAGATGTCATATCTGTTGAATCAAGAACATCTGTTTTATACAGCTTCCATTCAGCCATAGACATCTTAGCAGCTTCACGAGCCTCTTTGTTAGCCTTACGTGTTGCTACACCTTTCTTTTGGGCTTCTCTAGCAGACTCAGTAGTCCACCCATCAGCAAGGTTTTTCAAACTCTTTTTATTAAAAGGCATTGTCTTCTCCATAAATTCTATATACCCCTTATAGGTATATCTTTTATGCCGAGGACAAGCCTCGTCATCAATAAGGTATAATTCTATAAGGGGTATATATAATTACTATGAATTTCAATGATTACCAAACAAAAGCTATTACTACAGCTGTCTATCCAAAACATCAAGCACTTCCGTACTTGGCATTAGGTTTGTCAGGAGAGGCTGCAGAAGTCGCAAACAAAGTGAAGAAAATTCTTCGTGGAGATTACGACAATGACCCAACAAAAGCAGAAGAAGCCCTGGTCTCTATTAGTAAAGAACTTGGTGATACTCTTTGGTATCTCGCTGTTCTTGCCTCAGAGCTTGACACTGACCTTTCTACTATTGCTGCTGCTAATCTGGATAAACTAGCTTCACGTAAACAAGAAGGAACACTGAAAGGATCAGGAGATGAACGTTAACCATGAACCACATGAAGCATTTATGAAAAGGATGAGTAAAGAAATGGATGCTAAATCAAGACAAGTAGACGGTGACCACTATCAACTACCAATACAACCAATAGATTTCATTGTTAAAAACAATATACCATTCAGAGAAGCAAACGTTATCAAGTATATCGTTAGGCATCAGAATAAAAACGGTAAGAAAGATATTGAGAAAGCTATGCATTATTTACAAATGATACTGGAGGATTATGATGTTACTACATGAGTTTTACAGTGACGATGATTGTTCACGTGGTGATTCAAGTTATCGTAAAGCATTAGTATTCAAGGAACCCGATGGTTCATATACTGTCACAATGGTACAAGACGCAGCGATCATTGAAGAACGTAACATCAAAGGACACTCAGAGCAATACGCAGAAGACTGTGCAGAAAACTGGGTACTTGGTGTTATAAAATGAAACAAGACAGAAACAAATTAGATCACATAACAGATAAACCATTTAAAAAAGTAACATGTATAATGTGTAACAAAACCTTTTCCACTATGGCTATTGATAACCGATCTAAAATCTGTCCCAAATGCGACATAGAGAAAGTAGAAAACAGTGAATGAAGACGTAAGTAAAACAGTACTAAAAATCAGAAGACGTAGAGAAATACTAGACCGTTACAAAATAAGTAAAGGTTGCATTGACTGTGGTTACAACAATAACCCCTATGCTCTTCAATGGGATCACAGAGATCCATCAGATAAAATATTCACACCTCATCGAATGGCTTCTTACAGTATTAAGAACATCATCCTTGAGGCCCGTAAGTGCGACATCCGTTGCGCTAACTGTCACACAATCAGGTCAGTGAAAGAAAAACACTACCTAGAAAGAAAAGTTTATGAAACTAGTATATGATATTGAAACAGACGGTATTGATGCAACAAAAGTATGGTGTCTTGTAGCTTACAACTTAGACTCAGGTACAACATACAAATTCAGTGATTACGATGACTCTCTTCCAGGAATGGATGATGGTTGTGCTGTATTAAACAATGCAGAAGTCCTCATTGGTCATAACATTATTGGCTTTGATAATTTAATTATGGAAAAGCTATACGGTTTGAAACTAAATGACAAGAAAGTGTACGACACTTGGGTCATGTCTCAAGTATTACAGTACAAGAGGCAACACAAGCATGGACTAGCAGGTTGGGGAGAACATCTTAACAACTCAAAGATCTCTTTTGATGACTGGGATAAGTACTCTAAAGAAATGCTACGGTACTGTGTACAGGACGTAATGTTAAACGTAGATGTATTCAACACCCTAATGGCAGAGTACAAACGTATTGCTGCTAAACGTCCTACAATCAAAGAAGGTTTGCTTATTGAGCATGATACAGCTAAATTCAATGCCCGTGTCAAGACCCGTGGTTGGAACTTTGACAAGACAAAAGCTAAGAAGAACCTTAAGCTTATGGAAACACGTATGTCTGAGATTGAAAAGATAATACATCCACAATTGGGTACCCATAAAGTATTCATTGATAAGATCAAAAAGTTTCCTAAGTACAAAAAGAATGGTGACTACACCACAGTAAGTGCACGTTTGTTATCTGACTACTACGGTAAAGAGATTAAACAAACAGACATCCATGTACACCCAGCAGGAGAACCATTCCAACGTTTTACTGTAGAACAAATAACACTTGGCTCTATGGAACTTGTTAAGGAATGGTTGTTGACTATCGGATGGAAACCTGACGAATACAATCGTAAAAAAGTTGGTCGTGAATGGGTAACCGTAGGTCCTAAGATTACTGATACATCTTTAAGTAAACTAGGTGATATCGGTAAGATGATCAGTGAGTACTACACCTTACGTAATCGTAGTTCTGTAATCAAAGGCTGGCTTGAGGTTCTTCATGATGGACGTATCCACGGTAACATGTGGACTATCGGTACTCAAACATTCCGTTGTCGTCACGAGGTCATCGTGAATCTTCCAGGTGTTAATGCACCCTGGGGTAAAGAGTTACGTGAACTATTCATTCCTGATGATAACTGGAAAGTTGTTGGTGCAGATAGCTCCGGTAACCAATTACGTGGCCTATGTCATTACGTAGGTAACGAAGACTTTACCAATGAGGTTATCTATGGTGACCAACATCAACGTAATGCAGATGCCCTAGGTTGTGATAGACCTACAGCAAAGAACTATCTTTATGCTTATCTCTTTGGTGCTGGTGATGCTAAGCTGGGTTCTATCCTTACAGGTAAACCTAATGCTAACGCTGGTAAGAAGTCACGTGAAGACTTTGCTAAAGGTATCAAAGGTTTGCAAGAACTACGTGATAAACTAGGTGAAGTCTGGCGCAGCACACAGTATGCTTCAGGTGAGGGTTGGTTCCCTGGTCTTGATGGTAGACCTGTGTTTGTATCTGGAGAATATCAAGCTCTTAACTACTTACTGCAAACTGCAGAGGGTATCACTTGTAAGTCTGCTTTGTCATACTCCATGAATAAGATTGATGAAGAAGGACTACGTGCAGAACCACGCTTGTTCTATCACGATGAGATTGCTTACGTTGCACATCCAGATGATGCTGATCGTGTAGGTGAAATCTTACAAGAGTCATTCAAGAAAGGGCCAGAGATGTTTGGTGTTACTTGTATGGAAGGTGGTGATTATGTTATCGGAAACAGTTATGCAGACGTACATTAATAATATAAAAGAGAGGCCTTATGAAAACTCAATTGAGTACCCAGGATACCTTGTATCTTACCACCCCAAGCCTAAAGAACTTATGCCCAGAGAGTGGTTCAATATACTATCTCGCTGGTATACTTCACAAGGCCACATCGTCCTCCATAAACTCGCAGCAGTTGAATACGAAAGAGATAAATGGAATCCCTACCCATTAGAAAACAAAGTAAAACACTGGGGTATAGAAATAATTTATAGATAAAGGAAACAAAATGGCAATAGCATTAGTTGATGCTGATTCTATATACTTCAGGGCTGCTTACAGTAACCCTAGTAATATAGAGATCCGTAAGATTATTGATAGAACAATGAGGGAATGTATCTCCTACGCCTTCTCAGGGCCTCAGGAGTACCGTGTAGCCCTTAAGGGTAGGGGGAACTACCGGAAAGGTCTTTACCCCGACTACAAGGGCACCAGACCCCCATTACCGAACGATCTAAAAGAAGCCCTTAACTATGGTCATGATTACATGAAAGAGAAATGGGGTGGTATTGAAGCTGACGGTATGGAAGCTGATGACCTTGTTTGTATCTGGGCATATGAAGCTAGAGAAATGGAACTAGACTTTGTTGTTTGTGGTATCGATAAAGATCTTAAACAAATACCAGGTCATCATTACAATTACTCTAAGAAAACACATGAGTTTGTTGATGATGACAAAGCAGAAATGAACTTAATGTTACAATGCCTAACAGGTGACACGAGTGATAACATCCCTGGGATCAATGGTATTGGACCAAAGAAAGCTGCTAAGATACTTGAGGGAATTCCAGCAGGTCAACGATGGGCAGCTGTTGAAAAGGCTTGGAAGGAACACAATGCAGGTGACCCTTGGCTTAGTCGTAAACTACTTACTATGTTGACAACATGGGAAGAACTAGAGGAAATGAGTAAGTATGTACAAGATGAGTCACTACTTCTCCCTGAAGCCACTGAGTGCAAACAAGATGTGGAACCGGAGGGGGAAGACAACGTTCAAGTCAGCGGATTATCTACAGTATCAGAATGATATCCGTGATCAACTGATCGGAACTGACTGGCCCTTCGGGTCTGGTCAGGTATCCTTTAACATTATAGCAGGTCTATCTAATCGTGGAGCAGACCTAGATAATGTAATCAAACCAATACTAGATACATATCAAGGAGTGTATGAGGAATTCAATGACAATAAAGTTTACAACATCGAACTTGAAAAGCGAATCGTTAAACGAGGAGGAGAGTTCCTTGACATCAGAATACGAGAGTATGAAGGTGATCAAGCAACAGAGACTCAACAAGAAACGAGAAGCGAGTTACAAGAGGAAACTAAATCGTCAAGCTAAAGAAGAAAGATGGAACTAAATGAATGAACGAAGATATACTAAAGGACCCTGCCCATTCCCTGAATGTGGTAGCTCCGATGCATTCACAACATACACTGATGGAGTAGGTCACTGCTTCAGCTGTGGAAAATCAAAGAAAGTAAATACAAATATGGATAGTTATGAACCTACCACCTTTACTGAACTTACTAAGTTCTCCGATATCAGTTCTTATCGTAGCTACCCTGTTACTTCTCGTGGTATCTCTCAAGAAGTAATAGATCACTTCGGTATTAAAATGAGTGTAACAGATACAGGTATGCCTGAAGCACACTTTTATCCGTACACAAAACATGGTATCACTGTCGCATACAAAGAACGCAAGCTACCAAAAGAGTTCAAGACTCATGGTGACTTCAAAGACTGTGAACTGTTTGGTCAGTCTTCTTGTGTTGCTGGTAAACACAGATTGGTTATCACTGAAGGCGAACTAGATGCCTGTGCGGTAGCCCAAAGTATGCTGAGTACCAGTAAGAAAATTTGGAATGTTGTGTCAATCCCATCAGCATCTAATCTAAAGGGTCTTCTAGAACAACGTGACTGGATTAACTCATTCAAAGAAATTGTACTGTGTTTTGATCAAGATGATGCAGGTCAGAAAGCACAAGATGCTGCAGCTAAAATGTTTAGTGCTGGTAAAGTAAAAGTTGCTAAGCTTCAAGAGAAAGACCCATGTGAAGTACTAATAAAGCATGGACCAAAGTCTCTTAATGATGCTATCTTTACTGCTCAAGTCTGGTCACCTGCAGGTATTGTAACAGGTGAAGCAGTATGGGAACAATTCAAATCAAGACAAAACGTAAAGTCTGTCCCATATCCTGATTGCATGAGTGGACTCAATGAAAAACTAAAAGGAATACGATATGGTGAGATTACTCTGTTTACCTCTGGCACTGGTAGTGGTAAGTCTACTGTCATTAAAGAGATTGTTCTTGACCTTCTTGCTAAGACAAGTGATAAGGTTGGACTCATTAGTCTGGAAGAAAGTGTTGGAGATACAGCCGAAAAGTTTATCTCAATGCAACTTAAACGTAACATCATGGATCCTCCACCAACTAGTGAAGAGGAACTTAGACGCGGATACGAAGCTGTGTTCGGTGACGAGCGACTGGTTCTCTTGGATCACCAAGGCTCCGTTGGGGACTCATCTCTTATCGATAAGATCGAATACATGGCCCTTATGGGCTGCAAGTACCTCGTTCTTGACCACATCACTATCGCGGTATCAGAAGGTTCTGAAGGACTATCTGGTAACGAAGCGGTAGATAAAGTAATGTCTGACCTATTGAAAGTTGTAAAGAAACACAATGTATGGTTGGGTCTCATCTCACACCTACGCAAAGCCCAAGGGGGTAAGAGTTTTGAAGAAGGGAACATCGCATCTATCGATGATATCAAAGGCAGTGGTTCGATCAAGCAGATCTCGTTCGACATCATTGCCTTCTCAAGAAACCTTGTCGCAGAGTCAGAGTCAGAACGAAACACAATCAAGTTCAAAGTACTCAAGTCTAGATTCACCGGACTTACAGGACCTGCCGGAAGTTCTACGTACAACAATAAGACAACAAGACTAGTATCTTCAGGAGGATTTGATGAATACTTCACAATTTGAAGTAACACTGATTGATAGTATGGGGAGTGACCTAGCAGTAGTTAATGCTGCTAGAGTCTCCTTTAATAAACAACGATCAGAGTATACTGATGGAGATAAAAGATTAATCCAGTACCTTGCACAACATGGACACTGGACACCCTTTAGTCAAGTACAATATCAAGTACGTATTAAAGCCCCTATCTTTGTAGCTCGACAATGGTTCAAACATATGGTTGGTATTACACGTAATGAAGTATCCCGAAGATATGTTGACAGTACACCAGAGTTCTACGAACCTACCACGTGGAGAGCTAAACCAACAGATGGGGCTAAGCAAGGATCCAGTGGTGCTTCTGAGTCCCAGTACTTCCCTAGTAAATACCTAAGGGATATCCATGAAAACGCTATTGTGTGTTATGAAAAGATGTTAGCCCAGGGTGTATGCCCTGAGCAAGCACGTATGATTCTACCCCAATCAATGATGACTGAATGGGTAGAAACAGGATCCCTAGCTGCTGCTGCACGTATCTATGCTCAACGTACAGATGCACATGCACAAGTAGAGATCCAAGATTTAGCCAAGATGTTTGGTGACTGTCTAGAAGATATCGCCCCCATCAGTTGGGGGTGCCTAACTTAAAACAGAAAGAGGATTGTATGAATCCATTCGATCAGATCTCAGAGTACCTGATAGATAAAGTCTCAAGGGTTAATCCAAATAACCCTAAGGCTAACTCAGGTGGTGTACTCTTGAGGTTATATAAAGAATACAAAGAAGATATGCCACGGCTAGTTGCTGTAGCATTTCAAACAATACAAATGAGATTCACCTACGATACCTCCGATAGTCCTGCAGGGACTGCACAGTTAACTGCTGTATCCACAGCAATAGGACAACGTGTAGCACGTGTAATAAAAAGAGAACCCCCTGGGTTACCCTGGAATATGCATGTAAGACTAGGTGATCTCTTCATTGAAGCTTTCTTTAACTGTGGATATATTAACTTGTACTACCCCAAGACAAGGGATACTAGTTATATTGTATCAGCTACAGCTAAATGGATTGACCTAGCAGATATCCCTGAGGCACTATCAAGGATCTCTTTGAATCACACAGTACTAGAAAGACCAGAAAGAATAACAAAGGTTACACAACCAGATGGTGAACCCCTAATCAAGAACTGGACAGAAGAGGACAACGATGAGTTCCGTACAATGATAGGGCAACCTTGGATTAAAGCAGTGGATAATCTACAAAGGACAGGTTGGCGTATTAACCAACGTGTCTACGATGCTTTAATGGACAACAAAGATTCTTTTGTTTCATCTGTACCCATCGAAGATAACGATGCTAAGGAAATGAAACGTAGAAGTAAGAATGTTGAGTGGGGTTTCATCACTACGAAAGCCAAGCTTCTGTATGAACATGATGTGTTCTATCAATACATGCAAGCCGACTATCGTGGTAGGCTTTATTACTCAGAGTCTTTCTTAAACTACCAGGGATCTGATCTTGCCAGGGGTATGATGTCTTTTGCCAGGGGTAAACCTATGACAGAAGATGGTCTCTTCTGGTTAGCTGTGCACACAGCAAGTAGTTTTAATCAAAGCTACAACATTGATGAGCTACCTGAGTGGTGTGAGGGTGAATACCAAAAGTACCTACAAGAAGAAGGCTTAGAGTCTATCAGTGTAGATAAGTTTACACTAGAGGATAGAGTGCGCTGGACTAATGACAACATGAATATCCTAATTGAAATGGGTAGAGAATCTATCATTGCTGATATTGCAGAGAAACCAGTATCGTTTCTTGCTTGCTGCTTTGAATGGTACGACTATCAAAAGGCAGTCAAAGATAATAGAATCTACATAAGCCACCTTCCAGTGCCCGTAGACGGGTCTAACAATGGTTGGCAGCATCTAGGTGCTATTTCTAAAGACAGCCACACAGGGAGGCTTGTAGGCCTTGTACCAGTAGATATACAATATGACTTCTATGTTCAGACTGCGAAGCAATTGTATAACCTTGTCACTGATGATCGTCTTAAAGGTATCTTAGATAAGATGCCAATGAAACACATCAGAAAAGGTATATCTAAACGTGGGAGTATGACAAGAGCATACTCTGCAGGTGCTAGGAAGATTGCTGAAAATATGTTCTTTGATTGTAAGACAGAAGACTTCCATCTTACTTATGGTATAACACAAGATGACTGTGATAAGTTATCTAAGTTACTAATCAAAGCAATCAACATGGTATGCCCAGGTCCTTTACACACTATGGCATTCTTACAAAAGATTGCACAGTATGAGATCGGTGAGTACAAAAAGTTCTGTCCCAATGGAGATGTTGCTGGACCTGAATACAAGCAACTAGTCAAGGATCAGAAAGAACTATATACTAAGAAAGATAAAACAGATGAAGAGATTGAAGAGTTAAACAATCTAACTGTCGAGTTAAAATCTTTCAAGAGTAAGCTCATCTATGGTAACGGTAGAGATAAACTTACATGGGTAACACCTTCAGGGTTTAAAGTAACCTATGAAAACTTTACAACAGCTACACGTAAATGTAGAGGTACCATAAGTGGATACAAGACTGACTCTAAGGGACACAAAGGAGTAAACCATGTGGCAAGAGTACCTACGAAGACCCCAGATATTCGCGGATTTATGTGCGGTGTCAGCCCTAACTACATTCACAGTCAAGATGCAAGCCACATGGCATTGGTTATTGAGGACTGGAATGGTGACTTCGGAGCAGTGCATGATTCCTTTAGTACTCATGCATGTGATGTCGAAGAGTTACTAACAAAGACAAAGAAAACATTTATCGATATGTACGATAAAAGAAATTACTATGACTTAATTCAAGACAACATCATCACTGATGCTACTAACCTTGACGTTGAGCAACCACAACTAGGTGATCTAGATGTAACACAGATCTATGAGTCTGATTACTTCTTTGCCTAAGGAGATAACAATGAGCGATAAGAAATCGTATAACTACTTGGCTCTGCGTGGAGCACCAGTAGATGACATGGAATATGTAGAACAGTTTGGTTTATCACCAGACTCTGCATACTCAAATAAGATTAACGAAGACATGCTACAGTATAACTATGATAAAGCAGTTCAACGAGGTATGGAACCTAAAGAAGCTGAACAAATAAAGAAAGATGCTGAGCGTGATATCAGAGAGCTGCTGGCTAAAAACGGTATGCTTAAATAAAAAAGCCCCTACTAGTTTCCTTAATTGGATTCTAGTAGGGGTATTTTTTTTTATTCTAGTGAGAGTAGTACTGAAGTACTGCTAAGTCTGGATCATTACTATTAACGTTAGCCATAATCTTTGACTTTAGTTTAGATCTTAATGCTTCAGTCTTAGATATGAATTGATCTAACTTATTAAGACCTATGCTTTTTTCAAGAGCTTCTATAAATATTTGAAGATCCTTTACTGTTAAAGTTGTAGAGGGTTCAATAATGTTAATACCTTTTGGTCCACTTGAAAAACCTCTAAACCCTTTATTTGTCATAGCAGATTGTAAAGATTTAACCTCTTTAAAAATATCATCAGGTACCGGATACATAACCTGTCCCAGTTTATTGTTGATATTTAACACAGGGTTACCCTCTTTACTTATGTAAGTTGAAAAGAGGTAATCCATCATAGCTCTTTCATTACCTAACAGTACTTGATTCGGATTCTTAAACCTTTCATTTAACGACTGCTTTAGTTTGTTTAAAGAGTTTTGTGTTTGCTTTAAGTAAGACCACTGAAAATTAATATCTACCCATGCCTTGTTAACGTCTTTAAGAACAGCGTCATACGAAGCAGCATCCATTTTAAATGCATCATAGATAGGGAACACATATGGTTGTTGCTTAGGATTCTGTGATCTTTGTCTAATATCTTTCCAATAACCACCCTTGTCAGATGCTAACCTTGCTACTGTTGCAGCATCGATTGACTGTACAGGGATAGGTATTGCAGCACCCCAAGATGATCCACCTACTTCAGTAGATTGTTCACCTGTTATAGGATCAGTTCTAAATTTAGGAGCAGCAGATGTAGCTTCTTCACCGTACACTTGGGACTTTGGTGTTGTTAGTTTTCCATCAACAAAAATCTTTATAGGAGTAGCTTCACCTTTCTTAGCACCAGTGGTCATCATACCACCCATATTAAGCTTGGAACCTGTTGGTCCATTAATAGTGAACAACTCATTTGCTATAGAGTGTAAAAACGCAGCACCTCTCATAATATTACGAGACTGCATCGTCTCTTCACCAAGTACTTCTTTTAATGCAGAATCATAATGTGAATGTATAGCGTCAATTAATTGTTGCTTAGGGTTAAACTGATCCGATGCTGTTTGAGAAGACTTACTGTTATAAATTGACATCAAGTCATTAAGACGTTGAGACTCAGGAGTACCCTGACCTTGCATTACTAACATAAATTCTTCAATGTCGGATTTAAAACCAGCAGCATTCTTTCCATAACCGAATGTCATGGATGTGGTTTTATTCAAACCCCTATTACCATAGACAATCTGAGCTATCTCGTACACTTCAGGCCACTCATCTCTTGGGAACGCTTCATACTCACTATTTACTGATAGGTCTATGAGAGTATTCTCAAGTACATCTCGTATGTCTTGATCATCGTCAAGAAAGAAAGGGCTAGTTCCACTACGGATTACACCAGTTCTTCTAGCAGTTTCCATGTTACCAAGCTGCATACCATTACCAGCAATACCATTAGTTTTACCATCTATGTATGCATTAAAGTATGTATGATATGGTTTACCAGCATCCATAGCTTCTTTATAATTAGCAAAGTCTATAAGCCCATCGATATAAGCTTGACCATCTTCACCTTTCTTTTGAATCTCTGCCATAAGGATTGCATCTGATTCGTTATTAGGATCAAGTTGTAATGCTGGCATCTGTGGAAAGTTAGGATCACTCAAAGGCATACCTGCAGCAATAGCATCAGCTACTTTTTCAACTTGACTATCAGAGATTGCAGCTAAAGCAGTACGAAGTCTAACACCTTTATTATATAAAGACCCTTCTGCATCTGTAAGAGCTTTTTCTCTAGCCGAAGGAACCAAGGCATCTGCACCTTTGACTAAAGCCATAGCATACATTTGTCTAAGAGCCTTATCAAACCTAGATCCTTTATTAATCATTGTTGGTACAGCACTACGAGTAACAAACCGAACAGACTTTTTAGTTGTTGGATCAAAGTTTGTTTGTTGTACAGCAATACGACCTGTTGCACCTTGTAGATAAAACGTAAGATAGTTTGCACCCTTTCGATCAAGAGCTATACCATACAGTGCTTGAGCTAAATCATTCTCGATTGCTCTCATACTATCATTTGGATCAGGGATAATCCTTCGTCCTTGAGACTGAGCAATCTTTTGTCTAGCTACAAACTCATTCATCTTATCTTCACCAATATGATTAATGGATCTATAAGGGTTGTTTGGGGAACTCAATGCTGGCAAAGCAGTGGCTAACAAAATCTTTAAACGTTGTGGGTCAACGACATGAGCCACCTGAGAATAGTTTCTCATAGCTTCATTAAGTTCTGCAGCAGCTACAGCATCTCCAGGAACAAAGACTCTTTGAGTAACACTTCTTGTTATTCTACCTAGCTCACCACCTAACATACCGTCTACTGGTGGTGTCTTTAATGGACGAACATGGTCTTTGGGTAGTAGTTTCTTACGAAGGGTATTACCTTGTCTTAGAAGAGAAGAGCCAGTATCAGTTACTTCAAACATAACCTGCTCACCCTGAACATTAGCGTCTGGTGTTTGTCTATTAAGAAAAACATTTTTACCATACTGCCTATTCATCCCTTGGTAATATAGTTCTTTTGCTATATCACCTAGTAAGAAAGCATCATCAGGAGACAGATCAGTATAAGCATCAGTGGGTTTCTGTTGCTGCTCATTAATAATCCTTTGGTGTGCTCTGTGTATTTCTTGACCAAGCCTACGGTTACCATCAGCCTTAGAGAAAGCACCAGTACCCATGAGTTGATCATCGGTAACCTGATCCATCGGATCAAACTGACCCTCTTCATTCTTACCAAAAGAAGTTTGAGACAGAGCGTCTTCAGTAACATACGTCAATACCTTAGCAAACAATGGGGTCATTCTTGGTTTCCCAGAATCATTATTACCACCATCAAGAGCATTGGTATTGTTTAACAAAGAGTTAAGTTTATTGTCTTGATCTGCAGCAGCTGTAGTACCACCGAGATATATAGCACCTGATGCAACATCTTCAGCTAACCTTGCTGCTCTTCCTTCAATGTCACCGTTAGGCATAGCGTTAGAGGAACCAACAGCATCGGGGTCTGGTTGTGTTTCAAACGCTGACCAGTATGTAGATGCTTGTGGTTGGGTTCCCCTTGCTGCTTGAGTCATAGGTACTGCTGTTCTTGCAGGGTCTGGAGGACCAAACACTTCAGGCTCATCTTCAGTCACCTCTTCCACAACCCCTGCTGTTTCGGCAACCGTACTAGGCAAGGCTTCTGGAGAGGTCTCCACAGGAGCTTCTGTGACAGGCACTACAGGTTCTACTGGTGGGGTAGTAACCTCAGGGGCTTCAGGGGATGCTGGCGGGGTTGTATCCCCCGCTAACACCTCTTCAAATCCTAAAGCTAACTCTAATTGTTCTGAAGGTAGTACTGCACCAGTGTCTAGACCTGATACATTAGATTTACCTGCCATATTATTCTCCTTTAAAATTCCATGAGTCTGGTGCAAAGTCTCCAATTCTTGAGAATCCACCAGTGACACCAACGGCAGGTATTAACCTACTACCTTCTTGTGCACCACCAGCAAAGTCCCCTGTTGCTACCTTACCAACTGCTCTACCAATACGTTTTAATGTACCAGTAGCAGGTGCTTCACCTGTTGTTGTATTCCACAACCACTCTCCAGCATTACCAGAACGTTGTTCGTATATGGGGAAGAACTGATCAAGCACACGCTCACCAACACCAAGTAGACCTGATGAACGGATACCACGTTGGATATACTCTTCAGTCTCTAGGTGAGGGTTCTTACCTGTCTTGTATTCGTCTTCATCCAAACCGCCATACTTAATGAGGTCCTTTAGATACTGAGAGGCAAAGCCCATCATAATCATAGTAGCCATGATAGCAAATGCATTGTACTTCATTGCTGGAGTACCACGTTTTACATACTCACCCCACAGTTTAGGGATATGGTTTGCTGTAAATGTAGCAATGAATCCCTGGAACTGTGTAAACAAAAAGAACCTTGGGTCTTGATAGATCAATGGTCTGTTAGCTACCCCTGGGAGTGCTATAGCATCATCGATAAAGTTCATAGATCCAATTCTTATATTGTCATTCATAAGTTTATCATCAGCTTCTATTTCTTGATTTGTTCTGTTATCAATACCAGTGGCATCTCTTTTTCTTGATTCGATAAACAACGTAACCATGTCATCAACATTGATACCAATATTCCTTAAAGCTTCTTCTGACTGTTGAACCTCATTGGTTTTTACTTCACCGCTTGTTCTTTGATCAACAACAATATTTACATGATCAAAAATATAATCAGCAGATATAGCTGCTCTCATAGAACGAGTCATGTTAGTAAAACCAGTAAGACCAGTAGCCTTGAAGAAGATTTCATAGAACCTTTGATGTGATGGATTCATTTCTGAAACACCAGTCACTGTAGCTGCACCAAGTTCCCACGCATCATAACCTAGTTCTCTGCGTAAAGCTTGACCCCTAGATCTACTAGCAAAAGGAACACCTGTAGTTGGGTCAATGTTTCCTAACGCTTGTTCTCTACGTGTTATAACAGAGCCTGTTTGTTTTACAGCAGCACCTAAAGCAGAAGCCAGTTCTTTACCAAAGTTCTGTAAGCTTGTATCATTTGAAGATGAACCTTTTCTTTTAAAGATCTGTTCAGCTGTTAAAGCACGAGAGGACAGTGCAAGTTCTGGAAGAGATGACACAGCAGCCATACCTAGTGTTCCAATAGTTGTAAGGAACATAAGGTTTTTCTGGATACCAATAAGCATTTTACCCATGTCTGATGTCGGACGTTTGTAGTTCCCTGACTCAGCGTTTAGATAGTCTTTCATAAGCTTAGCTATACGATTAACTTCTGCAGCGGGAACACCCTCTGCTTGCATCTTATCTAAAAGGAAAGCAATCTTCTCACCATTCTTACCAATATAATCTCTATGTGCTGTAAATCTAGCAGCAGACTTAATAGAGTGCTGAATGTTCTTATAGATATCTTGTTCCATAAAGTCTTTAAACACAAGATTACCATCAGCATCCATCTTATCAGACATGCCAAGGGTATTACTTCTGTGTGACCCAGGAACGATACCACCTTTAGTAACATCAAAACCTTTTACAAATTCAATACCTGCAACAGCACCAGCTTCATCAATGTCAGTAATAGTATCAGAGTTAAGTATCTCATCTACTAAAACCTTAGCATCTCCTGGACTAATTTGCGGATATGTCTGTACTAGTAAAGCCTCAAATGCATTACGGTTCTTTTGAACAGCAACCTTATTTAAAGTTTTGTATCTATGTAAATAGTTTTTACGTTGACCAAGATCACCACCTGCTGCTATCTGATCATTATACATAGCATCTGCTGTCATGTTCATTTGTTTAGCAAGTGTATCAATTGCAGCCGCTTGTTGTGGGTTAAGTCCAGCAGTGTTTAAAAGATTAGAATCGTAATTCCCATCACTATCTACTGCTGCTTGTAGTCTTTTATAAATATCATCACTAAGAGTATCTATTTCTTTTTGACTTAAAACTTTTCCATTACCCATAACATTCCAAAAGTCATCAGGATTCTGTAACATATTTCTGTATATAGAAACACGATTACGTTTAGCCATTTCAAAATCAGCACCACTGAATACCTTTTGAAGTCCACCACCAAACTGTGCAGCTAACTCTCTAGCTGAAGCAGATACTCTTTTTACTTCAGCAGGTATAATATAATCAATAGACCTTCTCCAAAGTGCAGGAGCCGAGGCAAACATTTCACCAATGGTTTCCCCAAGAGTTCTTTCAGATTTTGTTTTACGATGGGCTTCTGTTCGATCATCTAAATCTACAGGTTTATAATTAGAGTCAGCTTCTTTACGTTCAGCTAGTTCTTTATTACGTTCCTGTTGTTTTTCTTCAATAGACTTAACACGACTACCAGCTATACGGGCTTGCTCTGCAAACTCTTCAACTTGAATCATGTTTACAGTTTGACCTGCATCTAATTGTCGTTGTGTTTCTGCAGCCTTAGCTTCTTGATAAGCAATTTCACCATTAGCTTTACGCTCTGCTTCAGCCTGTGCTCCCTCTTCAGAAAGACGTTTGGCTTCTGCAGGTAACTGACGTACTGCTACATCAGCCCAAGCACCAGCATTAACTGCGGCCCCAGGAACTGCAAAGGCTGTACCTAAAGAAGTACCAGCTATTGAAGCAGCAATCATCCGATCAGTAAGTTCATTGTAATCAAAGACCTTATCAGAACCAAGGGTTGCTCCAAGGTAAGCAGTAGCTTCTTGCATAGCTTCAGTTGCACCTTCACCAGTGCCACCAATTAACCCACGTGTTGCAAGGTCTTTGAAAATAGCCTTACCTGTGATCTGTTGACGAGCTACCTTAGCTGCATCTCCAGCAAACCCTGCGAGTTCCTTACGTGTTGCTGTAAGAAGTAATCTTTGAGCATCTCCTAGGTCCATACCTCTAGATGTTAACGCAGTTAAAGCATCCTTATACATAGCTTTAGGTGTAATGCCTTGTTTAAATATAAGATTAATACCAATCTTATCTAATGCAGCTTGAAGAACACCTGCACCAATTGCAACAGTAGCACTTTTATTATCACCCTCCATCTCTGACCATGTGTTACCAGTATATAAAGACACTGGTGCTAAGTAACTCAATCCCCCAGTTACTGGTGCAAGTAAAGCAGCACCACCAGATGCAGCCATATAGGGTAAAGACATTGCAGCATTGGTTCCTAAGAACTCAACGGCTGTCAGGAATCCATCCACATCCTTGTAGTCTGTAATGATTTTACCGTTCTCACCCATACGGGTACGAGCACGTTCCATTCCTGCTTCACCAAAGTTTTCTGCAGCTTCCCAATCTATTTTTTCTCCAAGCATATCTGCAAGAGCATAAGCAGATTGAGCTACACTGTTCCATCCGGTTTCCCAAGCAACAGTCATAGGGTTGTTTGCACGACCAGTTACATCATCTCTATCGAAATAATCAATGTCGGGTTTAGCACTTTCATTAATAGCAGCCCTTTGTTTTTTAAGCATCTGGAGTCCTACAAGGTCTTGGTCTGTAGGTTGTTCTCCGCTTTTCCGCATTTCAGATAGTCCATCTTCAACCATCTTGATCTGCTCATCAAGCATACCAATCTCACCAGAAAACTTCTGTGCTCTTTTAAACTGTTGAGCAAACCTACGCTCTTCATCAACCCCTTCTTGTATCATCATCCGAGCTTTGTCAAACTCATTTGGTTGATATTCAGCAGAGGTTTGATCTGCTCTAGGTCCTTTTAGAAAATCTTGATAAGTTCTAGAACTACGTAGTATATTTCCTGGGTCAAAACCACTAGCAATATCTACGACACCATTGATAGCAAGCTCACGAGAAAAAGATTTACCAGTTTCTGGATGAACAAGATCACCCATTTGACGACTCCCAGTGGCATCCATTTCTGGAGTACCATCTGGGTTAAATCGTCTACGTACTTCTGTATAACCAAGTTGATTAGCTAAAGATTGTACTTGTTCAGCTGTTTGCACAGCCCCAACTTCTTGTGAAGCACTTAAACCTTGCCATTCTTTGTACGTTTCAGGAGCATCTATACCACCGAAACGTACATCTAGATCGTTGCCTTCTTCACGGATAGTGTCTGCGTCTAAGAATGTAGTTTTATTCTTTGCACCCACTAGTTGGTTTGCATCACCACTAAGGATGTTAGCATAATCCGATACATCAAGCATAGCAATACTCCTTATTGTTTAGGTTTGTTAAGTTCAGCATGTAATGCCTGGGCTGTGTCCATCATGTACTTATAAAAGCCAGATTCACCAGCACTCTTTTCAGCACTGTCATTATATTTCTTTCTTAAAGTACGACCATCTTCAGTGGAATCTAACTTGTTCCATTTTTGAATAGCAATATTTATAATATCTCCACGATCAGTACTAGAGTTTGGAATACCTGAGATAACAGTATCAAGGTTTTGATAAAGCAAACTCATTTTATCTGCTTGTACATATTTTGGAGTTGCCTTTTTGTTCATTACAGCATCTTCATTAATGATAAACAACTCTGGAGCACCTGTGGTTTCTCTTAGCTGTTGATCTTCTAAAAACCTAGTAAAGTCATTAGGTGTATACTTAATGTCTTTACCTGCAGCTTCTGCAACCATAGTTTCATATGCTTGAGTCATAACCTTACGACCAGCTGTAGAGTCTGGGTCAACCCCTTGCTTTTTGGCCCAATCATAATACGCTAATGCTGCTTCCTTAGGGCCAACACTAACAATGTACTCTTTATCTTTACCTTCACCTTTAAAGTTTCCAGGTTTATCTCTAATTTCTGAGAAGTAACCTTCCATGTCACCAAGGATTCTACTACGTCTTTGCTTATAAGCTTCAGTATTAGCATCAAGTTCTTCACGATAATCATTAAGACTTGAAACCTGTGCAGGATGCATTACAGCACCACTACGTGATTGGTAATGTGTGCCACCTGTAATACTATTCTTTACAGGAACTAAAGTTGCTTTCTTATAACCTGTAACTTGACCCTCTTTATTAAACTGAGGAACCATTTTAGTTATAGGGGCACCACCAGTTGGTGCATAAGTAGCACCTTTCTTTTCAAGGTCTGATATGTTTTTAGTTTTGTTATATAAGGCAATAGATTTTGGCGTGTATGTTCCATCCTTTGTTAACTCTTGAACATACTTTTTATGTGCAGAAACTTTAGAGTCAACACGTTTAACATATTGTTTAGCAGCAAAGTTAAGAGAACCACTGTGAGAACCACCTAACATACGACCACCAACATACATAATAGCCATGCGTTTAAGCTCATCAGAATCAAACAAGTCACCAAAGATACCTGATAAGAAAGACTCTGCTTTGTTTATCTGTTCTGGTGGTGCTGTTTTACCTGCATCAGCTGCATCTTTTGGTTTTGTGCCTGGAGGAATAGTACCATCATCTTTAGTTTTCTTAACAATATCTTCAGCAGTTTTTGTACTAGTAGAAGAATCTTTAGGAGGTACACCTTCAATAGTAGGTACAGCTGGATCTAATGCTTCAGTCTGATCATCCTTAACAAGCTCTTGGCTTTTACCTTCTAATCTTTTCTTTTTATCTTTAAGATCATCAGCATCTTTCTGAACCTTCTCAGCTTCTTTAGTTAATCCAAG
>Ga0070752_1001021_pt1 | contig 20708 bp, 21 predicted proteins | sample VirMetDEL_Aug_30_FD_77440 | JGI IMG/M metagenome (GOLD analysis project Ga0070752, IMG submission 77440) | Aqueous microbial communities from the Delaware River and Bay under freshwater to marine salinity gradient to study organic matter... | ecosystem: Environmental > Aquatic > Marine > Coastal...
CTTCAAACTGAAATGGTTTTTCGCTTTGCGAAAGTGGTCCCGAAGGTGCACCCTTAGTAAATTTAATCTCACCGTTTTGATTGACTTTAAATAATCGTGCATTTTTGCCCCCGGCAATTTTATAGGTACCATCGCCATCTACTTTAGGAATTGGAATAGGTTGTACATAATTTGAAAATGCTGGAAAAGTCATTTCTACTGCTTTGCTGACCTGCTCGGCTAAAACCGATTGGTATTTTTTAGTAATAGAATTTATTTTCTTTTCAAAATTTTCGAAATATTTCATTAGAACGTCCGTATGTGAATATGTAATATTTATCCATATCCGCGACTGACAAAAATAGGCATGGGAGGTTCGTAATCTTCATTTGCATCAATTGTTGTAAAAGTATTGTAAACTTTAGGATCCCAATCTCTAAGTACAGTCATCATTCTTAAGATTAAAAGCACTGCACTTATCAAATCATCTGATTCTCCAGGCTTTGCTTTAAAGCTATGACCTGATGCTACATATGCCTTTAGTTCACTTAATAATGGAGCGCTATGTATTATCATTTTACTGTTTTCTAACATTGTTTTTAATCTAGTACAAGCAGTAATTTTAGTGCCATGTGTTGTGTTGAAACCTTTGCGAAACTTTCTTACATGTCCTTTTCTTATAGGCTCTGACACAAAGTAACCAGGTATGTTTTCTTCACCTAGATCATTTATGACAATTAGTGCACCTTCACCTACACCATTGTTTTCTACACTCCAATATAGATTTGTACTACCTACTTGTTCTTCAATATAAGTACATATACTTCTTAGGATTTGAATTTGTTTTGGTATATCAGTTGTGTTATGTCTCCATTCACCGACTTGCTTGTAGGCCGGTAATTCAAAAATTTGTATCGCAGCATAGTCGCCTCCTGTACCTATTGCTGGATCAAGAGCAACAGCATAAGTTGATGTTTTGTTTAATTTATCATACCACCTTACTTGTCCCATATTCATTATAGGGTCTTTTGTAAGTGCATTAGATAGCCAAATACTGTCTATCAGTGTTTCGTCAAATACTAAGAACTCGCAACCATACTCTCTACGAAACCGTTCTTCACCAATACGAGCCATTTCAGCTTCGGCCCATACATCATCTCTATCCGGGTGCTCGTCCCAAGATGCAAGAAAGCTGTGAAATCCATTTACGCCGGTATCTTGTTCATTGCCGTATTCGTCCCATTTTTGTTCTGCTTGTTTCCATATTTGAGCAAACGTATCTTCATCTGAGTTTGGTGTTGATGTAATAATTGCACGACCACCTGTTGCAAGTGTAGGTGATATTGATGTCCAAAATTCATCTGCAATGTTTGGCTGTACAAATGCAAACTCGTCACAGTATAGTAGTGAAATTGCCATACCACGTCCTGTAGTACCTGTGGTTGTTTGACTTACAATTCTACTACCATTTTCAAATTCAATAGAGCCTTTGTTATAACTTGTTACACCTGCTCTAATATGATCAGGACATAATTCATACACATATCGTATGCGCTGCATGATTTCTTGAGCACCAGTATATTTGTGTGCAGCAATAAGAATAGTTTGATCTGGATTAAACATTGCAAACCAAGCAAGATATATAGCAGCACAAGTAGTTTTACCTGTCTGTCTCGGCATCATGTTTATGTTAAATCTATGATTATGATAGCTATCCATTAACCTTAACTGATATTCGTAAGGTTCAAAAAGCAGTTTACCTTTTACAGGATGTTGTATATGTGCAAAATTTTCTGCAAAATATAGATATCCTAAATCAGGATCCATGCATTTCATTAATTCTGCAATTTGTTGTTGTGTATAAGTTTGTTTTTGATATGGCTTTTTAACTAAAGTGCCGTCTAATGCTTTATTCATGTAGATATTTAGCAATAAAAACTAGTAAACTGCGTATTTTTTTGCTAAATTATAAATCTCAGGATTTACTTTTTCGAACTGTATACCTTGATGTTTATCCAGTATTTTACAGCTTTCTAAAAATTCTTTGAGTTTATTTGACACCGGTGCTGTAGTCATTAATATATTTTTTGCATTTTGATATGCATATTCTTCAGAAAAAAGATCTTTTTGTAAAGCAAACTTATTTCTTACCTTTAATGGCAATTGTGCAAGTTGTAAATATTGCGGAAATTTTAGTATATCACTAACAAAATTTATTTGATTTTTATTACACCAAGACACAAGTTCATTAATTTTATTACAATTTTGTATATTTAAAGTTGCTGTGTTTACAAATCTACTTTCTTTTGCTTTTAATTTGTGCCACTTTTTGATGTTTGATTCTATAATACCAAAGTCTACACCCCATCGAATACAATTTGCCAAATCGCCGACAGCATCAATACTATACATAATTTTAACATATTTTAATTTCTCAAACAAAGCAAAATAGTCAGTAGGCACAATACTTCCATTTGTTGTAACTTGTAAAGTAAGTTTAGATAGGTCGCATTCTTCAGCAATCTTTTCCATTAAAAAAGCAAAATTTTTACTGTAAAATGGTTCACCACCTACTAATTGTAGAGTTCGTAAGTTTGATAAATCTGTATTTTCTAAAACTTGTTTTAATTTGTTTTTATAGGTATTTGGTTTTAAATCAAACGAAGTAAAATGATTGCGATCTAATTTAGAAACTTCTTGTTTTACAAATTTAGCTGCTTGCCATTTACTACTGCATGCAGGCCTGCACATCCTACACATCATATTGCAAGTATAATCAAGAGCCAGCTCTAGGTATTGTATTTTTCCGGGAGTAATTTTGTCTAGCTTCGAATTATGATCATAAGCAAATTGTCTTTTGCTTGCAATACCATGTGCTTCTTTTTGCCAGCATGCACTACAAGCGTCGTATTTTTTTCGAGAGTGCTTTAAATTGTTTTTGTAATTATTCCATGTTGACGATGTTAACATGTCATCAAGTGTATCTACATCAAAAACTGTTTTTGTAGTCAGATTAGACCCAGCAAATGCGCAACAGGGTTTTATTTCGCCATAAGTATTTACTACCGCTATAGCATTATTCATAAAATTACAATTGCTTTTATGTAACGGTAGTAAATGTTTCTTTTTTTTAGGAGGCATATTATAATTTATATAATGCTGTTAGCTCCGCTTGAATTTTAGTTTCTTCTAATGACATAGGATTGTCGCCACCGTTTGTAGGTGCATACGAATCTTTCTGCTTGTTTAATCCGCCTGCTAAATCATGAGTCATCATTTGATGATCAGCATACATTGGATCTGGCTCAGTAGTAGCATCTTCAAAGTCTTCTTGGATGCTATCTAATTCTGTTTTTGCTTTAGTTGCAAGGTCTATAATTCTATCTAAGAAGAAAACTTTCTTTTGTGGATCAGTTGAAGCATTTAATCCTTTTATAGCTTTGCTTAAAGCTAAAACATAACGGTTGTACTTAGGATTTGCATATTCAGCTGAATATTCATTTATTGTATCTATACTTTCTAAAAGCGTTTTCATTTGGTTATTGGACATTTAATAGCTCCTATAGCTTATTTATGTAATTTTGTAAGTTAGTAAACCGTGATTCTTTTACTGTTTTTAGTTGTTGACTAACTTGAGCAGCTTGTTTTTTGTAACCTGCTCTAGTTTTTTGATCTCCGGCCTGGCCTGATGCTACTGCTGATCTATTTAACATGTTACGATGATGAATTAGTTTACCTCTTTCTGTGCGAGGATTTGCTAACAAATCATTTTGATACATATTAATTAGTTGGTTTTGTCTTTGCACATCTGTTTGTGCTTGCATTTTATCTAGATTACTTAGATTGCCCTGTGACAATTTACGCTGTGCTTGTTGAAGTGTTCTTTGAGCAATGCGAAGGCTTTTATTGTAATCAGGTTCTGTTACACCAGGATAGTATTTTGGTTGTGCTGCTGGACGTGGTTTTGGAACTGGCGGCTGTTGCTGTTGTGGTGTTGTTGCTGCTGATTGCGTTGTTGGCGTGGTCGTTGCTGTACTTGTTGTATTAGTACCACCTAGTTCATTAGGTAGTACGTCATTTTCTGGATCTGCTGTGCCTGCTTGACCCTGTACTGCAGAACTTGTTGTATTAGTACCACCGTCAAATGGATTACCAATTCCGCTTTGATCTCTTGCTGGTGTTGTATTAGTACCACCGTCAAATGGATTACGAATTCCGCTTCCGCCTGTCGGCGCTTGGTTAGGCACTTTTGGTTTTGCAACCACATTGCCTTCTTGATCAAACTCACGCTTTCCTGGTTTTGGTTTATTTAAACTACCGTCAGGACCTACTGTAATATCACTATACGGATTTTTTAAATCATTTCCTTCACGTTCGTCGTCAAAATCATCTGCTGGCTGCGTGCTACCTGGTTCAAAATCGCCTTCGTCGGGCTCAGTTGCAGGATCAGGTGCTGGAGGTGTTTGACTTGGGTCAGCATTTGGTTTTTCGCCATTAGCAGAATCAGTTTGATCTCTTTTGATTGCTGCTGCTTCTCTTGATAGTTTTTGCTCTATACCTACTCCGTCAATACCGCCTAAAATTGATAGTAAGTCCGGATTATCGTTAAAAAAATCTTCAATTTCTCTTTCATCTTCGGGATCGTCTATTTCTGTTGCTTCTGCAATTTTAGTTTTAGCTTTAGCTTTATTGCGTTTGTTCCAAACATCTGCAATTTCAGGATACTCGTTTGCAACGATTTTAAAATTATCTATTATTTGAGATAATTTTTCATTATATCTATCTTTATTTTCTTCGTACCAATCAATAAATTCGCTAAATTGATCTAAGTTTTGGTCAAAGTATTGTTGAATCATTCCTGTGTCTGTAAAAGCGTTAGGAGTAGGAAACTGCTTCTTCCATGACCTATAATGTTCTCGATGTGTTTTCTTGTTATCAATCAACCATTGTTGAAAAGGACCGTAATTGCCGTTATCATCTTTTGATGCTCTGGCTATGTCAGGAAAAGCACCTAAGTCTGGCTTACCATCTTTGGTGTAATACTTCTGATTTAGATTTGCATCTTCTGTAAGTATACCAATATATTTTCTTATATCGTTACTCATGTTAACCGCCTACTACTGATTTTGCATTTTCGTCTGATGATATATCTTTTGATTCGCCCTTAGGAGCTTCTGCTACTGGATCTACTTCTCGGTCTGATCTATCTTTTTCTAGTTCCTTTAATAATTCCATTACTCTGCTAGAACCAACTGAATCTTGAGCGCTTTCGCCGCCCATGTCTTCTTTGTCTAGCAGTGTTTCGTAAGGTTCTTCGTCTTCAGATTTATCAGGCTGTTGTGCTTCGATAGGATCACCTTCTCCTCTTACTGTAATGTAGCTGTGGCTAATACCGCAACAGTCTGCTAAATATCTTTCTAATACATGCGGAGTTGTTGGATACTGCACTTCTGCTTCGTATTGTGTAACTTCACAATTTTGTAATTGCGGAAAATCTAAAGGCTTAGCTTGTATTGGTGATGTTTTTGGTGATGACAAATTCAACAGTTTATATTTGTCTATGTTTCTTTCTAAAGCATCAGCAAAGCCTTCAGGAAGCTCGCCGGCTACTCTAATAATAAATTTGTAAGTTTTTTGAGACTCTGTTAAAAAATCAGAAAAAGTTTTCATTTTAACACTCCTAATATATTATTTATCTATGTCTTTGAGTTTATCAAGCAGTGTATTGCGATCAACTACAAACTCATCACCGCTTATTGTATCTGAATCAGGAACATTTTGATCTAACTTTTGTTTTTTCAACTGTAGGTCTATCATTTTTAATTTTTTATCTAACTTAGCTACTTTCGCATCTAACCCAGTTTTCAACATAGAACCTGCTACTTCAAAAATTCTACCACTGTATCTTAATTCTGCATTCATTCCTAAATCCATTAGATCATTATAGCTTTGAACTGCTTTGTCTGCAATGTCATCAAGCTCTGTATCTGACTTTGCACCTAAGCCACTTACTCTAGGCAAAGAAGAAGATATTTTATCAACATGAGCTAGTTGGGACTCTATGTCTTCACTTTTTTGCAATCTTTTTTCGTATGTTTTAGTATTATCAGCTTGTGCTTCTTGAACTTTTTCTTCTTCGATAAATTCTTTATTTTCTGGCAAATCAAAAAGCTCTTCTAATTTTTTTGTCATAGTATATCCTATAATATACTAGTATTTATTTGCGCTTTTGGCCCTGATGGAATATATCGTCTTCTGTAATTACTTTGAATTCTATATTCTTTTGGTCACAAAATTGTTTAGCTGCTTGCCATTTTGCTTGATTAATTACTGCTTGTATTTTATCACGTTGACTACGTGCTTCCCCTAGTATTTGTTTTTTTGGTTTTATTTCTATTAGCTGAACTTTACGTTGTCCTGTTTTATCTTTGTATGCAACTAAGAAATCAGGTACATATGTAGTTTTAGTTTGTTTTACTGGATTAAAATATGGTATTCGCATTGGCTCACTCATCCATTCTGTAATATGCATGTTCTCATCACAGAATTTCATAAAAACAAATTCCCAACTACTACGATATGTTGGCGCTTTATTTCCTATATATTTTTGAGGATTTTTTGGAGTGAATTTTCCTTTTGCCCATTTGTTTGGCATTATAGTAAAATATTTCTAGCTTCGAGAGTGTTAAATGTTTCTAAGTTTCTATAACCTAGTACACTTGTACTTGCTCTGTTATGGTTTAGAATTTCAATTACTAATTGAGAAAGTTGATTTTTTGAAAATTTTGCCATTGTGTCTAAAAATTCATAAACTTTTACACCGTCAATTTTTGCTTGCTGAATCAACACCCCTGCAACTGCTTTTGCTGCTGATTTATCAAAACCTCTTTTTTCAAAAAAACCCTGTACTACTACAAATTCATCAGTTGATACTTGTATTTTTTTTGAAAAATAAGTATCAAAAAATTCTGTTGTTTTTTTATCACCTTTTATAGGTGTTGCAGGTAAGTTACTATTAGCTTGCATTTATACTCCTAAAATTTCATCTAAGGATTCTAAAAATCCTGGCTGTGGTCGTAAAATATCATATTGATTATCAGCTTCTTCAGCTCCGCCTGGATTGCCCTCTGCTTGATAATTTTTTCTATATAAGTCTCTTCTAGCAGCTTCTAATGCACTGGGATTATTTTGTAGTTCGTTCAAATTAATTTTATTAATTTCTCTCTTTGTGAATTCTAGTATATTATATTTCTGACCATCTTTTTTTGGAAAAACTAATTGTCCTGTTTTTGGTGTAGAAGTTGTAAATGTGTTAAATCTATTTTTTCTAAAATTCTCAAACGTATATCCTTGATTATTTCTAATGTCTTGTGTCTGTAATTGTTTTCTTCTAATAATATCAGCAATTGTTGTAGTTTCCTCAACAATACTTAATTGATTTCTCACTGGTACTGCTTGATAATCCCTCTGTGGAATACTTGCTAATGAGCTTGGTGTTTCATCATAATGAATATTAGAAAACCCGTCTGGTGTGTCTTCTTCAGTATCGATTCTTCCAGTTTCGTAAAATACTGCTTCGTAGTTAATTGTAAAAGTATTTTGAGTGCCTCGGCCGCCATCAGCATAATCTAAGTTATCATGATCTAATTTACTTAACAAAGGATTAACAAGAGTATATCTATGATACACACCCCTAGTTAGTTGACTTACATTTATTTCTTTGAAAAAATGCTTATGCGGTAGCTGATTATCTAATCCGTATCTAAACAAAAAATTACTATATGTTAAATCAGGAGTGTATGCTTGAGGTCTTATTTGATAGTTGCCATCTACAAAATAATATTTGTAATACGCTTGTAGCAATGAATATGCTAAACCGTCATTATCGTCGTGCATTTCTACAGTAACAGGATCGTATTGAATTTGTGTCTCTACGTTCTTTTTTTGGTTATACCTGTTTATGGTTTCAACTCTTGGCGAGTACTTAGGAAGGTTAATAGTTTTGACTAACAATCCTATTTCTGCTGCACTCATTCCCCGATATTCAAAAGACGGTACTAGAGCTTTTGCAAAAGGATTGAGTACAAAATTAACATGATATAGAAAAGGTACTTTAGGTGCTAGTCTGTAATTATCATGTAAAAATAACTTACTAGCATGCTCCCAAGAAGCAAGGTTTCCTTTTGGACCATTGTACGCTTCGTATCTATTACTTAAATTGTTAAGATAAGGATTCAAATATGTCATGCAAATATTTATCCATAAAAAATGGGGGATAATATCCCCCATTTGTAAAACAATATTTGAAGTAGTTAAGCACCAATACCAGTTGCTAGTGTTCCAGTTGTACGTTCTATTGGCGTACCAATACCAGTACCGATTGGTGTTTGAACAGCATTATCGTAACGTATTTCCAGTGTTGTAGTTACAACCTCAGAAGTAGCGTAATTTAATTGGTTATATTGTGCATTTGTAATATAACATCCTACAACATCAAACGTTTCTAATGGAATAGGTTCGTGTATACCATTACCACCGTCGAGTATTTCAATCTTAGTAGTAAACTTATAGTCGATACCAGCAGCACCAGTTGATTGTTCGTAAAAATCAAATTGCTTTTGTAACTGCTCGCCTACAAGAAGCTGTACATTATTGTTTACATCTTCTCTTAGGTTAACAGTAATTGTTTGCCAAGCATGCTTACCTGCTAAGTATACTTTACTGTTGTAGCTATCTAAAACAATTTCTTCAAAACTTACGTTCGGTCTTGTAATATCTACAACTTGTTTTGTTAATTCTGTAGTAGGTGTACTTACTCCAAAATTAATAAATGTTACCCTAAATCTATACTGGAGTTTAGGCATGATCATTGCCTGGTTACTAGCACTTTGATCGTTTGCTATAGGCACTGTCATTTTAGTTAATGATGATACTGGCATATTTTCTTTGCTCCTAACTGTATATATTTAGCTTTATAAATTACCTATTTCACCGGTGTTCTTAATTCGCAACGGAATGTATATAAATTCAATTGCTTTTACTGGTTCAATAGCGATATCTATATATAACTCGTTTCTATCTATTCTAGCAGGCGTGTTGTTTGTTTGATCACATACAACTAGGAAGTCATAAAGTGCTCTGTTACCTACTAGTTCAAGCATCAATGACTCTACAGACGCTTTTACTTCGTCTCTAGTAATTTTATCATTAGGCTCAAATAGATATGGCTTAGCTAGTTTCTTTAATTGCTGTCTTAGGTAAATTACTAGTCTAGCAACATTAATTCTATCTAATGACGAAGCAGCAGCATATCTAGTTTTTTGACCAAATGCAACTAATCCGCTTCCATTAATAAAAGTAATTGGATTAATTCTGTTTTCGTATAAAGTGTCTCTTTGACCAATACTTAGAGATGCAACTTGGAATTCACCTTCACTTGTTACATATCCTGTAGAACTTGCATTTGTAATTTGACCTCTGCGTGTACCAGCTGGAGCAAACCAAGGATAAGAAACTTGATCGCTTAAGCTTATAGTACGAAGCATCATATGTGAAGCTGGCACTACTACGTTATTACCAAAATTATCGCTTGTAAAACCGCTAGGGTAGTAGTAAGCTAAATAAGGATCAGAACTTAAAATACCTTTTTCATTATCTTCAGCAGCCTGTAAAGCATTTGTAGCATATTGCTGTAAATCCGGCGTTGCGTTTGATAATCTAAACGGTGTGTCTGCTACAATAAATGCAGTCAAATCGCGATCATAGTTTAGAGTTATAAGCTCGTTTGTAAGCTCTGGATATCCTGGGCAAGATAGTAAGTTAAATACATAAAGTTCACTATCTCTTATTGTTTCGTTATCATTCGCAGCAGCTTGAAGTTTACGTACAATTGTAGCTCTCTGGGCTAGTCTACCAAATGAACCAGCTCCGGTAATTGTGTTAGGACTTTCAGTTACCCATCTATGTGGGAAGTAATCTGCCATATCCTCGTCATTGCCAGTTCCTACATCTATAAATCTAGGATTGTTTGCATTTAGATCTATATAATTCTTTTCGTAGCGCTTTACATTAAATCCACTTCTACGTAAATTAAATAGAAGCATACCTTTCGGATACAAGTCTGGATCAGGTGCGTCTGGATCTAGATATGAAGTTAATAATAATTGAGGTATAGTGCCTACTGGCTGTTGCGTAGCAGTACCACCGTCGGTGCCATATCTAGCATCAGCAAACAATACACCTTCTTCAGTTGTTTGATCTGTATTGTCTTTTGGAGAGCCCCATTTGTCTTCAATTGTTCCTATTACAGTATCATCAAATATGTATATTAAAGGATATTGTTCCAAGTCACCTGTTGAAATCCAAATGTCTCCACTAACAAGTGGATTACCGTTAGACTGTGTTGTTGGTCTAGTAACTCTTACTTGAGGACCGTTTACATCTGTGTTAGGGAATGCTGTTGCAGTTCTATAACCAACCCAACTACTTCCGTCATGATACATAATATCTACTTCGTCTAGAGTTGGATTATACCATAACTGACCTTGCGACGCTTCGTCAAATGGTGCAACTACGCTAGCAGTATAAGTAATGCCTCTCCAATTTGTTGCTTGGAATTGCTTTGGAGAAGTTGTAGCATCTGTGCCATCTACAAAGTCTAAGAATCGCATGCTTACTGGATTGGTAGAGCTATATGGTATAAAACCAATATTTTCTAGCATACCGTCAGTGTCTACAAATTGTATTTCACCCCCTTCGGAGTGACTAATAATAAGTTTAGCTTGATCTGTTACTTGGCAAGTAATATTAGGTACATCAGCAGCATTTATTGCATCAGCAATTATTTCTGCGTCGCTAACTGCTGATCCTGCTAATATTGCAGAAACTGTAACCGGTGTTGAATAACCGCTATACGTAGCATCAGTGCTTGCTACTGTAAAGGTAAATGTCCCTGCGCCTGGATTTGTTGAAGTAATGGCATTTGTTGTTATTGTAGTTGCACCAGTTGCTGCTCTTTCATAAACTTTAAAATTAGGAGTCGCAGGTGTTGTGTTATCTACGTTCACTTTTGTATAAGTTACACCAGCTGCGAGATTAATGCCGCCGCCTGATATATCTAATGCTTCGAGAGCTGCTGCATTAGTGTCGTACACAAGTGCATCTACTTCGTCCCACAGCAAAGTTGCAGAATTCCATTTTTTAAGTATAACATTCATGCCACCATTAGGAGTACTTGTCTTTAACCATACACTACCGCTTGGTCTAGAATATGTGTCGTTTGTTTTCCATTCTGGCACAGTAACGTGTCTAGAAACTTGTGTTGTAGGCGGATAGTATGTACCTGCTACTAACCCTAGTTCTGTTAACTTTGTTGCGTCACCGCCTAATACTATAGGTCCACCTAGTGAACTGTCATCTGCTCCGGAACTTGTGCCGTCACTGTAAATTTCTAAGTACCCATCGCGGTTAGCTGCTGTTACGCCGTCTATTACAAGCGCATTAATATTAGCTGCAATTGTAGTTGTGTTTTCTTGATCTACACTCAAAACAGTACCATTAATGGTAATATTTGCAGCACCAGCAGTAAGTGTTGGATTTGCTTTGGATGATTTAATTGTAGCCCAGCTTTTGGTCCATGCAGCTGATCCTAATTCTACCCATGTACCACTATAATTTTTGTACCAATATCTATTAGTATCTGTAACTGACACAACAGCATATGAACCAATTGCTCCTATAGAACCTTTAGGAGTATAATCTTCATTATCGTAATCAACTACATCATTTGTTCTATAAATTGATATAGGTGCTTTGTTAGTAAATGTTTGTGCATTAGTTGCTGGCTTAGCACTACCGTTCCATTCTTGAATACCAAATTTAGTTTCGGAAAGATCTAACCATAAAGAACCCTCTGGTGGAAAGGAGGTTGGAGGGAAAATACTAGGCTCTAGTTCAGTTAAATCTACATCTGCTCTTACAATAAAAGCTCTATTGCTTACACCTAAATAAGAATATGCAGCTTGTAAACCGTATTCATTTAGTTCTCCACCGTGTATTGGATTGTTGTTTTCGTCGACTTCAAATATCGGGTCACCGAAGAAGTCTGCAAGTTCTCTTTGTGAACTTATTAGATAAGGCTTACCTGCATTTGTGCTTAAGGTGCCTTGTGCAATGCCAGTATTAGAAGCATTTGCTTTATTCTCTCTACTAGCAACAAATATTAATGGTATTGTACCTGGTTCAGCTGGAGTGTAAAAGCTCTCGTCAATTACTTGGACCTGAACGCCTGGTGATACTAATCCTGCCATGTTTTTCTCTCCTAATGGGTTAAATATATTTATCAGGAATGAGAAAAAACTACAGCTAGATTAGTTAAATTGTAGATATGTAATTCATAACTGAATCTATTTGTTCATGAAGATAAATTAAATTATGATTATTATCTATAGTAAAATCTGCCATTGTTTCGTTTAAGGTCATACTGTCAAATTTTTCAGTAGCTAATATTTCGCTGCGATCAACCCACAAAGCATAATCATAAACTTTTTGTTCTTTTAAAGCATAAAACTCTCGTGCATTTCGAAGCCCGCAATAAATGTCGTATTCTTTAAATATTTCAGTACCTAATCTAGCTGGATTTTCTTTATTATAATCACTAATAAGATCATACCATTCAGCTCTATGATTGTGTCTATCAGTATAACATTCTTCGTAATTAGAATAATTATACTTTTCTTTTAGTTGATCATATATAAAAAGTTTAGAGCAAAACTCACTACTGCTAATAAAATTATAGCCGTAATTATTTTTTAAAATGTCACATACAGTATCTTTGCCGTGTCTACCGTGACCAATAACAAGTAATTTCATACTTTAATATATTATAAAAAATATAAAAAGTCAATAAAATTATCCTATAGTAAAGCCATATCCTACTCCACCTGGTACTGCGGTAGAAACTTCTTTGTCTAGTTTTTCCATCTCAGCAAGCGCTTCTGACTTTAGCTGACTGCCGTTTAGACTTGTGCCGCCTTGAGGTCCTGCAATTGTAGCAAACTTTTCTCTAGCTTCGCCTAACATAAATTTAGCAGTTGCTAAAGTATAATCTTTAATCCATTGTTTAGCAAGATAATCTTCAAGAAGCTGTTCATCTGGTCTATAATTATAGCACATTAATAGTAAATTTTCTTGTGTTCGTGGACGTTGTAAGATTGTTAATTTTTTAGTTGCAGGGTTCCATTTAAATTCAATAAATGAACCAAACATTCTGCCTACTAGTTCTTGATATTGAGTGAAATAATTATATGTTGCTAAGCCGCCTAAATTAGTACCACTCATCAAATATGTATTTGTATAAGCTAGGTTAAAAGGCTCAAATAATGTGCCGCCGTCACCGCCGCCGCTTCGCGAGCCTATGCTACGTCTAAAAATCTGTCTAACTTCTACAATTTCATTAGGCAATGTATATTCGTTTTGATCTTCTACTGTAGGCATAAAAAAATAAGATTCTTCTACACTATTATCAGATCTTTGTCTAAATTTAGTTAAAGCTTTATCTAGTGCAGTTTCATAATGTATAGGGTCTAATTCTACATCAATCATTCCGCCACCTAATAAGGTGTACACATAATCAAATATTTCTTGCTTGGTAGTAGTTGCCATTGGTGATCTCCATTGTATTTATGTGAATAAATACTGTATGCCAAGACTAAGTTTATATAAACCCGAACGTGGACCCGACTATGAATTTCTAGATAAACAAATCTATGAAATGTTTACTGTTGGTGGTGTTGATATGTTTGTACATAAATTACTAGGTACAAAGATAAATTCAAATGATGAATTTCAAAACCCCAATGTAACCGACGAAGGTATTACAGATCCTTTGAACATTCAAGACGTTTTATTTTTAGAAAATCGTGATCGAAAATACGAAAAAGACATTTATAATATTAGATGTGTATTCAATTCAGCAGATATTGATTTTGACTTAAAACAATTTGGTTTATTTTTAACAAATGATACCTTATATTTAACTGTGCACATACGTAGTCTAATTAATACGCTAGGCAGAAAAATAATAAGTGGAGATGTTATAGAACTGCCTAATTTAAGGGATGAATATGCATTAGGTGATTCTGAATTTGCTATTAAGAGGTTTTATGTAGTAGAAGATGTAAGCAGAGCGTCTCAAGGTTTTACCCAAACGTGGTATCCGCATTTATATAGGCTTAAATTGAAAAAAATATACGATAGTCAAGAATATAAAGACATATTTAATATAGATCCAGACAGCGATGGCGACCCGTATCCTAGTATTGGAACAAATAGTGGTACCTCTACGTTTGACACTGAAATTGCAATAAATGATTTAGTTGTACAAGAAGCAGAAGAAAATGCATTACTAAGTGGTTATGACACAACACATTTCTTTACTGTTACTACAGATGAAAATGGAAACATTGAATTAATTGATACTAACAGTGATGGTGTTTTAGATACAATGTCACCTACACCTAAAAAATCTGGATATGCTGGATATCTTTTAGGTGATGGATTTCCGCCTAACGGTTCTCCTTTTGGTTTAGGAAAATATTTTCCTTTAAATAGTGAAGAAGGCGATTATTTTTTACGTACTGATTTTTTACCTCGAAGATTATTTAGATATAGTGGGGATAGATGGGAAGTGGTAGAAGACGAAGTTAGATTAACGCTTACAAATACAAATACTAGAAACACACAAAAAACTGGATTCATTAACAATACTAAAACAGATGTTATTGCAGGTGATGAAATAGAAGAGCGTCAAAGTTTAAGCAAAGCACTAAGGCCAAAGAGTGATTAAAAATGCAACATTTTTACGATAATCAAATACGTAGATATTTACTTCAGGTAATTAGACTAATGAGTAACTTTTACTGGAAAGACGGTGAAGGCGACGAGAGACAGATTCCTGTATCATATGGTGACATATCTAGGCAAGTTGCGAATCAAATTGCTCAAAACAGCGAAGCGTCTACGCCTAGTGTACCTAGAATGGCTGTTTATATAACAGGGTTAGCAATTGACAATAGCAGACGAGCTGATAGTTCATATGTTCATAAGTTACATATTAAAGAAAGAAGATATGATTCTGCAGGTAACGAGTATTTAGATCAAGAAGGTAAAAATTATACAGTAGAAAGATTAATGCCTACTCCTTATGTAATGACTGTAAACGTAGATATTTGGAGTAGTAACACAGATCAAAAATTGCAAATTTTGGAACAATTACTAGTTCTTTTTAATCCTAGTTTAGAAATACAGACAACAGATAATTATGTTGATTGGACTAGTTTAACTGTAGTAAACTTAACAAACGTCAATTGGTCTAATCGTTCAATACCAGTCGGTACAGATGATGATATAGATATTGCTCAACTGACTTTTGAAATACCTATTTTTATAAGTCCTCCAGCAAAAGTAAAAAGACTTGGTGTTATTACAAATATTATTTCGAGTATTTTTGTAGAAGAAACAGGAACAATTGCAGAAGGCTTAACAAAACCAGAACTAAATCAGTACCAAGACATAGATACAATCGGAATGGGGCAACAATTAAAATTAGACTTAGATGAAGACGGCAATGTTACAGAGATAGCACAAAACTCTGGTTCGCAAAAAGGTGAAGCTGATGCTGTAGTTGCAACTAATTATCAAGATTGTAGTGTAATTATATTAGACGGCAAGGCAGAATTAAAACGAGGTGAAGGATTACCGCCTGCATCTTGGGAAGGATACATTACTGCATTGCCATTTCAGTTTAAAGATTATGTCACAACATTAAAATTAAGAAGAGCTGACACTGGCTATGAAATTACAGGTAGTGTATCTGTTGACCCATTAGACGAAACAAAACTTGACATTGATTTCGACATCGATAGTACACCTAGTGATACAATCATAGACGGACCTAATGGTCCGAGAAGTAATGTTGACTATGTAGTAAATCCTTATACCTTTAATCCTACACCGTATCTTAGTGCAAAACCTAGGATATTAATATTAGAAGATATTAACACTAGCCAAAACGTTGGACAAGACGTGGGCGAAACTCCAGACAATTACAGATATGATGGCCCAGATGCTTGGAAAAACACCGCCGGCGAAGACACCTTAATTGCAAGTGCAGGTGATATAATTGAATGGTCGGGTGCTGAATGGTTAATTGTTTTTGATGCAAGCGAGCATGATAGTGGTATTGTGTACACAACCAATTTGAATACAGGTATTCAATACAAATATACAACAGAAGATCAGTATTGGACTAGAGCATTTGATGGTTTGTATCCAGCAGGAACATGGCGCTTAGATTACAACTGATATATACAATATGTCAAACATTAAATGTAGTGGTGCGTTTATCTACTGTATAAACACCGAACGATTTTTATTTCTATATAGGAAAAAAAGTAAAAATAGTAATGTATGGGGTTTAGTTGGCGGTACTAATGAAAAAGATGAGTCTTTAGGTAACGGCCTTTTACGTGAAATTCATGAAGAAATTGGCGAAGTTGATATAAAAAAAATTATACCTTTAGAAACTTTCTCTAGTAATGATAATAAATTTTTTTACTACACTTATATTTGTATTGTCGAAAATGAATTTATACCTAATCTAAACAGTGAACATTCAGGATATGCTTGGAGCAAATATAAAGATTGGCCACAACCTTTGCATAATGGTGTGAAAAAAACAATGAATAGCAATATAGTTAAAAATAAATTAAAAACAATTTTTGAAATTTACAAAGAAATGTAATCTAAAATTTTAACTTTTACAACATTGTTATCTTCTAACCATTTAATAGCAGCTAATTTTACTTTTTCGTCTTGAGACTCTCTAAAAAAAGTACTATCGCTTAAGTGATCTAAATGATCAAATAATTGTTTTACAGCATCTCTATCCTTCAAGCCACTTGCTTGAATATTTTGTAGTATGTTCAAAACAAATGTATTACCTTCTGTTGATTGCATACCAAGATTCATTTTTTCTCACTTATCAAAATTATGTAAAACATTCACAGGCTTGCCTAAATCCGGAGCAGATGTAAATTTTATGTAATAGCCATCTGCATAAGGTGCATTAGGTCCTGTTAAACTACCGCTAGTGCTTTGTTCTAAAGTATAGTTTGTAGTAGCTATTTGAAAAACGTTTTCAACAAACACTAACACATTTTGAGCGGCAGCTGGTACAGGATAATCACTATCACCACTTGCTAAAGGACCAAATACGGTCTCAGTTGCGTCACCGTTTCCTAAATTTTGCTGCGTAATTGAAGTTGGCTCTTTAAAACGCATTTTTCTCAAAGCACCATTCTGGTAACATTCAAATTCGTTAGTATCTGTATTGTAACGAATATGACCTTCTGTATAGCTTGTAGTTGCATCGGCTGTTGAGCCTTTAGGAACAAGCATCATGTCAGTACTATCTAGTACAACTTGGCCATTTACGTCATAAATGACACCTTTGCCGCCTACAGCAGCTTGATTAGTGGTTTGACGCTTTAGATATCTCATCATACTTCCATATAACTCACAGTTGCTGATAAACCGTTACTCGATGCTGTGAAGGATACAATGTCGCCTTCGTCTAAAATTACCCTACTAAAATCCCAAACAAACGTATCTTGTCCATCTACAACTACTGTATTAGCTACTCTATTAACATTTGTATTTAAACTATCTCCACTAGGTATGAAATGCATATCAAAATTTTGTGAGGTACCGGTATTATTACATACAATTATATTTAATATTGCATATTTTTTTCCCGCTGGTACTGTAAGTACGTCTAGTTGTGCTACAGTTAGTTGGTTAGTTGCTATAGCCATTATTTCTCCTTAAAAAAGCATCGAATATAGTAATGCTTTATTTTTACTTATTAACTCTCCGGTGTCTGCATTACTGTTTACAAAAAATAAACCAGAGCCATCTGCTGAACTAGGATCACTGTATAGTTTAATTCCATCGGACGGAGGATTTGAACTTGGTGCTACAACATCTTCTTCTTGGAACGGTGCTGGAGTTATAATTAATCCGTCGTCAATTCTAACACTTCCGGCACCACTAGCACTTAATACTAAATCTTGGTTTGTACTGTCATCATTAAGTGTTGTAATTTGGTTATCTTCAAACTTAAGATTATATATTTCTGTTCTATTACCAAATATATTACCTATATTATTTCCGTCTACAGTAATAATAAACTTGCTTTCTAAAGCATTTGTATCAAAATCTTCGGCTACAAATGACGTGTCTGCATCACTGATGGCACCTATAATTGCTCCGGTAAGTCTAAAGTCCACATAATCACTTAGAGCTTTTGCATTTACTAATGCATCATTATCTACAGGTGTATTTGAATTTACAATGCCGCCAGGTACATCATAACTTAACACGTTTTCTTCGTAGTCAGTAACACCAGTTACTGATACAATACCGTTTGTTGGTGTTAAAAAGATTGTACCATTATGGTTAATACTATTGGTATTAATTGGTAAAATACTTGAATTAACATCTTTGAATACCCAACTACCATTACCAGGTGCACCACCGTTATAATAACTAGCAGTCATATCATATACTAGTCTAACGTTATCTAGTGTACCTCTATCTATTTCTAAACCTGATTCATTTAGTGTAATTCCTGCGGCAGTTTCGCCTTCATTTAGAGTAATAGTGTTGTCTGCAATAGTTGTATTAGTTGATTCAACCGTAGTAGTGTTGCCTTCTACAACTAAATTACCTCTTACAACGACTCTACCAGTAATACTAGGATTGGTTCCAGTGGTGTCAAGAGTTATTAATGCATTACCTGCATTAGCTCCTGCATGTTCGACAATTACTTTAAAGTCGTCATCGACTACTCGTATAACTCTTGACATTACTTAATCCTTTTTAGCTTTGACGTGGTAAAGCTACAGATAATACAGCATTTGGCACGTTTGCATCTTCGCTTGCGCTTGCGTCATACCCAATGTTGTAAATTGCATTTTCAGCATTAGCAATAGCAGCACCACTGCCAGAACCTTCTATTTGTACTGTTCTATTACGCAATTTTGTTACTTGATATGTAGTAGAATCAGAACCGATTGCATCAATTTTAAATTCGCCTGCTACAAGAGTTCCGTCTGCTTTGTTTACAAGTTTTAAAATTTCACCTGCGGTTGGATCAGCATTATCAGAATCCAGTCTTACCCAAAATTTTGAGTCACCTTTTTGCTTATAGATGTGAGCTGCTGTAGCTGCTTCTGATCCACCTGTAAAAAAGTGTCTGCTTACTGCAATACGGCCTGAGCCGTATCCTATTTTATCTTTGTTAATCGGACGTCCCATTGTTTTCTCCTTGTTGACGTTCTAGGTCTACGCTGCGGGAACAGCATAACTCTATAACATAGTATTTATCAACATAAGAGAAAAGGCATACTAGCCGAAACTAGTATGCCTTTACTACGTACCATGAAACAGCACGGAGACACGTTGCTTATTACAGGCGACGTTGTCTGCGACTGTAAAAAAAGTGATAGGTTGGACTAAGGATTACCAACAATCGCCTTTGTAGATCCTGTCTATAAAGCGAAGCCTAGCATCGAACAGTTACTTTCGAAATACGCATCTTCATGTCTCCATGCTCATGCGCTGCCACTACAGCTACTAGCCAAGTTACTGCCTCTACTCAACAGCATTTCCTTGCACTATCTAACTAGGACCGTCGTCTTCGTTATGTTTATATAATAGCATCGTATAAAACAAAGTCAACCAAAAAGTTTATTTTCTTCTAACATTTTTTCAACCCATAGCGGTACTATTTCTGTTGCAGGTCCTTTAATTACCTGCGAAAAAGAACGATTAAAAGATGGATTAAGATTTATTTCAATAGTTTTTGCTTTTTGTAACTGTGCTGTAGCAGCAAAACCAGCAGCAGGATAAACTTCGCCGCTTGTGCCAATTGCTACAAATACATCTACTGTATCCATAATTTTTTTAATTTTTTCCATATGATATGGTACTTCGTTAAACCAAACTACATCAGGTCTACACGTTTTTTTACCACAATTTTCACATTCATCTTCCAAGGTTTGTTCGTATTCTTCAAGCCATCTATGATTACATGAATTACATAAACCACTACGTAATTCGCCATGCATGTGAATAACTTCAGAACCAGTATTTCGTTCATGTAGATCATCTACATTTTGAGTAATGATTGTAACATTACCATTATACTCTTGCTGTAACTTTGCTAATGCAATATGAGCTGCATTAGGTTCAAAGTCTACTAGTTTCTTTCTTGCTAGATTATAAAAATTTAATACACGCTGCGGGTCTTTTCTAAATCCGTTAGGTGTTGCTACGGCTTGTTGATCGTATTGATCCCAGAAACCATCGTTATCTCTAAAAGAACGAATGCCACTCTCAACAGAGATACCAGCTCCAGTTAGAATAACAATATTTTTTGATTGTGCTTTTCTCATGTTCTTATTATACTACCATTTAAAGAAAATGCAACCAAAAAAATAGGGCCCGTAGGCCCTATTTTGTAAGTGTAATTTAGACTTAGCTAAAGCTTACGTTACCGTCTGTAATAGCAACGTTAGCTAGGTAGTCTGCTGCGTTACCTAGGGACGAAGCAGTGTTGTTAAGCTCAACATAGCCGTAGCGTGTTAAGAAGCTTACTACTGGTTCGA
>Ga0070752_1001023_pt1 | contig 20685 bp, 4 predicted proteins | sample VirMetDEL_Aug_30_FD_77440 | JGI IMG/M metagenome (GOLD analysis project Ga0070752, IMG submission 77440) | Aqueous microbial communities from the Delaware River and Bay under freshwater to marine salinity gradient to study organic matter... | ecosystem: Environmental > Aquatic > Marine > Coastal ...
AGAACCAGATCCAACTCACACGCCTTACAGACGAACGTGGGTGCCTCAAGCACGATGACCGCATTGATGCCCTTGCCAGTGCGGTGGATTTCTACAAGGACATGATGCAATACAACACAGATAAACTTATCCAAGATAATAAACAAAAAGAATGGGAGAATATGGTTGCTAGTTGGGCTAGCAATTTCAGGGCTTCTGACTGGATTCCCCACAGTGGGGCTATTCGCGAACTGACAGCCAAGAAGCAACAAAAGAAAAATAACCAGTGGGGATGGAGGTAACATATGTTTGCAGAACTTGCACTAGGTGCTGGCATAGTAAGCGGTATTTTTCAAGGCATTACAGGTAATGCTGCTGCTAGGAGAAGAGAACAGCAAGCACAACAGGCTTGGGTCCAAGGAGAAATGCAGAAGGCTATCAACAATGGTAAGCAATTATTCAATGCTTCTTATGCTCAGCAACAACAAATGGAACGAAATGCTGCTATCCAACAAGCAGCATATCTTTTTGAGAGCGATTCGCTTCAGGTTCTTGACCAGCAAAAATCATTTACTCAGGGAGAACTAAGCAAGACCTACCGTCAAATGAGGGGGGCATTGATAAATAAATTGGTATCTTCTAGGATTTCAGGAGGAACATCCAAAGCCCTATCCTTATCTCAAAGTTCTAATTTCCTTAAACAAGCAATGCAAGCAGACCAAAACTTCAAGCAGACAGAAGCAAACATTAATCGACAAATGCAGAACATGATGGCACAGCAGAGATTCGATCTTATCATTCCCAACATGCAACTCCCAAGCCAGAAGCCAATTGGCGAATCCTATGGTGCATTGGGTGTTCTTGCCGGTGGGCTTAGTGGTCTTGCATCTGGTCTTGGCGCGTATGCACAACTTCATGGTGCTGGTCTATCCACTTGGAGCAATAGCCCCGGTGGTGGGACAAGCAATAATTTCTTACCTATGGGTGGTAGAGGAGGATAATTATGATAGATCCAAGAATGCTTAAGCCGGATGCTATTGCACCAACAACGGATATCGTAACACCATCTCCTCAATACTATGGACAGGGACAAGTGGTTGGCGGTCAGGTTCAATTGGGAGATGTGTATGGTCAACTACCTAGCCAATCCCAAGAAGAGTACCTATATGGAAACCTAGCATCTATGGCTCAGTCGGCAATGAGCATGTTCAAGTTCCCTGCACAGATGCAGGAAGCAGAGATGCAAAGAAAGACCCAACAGGATAACGATAAGTTGTTTGAATACTCGGCTGCACAGAATGAACTACAGCAGGCACAACTCAACCAACAGGGAACCTTTAAATGGAACGATGAAGATTATGATATCAGCAATCCTGAGTTGTTTAATTCTCTAGAGTTGAAAATGCAAGAGTATTTCCTAAGCGGGATGCAGACAAAGAGGGGCATATCTCAAGCAGCGGAAATCAAAACCAGATCCCTTGCCAGAAGAAACCAAGATGTTGATGGTAGAATCAAGGAGTTGATGGTCGAGTGGAATGAAGCATATGAAAAGTTTTCTGTGGATAATTTGCTAATTGAGCCAACAGCGTTTTACAGTGCTTTACAATCAAATCCAAAACTAACAGAACTACGAAATAGAATACAATCTTACAGAGATACCGATTCTACAACAATGGAATCAGCACTTGCTACTATATTCAAAACAGAATATGATGCATTTAAGGCACAAAGAGAATATATTCTCCAGTCAGGAACAGAAATACTAGTTAATACCACAGGAGAAATGGTTGAGGCTCTGCCAGAAATCCTTCCCCTTATTCATAGTCCATTTGGTCCAGCGGCAGTTGCTGAGTGGTTAGGTCCAATTGAAAATCCAGAACCATTGTTTGCTCAGATTGGTTTGATTAAGAATCCATCAGATCAATGGGAAATCCAAAGCGGATCGTTATTGGATAAAATAGGAGAACAGGGAACAGTAAGAGATGTAAAAGAACTTGTTTCTGTTGTTCTCAAACATAGTTTACAAAGCAATACTGCATTTGCTAATGACCTTGAAAGAGAATCCTTTGCTAATAATGTTTCATCTAGGTATAATCAACAATTAGTGAGGATATCGAGCATTTATTCTAAGATGCGGATCAATCGCGCTCAGCAAGAAAGAGCCGCTGCTTTAGGTCTTGGGAGAAACGACTATATAAGAGGAACATCAACTGATAATCCATCTGAGTTTTTTACTGGGGTAGATGAAAAACAAGCAGCAGAAATAACTATTGTATCTTTACAAAACCCAGAAAACAATCGAAAGGGTATTGACCTTAGGAAGTTTATTGAAAGGGATGCTATGGATGCAGTCAGGCATAACCTAGGAACTCCCGGCATTCCGTTAAGCACAAGAGAACAAAACTTTGCTAGGCAATACCTAGGTGGTGTAAAGGATCTAGTTTCTACCGGCATGTATGAGATGCAAGATGGACAGATGTTCCTTTCAGAAAGAGGAGTAAATGAAGTACAGAAGCGATCAAATGAAATCATTCGGAATGTTATTAACGACCCCGCATACCTTAATCTGTTTATAACTGAACTAGATTCATTAGAATGGGACAAAAAGTATGTGCCCGGAACATACAAGGATATTGAATCTTTGGAAAGAGCGTTGAACGCAGATTTCATTAAATTGTTTAGGGAATACTTCCCATCAGGTAATCTTTCCAATGAAGATGTCTTAAAGGGCATTGGTGCTATGGATACTCTTGAGGGAGAACCTATGCCTCCGGGTGTAGCCAAGTTGTTTGATAGACCAGCAACCAATATGTTCCAAGGCGTGATAAAGAACATCCTTGCTGCCCACAGCAAACAAAGAGAAAATGAAGCAAGAGATGCTGCTGTAATCCCAGATGCATGGAAGGCATTTCAAAAAGACACAACTGAATTGTTAGAAGACGATAGTCCAGAAACACTAGCCGTGATACAAATTTTTGAAGAGGACTTAAGTAAGGCAACTACTGATCGAGAAAAAGCAATAGTGTTTACTGAGTATGCAAACAAGCCTTGGATGACTTCTGTAATGATGGCAAACTTGTTAAGAAAGCATCAACAGATTCAACAAAGAATGGCTGTTGCTAATTATGTAATTGGAAGAGTAGGACAAGGAGCATTAGCACCAGATACTCCTCCCCAATTAACATTTCAAGACTTTATTAAAAAATTAGAAATAAGGAACCCAGCAGAACTTTGGTCTAATCCCAAATACCTTGATGCATCTACAGGAAAGTTTACAAAAGAGGGATTAAAAACATTTGCACTTTGGTCAGCACCATTCTTTATTGGTCCCAAAGTTACAGATGCTAATAGAGAAACAGTCCAAAAAGTCATGGATGAAATGGTTAATTCTGAAACAACATTTGCAAGAGATGGGAATACAGAAATGCAGGGAATTCCTTTGCTTATGATGGCAGAGTTTATTACGGCTATTGACTCATCAACATTCCCCGGAATAGCAAACGCACATTTTCAGTCAACCAATAAAGTTCCTGTTAATCTTACAATGACAGACGCTAACGGAAATCAAGTAGATTTAGATCTATCTTATGATCCAAATGTATTTCAACAACAGGGTTTATTTGAATCTGTATTTGGAAATCCAAGCCAAGTTACAACCAAACTCCAATTGCATATGGCAAGAAAAATAGCACAGCAAATAAGAGGATTGCCAAATATTGATAGACAAGCGGTTTTAGACGAAACAAAAAAACTATCTAGAAACTATGCTCTTATTTTGTCGCTTGGGGTTAGAGATGTGTCAACCGCAAGTAGTGAGAGATTTAGCAGTGCTGGTCCTGTTGGTATAATGAGAAACCAGCCCGGATATCCACGAAATGCTGTAGACTTTAATGATCTTGTAAAACAATCTTTAGCAAACAAAGATTATGTAAGTGTTGTAAATGCTCTGACTTCTCTTGGAAATTTCTATTTAAACCCAACAGAACCAGATCTTGTAGTTACAGGTGACAACAGACATTTAGTAACGAGAGATGTCGCTCTTAGTATGTCTGGATTTTTAAAAAACCAAGGCAAACAATTATGGATTCCTACCCCAGATAGTTTTGCATCTTGGTATAATAAAACAGCAAAGGAAGAAGACCGTATTCAAGAAGGAGATGTTCTTCCTTTATGGGGAGGACCAAAATCAATTGCTGCAATATTAGAAAGCATGAATGAGGAATATCTTGAAAATCGCTCATGGTTTCCATTTACTCCAAGTTTTGGATCAGAAGAAGAAAAAGGAACACTAGAACACGATATGTTAGGTATGATTTTTGAGGCTGGATATATGACACTAGATATTTCAGGGTTTGGGATGCAGCCTTTAATGAATACCGCACTTTCTATAGTAGCAAGTGGAAGAGCAAATCAAATGCTTCCATCGAGTAGGTCTGGTTTAAGAAGTAGATTAGAAAGTTTTTATGACCTAACCTCCCTTATTGATGGGCATACTTATGCTAATGGAACACTACCAACAGTAGTTACAGAATACTCTGGAAACCAAAAAACACAAACCAAAAGAATCAACCTACCACCAGCATACCACCATAATGGATCTCCAATCCCGTGGGGTTTTGGATCGCCAATTTCAGTCGAGAATTCGGATGGGGAGAAGGTTCCATTATTCAACAACAAGAGTCATGAAGTCGCTTCCTTATTCTTACTATCAAAACCAAACACATCATCCGATCCTGTTAAGTTTGCAAAAGCAAGAATCAGTTATCTAAGCAATAACATAACAACACCCAACCAATGGGAAACACTTAATGCAGCGATAAAGCAACAGGTTGTTGATCTTGCTTCTCAAAACCTAACCAATGCACAGTTCTTTGAGCAGGCATCGGCACTTATTGATCCAGCAATGCCAAGAGGAACATTCTTCCCACCAGATTTTACAGGATTAACAAACAATAAGGCTGGGTTGCTGGGTCGTGGTTTTAGAAATGCTTGGGCTTCTGGTGGATATTATATTATGGAAGATGCAAGAGGAACCGGATACACAACCAATAACAACGGTCATATTGTTGTTGGGTTGAAGGGGCGACCATCAACTAGAATTCCACTTGATCCTGAACTTATGAGGCTTACAGACATGTCGGAACTTGGAACCTTATTGATTAAGGAAGAAAAGGAAAGACAAACAACTCGCAGATCTCCTGTTCCTATGGAAGCAGTAGAATCTGGCTGGTATCGAATAAGCCCAATGAGTTCCAAAACAATGCTTGGTCCAGTACCAATCAGTGGCTACATGACTTACACAAGACAGTATGAGGGATCTAGAAGGGCTGTTTACAAAGACACAAATGGACTTGCAACCATTGGTGTTGGGCATAACCTTATGGCAACTGATTCCAAGAAAGCAATACAAGAAGTATTCAAGGGAGAGATTTCTCACGACGATCTTTTTTCCGGTAGGGTATCACTTACAAATGAACAAGTAGAAGCCCTATTTAAACATGATATTGAAAGACACCTACCAGTAGCATATAGATTGTTTGGAGGCAAGGAGAAGTTTGAAAGTTTCCCTGAGTGGTTACAGGTTGGTCTGCTTGATGGGGTATTCCAAGGTAGATTCAAATCAACACATACAACGGTAAAGGCAATTAGAAAAGGTGATTGGGAAGTAGCAGCCAACAACATCAATGATTCCAAGGCTTACAGAACAGCCCTTGCCGCTGCTGAGAAGAGAAAGACAGAAGGCAAGCCCCCAATCAAGGGAGGAACTTTAGAGAGATACCAGCGTCTTGAAGAACTACTTAGACGAATGGCAGAAATGCAAAGGACTCAAGTATGAGCATCTATGATTGGTACAAGTATAGAGAAGAACCATCTGCTGCTGAGCAAAGCCGTCAGGAGATGAACAGAAGATTGTACGGAATTGTTGCTGGAGATATATTAGAAGAGACTGAAGAGGATCAAAAGAATTTTTCAAAGTTCTTTCAAGACCTTGCCGTCTATTCAACCTTCTATGAAAAACGGGATCCAACAACATTTGGCAAAGCCATAGCAGAAGAACGGATACGAGAAGAAGAAGAAAAGCAGAGGGAAGGGGCTGTTAGGTTCATTGATCAACTGGTTGACCTAGGTGGTGGGATTACACCAAGAGGCAGGGAACTAAGAGATGAACTAGGTCTTGCTGCTCCCATTATAGGTATTGATTATGAAACAGGCAACATTGCATATACTAATCTAGACCAACAACAGGCAGAAGATAGGATAGCATATACAGCAGAAAATCAACTTTCGTTATTTGGAACCGAAGCCGCATCTATTTATGGAGTAACTAGAAAGTACACTGGTGGTGCAAATATCTTTAGATCTTTAGAACAACAGGCTCCTTCTTTATTTCAGCAACCAACTGAAAAAGAACAGGAGTTTATCAAAAGATCGCTTACCTTTCAAGGATCATGGGATAGAACTCTAGATATACTGCCATTTGTTAACACAAGAACAGCAGGAAGCGAAGATGTTGATACAAATGTTTGGTTTCTTGAAAACGTAAGAGCATGGTTTGATGCAAGTATACTTCCAACAGAAGCGTTAGGTGGAAAGAAACAAGAGGGCTGGGATGGATCTAAAGCATGGGGTGTGTTGCAAGAATATCATCCAGACTTTGCATCATATCTTGTCACAATTGCTGGAGTCAATCCAGATGACCTAGCCAAAACCCCAAACCACTGGGAGTTTAGGTATGCAGTTAACAACGCCATTGAGATGTCCAACATCTATGCTGTGCTTGAAAATGCCAGACGAGACAGAAACAATTGGGAAGGAGCATTGAACTTTGGTTGGAACTTCCTTAAACAATCATTTAGATCAGCAGACATGCCACTTGAACTTGCTCTAACGGCTGCATCATTTGGGGCATATGGTGCAGTCGGCATTGGCACTATTGGATTAAGAGGAACCAAGGCATTGTCATTAGCCAAATCATCTTATGATGCAACCCAACTTATTAGAAATACTGAAAGACTTGCTACAGCAACATCAAGGACAAATAGAATCCTGTCTGGAGCAAGAACAACGCAAGCATTGCTTGTGCCAAGCAATTGGGGACATATACTTACTAGTAGCATATTCAATAGAAAACTAGCAACCGAAGGAGTAAGGTGGGGTTCCAATTACAACTGGGGTTCTAGGTTTATGCTTATGGCTCCTATTGATGCTGGTCAAGGATTGGTTGAAGGGTTTTTATATGGTCTTCAAAACCAATTGACTGACAACCTATCTTTTAGCGGAGAAAGATTATGGATGGAAACTTGGTCAGAAGCCGCTGGACAAATGGTATTTGGTAAGTTATTTAGAGGACTTAATCAAAGTGCTGGGATTGTTCTAAGCAAAGCAGAAGTTGGCTCATACGGATCTGCTGTATGGGGTGCAGTTACAAAAAACATAAATCCATCATTGGTTCGGATGATAGAGTTACAAGCACAACTAAACAACCCAGAACTTAATATTGATCAAATAGAGCAAGCATACTTAGGTGCATTCTTGCAACTTCACCAGCACGCAGCATGGCAAGGGATAACTGGAGATAAGAGGGGAATGATGCCAGCCCATGTTACTCAATTCATGGGAGTTGTCCAATCTGCTGCAAAGCAAAAAGGGGTAAACATTGATGTTGTATCCTTGGCTGCTGGGGTTTATGATTCTCTTCCTGTCGATTCAGATACCGGAGAAAAGGTAAAACTAACCGAGGACGAAGCAGCCATGCTTTTAATTGGATCAACGCTTGACCAGTTGTCATCAAGAGGATTAACACTTACTGATTCTGACTGGACAGAAACAAACAAACAAGCCGCAATCTATTTTCTTATGTCAGACAAAATGGCTGAGATGGGAATCTCAAAAGAAGAACAGGCTAGGATGATTGTAGAGAATCCAAAAGAATACAGAAAGAAAATGAAAGAAGCATATGCAGAGATTTTAACCAGCGATCCAAAAATTGTTTCTCAAAAGGTAGAAGAACTTGCGGAAATTGGAAGATCTGCTGTAGAAAAAGCAGGAATACCTATTAAAATTATAGTTGATGATTCCAAAGCCCAAGCAGTGAGTATCATTGATGCCTTTAGGGATGAAATGGGTAATATAGATACTGCACTTTTACGAGAAATCTTTGAAAATTCTAGAGCAAAAGAACTCAATATCAGTCCAGAAACTGTACGACTTGTTCTTGATTTTGCAAGATCGGAAGAGGCAAGAGCAGCATCTGAGGAGGTTACTGAAGTTCCTGAAGAATCTGGTGATACTGTTCTTGAGGGAGAACCTACAACAAAGCCTATAGAAGAGGTTGCTGTCGAACCAGAAATGCAGGTTGAAGAAACAGAGGTTACGGCTCCAGAAGAAGTTAGAGATACACCCGCTGTAGAACCAGCAGAAACGCCTGAGGTTACTACAACAACCAATTTAGAAGAAACAATAAACCCAACAGATAACAATGATAGAGAACAGTTCTTAAACAGTTTACGAGATGATCCTGAGTTTAGGGATTGTTTTAAAAAATAAGGAGACACAATGAATCCATGTTCACCAGAAGTTCTTGCTAAGATTCTTGATAAGAGAAGATCACAACTTCAATCAAGAGGTCTTACTGATGCTCAAATTAAAATAGATCTGGACCACGTTAAGGCAATGCTTCTCAATCCTGTTGAATATGAAACAAAAGTTGCAAGTAAACTAAACATTGCTTTAACAGAGGCTGAGACACAGGAACTTACTGAACTAAAGAACAGGCTTCAACAGGGTTTTGCTTTAGGTAAAACTAAGACATCGGATATTTTAGGAGAAGCCGATGCTAGAAGATTCAAGGTTCTTCTGTACAAGGACAAGGTAAAAAGAACACCAACTACTGAGGTAGGACCAGACAGGGGGTCTATAGACTCCTTGGCTGAACGTGAAAGGGTTCTTCAGGAGGCAGGCAATACAAGGGCTGCTAGAAGAATCAGAACAATTAGACGCAAACTAGAGCGTTTAGACAAGCAGAACAAGAGACTTGGCAAGGATTACAAGACTGTCAATAATCTTGATGAGCGGCTAAGACAAATTGAAGAAGATATCATTGCATATCAAAACATGATTGAGGAGGGCGCAACCGGTCTTGAGGCTGAGTCTGCAAAGTTTAAGAAAAGACTCACAACAATCTCTGAGAGAAAGGCAAAACTAGGTCAAGCACTTGAAAAGGTAAATGAAAAGATTGATGCAACAGCAGATAGCAAAGAAAAGGGAAGATTAAAGAAAGAAGCAAGCAAACTTAAGAAACAAATCGACAAGATTAATAAGGAATATCAAAAAGCCTTGATGACCTTTAGGGAAGCAGCAGCAAAGGTTGCAGCCAAGAAAAGAGATACACCAATAGGAAAAGCAATTTCAGATTTGAAGAAGGAACGGTTTACTGTAATTCAAGAACTATCCAAGTTTGGAATTAGCAAGGGAATCTCACTTAACAACATTATTGATAATGCTCCAACAACCGCAAGGCAACTTGCCATTGCTTTGGAAGAAGTATCTAAGGATATTGAGTTTAAGACAACTGTTATTGATAATCTATTCAAAGATAGCGATACTGTAGATGCTGTGGTTGTGTCTCAGTTGTTTGGTGAAAACTTTGTGATGCAGCGGGTTGAGAAGAACAAGACATTGACAAGAAAAGAAGTTAATAATTTGTTTGCAGAGTACAAGGCAATTTCCTTTGAGTATGCTGGGTCAAGAGAAAGATTCATCATGGACATGGAGTTCTCGGACAAGGAATCCTTAGAAGAGATTCAGAACACATCCATTGATCCAGAATCCGAGAAGGGTCTTATTGATGAGGCATCTGGGGACTATCCTGTTGTGCCTACGCTGCCTCTCAAAGAGGCTGGTCTTCTATCCAATCCCGGAATCATTCCACCATCAAACATGTTTGCAGAGACCGAAGGAGAAGTCCTCTATGGCAAACTAAGATCGTTATTGTATAGGATGGAAACTCTTCGTCGCCTTCCCCAATTTGGAAAGATGGTTGATATTGCATTCATCAGCAAGATCATGTCTGATATTGAAAAGTTAGATGATGTCAATGCAGCAATTCTTTTTAAGAGTGCAATCTCATGGGATGAGGGTGATACCAGAGTCGGGTTTATGTCGCACGATGAAATAACATCCGTTGCAAGAAGTGTCCTTACAGACTTGGGATTAGATGAGTCAGTGTTCTCCAACCAAGAGTTTACAGATCCAATCAACTGGGTTGAGAATGCAGATGTTTTCTCTTTTGATATTGAAACATATCTTGATGGTAGCGATGGAATCCACACAATCATCTTGATGGACGAGAGTCAAACAAATGACTACTCATCCGTAAGATCCAGCAATGACAATAACACATTCACTGCCGAAGAGTTGATGCAAGTTCTTCGTGACATTGAGCAAAAACAGAACCAAGGTCGCATGCTTGTGACATTCAATGGAAACAGTTTTGATCTCCTTGCTTTGGCTGAGAAGATTGGTACGGAAGAATCAAGGAAGATGGCAGCAAGGATTGTTCTAAGAAGCGTGGACATCTTCCAAAACCTCCGGTCATGGGAAAGCACCACAAACACAGACAACAATCCCAAGAGCAGAATGTACAGCCTAGCCAATACTACAACTGCACTGAACATCGAGCAGACCAAGTTGGCAGGAAGCCATATGCCATCTCTTTGGAAGAAGAGATCAACTGGTCAGACCGTAACTGTTGAAGACTTGTCAAAGATTCCCAATGAAAAAATAAGCGAGGGAGAAAAACAAGAAATTGTGGATCAGGTAAATGAACTGGATCCCAAAGAAGCATCTAGATTCCTTGCTGATTATTCTTTGATTGATGGTGCATTGAACATTGATGTTCTTAAACAGTTCCGTCAAAGAAGGGGTGCCCCAGTAAGAATTGCATATGCAGATGGAAACATCTATTCGGTAAGTGTCCAAACAATGGCTCCAACATGGGGACTAGCAGCAAGCAAGTCTCCTCAGTTTGGTGGCATTGCGGATGCAACATCAGCATGGTCATATCTGCCAGAAGGCAGAGTGATGGCTACTGCATTTGATGGGTTGCTTCCAAGAGAGCATGATGGAAAGACCGTCATTGATCTGGACAAGGCACAGGGAATCATTATGTCCCTCATGGCACTGTCTCTTGAGTTTTCCCCAAACACCAAGGCATTTGGCAAGGCTATGTTTGAACTTGCTGAACGAGGCGTAACTCCAACTGAGCAGGCTTACCTTATTGCCGTTAACATTGCAAGAGAAAACACAGAAGCAGCAAAGGCAATGAATAAGGAGTCCTTTGTTAGAAATGGCAGAAGGTTGCAACTTGGAATCCGAGGCGTCAAGGAAACCGGAGGATATGTTCCCGGCATTACTTTTGCCGAAGGATCGGAAAGCATGCAGAAGGAGCAGTACATTCAAGCCGTTGCACAGGGGGCATTAAGCCAGATGCAGAGCATGAGGCTTAATCTTTCAGATCTAGCAGAAGCAGTTGAGTTTGAACCCAAGGACACAACAACTGATGAAAGAACATATATTGTTGATCTTATTATCCATACCATTAAGCGATACTCAGATTACAAAGACTTTGACATTGTTGACTTTGGAAACGGAAACATTGACTATGCCATTGCAGACAGCCTAGGCAGAGGTGTTGTGCAGATCATCGGCAATAGTCAGCAGGGGTTCAGGAAGTCCATGAACTCCGATGCCACAATGATCAAGTCAGACGAGATCAGAAGAGCAGAGGAAATTGCTAAGGCATCTGAGGGCACAGAGAAGACAAACGCATCCCTTATCTATCGCCTTCCGCTGTTAAGCGAGGTTCACCACATCTTCCCACGAACCCTTGACCAGATTGAGTCAGCCTTCACTGACTACAAACTAAGACAAAGATTGAATCATATCTTGTCGGCAGAAATCAAATCAGGTGCGGAAGCAAGAGAGATCATTGAAAGATACATGGGACAAACAGAGAACCCAGAAGAAGTCCTTGCCACTACAAGCACTGAACTTCTTAATATTCTTCCAAATATCAATAATAGAAAGACGTTTAATAGGCTGCCAACAATGGCAGAGTACCGAAGAAGAACCATTGAGGCACTCCTTGATCTGCCTGAACTTCTTATGATGTGGCAGCACGACTCGGTTACTTATGCACCCGGAGCCAAGATTTTCCTAGACGAAGCAACAAAGGGACGAATGTTTGCAGAGGATGCCTTATCCCCCGGCTCATTGTCTGGCAAGGCTCTTCTATCTGGTCTTGGTCCATTGTTTGCCCATGTCAAGACCTACCCAATGCTTACCGAAGAGTTGGTATACAAGTCTTTGGAAAAGGGTATTGCAGCCAATGGAGAGTATAGCCTAAGCAACTACTTTGACTTCAACATGAACGGTGTTCACCACATGGCTGCTTTGTCATTGATGTATCTTGATGGAGGAGAAAGCACCTTAGACAAAATCCTTGAAGAGTTTGAGTTGGTTGATCAGGCTAAGGACAGATACAAAGAGGCTGTTAACATCTTAAAAGATAACCTACCAAGAATCAAAGAAGCATATTCAAAGATTCCTAATAGGGATACCAGCAGAAGAGGAATGGATCAGGCAGACAAACTACTGAAGTTTCTTGAAGAATCCCCTATTGAAGCAAGAGAGTCCTTTAAAACAGCAGTAATTGCAAGGCTATATATGGGTGGGTATCAGGCGGTGTATGATGGCATCAGGAACTGGATGTTTGAAACCGGAAGCAACATGAATGGTGTTGATGCCGCATTCATTGCAGAGCATCTAATGAATGTAAAGGGCTATGCCCAAATGCACATCCTAGATACTGCTATTGGAAATCTTACGGAAGATGATCGAAGAACTCTTGCAAGAAGGATTGCATCTACACTACAAGGTTTCTATAGCAGCACGGGTTGGCATGAGAATCTTAGAAAAATTGCAATTAAGAATGGATTCACAGACTCTGGTCGCAGAATGTTTAGTCTTGATCAAGTGGAAGAAGCCATCAAGGAAAGAATAAGATTCATTGCTGAACTTGAGCAACGACCTGTCGAAGAAGTAGAAAAGGATTATGCTACTCGTATTGAAAATGCAACCAAGTACATAGAAAGTATTGGTGGACAAATTAGTGGTCCAGAACAGATGCGAGAACTTAATATTATTTTAATGGGCAGCGAAGAAGCCTATAGAACAACACCAGCATTGGCTGCACTTAATGCTCTTCAAAGAGTTCCCTATCGCCTTCGTGGAACAAAGAGCGAAGGCATCCAAGGAAGAATTGATCAACATAGGGATATCCTTGGCGTGTACATAGAAGAAGCAGACTTCCTTGGATATGAGAATTTCAATATCTACTTTACTCAAGGATTTGATTCCAGTGGCGGTAGATTGTATATGTGGGGTCATAGACACCAGCCACAGAACTCCAAACTGTCTTCGGTTGAAAGAGAAAATACTCCAGACAACAAAGATGACAATGAGTATGCTATGTGGGCATTTGGAAGAAACAACCTCGGCTCAAAGGGAAGAGAAGTTGCAATAGAAGAAATTGATAAGTTGATTGCAAGAGATATTGCCATTAAACTATCAAGATCCTATGCACCAAAGTTTGGCAACTATGACACTGCAACAACAGAAACAAGACAAGGATTTCTTAAGGAATGGGAAAGACGATCAGAATTGGAAAACCGTCAGTGGCAAAGAAGTAGAGGCAGCGAAGCCTCGTTGTCACCAGAAGACAGAACAAGACAACTAAGAAAGAGCAATGGAAGTCTCTTGCAAAACACAGCACGGTTCTTCCTAGATCCAACAAGAGACTACAGCGATGCACTAAGTGCAGCCTACAATCCCAGTTCAGACTCCAACCTCAAGGGTCTAGGGGCATTTAGACCAGAGTATGCTGGGATGCCTTGGGTTGAAAGAGGCATCTTCTCCCTTCAGGAGATGTATTACAATAGGGCATTAGAAACACTAAGAAGCACCAGAGTAAGCAGACCAAGCAGAGATATAACATCAATCAACGATGTCATTCCCACAGAAGCAAGAGGATACAAGAATAGATACAAGGGATCCTCTGTCCCATACATTTACCAAACACCATTTGATTCCACTTATGAGATGACAACAAGCAGCACATCAAGAAGAATGGAACTACGGGCTGCTGGTCTTAGGAATGCACTGGAAAGATTTGCCGTATCCAATGGATATCTTGATCTCGTTGAGGATGGCAACTGGAGCAAACTATACACAATCTGGAAAGTGACCAATGCAGTTGTCAATCCATTCTTAACCAAGATGGAAAAACTAAAGGCTAGAGGAAACACACTGCAAGAGCAGATTGAGTACACAATGGCTCAGTCCCATGTTCTTGACATGTATCAATCCCTTACTGGTCTTTGGTCGTTCCATGATGATGTGGCACATGAATCACGAAGTTATCTTGAATTTGGTAGGATGATTGGTATTAAGGGCAAGAAACTCAAGGACAAGCATTATATTGACATGTTGTTCTACCTTGCTAAGTTGGGAGTCCATAACCTACAGCCATTAAACTTAGGTCTTAGCCCAACTAACAACTTACTAGCAACAGGTGATCCTTCGGCAGACGAACGTGCAACAAGAATCTTAACTCTTACTGTACAAAACCTAGACTCCTTCCAAGTCATTATGAATGTCTTGTATGAAGAAGTCGGTAGAGAGATTGCCACAGACTTTGTAAAGGAAGTCAATCCTGAGTTCTTTGCGTCTCTTAAGGAAGAACAAAAGGATGCCAATGGATACATACTCTTAAGTTCAGTGCCACTAGAATACCAAAGAACTATCTTAGATAGAATCTTCAAGTCAGAGAGATTCAAGACAACAGGTGAGTTTGATCTCTACCTATTCCTTGATGACTTTGGCAACATGCAGATTGGCAACAAGTTCGACTTTGACAACTTCATGGAAGCAAGGATTGACACCTCCACCGGCAAGGCACCAAAGCCAAGAGCAGGAGGAATGGTACGATTCGATACTTCAAGAGTCAATGCCAACAGCGTGTATCACCTGTCTCCTGAAGATTTAAACAACATGTTCACCCAGATCCAAAATCAAGTGTTCCTCAACAATGTTGAGATCGCAGCAGCACTTGGATCAGACATTGGGGTCGCAGACAACCAGAGCATGATGTTTATGAATGCCGAGAGACGGAAGTTCTACGAGATGCAGAGGGCTGCATACGCAGACGAGATGGATGTGCTTGCCTTCCTTCACCATCAGTCTGGCACCACCATGAGAACCACCAACAACACAAGAATGCGTGGAGACTATGGTCTGCCTCTGATTGTCTATGATGCCAGATACTATGTTGCTGGAAACGACGGTGATCTCAGAGGAACCGCACTGGATATGGCTTGGGGTGGAAAGATCAACCAAGCAATTAACATGGCTGAGATGTATGGTCTTGAGGAAGAAGCAACTAAACTCAAGACATTGGCAAGCAGCAAACAAAAGTACCTAATACCAGCCGTTATCCTTATGGCTCAGATTGATGGTCAAAACATTTACTCATCAAAGAAGAGACTAAAAGCATATACAGGATTTACTTTGGATGACACTGAACTTAATGTTCTATTCTCTGAAGCATCCAATTATGTCCAAGCCTATCTATCTGCAATGAGCAGGGATGAGATCAGAAACCCATACTTCCACCGAGCAAAGAGATATGTGGAAATCAATGGACCAGTGGAAGTATTGAATGCCTCCAACGCCGTGCTTGCCGAAATTGGAGTAGCCAATCTCAACAATCGAACAGAGGTCATCAGGGCTAAAAAGGCACTTGAGCGTGCCAACTCTCAATACGATCCAAGCCTAATCCTTAAGAACGAAGACATCTTTGTCTTGTCTGAGGAGGATGGACTAACCAATGCCTTTGGATCCAGAGGTCAAACAATTGAACTAGCCATTAAGGAACTGGTTGACAAGGAAGTCATCTCCCAAGAGACAGCAGAACTATACAAGGGAATGTTCGGCATCATTATGGTGCATAACGAAGAGTTTGCTGAAAGGCTTTCTGTGGTCATCGACCCCAACATTGAACGAGTTGGTCTTAGCATGCAGTATGGGGACAGGTTTGTAATCAAACTCAATCCTGAACTTTTGAGGAAGAGGGCTGTGCCTGAGGCATTGGAAGTGATGGCACACGAACTATCGCACATTGCACGGATGATGCACCTTGAAACAAACGGTGCAGCATACCAAGGATTCCTCACAGCCTTCAAAACCAAGTCTGGGCAGGAAGCCATAACAGACATGGTAACTACCATGTTTGCAGGTGATAGGGGTGAGATCAATGAGTTGATTGATCACTACACCACAAACCCAGAAGAGTTCCTTGCAGAGTGGGGAGCCTTTGTCCTTATCTCAAGGACAGTGAACAACCAGTCTGTGATCAACAATATCAAGAGACTTCGTGAAGACCACATGGTTGCCGACGAGTCCGCAAGTTGGTGGGAGAGAGCATTCAACAGAATCAAGAGGCTTGCATCTTCCATCACCCAGCGAATGAATGTGTTCCGAAACCAAAACCCTGAGGCAATGGAACTACTTGACAATGCTGTGGAAGTCATGTTTAACTTTGGCAATACCTACAGCAAATCAAGGGCACCAGTGGACAACAGAACCAGATCCTTTACCTATCCATTGACTGAGATATTTAGGGGATCGGCTTTGAATACAGAAGCAGATATTGTTACAATGAATCAAAAGTATCAAGAGTTTAAGGTACTGGAAGAAAAGAATGTAAGAACCGAAGATGAGAACGCAACCTTTGCAGCATTGTCTGAAGAACTTGTAGAATACATTTCAGGCAACAAATCAAAAACAATCCTCAACCAAGAGACAACAACATATATAGAGGCAATGTCTAAAATGATTGCCATGGATGAAGGAGAGTTTAAGATTGTTGCTTCTCCTACGAATGAAGACCAAAGAATTGCACTTGCTACCTTTGTATTGGAAAAAGTAGCAAAGATCAGAGGCAGGAGAGGTGGCGAGGCTGCTGATCTTTCAAAGATTATTAGCGAACTTCCAAAATCATCAAAAATTAAGCAGTTCCTTGTAGACTTATTGTACAACGGCACATCAAGACGAATTGGTGAAGGTGGTTTTGGAGGAAGAGGTGGCATGGGTGGAGGCAATAGCAGCAATATCACCTATGCATCCGCAGAACCAGTCCTTGCAGCACTTGGATTCCTGCTGGATGCAACCAAGGGATCAGGTCAAAACGTATTTGGTGGGACAATCGGAGGAATTCTAAGACAGCACAACTACATTCAACAGTGGGCTAGGCCAGTTGTGTTCAATTCACACAGAATCCGCAACACATACAGCAAAGAAGATAGTATTCTCATCGAAAAGGCTGCATTCTATTACCTTTTGTTGGGCAAACCATCATCAAAGAACGATTTGGTAATAGGACATAGGCTAACAGACGAGATGTTTGCGGAAGCAAAGCAACATGCTGAGTTGTATTCAAACAATATCCTCAACTTTGTAGACGTTGCGAAGAAGTATGGAGTATATACAGAGGGTTTTGTGCCCAGCAAGGACACAATTGCCATGCGAGTCAACAACTCCTACTTTGAAAACGCTTCGGCTGAGACTTCTGGGCGGTTCATGGGTGCATTGTCACAGGCTTATGAAAGAAAAATCCTAAAGAACATGCAACCAAATGGGATTGCAGACCCATATTCTATCTACTTAAGTGGTGGAATCTTTAGACTAGACAATGATTCCGATTTGACAGCCAATGGAGTCACATCCATTCAAACATTCTATGCCAGTTTGAACCCAAGCATAGAAGGTCACAGGACATTGACAGAAGCTCAAAGCCTAATCAAGAGGGAAATTGAATCCTTTGCAGCATACCTGTACTCAAAAGACAGAAAAGATGCCAAGCAAGCAAAAGCAAACTTCAATGCTAAATTAAAATCACATGCTTATGGTCCCGATTTTATGGAAATACAGCCATTCTTAAAGCAAGCAGCAATAGCAATACTTAGAAGGGCTAAGTCTGGAGCATCGTATTCGGATGTGTTTAAGAATCTTAACTCCGTTGAATTGGAAACAGTGCTTAAGGAATTAAGAAAAAATGTAAGAAAGTCATCATCTACCTCAAGAGACTATGGTGTTGACATTCTAGATGGCAAATTACCAACAATTTTCCACGGATCTACCTCAGTTCCCAAGTATATGAAGGGTGCCAATGCACTTTCTGACTATTCTCCTGCCGCACTTCATGCTAAAAAGCATCTAATGACCTATGGTCACAACACAATCATGCCTGCTGAGAACTCTTTAGACATCAATGCAAGAGATGTTTTCCAAGAAGACAGCGGCTTAAGCAAAGATGATGGAAGAATTCTTCAAGAAGGATTCACTGTTGACCTTAGATCCATCATTGTAGGAATGGAAAGAACGATGGCACGATCTGCGTACAACAGAAAAGCCATTCAAGATCTTACTGGAGTTGAGGGAATCACCTTTGCTTGGCTTATCAGAACAATCCAAGAGGCAAAGAATGATTCCGAATGGGACACTGTTCTCCATGAAGTCAAGAGAAAGCATGATCTTGCCGTTGCTGCGGCAACAATCATTGAGGAGAACGAGGGCAGCGGTGCTGAAGTGTTTGCCACAAAACTTGCAGACTGGTCCACAGCCTTAGTTTGGGGACAAAACCGAAACACAGCAGCACTTATAAATGAAACCGCAATAGGCACTGTTACAGGGGCAATGTTTGGAAACCTTCCCTTTGGCATGTGGACCGATCTCCTTGGTGGCATGGCAGGTCTTTTGCTTAACGTATTTTCAAGAAAGTACGGCAATAGACTACTCAATCAATCATTTTGGAGTTCAATCCCAGATGCATTATGGGATATGGATACAGCAACAAAGGGAGTTCTAGAACACCATCTTATTGATTATGACGAAGTTCCATTAGATGTTCGGGAAAGAACAGGGATGACAAGGAATCCAGTAAAAACAATAGGTGCAGGTTTTTGGAAGAGATTAAGGGATTCCCATCTTATTGCCGAACCAGCACTCAGACTTGCCTTGATGAAGCAAGGGCAGAGAATGCTTCTCGATAGAGTTAACAACTTAGATGCATATTTGGACTTCATTGAAAATTATGAAGGACCAATAAATCAGGATATGTATGCCAATGCCATTCGGGAAGTTGGAAGCCCAAGATGGCTGGACTTTGCAGGAACCGAAAAGATTACTCTCCAACTTATGTATGAGTCTGGGGTTATCAATAGGCAGAATATCAAGGCAATTAAGTATATCATCAAGGAGTTTGGAGTTTCGACTGGAGCAATCACAAGAAGAGCCTTCCTTGATGTTGGTAAGATACAGGTTCAATTAGAACAAAGATCCGACTTAAGGTTATGGGACGAGATCCCAGATTCGGATGGATTGACAAAGAATAATGTCTATGAAGCCTTGGCTGCAATTGGAAGATTCCAAAAAGCCTACGCAGAGCAATCAATTGTTCAGGGCAATACCCTAAGCAGACCAACAAAGGGAGATCCAAAGTCATTCCTATTAAACCTTTATAGATCTTTCCCCAAACTGTTTGTTGCTCAAATGGCGTTGGAAACCTATGGAAGAACATCACCACTTCTATTCTCAACAAGATTGATAGTTGCGGCAGTCATGGACATCATATACAACTTTGCATTGATGTTTGTTGCTGGGTTCCTAACCGAAGACGATTTAAAAAGAATTGCCAATGGGAAAGTCAATGGTGACGATATAACCAAGGTTTTAGCAGTAGTTGCTAGAAACCCATTCATTTCAAACCGAATGTTTGCAGGCACAATTTCCCAATTGACCATCCTTGCAGGAAGCAGTGCCTTTACCGGCAAGAACCAATTCACCAATGCATCGGTAATAGGTGCATCCCTTCCTCCCTCAGTCATGGCACCAGCATCCACAGCCAGAAAAGCATACAATGCAATAATCCATGATCCAATCTACGGAAGCGGGCTATCGGGCTTGTCAACACCAGCAGCAGACCTATTGTTAAGACTGGTTCCAGCAGTTGACCCAATCCTAAGGTATTCAATCCTAAGGGCACTGGATCCAAATTATGGAAAAGGAACAAAAGGAAGAGGAGGCTCAGGCTCAAGGAAAAGAGGTTCCGACTACTCTCCCGTATCCGTATCCAACTACCTAATGGACACAGATAGTTACGATGAGGTTAGGCTATTAGCAGATATCCTTAAGGAACTGTTCCCAACAGGGTATGCCAATGCCTCCAGATCTGCCTATCCGTTTATGGGCATGGGAATGCCTCAGGCTCCTCAGGCTGCTCCTCAGGCTCCCCAGACACCCTCAGCCACACAAAGCCCAGCACAGGCGGCTCCCGTGGCTCCTACGCAGGCTCCAGCACCCTCCGGTCCTAGAGCCACAAATCCCGCAACCCCACCCCCAGAATTAGGAGGACCGTAATGGCAAAGAAGAAAGGTGCAATGAAAGGTTGCAATATTGGAAACAAATGCAAAGATCCCAAGGGCGGACTTACCGCCAAGGGTAGAGCCATGATCAACAGAAAGACAGGCTCCAATCTCAAACCACCCCAACCGGGAGGGGGACCACGCAAGAAATCCTTCTGTGCCCGCA
>Ga0070752_1001027_pt1 | contig 20618 bp, 15 predicted proteins | sample VirMetDEL_Aug_30_FD_77440 | JGI IMG/M metagenome (GOLD analysis project Ga0070752, IMG submission 77440) | Aqueous microbial communities from the Delaware River and Bay under freshwater to marine salinity gradient to study organic matter... | ecosystem: Environmental > Aquatic > Marine > Coastal...
AAGAAATACTCGGTCCGCATCGACGGCCACCGTACCTCGATCAGCCTCGAACCCCTGTTCTGGGAAAAGCTCACCACTGCAGCGCGGATGCGCAACCAGTCGATCAACGCGCTGGTGGCGCAGATCGACGCCGAACGCATCCGTGCGGATACGCCGCCCGGGCTGGCCGGCGCGATCCGGATCTGGCTGGTCACGCACGAAAAAGGCGGCTGGATCACTCCAGCCGCCCCGGTGTCGGAACTGGCCGACAGCTGAACCCTTCCGGGTCAGTATTTCGCGGTCGCGTCGCTCGCCGGATAGGTTTCGTCGAGCGCTTCGTCGGTTGCGCTCATCGTGTCGCCCTTCGTGCCGGTCGCTGCCGCGCCCGCATCGCGGAACTGGCCCTCCGGCTGGCCGTCGGCAAAGGCGACGCCATTCTTGTCGACACGGTTCTTCTCGTAATAGCGATAGCCGGCATAACCGAGACCGCCGAGTGCCAAAAGCTTGAGTAACATGAGAAAACTCCTTTCTTGCTGCCCCAACGTACGGGTCGCCGGAAAGGTCCTTCAATCACGCCTCAATCGTCGCCGACGCGCTCCACATCCGCGCCCACCAGTTGCAGCTTCTCTTCCAGCCGCTCGTAACCGCGGTCGAGGTGGTAGAGCCGGCGCACGGTGGTCGCGCCTTCGGCGGCTAACCCGGCGATCACCAGGCTCATCGAGGCACGCAGATCGGTCGCCATCACTTCGGCGCCAGTGAGACGCGTGGGCCCGCGCACGATCGCGGTGCGCCCCTCGGTCTCGATATCCGCGCCCATCCGCGCCAGTTCGGGCACGTGCATGAAACGGTTCTCGAAGATCGTTTCCTTGAGCACGCTGGTGCCTTCGGCGCGGGTCAACAGGCTCATAAGCTGCGCCTGCATGTCGGTGGCCAGCCCCGGAAAAGGCGCGGTGGTGAGATTATGCGCCTTGAGCGGCCCGTTCGCGGCCACGTTGATGCCATGCTTGTCGCTCTCGATCTCCACTCCGATATTGCGCAGCGCATGCAGCGTGGAGCCCATGTCGCCCGCTTCCGCCCCCTCGAGCCGCACTTCGCCGCCCGTGATCGCTGCCGCGCAGGCATAGGAGCCCGCCTCGATCCGGTCGGGCATCACCCGGTAGGTCGCGCCGTGCAGCTTGCTGACCCCGTGGATCGTCAGTTCGGACGTGCCGACCCCTTCGATTTCCGCGCCCATCGCGGTGAGCAGGTTGCACAGATCGACGATCTCGGGCTCGCGCGCGGCGTTGACCAGCCGGCTGGTGCCCTTGCACAGCACCGCCGCCATCAATGCATTCTCGGTCGCGCCGACCGACACGACGGGGAAGTCGAATTCGCCGCCGGGCAGCCCGCCGTCGGGCGCGCTGGCTTTCACATAGCCCTGCGCCAGTTCGATATGCGCGCCGAAGGCTTCGAGCACCTTGAGATGCAGGTCGATCGGGCGGTTGCCGATCGCGCAGCCACCGGGCAGCGACACGGTCGCCTCGCCGGTGCGCGCCAGCAGCGGACCGAGCACGAGGATCGAAGCGCGCATCTTGCGCACCAGATCGTAGGGCGCGACCGAACTGGTGATCCGCATCGCCTCGAGCGTGACATTGCGGCCGAACTCCTCGGGCCGCTTCCCGGGGATCGTATGGCTGACGCCGAACTGCGTCATCAGGTGCTGGAAGCCGTCGATATCCGCCAGCCGCGGCAGGTTGCGCAGCGTCAGCGCCTCTTCGGTCAGCAACGCGCAGGGTATCAGCGTGAGCGCGGCGTTCTTGGCGCCCGAAATGGGGATGGTCCCCGACAGGCGGTTACCGCCGCGAATGATCAGTTTGTCCATGGAACCGTGCTTTACCCTCGCGCGTCATGCTGGCAAGCGTCACGATAGCGTCGCAGCGCCGCACCAGCGGATGTATCGTCGACCGATCCCGTGCGCCCCCTCGCGCGAAAACGACCGCGCAAACAGGCAGGAGGAACAGAGATGTCAGCCCGTAAACCGATCAAGAAGGCGGTGTTTCCCGTCGCCGGTCTCGGTACCCGCTTTCTCCCCGCGACCAAGGCGATCCCCAAGGAATTGCTGCCGATCGTCGACCGTCCGCTGATCCAGTACGCGGTCGACGAGGCGCGCGAGGCGGGGATCGAGCAGATCATCTTCGTCACCGGCCGCGGCAAGACCGCGATCGTCGAGCATTTCGACGTCGCCTTCGAACTCGAAACCACCATGGCGGAGCGCGGCAAGGACCTCTCGGTGCTCGAACCCACCCGCGCCACGCCGGGCGATATCATCACCGTGCGCCAGCAAGTGCCGCTGGGGCTGGGCCATGCGATCTGGTGCGCGCGCGCGATCGTCGGCGACGATCCCTTCGCCATCCTCCTGCCCGACGAGCTGATGGTCGCGGCCAAGGGCGGCGGCACTGGTTGCATGAAGCAGATGGTCGAAGCCTATGAAGAGGTCGGCGGCAATTTGATCTCGGTGCTCGAAGTGCCGCATGACGAAGTGTCGAGCTATGGCGTCATCGCGCCGGGCGCCCAGCTGTCCGAGAAGCTGACCGAGGTAACCGGGCTGGTCGAAAAGCCCCCCGTCGACGAGGCGCCGTCGAACAAGATCATCTCGGGCCGCTACATCCTCCAGCCCGAGGTGATGGGCGTGCTCAAGGACCAGGGCAAGGGGGCGGGCGGCGAGATCCAGCTGACCGACGCCATGGCGAAAATGATCGGCAACCAGCCCTTCCACGCCGCCACCTTCGCCGGCCGCCGCTTCGACTGCGGCAGCAAGACCGGCTTCGTCGAGGCGACGCTGGCACTGGCGCTCGAACGCGAGGACATGGGCGCCGAAGTCCGCGCCATGGCCGAGCGGTTGCTCAGCGAATAGCGACGAAAAAAGGGGGGCGCCGCAGCACCCCCCTTTCGCAATTGCCTAAGTTCGCGAGCTATGCCGCCGGAGCGTCTTCGCCCTTTGTGGCTTCCGGCTTCGCCGGTGCCTTGGCTTCGGCCTCCTCGACCTGTTCCGCTATATCGTCGAGCACCTCTGCCGGGCGCGGCGCGGGCTCTGCCGCCGCCGGTCCTTTGACGAGACTGTCGAGCGACGAACCATCCAGGCCCAACTCCTTCATCAGTCCGTCGAGCACAGGCGCCTGCGCCCGATAGGCCAGCGCGGCGCTGACCGCATCGGTGGCGAGATTGCCCGAGCCATTGCTGCCCGCTGGCGCCCCCGCCTTGGCTCCGCCATTGGTCAGACCATCGACCTGCACGATCTTGATGCTGTCGATCGCCTCCATCGGCTTCGCACTTTCGCGAATGACTTCGGGCAACACCTTGAGCAGTGCCATCTTGGTCTGCAGGCTGATCTGGCCTGACGACAGAATGTTGGCAGCTTCGTTGATCGCCTTCTGGCCGGCCGCCTCGACCTCGAACCGGACGCGTGCGGCCTCGAACCGGACGCGTGCGGCCTCGGCGCGCAGCTTCTCGGCTTCGGCTTCGCCCTCGGCTTCGCGGCGCGCGGCCTCGGCCCGGTTCGACGCCGCATCCTTTTCCGCTTCGGCATCGACGCGGATCTTGATTGCGTCACGCTCGGCTTGTTTCGAAGCCTCGATCAGTTCGATGCGCTTCATACGCTCGGCAATCTCGGTTTCACGGCTGGTGGCGACCTGCTCCTCGGCGGCCACCGCCTTCGAGCGGGCCTCGTCGGCCTCGGCCTTGGCCTGGCTTTCTTCGCGGCTCTTGTTCTGCACCGCGATCTGCTGTTCCTGGCGGGCGATTTCGAGGGCGCGATGCTGGTCGATCCGGGCTTCCTCGACAAGGCGGTCAGCTTCGATCTGCTGCGCATCGACCTGCTTCTTGGCCTCGATCCGCGCGGCATCGGCTTCGCGGCTACGCTCGGCCTGTTCGCGGGCGATTTCCGAAGCCTGCGCGGCGCGGCGGATTTCCACCTCGCGCTCCTGCTGGAGGCGCGCATATTCCTTGTCGCGACCGATCTCGAAGCTCCGTGAATCGGCCTCGAGATTCTTGGTCTCCATCTGCACGCGCGTGTCTTGCTCGATGTCGTTGCGCAGCTTTTTGCGCGCCTCGATCTGCTCGGTCAGCTTGGTCAGGCCTTCGGCATCGAAGGCGTTGTTGGCGTTGAAATGCTCGATGCTGGTCTGGTCGAGTCCGGTGAGCGAGACCGATTCGAGTTCGAGACCGTTCATGGCCAGATCATTCGAGGAAACCTGCTGCACCTTCTGGACGAAGTCGGCGCGCTGTTCGTGCAACTCGTTCATGCTCATGCCCGCTGCGACCGAACGCAGCGCATCGACGAATTTGCCTTCGACCAGGTCCTTGAGCATTTCGGGTTGCATCGTGCGTTGGCCAAGTGTCTGCGCCGCCATCGCGATCGCCCCTGCATCGGGACGCACACGGACATAGAACTCGGCCTTCACATCGATCCGCAGGCGGTCGAGCGTGATCAGCGCCTCGCCATCGCGCCGGACCACCGGCAGCACCAGCGTGTTCATATTGACCGGCATGGTCTCGTGGAAGACGGGCAGCACCAGGGCGCCGCCATTCATGACGACCTTTTCGCCGCCGACGCCGGTCCGCACGAAGGCGATTTCCTTCGACGCACGGCGGTACAGGCGCGTGATCGTGAGCGCGATGACGAGGAAAACGGCAAGGCCGCCTCCGCCCCAGATTACGACTTCAGGCAGGTTTTCCATTGGTTCTCCTCGGTTATGAATTGCGAATCATGGTAAGCGCGTCACGCCTGCGGCGAGAGGCGGCGCTCGGCGAGCGCAGTGGCGTAGAACTGGCGACCTTCACGGCGCACGAGCAGGATTTCGTCGCCAGCGTACATCTCGCTGGACGGCTCGTGTGGCTCGACCATGACATGGTGGGCCTGTCCGTGCGCATCCTGCACCCGGGCGCGAGCGGGCGAACCCCGGCGGGCGATCCCGTCGGTTATGGTCCCGCGGCGCCCGAGCAGCGTGTCGGTACTGACTGCGCTTGTTTCATCCTTTGGCAGGATCGCGCCCAGCGGCCGTGCCAGCATCCCGGTCAGCGGCAGGGCGGCCGCGGCAGCGACGATCGCGGCGACCCAGCGGTACAGCGGCGCACCGAGCAGGTTATCCGACAGCGACTGGATCGATACCCCGATTGCGGCAAAGCCGAACAGGAACACCGCAAGCCAGATTGTCAGCGGGACCCGGCCGATGCCCAGCAAGGTGAAGACCCCGTCCAGCGCCCCTGGCTGCATACCGGAATCGACCTCGACACCGGTCGACGGATCGACCTCCGCGTCGCCGCCGAACATGTCGCCGAGACCAATCGCCTGAACTAGTGCAAGCAGCAAGACCAAGACGAATGCCGCGGCGAACGGCATGTTGTGTGCTTCGAATATCGACATGACCCCCCGGCTCTCAACTATAGATACAGCCAGAGGGACAAATTCGGCCTCAAAGGACGAAGGCTTCTCGCTCCCGACTTGTTTTCACACCTGTTTCTTAGCGGAAATCGCTCTTTTTCGACACAAATATGCGACGAACCGAGTTCGATTTTCCTACTGGTCCGACGCTTGATAACATGGCCGTAGTCGCGCGCGAGATCGCCCGTAGCGGCAGACAAATACATCGTGGAGCAGGCTCGAATGGAAGGTCACATTCCGGACAGTGCAGCCCGCACGCAAGCGCGCGGCCTGCGCCGTGAAGCGGCGGAAGGTCACGCTTTCCGCAAACGCGTTTTGCGGTCCCCGCGGGTGCCTTTCAGGCCGCAGTGAAGCGCAGCGGTAGCGTCTTGAGCCCGCCGACGAAGGTCGATTTGGACCGCGCGGGCTCGCCCGCCAGTTCGACGGTCTCGATCCGGTCGAGCAGCACTTCGAACAGGATGCGCATCTCGAGCCGAGCGAGATGCAGGCCAAGGCACTGGTGTGCGCCCGCGCCGAAGGCGAGGTGGCGGTTGGGGCTGCGCGCGGCATCGAAGCGGCGCGGGTCGTCGAAATGCGCCGGATCGTGATTGGCGGCGACATAGTTCATCATCAGCCAGTCGCCCTTGGCGATGGCCTGCCCGCCGACCTCGGTGTCTTGGGCCGCAGTGCGCATGAAGTGCTGCACCGGCGTGGTCCAGCGGATCGCTTCCTCGACGATGCCGGGCAGCAGGCTGCGATCGGCGCGCACGCGCGCCCATTGCTCGGCGTCCTGCGCCAATGCGAGCATCGCGCCCGCGGTGCTGGCGCTGGTGGTGTCGTGCCCCGCGGCGGCAAGGATGATGTAATAGCCCATCATGTCGCGGTCCTTGAGCGGTTCGCCGTCGACCACCGCATTCGCGATCGTGCTGGCGACATCGCTGGTGGGATTCGCCCGGCGCTGCGCGGTGAGCTGTGCGAAATAGGCCTCGAAGTCCTTGACCGCGCCGGCCACCAGCTGGGTGATCGCCTCGGGCGGGAGGTCCTTCATCCCCGACTGGTTGAGGTCCTCGTCGCTGCCGCCGAACATCTGCTGCGTGAGCGTCAGCATGCGCGGCTCGTCTTCCTCGGGCACGCCGAGGATCTGCATCACCACATGCAGCGGATAGGGCGCCGAAACGGCTTTCACGAAGTCCGCCTCGCCGCCGCCTGCCAGCAGCCGGTCGACCGCCGCATGCGCGATGCCGCGGATCTCGTCCTCCACACCGCGCAGGTTCTTGGGCATGAACCATTCCTGCGTCAGCTTGCGGTACTTCATGTGAACCGGCGCATCGAAAGTGACGAGGCTGGCGACCATGTGTTCGCTGCCGCCGGTGAGCGCCTTGGCGAACTCGATCCCCTCGGTCAGGCTGAAGACGACGCTGTGCGGGTTGTTGAGGAAGGTCGCATTGTCCTTCGACATGCGCATCACGTCGTCATAGCGCGTGACCAGCCAGAACGGCGGGTGCACCGCATCGTCGGCCGGCTCGACCCAGGCGACGGGGGTATCCTCGCGCAGGCGGTCGAACGTGTCGAGCAGGCCGTCCCATTCGGCATAGCTCTGCGGGTCGATCACCGCGCGGGCGGTGGCGGGATCGAGCCGGGGCCGGTCCTGCGCCGCCATCACGCCTGTTCCGTCTGCTGCTCGGCCTGCTGCTGGTATTCGTCGCGCAGCTCGCGCTTGTACAGCTTGCCATTGGCCTCGCGCGGGAGCTGCGCGCGGAAGTCGAACAGCTTGGGCATCTTGATCTTGGACAGGCTGGGAGCGAGGAAATCGCGCAATTCGGCCTCGAGCGCTTCGCCCGCCTCGGCCATGTCGATCGGCTGCACCACCGCGACCACCTTCTCGCCGAAATCGGGGCAGGGCGCACCGATCACCGCCGCGTCCATCACCTTGTCATGCGTGACCAGCAGGTTCTCGATCTCCTGCGGGTAGATGTTGACCCCGCCCGAGATGATCATGTGGCTCTTGCGGTCGGTGAGATAGAGGAAGCCGTCCTCGTCGACATGGCCGATATCGCCCAGCGTCATCCAGCCCTTGGGATGCATCGCTTCGCGCGTCTTCTCGGGATCGTTGTGATAGGTCGGGATGAGATCATTCTCGAAATAGAGCAATCCGTCCTGGCCCGCGGGGACCTCTTCCCCCTCGGCATCGCAGACATGCAGCGTGCCGTGGATCGCCTTGCCGACGCTGCCGGGATGGGTCAGCCAGTCCTCGGCCTTGATCAGCGTCATGCCGACGCCTTCGGAGCCGGCGTAATATTCGTTGATGATCGGCCCCCACCATTCGATCATCTCGCGCTTGATCGGCACCGGGCACGGCGCGGCGGCGTGCAGCGCGCGCTGGTGGCTGGAGAGGTCGTAACGCGTGCGCACCTCGGGATCGAGCTTGAGCATGCGGACGAAATGCGTCGGCACCCACTGGCTGTCGGTGACCTTGTATTTCTCGATCGTCTCGAGCGCGTGTTCGGGATCGAACTTCTCCATCACCACGACCGTGCCGCCAAGCCGCTGGGCGGTGGTGCACCAGCCGATCGGCGCAGCATGATAGAGCGGCGCGGGCGAGAGATAGACCATGCTGCCATCGGCGGGCATGCCGGCGCCCATCACCGCGAGGCCCATCAGCGGGTTGGTGGCAAGGATATCGTCATCCTCGGGCGGCGCGGGCTTGACGCCCTTGGGACGGCCGGTGGTGCCCGAGGAATAGAGCATGTACTGGCCCGGCGCCTGGTCGGCGATCGGCTCGCCAGGCTGCGCAGCGAGCGCGGCTTCGTAATCTTCCTCGCCCTCGCCATCGACGATCAGCAGCGGCAGGTCGGCGCATTCGTCGCGGATGCCCTCGATCGCCTCGGCATAGCGCGTGCTGGTGAGCAGGAACTTGGCTCCCGCATCCTTGAGGATGTAGCAGATCTCGGGCGCGGTCAGCCGGGTCGAGATCGGCACCATCATCGTGCCCGCACGCTGCGACCCCCACACCACCTGCAGGTAATGGACGTTGTTTTCCATCAGCACTGCGAAATGGTCGCCGCGCTTGAGCCCGCGTGCCCGCAGCAGTTGCGCAAAGCGGTTCGCATAGGCGTCCATTTCCGCGAAAGTCACGGTCTGGCCGCTACCCGCCATGATCATCGCGGGATGGTCGGGGCGCGTCTGCGCATGGGTGATGGGGTGCATTGCTGGCTCTCTCCTCTCTGTCGGTCCGCTGTTCGTGCGCGGACTCGTCCAGTTTCGAGAAGAAACCTACCTATGCGTTTCACATGGGCAAGGAAAAAGGCGCCGGGATCGCTCCCGCCGCCTTTTTATCCTGCCCGAAAGGCCGGCTCGATCAGTTGTCGTCGCCGTCGCCCTGCCCGCCAGTGCCGGTGGCGAGCGCGAAAGCCCGCTGTGCTTCCGATTCGACCATATAGGGAACCGGGTTCACTGCCTTGCCGGCGATGCGGACTTCGTAGTGGAGGTGCGGGCCGGTCGAGCGGCCGGTCGAACCGACATAGCCGATGACGTCACCCTTCTTCACGCGGGTGCCGGCCTTCACCGTAATGCCCGACATATGAGCAAACCGCGTCTGCAGATCGGCGCCATGTTCGATCGAGACGAACTTGCCGTAGCTCGAGAACCATTCCGCCTTGCTGACATAGCCATCGGCGGTGGCATAGATCGGCGTGCCGGTCGGGGCCGACAGATCGACACCCTTGTGGCTGCGGCGACCGCCGAGCACGGGGTGCGTCCGCATGCCGTAATCGCTGGTCAGCCGCGTATCGTCGAGCGGCATCCGCGAAGGCACCGAGACCCGCGCCGCTGCCGGCGTCGAGCGGTCGAGTTCGTCCCACTTGGCGAACAGCTGCTGGAACTGGGCGTCGTCACCCGGCTGGGCCGACTGGGCCACCTTGCTCATGTCGATGGCACCGACCGCCGCAGCGGCGTTGGTTTCCTGCGCTTGCGCCGGAGCGGCGGCAAGACCGAAACCGGCCATAATTGCGAAAGCAAGCGTTGCGCGCTTGGTGATCATGCTAACCCGTCCATCCGACGCTTTGCGCGCCTTTTGCTCTCGGCGAAGACAGCGTCCCATGCCGCTTTCGCCATTTTCACGTCACTGCCGGAACCCCCCGGCGTCTCGTGAGTTTGGGTTATCGGGTAAAAAATCGATCAGGCAAGTGCTGCGGAACGGACGCGCGGCAGGCCGCAAGCGAAACGCGTTGAGTCGTTGAAACCCCGCTCCCACCCCCCGAAAATCGACTTCGACACGCGATTTTGCAGCGATTCCCGATATTTTCGACCGAATCCGGCAGTAATCCGCGAAATCGGTTGCAGCCGAACCGGGCAATGCCTGCAGCAGGGTCAACGATTCGCTGGCTGCAGACCGCAGGAGCGCCCGGTGCTTGCCCGCCGCCTGCGCGGTCAGGCGGTGCGCGCGGCTTCGAGGACTTCGTCGACGTGGCCCTTGACCCGGACCTTGGGCCAGATGCGCAGGATGCGCCCGTCTTCGCCGAGCAGGTAGGTCGAGCGAATCATGCCCATATAGGTGCGGCCGTAATTGGTCTTCTCGCCCCACACCCCCAGCGTATCGGACAGACCGCCTTCCTCCTTGTCGGTCGCGAGCGCGACGGTCAGATCGTGCTTGGCGATGAAATTCTGGTGCTTCTTCGGCGAATCCTTGCTGACACCGAGCAGGCGCGTTCCCGCCTTCTCGAATTCCTGCTTGAGCGCGGAAAATTCCTTCGCCTCGGTGGTGCAACCGGGCGTGTTGTCCTTCGGGTAGAAGAAGATCACCGCCTTGCTGCCCGCGAGGTCCGCCTTGGTTACCGTGCCGCCATCGGGGGTTTCCATGCTGAAGTCGGGAAAGGCATCGCCTTCGGTAAAAGTATCGGTCATCCATCCATCTCCAAAGTTTCGCCGAACACGTCCTGCCAGGCCGCCGCGACGCTCTCGCGCGCGCCGCCTAGGCTGCGCAGCAGGTCGGCATAATTATCGCAGCCGCTCTGCCGCGCGAGCAGGGCCGCCGCGGCGGGATCGGGCCGATCGAGGTCGGGCGCCAGCAGCCGTGTACCGACCAGCAACCGCGTCATCAATCCATGCGCATCGGCAATCCCGGCGGGCAGCAGACCGGCTTCGGCCAGCTCGGCGATGGCCTGCGCAAGACCCGGCACCAGACCTTCGTGATCGCGCAGCTGGAGAAAGTGGACGAGGAATTCGAGATCGACCAGCCCGCCGCGCAGCAGCTTCGCATCCAGCGGACCCTTGGCAGGCTTGTGCCCCGCCATCTCGGCGCGCATCTTCAGGACATCGCCGCGCAGCCGGTCGGCATCGCGCCGTTTGCACAGGATGTCGCGGACCACCGCGTCGACCTCGTCGCGGGCGCCGGTGCTGCCGACCAGCACGCGTGCACGCGTCAACGCCATGTGCTCCCACGTCCAGGCGTCCTCGCGCTGGTAGCGCGCGAAGCTCTCCACGCTCACTGCCAACGGCCCCTGGTTGCCCTGCGGGCGCAGCCGCGTATCGACTTCGTACAGCGCCCCTTGCGCGGTCGGCACGCTGAGCGCAGCCGTGACACGCTGCGCCAGGCGATTGAAATAGAGTGTCGCGCCAAGCGGGCGCTCGCCATCGGATTCGCCGTCATGCGTGCCGGTGAACAGATAGACGATGTCGAGATCGGATGCATGCGTAAGCACGCCGCCGCCCAGCCGGCCCAGACCGAGCACGACCAGTTCGCTGCCCGCGATCCGTCCGTGCTTGGCGGCGAATTCCTCTTCGGCGGCAGTCACGGCGACCTGCAAAGCGGCTTCGGCGGTTCGCGCCAGTCCGGCGGCGATCGCCAGCGGGTCGTGTGCCGCCTCGACCAGTTGCACTGCCAGCGCGAACCGCTCTTCCCCGGTCACCACGCGCAAGCGGTCGAGCTGCATTTCGTAGTCGTCACCGCGTTCGCGGCGGCCCATCTTGGCCGCAAGTTCCTCGACCCCGCCGGGAAGATCCAGCGCGGTGCGATCGATCAGCGCATCGAGCAGGTCGGGGCGCCGCGCGAGTTCGTCGGCCAGCGGCGGAGCGAGCGTCAGGCAATCCGCCAGCAGGGCGAACAGACCCGGCCGCGCTTCGAGCAGGCGGAACAGGTTTACCGCGCTGGGGAGACGCGCGATCAGGCTTTCCCAGCGGAGCACCGCGGCGTCCGGGTCGGGCGAGGCCGCAATCGATGCCAGCAGGTCGGGCCGGATCGCGTCGAACGCGCTCAGCGCGGCCGAACTGCGCAGCGCCTGATATTTGCCGCTGGTCCACCCGGCCACGCGCTCCACCAGTGCCGGAGCGATATCGGGGGCATGACTGTCCTCGCCCAGCACATGCGGCGCGCTTCTGGGAACCGATATACGGTCCTCGTCGAGCAGTGCATCGAAGCGCTCCGCAACCGGGCGGGCAAGCGTTTCCACCGCCTCGACCAGCTGCGCGCCGGTATCGAGACCGTGCAGCCGCGCGACCTCGTCCAGCGCCTGGCCGCTTGGGAGGCTGTGGGTCTGCTGGTCCCCGACCATCTGCAGCCGGTGTTCGATCGTGCGCAGCCCGTCATAGCTGTCACCCAGCCGGCGCGCGTCGCTTTCCCCGATACGGCCGGTCGCCGCCAGCGCATCGAGCGCTTCGCGTGTCCCGCGGCCGCGCAGCGAGGGATCGCGCCCCCCATGGATGAGCTGGTGGGTCTGCGCGAAGAATTCGACTTCGCGAATGCCCCCGCGGCCCAGCTTGAGATGGTAGCCCGGACCCGGTTCGGCAGGCCCGCGCTGCTCCTCGCGGATCCGGTGGGTCAGCCGGCGCACTTCGTCGATCGCGCCGAAATCCAAGTTGCGGCGCCATACGAATGGCCGGATATGATCGAGAAACGCCTCGCCCGCGGCGATATCGCCCGCGCAGGAACGCGCCCGGATGAACGCCGCGCGCTCCCACGCCAGCGCCGAGCTTTCGTAATGCGTGATCGCGGCATCGAGCGGCAGCGCCAGCGGGCTCACTTCGGAAGCGGGTCGCAGCCGCAGATCGACGCGAAAAACATACCCCTCGCTGGTGACTTCGGACAGCAAGCGCACGGTTTCACGGGCATAGCGCTGCGCCGCTTCACCCGGCTCGTCGCGCTCGCGGCGTGGCAGCGTCGCGGGATCGTAGAGCAGGATGGGGTCGATGTCGGATGAGTAGTTGAGCTCGCCTGCCCCGTGCTTGCCCAGCGCAAGGCCGATCATCCCCGCTGGCTCCGCATCGGGAACGCGCTTGCGGATCGCCGCCTCGATCGCTGCATGGAGTGCGCGATCGGCGAAAGTCGAAAGCTCGCGCATCACCTTGTAGAGATCGAATGCCCCGGCAAGGTCGCCCACGGCCAGCACCAGCGCGAGGCCGAGCCGTTCCTGCCGCAACGCGCTCGCGACATCGGTTGCGCGAACCTGCTTGGCGGCGCGCAGCGCAGCCTCGCCATCGCCGCTTGCCATCAGTTCCGCCAGCTCGGGGCGGCGTTCCAATGCGCGGGCAAGGAAAGGCGCGTGATCGCGGGCGCGGTTGAGCGCAGAAGTCCAGTCGGCAGCCATCGCCTGTCCCTCTGCCGCAAGGCGGCGCGGATGCGCAAGCTTGCCCTTGCCGCGCCATGCTGACAAGACGCGCGCATGTTCGAATTGAGAGGACGCCCTTCGATGAAACGCTTCGTTCTTGCTGCCTGTTCGGCGCTGCTGCTGACCGCCTGCGATGGCGCGCTGGAAACCGGCGCAGGCGCCGATGCCATGCTCGACCTGCCCGAAGTCGCCGACGGCACGCTTTCGGAAGCAACGATGAAGCGCGTCACCGAGCGCCTGTCGTCGGACGAATTCGAAGGCCGCGCGCCAGGCACCCAGGGCGAAGAAAAGACCGTTGCCTATCTGATCGAGGAATTCGAGAAAGCAGGCCTCGAACCGGGTAATAACGGCAGCTGGGTGCAGGAAGTGCCGCTGGTCGAAATCACCGGCAAGGATTACGCCCCGCTGACGATCGCAGGCGCCGATAGCGGCCCGATCGAACTCGAATACGCCTCCGACTGGGTCGGCGTGAGCTATCGCGAGGATGTCGAGACCGCGCTGGAAGATAGCGAACTGGTCTTCGTCGGCTATGGCATCAACGCACCCGAAAAGGGGTGGAACGACTATGCCGGGCTGGACATGGCAGGCAAGACCGCGGTCATCCTCGTCAACGATCCCGATTTCGGCGCCGAGACGCTGGAAGGCCCGTTCAACGGCAAGGCCATGACCTATTACGGCCGCTGGACCTACAAATACGAGGAAGCCGGGCGCCAGGGCGCAGCCGGGGCGCTCATCATCCACGACACCGAACCCGCCAGCTATGGCTGGAACGTGGTCGAAAGCAGCTGGTCCGGCCCGCAGGCCTATGCCTCGCGCGGGGACAACCCGCCGCCGATGACGCAGCTCAATGGCTGGGTGCAGAAGAGCGTGGCTGAACGCCTGTTCGCCGCGGCGGGCAAGGATTTCGGCGAACTGACCGCCGCCGCGCGCGAAGAGGGCTTCGCCCCGGTCGCGCTCGGACTGACCGCCTCGACCAGCTTCCGCAACGACATCCGTACCTTTGCCTCGAAGAACGTCATCGGCATGTTGCCGGGCAGCGAACGGCCTGACGAATATGTGATGCACACCGCGCACTGGGACCATCTCGGCCGGTGCACGCCGGCACCCGATGGCGACGACATCTGCAATGGCGCGGTCGACAACGCCACCGGCACCGCCGCGCTGGTGGCACTAGCCGAAGCGCATGCCCAGGCCGGTCCGGCCAAGCGCAGCCTCGTATTCCTTGCGGTGACCGCCGAGGAATCGGGCCTGCTCGGCGCGGACTATTACGCTGCCAATCCGGTGTTCCCGCTCAACCAGACGGTCGGCGGCGTCAACATGGACGCCTTCCTGATGGCGGGCGCGGCGAAGGACGTGACCGTAGTCGGACCGGGCAAGTCGCAGCTCGACCTGTTCCTCGACAAGGCGCTGATGAACGACAACCGCGTCACCACGCCCAACCCCAATCCCGAAGCGGGCTATTACTATCGTTCGGACCATTTCGCCTTCGCCAAGCGCGGCGTGCCGATGCTCTATCTCGATGGCGGCGAGGACCTGATCGACGGCGGAACCGAGGCGGGCGCCGCCGTAGCCGCCGATTATCGCGACAACCGCTATCACGGGCCGAAGGACGAATACGATCCGAACTGGGACTGGTCGGGCGTGATGAGCGATCTCGCGCTGTTCTATCGGATCGGGCGCATGCTGGCCGATTCGACCAGCTGGCCCAACTGGAACGAGGGCGACGAGTTCAAGGGCACGCGCGACGAGGATTGCGCCGCCGAGGGCGCTGGCTGCGCCGCCTGAGCCTGCTGAGTGGGAGAACCGGTCCATGACACCGCGCATGCCGCCCGAATGGGCCCCGCAGGACTGGCTGTGGATCGGGTTTCCGCATGACGCCGACGAATGGCCCGCAGTGCTCCCGCGCGCGCAGGAGCAGATCGCGGCCTTCGCCAATGCCGTGGCCGAGAGCGGACAGGAAGTTCGCCTGCTGGTCCGCGACGCCGCCAACGAGGCACGCGCGCGCCAGCTGGTAACCGGCGCCGTCACGCTCGAACGGCGCAGCTACGGCGATGTCTGGCTGCGCGACACCGGCCCTCTGGTGCTGTGCGAGGGCGCCGGCAACCGCGCCGCGCGGCGGTTCGGTTTCAACGGCTGGGGCGGCAAATATCTGATGGACGGCGACCAGACGGTCGGCGCCGAACTGGCCGAAGACGCCGGGCTGCCGCTCGCAGTAGCGGACTGGATCCTCGAAGGCGGGGCGATCGACGGCGACGGCACGGGGCTGGTGGTCACGACCGAGCAGTGCCTGCTCAACCCCAACCGCAATCCGCAACTGTCGCGCGAAGAAATCGAGGCCCGGTTGCGGCGCGATCTCGGTTTCACGCGCGTGCTGTGGCTCGGCGAAGGGCTGATCAACGACCACACCGACGGTCATGTCGACAATCTCGCGCGCTTCGTGGCACCCAACACGCTGTGCCTGCCGCGCGCAACCGGGTCCGACGATCCCAATGCCGCGATCTACGCCGACGCCAAGGCGCGCGCCGAAGCGGCGGGCGTGACCGTGAAGCAGATCCCCTCGCCCGGGCGGGTCACCAGCGGCGACCATGTCGAACCCGCGAGCTACGCCAATTTCGCGATCACCAGCCATCTCGTGGTCGTGCCGACCTTCGGCAGCCCGCATGACGAGGATGGCGTGGCAGCCGTGGCCGAACTGTTCCCCGACCGCGCAACGATCGGCCTGCCGGGCGATGCCGTGCTTGCCGGCGGGGGCGGGTTCCATTGCGCCAGCCAACAGATGCCCGCGGCCGGATGGCAGCCTTAACTTTTCATTAGCTATTGCAGCCGAGAATGGCGGTCATGGTCAAGCCCACCGCTCTCTCCCGCACGCAGACCCCCGCCCAGTCGGTGGTCGATCTCGCGCGCGCGCTGATCGTGGGTGGCTGCGGCCTTGCGCTGGTCCTCGCCGGACCGGTGCTGCCGTTCTGATCGGCTAGAGCAGGCGCAGCAGCGCCGCGAGCGCGGCCCCGCCCAAAATCACGCCGACGACCCCGCGCCACAGCGCGTCCCCGATCTGCCCCGCAGCGCGATCCCCCAGCCAATTGCCCAGCAATACGGCGGGGAACAGCAACGCCGCCAGCAGCGGCAAGCGCCAGGCGAGGATTCCCAGTGCGGCGCCCGAAACCAAGCCCGCGCCTGCCGCAATGGTGAAGATCAGCATCATCGAGGCCTTGGCCGTCTCGCGCGGGATGGCCCGCCCGACATAATAGGGCACGACCGGCGGGCCGGGCATTCCGGCATAGCCCGTCATCAGCCCGCTCAGCACCCCCACCCCGCCGGTGGCCAGATGCCCCGGTTCGGTGCCCGCCCGGCGTGGCAGGAGAATGGCGAAGAAGGCGGACAACGCAATCATCGCGATCAGGAAGCGCGCGAGGTCATTGCTCGTCGCGGCCAGCGCCAGCAGGCCGAGCGGGGTAACCAGCACTACGAGGATGGATATCCGCCACGCCGATCGCTCCGCGCCGCGCACCAGTCGCCGAACCTCGCTCAGCCCGATGAAGAGCGAGAGGAAATTGGCCAGCAGCACCGCCTCCACCGGCGGCAATGCCAGCGCGAGGATCGGCACCAGCAGGATCGCCATGCCGAAACCGGTCAGGCCGCGCACGAAGGCCGAGCCGAAGGCCGCGGCAAGCGCCGCCGCCAATTGCCACGGCGCATAGGCCGCCAGCAGATCCATCGCGTGCAGTCCTTCTAGCGCAAGTCGGGCGGGGTGGCTTCGCTCCGCAGCATCGCGATCGCTTCGTCGAGGCTCATTACGCGCTGGTCCTTCTCGCCCAGCGTGCGAACGGCGACCGTGCCTTCCTCGGCTTCGCGATTGCCCACAACCAGCAGGTGCGGGACCTTGGCGAGGCTGTGTTCGCGCACCTTGTAGTTGATCTTCTCGTTGCGCAGGTCGCTCTCGACGCGGATGCCCGCGGCCTCGAGCTTGGCGACCGCCTCCTTCGCATAGTCGTCGGCGTCGGACACGATCGTCGCGACCACCGCCTGCACCGGGGCGAGCCAGACGGGCAGGCGCCCGGCGAAATGTTCGATCAGGATACCGATGAAGCGTTCGTAGCTACCAAAGATCGCACGGTGCAGCATGACCGGGCGATGCTTGTCGCCATCCTCGCCGATATAGGTCGCATCGAGCCGATCGGGCAACACGCGGTCACCCTGGATCGTGCCCACCTGCCAGGTCCGGCCGATTGCATCGGTGAGGTGCCATTCGAGCTTGGGCGCGTAGAAGGCGCCTTCGCCTTCCAGTTCTTCCCAGCCGAACTCCTCGCTCATCATGCCGGCTTCCTCGACCGCATCGCGCAGTTCCTGCTCGGCCTTGTCCCAGTCCGCATCCGAACCCAGACGCTTCTCGGGCCGCAGCGCCAGCTTGATCGCGAAGCTGAAGCCGAAGTCCTTGTAGACCTCGGCGGCGAGGCTGCAGAAGGCGCGCACTTCCTCGACGACCTGTTCCTCGGTGCAGAAGATATGCGCATCGTCCTGCGTGAACTGACGCACGCGCATGAGTCCGTGCAGCGCCCCATGCGGTTCGTTGCGGTGGCAGCAGCCCATCTCGCCCAGCCGGATCGGCAGGTCACGATAGGAGGTGATGCCCTGCTTGAAGACCAGAACATGCGCGGGGCAGTTCATCGGCTTGATCGCCATCCAGTCGGCGTCCTTGGCGACGCTGGGATGCGCACCCGCACCGCTGTCGTCGACCTCGGGCACCATGTCGGGCACGGCGAACATGTTCTCGGCATATTTGCCCCAGTGACCCGATTGCTCCCACTGGCGCACGTCCATCAGCTGCGGCGTCTTGATTTCTCGGTAGCCGGCGCCGTCCATCTTGCGGCGCATATAGGCTTCGAGCTCGCGCCAGATACGGTAGCCCTTGGGGTGCCAGAAGACGCTGCCATGCGCCTCTTCCTGCAGGTGGAACAGGTCCATCTCGCGGCCCAGCTTGCGGTGGTCGCGCTTGGCCGCTTCTTCCAGCCGCGTAAGATGCGCGTTGAGCTGCTTCTTGTTGAGCCAGCCGGTGCCGTAGATCCGCGTGAGCTGCGCATTCTTCTGGTCGCCGCGCCAATAGGCACCCGCCACCCGCATCAGCTTGAACGCCTGCGGATCGAGCTTACCGGTACTCGGCAGGTGCGGCCCGCGGCACATGTCGAGCCAGTCCTCGCCCGACCAGTAGACCGTCAGTTCCTCGTCCTCGGGCAGTTCGCGCGCCCATTCGGCCTTGAAGGTCTCGCCCTCGGCTTCCCACTTCTCGATCAGCTGTTGGCGACTCCAGACCTCTCGGCGCAGCGGCTTGTCGGCCTTGATGATCCGCCGCATCTCTTCCTCGATCGCGGGCAGGTCGTCCATGCTGAACGGGTCGCGGCTCTCGGGTGCTTTCACATCGTAATAGAAGCCGTCGTCGGTCGCGGGACCGAAGGTGATCTGCGTACCCGGCCAGAGCGCCTGCACCGCTTCGGCGAGCACATGCGCGAAATCGTGCCGCGCCAGTTCGAGCGCATCCTCTTCGTCGCGCGCGGTTACCAGTGCCAGCTCGGCATCGCCGTCGAAGGGGCGGTTGATGTCGCGCAATTCGCCATCGACGCGCGCCGCGATCGCCGCCTTGGCGAGGCCGGGCCCGATCGCTGCGGCGACGTCGGCCGGCGTCGAGCCCTGTTCCATTTCGCGCACCGATCCATCGGGCAGGCTGATCTTGAGCAGTTCCGTCATGTCATTCGTCGTCCGTCTGGTTGCGGCGCCCATGGCACAAGGGCGCGCGCGCTTGAAGCGGCGTTTGCGCAAAATCCGGTTTCGGGAGGAAACGCCATGCCGCCCGAAACCGGGCGGCGGCGGCGCGGATCAAGCCGCGACCGACCGCCCCCGGTCACCCGGGGTGGTGGTAGTGGTCGTGATGATGCGCGCGTCGGGCATGGCCGGCACATTAGGTGCGGGCCGCGGGTTTCTCAACCCATATCGAGCGCGCGGCTTCCCGCCTGCGTCGAAACGCGGCGGGTATCGTTCACCCCGGCGCCCTTCTCGCGCACGCTGGAAACGAAGCGGAACTCGCTCGATGCGCTGGCCGGGGTGAGCTCCACTGCCATGTATCCGCGGCGCGATCCGTCCATCCACTTGAGCTGGCGATTGTGCGCAACCGTCTCGCGTTCGAGGACATCGACTGGGAGGTAGGAGGCGTAGCTTTCGAGACCCGGGGAGGTCACCCCCTGCACGCCGAATTCGACCCCGACCTTCTCCCCCGCATGATCGAGATCGAAAGCCCAGGCGTTATGCGTATCGCCCGCCAGGCTGATGAGGTTCGCATTGGCGTCGAGCGCGGCCCTGAACACCCTTTCGCGCGCAGCGGGGTATCCGTCCCACGCATCCATGTTCAGCGGCAATTCGGCGCGGCCGGCCATCGCCCCGGCGAGGATGCGCTGGCGGATATAGGCGGGCAGGTCTGCCGGCAGCCCTTCGGTCAGCCGCGGCGCCGTGGCCAGATTGCCCATCAGCACCTGCTGCACCAGCACCTGCCACGGCTTGCCTGCAGAAGCCGAGCGCTTGAGACCTTCGGCCAGCCAGGCCTGCTGCTTCATCCCGAGCAATTCGCGGCTGCCATCGCGGTAGTCGCCCTCGCGGAACGCAACGAGCGCGGCCATCGCCTCCTCGGGGGTCGTCTGGCCCGACAATATGTCGCCATAGGAAAACTGCTCGGCGCGGGCGGTCAGCCGCGTCTCGAGCCGGTAGAGCGTCGCGAGGTCGCCCACTTCATAGGCGGCCCATGGCTCGTCCGACACGGGCATCCATTCGCGGTAGGCCTTCACTGCGGCGGCCTTGCGCACCGACCATTCGCCCTCGGTCTCGCTCTGGTGGTTCTGCGCGCCGCCTTCCCACGAATCATTGGTGCTTTCGTGGTCGTCCCAGCCGGCGATCATCGGGAACAGCTGGTGCAATCGGCGCAGATCCGGATCGCGGCGATAGGTCGCATAGCGCATGCGGTAATCCGCCAGGCTGACGATTTCGCGCGCGGGAAACAGCACGCGGCCCGATTGCGCCTCTTCGTTCGAGGGATAGGTGCCGGGACCGTATTCATAGAAATAGTCGCCAAGGTGCAGCGCGCAGTCGAAATCGCCATCGGCGGCGGCATGCGCATAGGCATTGAACCAGCCGAACCCGAGGTTCGAACAGGAGAACACCGCCATGCGGAACTTGTCGGTCTTGCCGACCGGCAGCGTCTTCGTGCGGCCGACGTCCGAGTGCGATCCGTCGGGTGCAGTGAAGCGGTAATAGTACCAGCGGCCCGGCTCGAGCCCCTCAGCCCACGCCTTGCAGCACCAGTCGTTCTCCGCGCGCGCAGTCACAGGGCCTCCGGCCGCGACGCGCGAAAAGTCGAGCGTTTCGCTGACCTCGAATTCCAGCGCGGTGTCCTGCGCGCCCACGAAACGGGTCCACAATAGAACGCGCTCGGCCGCCGGTTCGCCGCTGGCGACGCCGTGGCTGAACCCCTTGCCCCCCTTCTGCGCGGCGAGGGGGGCTCCGGCCACCCCCAGCCCGAGGATGCCGCCCTTGAGCAGCGTGCGGCGGTTAAGTGCGGATAGCGGGGCAGCGGCAGGCGGTTCGGTCGCGAACATTCGAAT
>Ga0070752_1001031_pt1 | contig 20574 bp, 14 predicted proteins | sample VirMetDEL_Aug_30_FD_77440 | JGI IMG/M metagenome (GOLD analysis project Ga0070752, IMG submission 77440) | Aqueous microbial communities from the Delaware River and Bay under freshwater to marine salinity gradient to study organic matter... | ecosystem: Environmental > Aquatic > Marine > Coastal...
CGAACTACAGAATGGCCAGGGCGGAAAAGCCCAACACAGGCCGGATATACGAATGCAACCGCGCTGACGACAAGTGCAAAAGAAAAGCTTTGCTCACTACTTGTGGGGAGAGTCCATATACCATTTGTTAGGGAATAGGCCATATTTGACTATTGCTAGTAATAACAGCGACACCGTTCTGGCTTTCTTCTAATATGTTCGATGGTATGTCGGAGACTCTGTGAGTCGTAACGTAAATATCTTCTAGGGCGTCATCAAAGAATATAAGGTTAAATTTTTTCATTGTTTCGAAGGCGAATATTCGGAAAGAATCATCATAAACAGGCCGTTCAATGCCTATGCAGAAAATCCCCTCCTGCTCAGTTCCTACAAGATTAGCTACATCAGCTATTTCGTCAGGAGGGAACGTGACCTCATACCCGCCATCCCCTTTACCGATCACTCCATAATTAGAAAGGAAATTTATAACTTCTTCAAATGGAAGTGGTACTTCCGCGCCTTGTTCAAATTTCTGAAGAAACACAGTGGTGCTCATGTGTTTTCCCTAACTATAAATAGACACCAAATGGTGCATAACCTGCTGCTGGGTTTTGGTGGATAACCTTCCTGGTCATTCTCGAAATCCTTCTCTATCTCGCAGGTTGCAGCGAGGCGGTGGGGGTGTTTGGCAGGTTATACACCATGTCGGATAACCTCTGGCAAGTCGTGTTCAGGCGCGTCTTGCCGGTGCTCCCGATCTTCCTCGCGGGTGTCGTTACGCTCAACCCAGGCTACGGCTTTCAGGACGCAATGATCGCGGATAAAACGGAATGCCGCCCAGCCGATCCTACAGGTCGGGTTGCGGTTCGGTAACTGGGGTTTTGTGCGGCAAGCGCAGCAGCTCCACCTGCCACCAGGTCGGCAGCAGGCGGCGCACTTCGGGGCGGGCGAAGCGGTCGTCGATGAGGTAGAGCACGCCTTGGTCTTCCGGCGTGCGGATCACCCGGCCGGCGGCTTGCACCACCTTTTGCAAGCCGGGGTAGAGGTAGGTGTAGTCGTAGCCATTGCCGAACAGGGCGTCCATGCGCTGGCGGATTTCTTCGTTGATCGGGTTGAGCTGGGCCAGGCCAAGGGTGGCGACGAAGGCGCCGATCAGGCGTTCGCCAGGCAGATCCACGCCTTCGCCGAATACGCCGCCGAGCACGGCGAAACCGATGCCGCGGCCGCCGATCTGGAAGCGTTCGATAAAGCCCTGGCGCGCGGCTTCGTCCATCTGTCGTGATTGCGTCCACACCGGGATCTGCGGGTGGTCGCGGCGCAGCTCCTGCAGCACCTGTTCCAGGTACTGATAGCTGCTGAAGAAGGCCAGGTAGTTGCCGGGGCGTTTGGCATATTGGCGCGCCATCAATTGGCAGATCGGCGCCAGCGAGGCGTCGCGGTGCTGGTAGCGGGTGGACAGGTTGCGCACCACCTGCACGTGCAGTTGTTCGGCGCTGAACGGCGAGGCCACGTCCAGGCACTGAGTCTCGATCGGCAGGCCGAGCAGGTCGAGGTAGTAGTGGCTGGGGCTGAGGGTGGCGGAGAACAGCGTGGCGCTGTGGGCGTCCTCGAAGCGTGGGCCGAGGAAGGGCGCCGGCAGGATATTACGGATGCACAAGGTTGAATAACTACGGCCGTTGCCGGCCTCGATGCGATTGATGTCGAACAGCGAGTGCGGGCCGAAGCTTTCGGCCAATCGGCAGAACAGCATGGCGTCTAGATAGAAACTGAGCAGCTCTCCGGCATTGCCTTCAGGCTGGTCGGTCAGCAGGTCGGTGATGGCGCTGACCGCCTTGCCCAGGGCGGCCAGCAGCAAGTCCGGCGCCAGCGGGTAGACCTGATAGGGCACCGCTTGCTCGCGGTGCAGTTGGTCCCAGTGGCGGTCGATGCGTTCCAGCACGCTTTTCAGGCGCCTCGGCGCGTCGCGACACATGGCCTTGAAGCGTGCCTGATCCAGTTCGGCGCTGTACATGCCGCGCCCGCGTTCCACCAGATTGTGCGCTTCGTCCACCAGCAGGCAGACGCGCCACTGGTTGATCAGGGTGAGGCTGTGCAGCAGGGCGCCGAGGTCGAAGTAGTAGTTGTAGTCGCACACCACCACGTCGCTCCAGCGGCACAGCTCCTGACTCAGGTAATAGGGGCATACGCCATGAGCGATGGCGATATTGCGCACGGCTTGCTGATCCAGCCAGCGCTCCTTGAGCGCCGCGCTGCGCGCCGCTGGCAGGCGGTCGTAGAAGCCCTTGGCCAGCGGGCAGGAGTCGCCATGGCAGGCCTTGCTCGGGTGTTCGCAGGCCTTGTCGCGGGCGACGTGTTCCAGCACACGCAGCGGCGTATCCGGTTCGCGCAGGCGTTGCAGGGCATCCAGCGCCAGGCGCCGACCGGGCGTCTTGGCGCTCAAGAAAAACAGGCGGTCGAGCTGCTGGCCGGGCATGGCCTTGAGCTGCGGGAACAGGGTGCCGAGGGTCTTGCCGATGCCGGTGGTGGCCTGCGCCAGCAGGTAGTGACCGTCGCGCGCGGCGCGGTACACGGCTTCGGCCAGTTGCCGCTGGCCATGGCGGAATTCGCCGTAGGGGAAGCTCAAGCTCTCCAGCGCCTGGTTACGCGCTTGCTGGTGGGCCTGCTCCTGCCGCGCCCAGTCGATATAGCGGCGGCAGTGCAGGGCGAAGAACTCGCCCAGTGACGCGGCGCTGTGGCGCTCACGAAACACCGTCTCCTGCTGGGTGATGACGTTGAAGTAGACCACCGCCAGATCCAGCTCCTCGAAGCTCAGCTCCTGGCACAGCAGCCAGCCGTAGATCTTGACCTGCGCCCAGTGCAGCAGGCGGTGGTTGGCCGGGATGCGCGAGATGTCGCCGCGATGGGTCTTGATCTCTTCCAGCAGGCGAAACTCCGGGTCGAAACCGTCGGCGCGGCCACTGACCGTCAGCCCCTCGAACTCGCCGATCAGCGGCAGCTCGGAAACGTAATCCGGGCCGCGCCGGGCCACCACCGTGGCGTGACCGGCCATGCCCTCCTGCGCGGTGGGCGAGGGGGTGAAGCGCAGGTCGAGGTCACCTTCCTTGGCGGTGAACTCGCACAGCTCGCGCACGGCGATGCGCAGGCTCAATCGCTCCACTCCACGTAGCAGACGCTGACCGGCATGCCGTGCTCGGCGCAGAACGCCAGCCAGCGTTTCTGGTTGTCCTGCAGGCGGTCGCCGGGGCCTTTCACCTCGATCATCCGGTAGCGGCCCTCGGCGGGCCAGAACTGGATCAGGTCGGGCATGCCGGCGCGGTTTTCGCGGATGTCGGCCAGCAGGCGGCGGAACCAGGCGGCCAGATGGGTTGGCGGCAAGCAGGTCAGCGCCTGTTCCAGGCGCTCGGCGTCGAGCAGCTCCCAGAACACGAAAGGTGACTGGATGCCGAACTTCTCGGTGTGGGTGCGGCGTATGGCTTCGATATAGCTGCCGTCGTCCAGACGCGCCAGGCAGGCGGCGAACAGCTCGCTGCGGCGGGCATGGAAGTCGGCGCGGTGCAGGTCCACCGGGCCGGTATGAAAGGGGTGGAAGAAGGCGCCGGGCAGTGGGGCGAAGATCGCTTCCCAGCAGAGCAGGCCGAACAGCCCGCAGATCAGCGTGTTCTCCACGTAATGCACCGGCGCATCCGGTTCGGCCAGGTGCATGGCCACGGCCAGCTCGACGCTGGCGGCGCGCGGCAGGCGCAGGTCGAGGCGACTCTCGATCAGTTTCGCTGCCTTGGCCGCGGGCGGCAGGCCGAGGCGTTTGCGCAGGCGCGTGCGTGCGCGCTCGGCCAGTTGCGCTTCTTCGGCATTGTGCGGCGCTGCGATCACCTGTTCGGCCAGGGTCAGCGCTTCGGCATCCTGGCCCAGGCGCTCCAGCACGCGGATCTGCCGTTGCCGCGAGCCGACCGCGCGGGTGTCGCGATATAGCGCCAGCGCCGAGTCCAGCTCGCCGGCGCGTTCCAGGTGCTGCGCCAGTTGCAGCAGCAGGCGCTGGTGGCGTTCGTTGATATGCGCGCTGTCGCTGGAAAAATCGCCGAGTTGCTGCAGCACTTCAGGCACCGTCATACCGGCCTCGAAGGCTTCGCGGCAGAGGCGCAGGTGCAGGTAGTCGTCGACGTCCTGGCGCTGGCGAAAGCCGCGTGAACCGGGGGTGAGTGGCACCTGTTCGTAGCGGAAGATGCCCAGGTCGGCGAGCACGAACTCCGACCAGTCCTGCGCCAGGTTGCCGAAGAACATCAGGCGCAGGCGGTCGCACAGTGGGCCGATGGCCAGGCTCAGCAGGCGCTCGTGCAGTTGCGGGCACCAGTCGCCGAGGCTACGGGGCTCGCTGTGCAGTTCGCGCAGATGGTCGAGCGCTTCGCTTTTCTTCAGGTTGCTGCGCGGCAGATCGCTGGCGAAATGCGCGGCCAGTTCGTCCTTGAGCAGCAGGGCGCCCAGCTCATCGAAGCTCAAGGCGGCGCAGTCGATCAGCCAGCCCAGTTGCAACAGCGGGGCGGCTGCAGTAGGTATGTCGCCAATCTCGGCATAGCGCAGCTTGCTGGCGCGAAAGTGCACGCCCTTGCGCATCACCAGGCGCACCAGCAGCGCCTGAGCAGGCAATGGCAACTGGGGGAAATCGGCGACGAAGGCGCGCTCGGCATCATCCATCAGGTCGCGGTGATGGGCGTCGAGCCAGGCAAGGGCCTTGCGGAAGTTGGCCAGGTAATAGAGTTCGGGAGCGTCGAGGGCGAGCATGGGGCGAAGTTTCACTGGTTTTTTATACAGATGCCAGTGCCGTTCACCCGTTGCGCTGTCGGGCAGACAAAAGGCAAGAGAGCTTCAGTATGGTCGTTGCTGATGACTATCTGGCTGATCGATAAGCACTTTTTCAGGTATCGATGGCATCGATTGTCACTATCCCGAGATGTGCCTTTTGCCGTTCTGGGGCGTGCGTAACATGAGCTCCGTAGCCAGTTACTCACCCCCTCTTACGGAGAACGACCATGAAAAAGCAAATCCTCGCCAGCCTCGTCATCGCCACTCTTTCCGCCAGCGCTTTCGCCCTGCCGCAGGTTTCCACCGAACAGTCCGTTGCCCCTGTAGTCGCCGAAGATGGCGCTGATCGTGTCGGCACCAACCGCGTCGCTGAAGGCGGTGCCGAGCGTACTCAGGAGCGCTTCCGTATCGTTGAAGATGGTGCTGATCGCGTTGGTGCGAACCGTGTAGCCGCTGATGGTGCCGACCGTGTTGGTGCGAACCGTGTAGCCGCTGATGGCGCTGACCGCGTGGGTGCAAACCGCGTAGCCGCTGATGGTGCCGACCGCGTTGGTGCGAACCGTGTAGCCGCTGATGGTGCCGACCGCGTGGGTGCCAATCGTGTAGCCGCTGATGGTGCCGACCGTGTTGGTGCCAATCGTGTAGCCGCCGATGGTGCTGATCGCGTGGGTGCGAACCGCGTAGCCGCCGATGGTGCTGACCGCGTGGGTGCGAACCGCATAGCCGCAGACGGCGCCGACCGCGTGGGTGCCAGCCGTATCAGCTGATCCGGGCATCCATCACGCGGGAGCAGTCTTATGCCGCATTGCAGTTAGAAAGGGCGCCCTCAATCGGCGCCCTTTCTCTTTCACCCATTCTCCACACAATCTCCACGCTCGCCCCACACGCCTCACACCGCCCTTGCCCAGACTCTGCCGTACTTTCACTCGCTACGGAGAGCCGTACCATGACTCGCACACTGGGCTTCAAGCTGGGCGCCATCGCTCTGCTGATCCTGCTCCTGATGATTCCCCTGCTGATGATCGATGGCCTGGTCGACGAGCGCCAAGGCCTGCGCTACGAGGTGCTGCAGGATATCGCCCGCAGTTCCAGCTACCGCCAGCAGATCACCGGGCCGATCCTGGTGCTGCCGTATATCAAGACCACTCACGAGTGGAAGACCAACGAGAAGACCGGCGAGCGCTATACCGAGGAGCGCCAGCGCCGAGGTCGTCTGTACTTCCTGCCGGAGCGCTTCGTGCTCGAGGGGCAGGTCGGCACCGAGCTGCGTGCCCGTGGCATCTATCAGGCGCGCCTGTACCGCAGCGACAGCCAGGTCAGTGGCCAATTCCGCCTGCCGGCGCGCCTCGGGCTGGGCGACGACCTGGGCTTCTACCGTTTCGAAAAACCCTTTCTCTCGGTCGGCATTAGCGATATCCGTGGTATCAGCAACGACCTGCAACTGCGCCTGAATGGCCAGACCCTGAGCTTCGCGCCAGGCAGTGGTGACGATAATTTCGGCGCTGGCGTGCATGCGCCGATCCCGGCCCTGGATGCCCAGGGTGGGCAAACGCTGGAATTCGCCTTCGACCTCAAGCTGCAGGGCACCGAGCAGCTCTCGGTGGTACCGGTCGGGCGTGATAGCCGGGTCAAGCTGAACTCCGACTGGCCGCACCCGAGCTTTGTCGGTGAGTACCTGCCAAGCAGCCGTGAGATCAGCGCCGCAGGATTCAGTGCCGAGTGGCAGACCAGCTTCTTCGCCACCAACCTGGAGGAGGCACTGCGCGACTGCGTGGGCGGTGATCGTTGCCAGGAGCTATTCGGCCGCAACTTCGGAGTCAGTTTCGTCGACCCGGTCGATCAGTACCTGAAGACCGACCGGGCGATCAAATATGCGCTGCTGTTCATCGCCCTGACCTTCGCCACCTTCTTCCTCTTCGAGGTGCTCAAGCGCCTGGCCGTGCACCCGGTGCAGTACACCCTGGTCGGCCTGTCTCTGGCGCTGTTCTACCTGCTGCTGTTGTCGCTGTCCGAGCATCTGCCGTTCACCCTGGCCTATGGCCTCTCGGCGGGTGCCTGCGTCGGCCTGATCGGCTTCTACGTCAGCTACGTGCTGCACAGCTGGCGACGCGGCTTGGGCTTTGGCGCGCTGCTGGCCGCTCTGTACGCCATGCTCTACGGCCTGCTCAACGCCGAGGACTACGCCCTGCTGATGGGTTCGCTGCTGGTGTTCGGCGTACTCGGCAGCGTGATGGTGCTGACCCGCAAACTGGACTGGTACGGCGTCGGCCGTAGCGGTCCGCAAGCCTGAATTGACTGGCGCGGTCAGTGCAGGCCGCGCCTTCTATCGGAGGTGATCCCCATGCGTCTTCTCATGCAATTTTCCGCCTGCCTGGGCCTCGGTCTGGTGGTGGCGGTGATGATCCTCATCGGCCTGATGTTCTGCGGCTGGTTCAACCTGATCGATGGCCTGCTGCTGACCGGCAAGCCGCTTGCCAGCCTGAGCCTGATGCTGTTGCCGGAAGGGTTCTGGAATGCCCTGACCGGTATCCAGAATGCGGCGAACAACGGCACGCTGCGCTCGTTTCTGTCGCTGTGCGCGGCGCTGGGCCAGGTCGGCCTGTTGCTGGCGCTGGGCTTCATGCGCCTGTGGTATCGGCCATGAGCGGGCATATCGGTTTGCGCGAAGAGGCGCGTGCCGGGCATCAGTTGGCGCTGCGCATTGCCTGGCTGTTTCGCGATGCGCGTCATGGGCAGTGGGCAGGCGGCCGCGTAGACTCGCGCCGGGATGACGTGGAGGAGCTCAAGGATGAACGTACCGTGCGCGCTGGCATTGGCCAGCTTGCTGACGGCCGGCGTGGCGCTGGCCGATGATTGCCGCCAGCAACTGCCGGACTGGATCGAAATGGCCCATCCGGGCCACGCGGCCGGCGAGTCTCTCGAAGACCAGCGCGGGCACTATCGGCTGGATGTCGAGCACAGTATCTGCAAGGTCTGGCCGGCGCGGCCCGAACTGACCCTGATCGCTGTGCCCCTGGTGCGTGCGCAGCACGACACTCATGGCGAGGCGGATCTGCAGGTGCTGGTGTTCGACAACGCCCGGCAACATCTCGTGGCGCAGCGAGTGGAGCCCAATCGGCTGGACTGGGATGCGATCTTCATCGACGAGATGAGCTTCGACACTGCAGCTTATCGGCTGCGTGGGGATGATCTGGCGTTTGGGGTGCGCTTATCGCGTCGTAACAACTCAAGCGCCAATCCCTTCTACGAAACCCGACTGCATTTGTATGAACTGAACTCGCAACATCTGCGCCCGCTGTTGAGCGAGTTGCCGGTCTATACCTACTGGGGCGAGTTGGATACCCATTGCGCCGGAGAATTCAGTGAGACCAAGGGCTTGGTCGTCATCACCGAGCGGATCGGTAATCAGGGCTATCGCGACCTGCAGCTCAAGGACACCCGCGTCGAACGGCGCATGGCCCTGGTCGATGACCAATGCCAGACCGTCGAGGAAAGCACCCATCGCTACCAGTTGCCCATCGAATACGATGAGGAGCGCTACCTGCTGCCGATCGAGCTGGCCTCCGACCCGCTCTGAAGGCACGTAGCCCGGATGCAATCCGGGAACGGCGCAACAGGCCATCCCCGGATTGCATCCGGGCTACGAGGTAGCAAGCCAGGTGAACCGCGTTCACCTGGTGCTCGTGCTTACAGGCTGACCGAAATCCCCGCCTGCAGCGTGCGCGGCTCGCCCGGGTAGGACCAGACGTTCCAGGCGCGTTCTTCGTAGTGCTTGTCGAACACGTTGTTCAGGTTGAGATTGAGGCGCACGTTCTCGGTCAGCGGGTAGTAGGCCAGCAGGTCGACCAGGCCATAGCCGTCCATGTCGAAGGTGTCGTTGCTGGTCTGCCCCTGGCGCTGGCTGACATACTTCAGGCCGATGCCCAGGCCCAGGCCGGCCAGTGCGCCGCTGTCGAACTCATAGGTGTCGAGCAGGTTGAAGCTGTGGCGCGGCACGTTGGCCAGGCGCGAGCCCACCGGCATGGTGGCACTGGTGCTTTCGGTCACTTCGGCATCGACATAGGCATAGCCGCCGATCACCCGCCACTGCGGGGTGATGTTGCCGGCCACATTGATATCGAAGCCACGGCTGCGCACTTCGCCAGCGGCGACGCTGCGGGTGGTGTCCAGCGGGTCGCTGGTCAGCACGTTTTCCTTGACGATATGGAACAGCGCCGCGGTCAGGCTCAGGTCGCGGTCGGCCATGTCGTACTTGATGCCGACTTCGTGGGCGACGCCTTTTTCCGGGTCGAAGGCGCTGCTGAAGCGGTCGGCGCCACGGTTGGGCTTGAACGAGCGCGAGGTGTTGGCGAATACCGCCAGTTCGTCGGTCAGGTCATAGATCAGGCCGAAGCGCGGAGTGACGGCGTTGTGCGCCTGCTCCCAGTTGCCGTTGCGGTTGAGCTTGTTCACATAACTCTGCTCGAAACGCTCGATGCGCGCACCGAGCTGGGCCTTGAGGCGTTCGGTCAGGGTGATCTGATCCTGCAGGTAGAGGGCGTAGGACTCCAGTCGTTCGCTATCGTGAGTTGTCGGAGGAGAGACTAGCCCTGGCAGCGGTTGGCCATGCACCGGGTTATACAGGTCGATAGGGTAAGCGCCGCCGCCTGCCGAGCGGATGATCAGCGAGTTGTAGTTGAACTTGTCGTATTCCACGCCCACCAGCAGGGTGTGGGCGAAGCCGCCGAGGTCGAAGTTGCCTTCGGCATTGACCTGGGCGTTGACGTCGTTCCAGTTCAGCCAGCGTTCGTTGTAGTTGCGCCCGACGACGCTGCTGCCAGCGGCCAGGCCGCCGCGGTAGCTGTTGCTGTTGTTTTCCACGGCGCCGCCGTAGATCTCGCCATCGAGATACTGCACGCCGCCACGCAGGGTCCAGCTGTCATTGAGCAGGTGCTCGATGCGCAGTTGGGTGGTGGCGTTCTCGTTGGTCAGCTTGCCGGCCGACTCCTCGCCGAGGAAGCGATCACGCGGCAGCTTGTGCTGCTGGTTGGCATAGCGGGTCACGCCGCGGTCGAGCGGGTGGCGGTTGTGCAGGTAGTCACCCTCGAGGGTGATGGCCGTGTCTTCATTGAGCTGCCAGCGCAGCACCGGGGCGACGTTGTAGCGCTCGCTCTCGACGTCGTCGCGGAAGCTGTCGCCACCTTCGGCCACCAGATTCAGGCGGTAGGTGAAATCGGCCTGCTCATCCAGCGCGCCGGTGGTGTCCAGCGTGCCGCGACGCAGGCCTTCGCTGTTGACCTGGCTGCCCAGCACGGTGCGGCGTTCGGCCTGCGGCTGCTTGCTGACGATATTGAAGGTGCCGCCGGGGTCGCTGCGGCCATAGAGCATCGCCGCCGGGCCGCGCAGCACTTCGAGGCGCTCGATGGTGCTGGCGTCGGGCATGTTGGGGTAGCCGCGGTTCACTGCGAAACCGTTGCGGTAGAACTCCTGGCTGTTGAAACCGCGAATCAGAAACTCGGTCAGGCCCTGGCCGCCGAAGTTGTTGCCGCGTTCCACGCCGCCGGCGTAGTCGAGTGCATCTTCCAGGCGTACCGCGCCGATGTCCTGCACCACCTGCTCCGGCACCACACTGATCGACTGCGGGATCTCGTGAATCGGCGTGTCGGTGCGGGTGGCACTGGCGGAGCGGCTTGCCCGGTAGCCATCCACCGGGCCGTCGGCCCGCTCGCTCGGGGCGGTGATCTGCATTTCCTCGAGGGCCAGCGGCGTTTCGTGGGTGCTGCTGGCGAAGGCGCTGTGACTGGCGAGAGCAGGAAGGGTGAGAAGCGGTACGACCAGGCGTCGCATGGCGTGAATCCTTGGGCGGATGGTAGGTGAGGGCCCGGGATTCTAGTGTTTTAGATAATCATTATCAAATGCATTCTTGTTGCGGGGGTGGCCCTGAACGTCGCCATTTTTCTTCTATGGTTTTCAGCCTTTGCACTCACTGCCCGGCACGTCGCGATGCGGCTACTACCAATGTCTATCTGTCGGCGAGTGCTGGCCTGCTGCTAGCTTGAAGGTGCATCAGAATAACAATAACCGGAGGCGTCTATGACTTCTGAAAAAGCAAATGCCGCGGCCTATTGGAAGGCCAACGTGCGGCTCATCACCTGGAGCCTGATCGTCTGGGCGCTGGTTTCCTACGGGTTCGCCATGATCCTGCGTCCGATGGTCGCTGGAATCGCCGTCGGCGGTTCCGACCTCGGATTCTGGTTCGCGCAGCAAGGCTCAATCCTCTTCTTCATCGGGCTCATTTTTCACTACGCGTGGAGACTGAACAAACTCGATAAAGAATTTGGCGTCGAGGAGTAGTGGTCATGAGCCAATTCGCAATCAACATGTTGTTCGTGGGGGCGTCCTTCGCGCTCTACATCGGCATCGCCATCTGGGCGCGTGCCGGCTCCACCAAGGAGTTCTACGTCGCCGGCGGTGGTGTGCATCCGGTCACCAACGGCATGGCGACGGCCGCTGACTGGATGTCCGCAGCCTCCTTCATTTCCATGGCGGGCCTGATCGCCGCCGGCGGTTATGCCAACTCCACCTTCCTTATGGGCTGGACCGGCGGTTATGTGCTGCTGGCGATGTTGCTGGCGCCTTACCTGCGCAAGTTCGGCAAGTTCACCGTGCCGGATTTCATCGGTGATCGCTTCTACAGTCGTGGCGCACGCCTGACTGCGGTGATCTGCCTGGTGATCATCTCGGTGACCTACGTGATCGGTCAGATGGCCGGTGCCGGTGTCGCCTTCTCGCGCTTCCTCGAAGTGAGCAACTCCACCGGTATCTGGATCGCCGCGGCCGTGGTCTTCGCCTACGCCGTATTCGGCGGCATGAAGGGCATCACCTACACCCAGGTCGCTCAGTACGTGGTACTGATCATCGCCTACACCATCCCGGCCATCTTCATCTCCCTGCAGCTGACCGGTAACCCGATTCCGCCGCTGGGCCTGTTCGGTGACCATGTCGAGTCCGGCTTGCCGCTGCTGCAGAAACTCGATGCCGTGGTGCGTGATCTGGGCTTCGCGGCCTACACCGCGGATGTCGACAACAAGCTGAACATGGTGCTGTTCACCATGTCGCTGATGATCGGTACTGCCGGTCTGCCGCACGTGATCATTCGCTTCTTCACCGTACCGCGCGTGGCCGATGCCCGCTGGTCCGCTGGCTGGACGCTGATCTTCATCGCCCTGCTGTACCTCACCGCTCCAGCCGTGGCCTCGATGGCGCGCCTGAACCTGATGACCACCATCTACCCGGAAGGTACTTCGGCACCGGCGCTGTCCTATGAAGAGCGTCCGGAGTGGGTCAAGACCTGGGAAACCACCGGTCTGATCAAGTGGGAAGACAAGAACGGCGACGGCCGCATCCAGATGTACAACGATGCCGCACCGGCCTTCACCGCGACCGCTCAGGAGCGTGGCTGGAACGGTAACGAGCTGACCGTCAACAACGACATCCTGGTTCTCGCCAACCCGGAAATCGCCAACCTGCCTGGCTGGGTCGTGGGTCTGATCGCGGCCGGTGCCATCGCGGCAGCGCTGTCGACGGCGGCGGGATTGTTGCTGGCGATCTCTTCGGCCATCAGTCATGACCTGATCAAGACCTTGATCAATCCGAAGATCAGCGAGAAGAACGAGATGAGGGCGGCGCGAATATCGATGGCCTGCGCGATTCTGCTGGCGACCTATCTGGGCTTGAATCCACCAGGGTTCGCCGCGCAGGTGGTGGCGTTGGCCTTCGGTATCGCGGCAGCGTCGCTGTTCCCGGTGCTGATGATGGGGATCTTCTCCAAGCGGATGAACGACAAGGGTGCGATCTGCGGCATGATCGCCGGTCTGGCCATCACCCTGGTGTACATCTTCACCTACCTGGGCTGGTTCTTCATTCCGGGCACCAACATGCTGGCCAACACCCCGGACCAGTGGTTCATGGGTATTTCCCCGGCTTCCTTCGGTTCCGTTGGTGCGCTGATCAACTTCGCCGTGGCCTACGCCGTGTCGATGGTCACCGCCGAACCGCCGCAGGAAATCCAGGACCTAGTGGAAAGCGTGCGTACCCCCAAAGGTGCTGGTGCCGCTCTGAGCCACTGAGCATAATCCTGGCCTGACACCATCAGCCGATGGTCCAGGGTCTGACAGACGGGCCTCCACTGGAGGCCCGTCTTTTTTCGGGAACCGCCTTATGTTGTGGACTTTGCTTGCCATCGTGGTATCGGGGCTCGGCGCTGCCGGTATCGCTCTGCTGCTGCGCAAACTGACGCGTAACAAGCTGCCGAGGTGGATCGTGCCACTGTTCGGTGGCCTGGGGATGCTGGGGTATCAGGTGTTCTACGAGTACTCCTGGTTCGAGCATCAGCTGGCGCGTCAGCCCCAGGAGTCGGTCGTGGTCGCGACCGAAGCGGGTCATGTGTTCTGGCGCCCGTGGAGCTACTTCGTGCCGATGGTCACCGCCTTCACCGTGCTCGACAGCAAGAGCGTCGTGCGTAAGCAGGTGGCGGATGCACAAGTGGCCGAATTCATGCTCTACCGTTTCGAGAAGCAGCACGTCGACCACGTTTCGCATCAGGCGCATCTGCTCAACTGCACCACCGCCGAGTTGCTGCCGCTGGACGACAAGCAGCAGCCGCAGGTGGCTCAGCTCAAACGCATCGACAAGGATGACGCGCTGTACCGTCAGGTCTGTCGCTGACCGGCAGCCCTCACGCTGAGTGCTGGAACAATGGTGCGCCTGGCGCACCATTGCTGGTCCGGGCGCTTTTTGGGCGTCTCATAGACGCAGATCAATATCCACCCCCGCCACCTGCATAGAATCGCCAGCCCCTGATTTTTCGAGCGTGCGGTCATGCCCCGTTTTCCCGAACTGCTGTCGCCGGCCGGCACCCTGAAGAACATGCGCTACGCCTTCGCCTACGGCGCCGATGCGGTGTATGCCGGGCAGCCGCGTTACAGCCTGCGCGTGCGCAACAACGAGTTCGACCATGCCAACCTGGCCCTCGGTATCGGCGAGGCCCACGCGCAGGGCAAGCAGTTCTACGTGGTGGTCAACATCGCCCCGCACAACGCCAAGCTGAAGACCTTTCTCAAGGACCTGGCGCCGGTGATCGAGATGGCCCCGGACGCACTGATCATGTCCGACCCGGGGCTGATCATGCTGGTGCGCGAACATTTCCCTGACATGCCGATTCACCTGTCGGTGCAGGCCAATGCGGTGAACTGGGCCAGTGTCGAGTTCTGGCGGCGCCAGGGGCTGACGCGGGTGATCCTGTCGCGCGAGCTGTCGTTGGAGGAGATCGAGGAAGTTCGTGCCCAGGTGCCGGGCATGGAGCTGGAGGTGTTCGTCCACGGCGCGCTGTGCATGGCCTATTCCGGGCGCTGTCTGCTGTCGGGCTACATCAATCGCCGCGACCCGAACCAGGGCACCTGTACCAATGCTTGTCGCTGGCAGTACCAGGCGACACCGGCTGCCGAGAACGAACTGGGCCAGATCGTGCGCCTGGTCGATCCAACTCTCGGTCAGGGCGCGCCGACGACTCAGGCATTCGTCCTCGAAGAGGCAGGGCGTCCGGGTGAGGAAATGGCGGCCTTTGAGGACGAGCACGGTACCTACATCATGAACTCCAAGGACCTGCGTGCGGTGCAGCATGTCGAGCGCCTGGTGCGCATGGGCGTGCACTCGCTGAAGATCGAGGGGCGCACCAAGAGTCATTTCTACGTGGCGCGCACCGCGCAGGTCTATCGCCGCGCCATCGATGACGCGCTGGCCGGCAAACCCTTCGATGCGAGTCTGTTGGGCAGCCTCGAATCACTGGCTCACCGTGGCTACACCGAGGGTTTTCTGCGCCGCCATGTGCATGACGAATACCAGAACTACGAGCGCGGCAGCTCGCTTGCGGAGCGCCAGCAGTTCGTCGGTGAGCTGACCGGCGAGCGCCGTGGCGAGCTGGTCGAGGTGCGGGTGAAGAATCGCTTCGCCGTTGGCGACGGCCTGGAGCTGATGACCCCGCAAGGCAACCTGCGCTTCACCCTGGCGCAACTGCAGAACGCCCGGGGCCAGGCGCAACAGGTGGCGCCGGGTGACGGCCACGTCCTGTATCTGCCGCTGCCGGCGGATGTGTCGCCGGAGTACGGTCTGCTGATGCGCGATCTGTAGGCTTTGGTAGAGCGGATGACGCTTCACCCATCCACCAGGGGCGCTGCCCTCATGGTGGATGAAAAGAGCGTCGTCCACCCTACTGGGCGCCTGCTCACATGGCGTGCTGGCGGCGGCGCCGGCTGGCCAGCTGACGCTCCAGCTCGCCGAGGCTGTCGATGCCCTGGCGGCGCGCCTTGCTCATCAGCATCAGCGTCAGCTCGGCGGTGACCAGGGCGTCGGCGCTGGCATGATGGCGCTGGTGCACCTGCAGGCCGAACTCGGCGATCCACTCATCCAGCCCGCCCCGACGCACACGTGCCTGCGGGCAGAGCAGCGGGGCGATTTCGGCGACGTCGAAGAAGCTGTGCTGCAAGCGATAACCCAGGCTCTGCTTGAGGGCGCGGGCCAGCATGCGCTGGTCGAAGCCGGCATGGAAGGCCAGCAGCGGGCTGCTGCCGACGAACTCCATGAAATCCAGCAAGGCCTCGGCCGGGTCGACGCCACGCGCCACTGCGCTGGGGGCTATGCCGTGAATCAGGGTGCTGGCGCTGGCCTGGTGATCGGCACGGCACAGGGTGCATTCGAACTGTTCGGCGAAGTCGATGGCGCCGTTGTCGATCACCACCGCGCCGATGGCCAGCACCTGATCGCGGCGCATGTTCAGGCCGGTGGTTTCCAGGTCGAGGACGACGAAGCGCTGCTGATGCAGCGGGCGCTCGTCGAAGGGCGCCGGCGCGCTCAGCGCCTGGCGGCGCTGCAACTGCTGCTGGGTCAGGGCCGGGCCGCGGCCGCTGAACCAGGTGAACTTGCTCATAGCTGATACCTCATGGCCAGGCTGCTCTGCAGGCGCTGCGCCTGGCGGAACGACTCGCGCAGGATACGCCGGTCCAGGTGGTTGAGGTGGTCGGGGTCGACCCGATTGGAATAGGGCAGCTCATCGCGTGCCTGCAACTGATGTTGCTGCATGCGCGTCTGCTGAATGAAATGGTAGGCCTCTTCGTAGGCGGCGCCATCCAGCGCATCGATCACGCCTTTGCCGATCAGTGCGCGCAGGCGTTCGAGTGTACCAACGGCGCGGACGCCATTGGCCAGTGCCAGCAGGCGCGCGCCATCGACGAAAGGTGTCAGGCCTTGCACCTTGAGGTCTAAGGTGTCCTTGTCGGCGCCGGAGCGAGCCACCACGAAATCACGGAAGCGCCCGACCGGTGGTCGCTGACGCAAGGCGTTCTCGGCCAGCATCTTCTGGAACAGGCTATTGCTGGCGACCCGGCCAAGCAGCTCTTCGCGCAGTTGCTCGCAGCCTTCGTGAGGGCCCCAGATGGTGCGCAGGTCGAAATAGATCGACGAGCCCAGCAGGTTCTCTGGGGTCGCCTCGAGCACGAAACCGGCGAAGCGCCGCGACCATTCCTGACGCGACAGGCACAGCTCGGGGTTGCCGGCCATGATGTTGCCCTTGCACAGGGTGAAGCCGCACTGCGCCAGGCGCTGGTTGATCTCGCGGGCAATTGGCAGCAGGCGCTCGCGGATGGCGGCGGCTTCGCTGGCGTTCGCGGCTTCGAACAGGATGCCGTTGTCCTGGTCGGTGTGCAGGGTCTGCTCGCGGCGGCCTTCGCTGCCGAAGCACAGCCAGGTGAAGGGGATGCCCGGATCGCCCAGTTGCTCGAGCGTCAGCTCGATCACCCGGGATACGGTGTGGTCGTTGAGCAGGGTGACGATATGGGTGATCTGCGTCGAGCTGGCGCCGTGGGCGAGCATGCGATCGACCAGCAGGCGGATGTCGCTGCGTAGCCCGGCCAGGGTCTCGACCTTGCCGGCGTGGCGAATGGTACGCGCCAGGTGTACCAGGTCGACGCGCTGCAGGCTGAACAGGTCGCGCTCGGAAATCACCCCGCAGAGCTTCTCGTTCTGCACCAGGCAGACGTGGGCGATATGCCGCTCGGTCATGGCGATGGCGGCGTCGAAGGCGCTGGCATCCGGTGGCAGATGGAAGGGGTTGCGCGTCATCAGGTTGTCGATCGGCTGGGTCAGGTCGATGCCATCGGCCACCACCCGGCGCAGGTCGCGCAAGGTGAAGATGCCCAGCGGTTTGTCGGCTGCATCGAGTACCGCGATGCTGCCCACATGCTGTTCGTGCATCAGCCGCACGGCGTCACGCACTGGCGTGTCCGGTGCACAGCCAACAGGTTGGCGCATGGCCAGTTCGCCCAGGCGGGTATCCAGCGAGTATTGCGCGCCGAGGGTTTCCACCGCGCGCAGCTGCACCTGCTGGTTGACTTGATCGAGCAGGCTGCTGACCCCGCGCAGGGCGAAGTCGCGCAGTGGGTTGGAGACGGCGAACAGCTTGACGAAGGCGAGCTTGCTCAGCAGCAGGCAGAAGGTGTCTTCGGCGGCCAGGTGTTCGGTGCGCGTGGCGCGCTCGCCGATCAGTGCGGCCAGGGGGAAACACTCGCCGGCGGTGATCTCGAAGGTGGTCTCGGTGCCGCGCCTCGCGCTGTGCGGGCGTTCGCCGTGCACGCGGCCCTGTTTGACGATGTAGAAATGCTCGACCGGGCCATCGCTGGGCTTGATGATCGAGTCGCCCTCGGCATAGAAACGCAGCTGACAGTGCTCGACCAGAAACGCCAGGTGAGCGGTGTCCATCTGGTTGAAAGGCGGGAACTTCTGCAGGAACTCCATGGTGCCGTGGATGTTCTGAAGCACCGCAGTCTTGCCCGCGTCGGCCATCGCGTCGGCCTTGCTCATGGGCTTGCGCCTCGCAGTTTCGGGATATTGTCAGTGTGTCTGTGGCTGGCCGCGTTGCCCATTGCACCTAAGTAGGGTGCATGGAACGGACATTTGACGAAATTTTGACCTGTACCCAGGCAGACTGCTCCGGCCCTCCTATTTCGTAAAGAGCAAGGCATATCCATGCAGTCATCCGTACCAGCCGCCCGCAAGGCGGCGCAGGTCAGTGTTGCTAGTCACCTGGCTTTCATCCTCGGCAGCGCACTGTGCATGCTGCTGCTGTTCGCCCTGGCCCGCCTGGGGCTGTTGGCCTACAACCACGCGCTGATCGCCAACACGCCAGCCAGTACCTTCGTCGAGGCCTTCTGCAACGGCGCGCGCTTCGACCTGCGTCTGATCGTCTACCTGTGCATTCCTCTGACGCTGTCATTGCTCAGCGTCACGGCGATGCGCGCGCGGCGCCTGCATGTGGCCTGGCTGACGGTCGCCACCAGTCTCTGCCTGTTCTTCGCCGTGGCCGAGCTGAACTTCTATCGCGAATTCCACCAGCGTCTGAACAGCCTGGTGTTCCAGTACATGCAGGAAGACCTGGGCACGGTGTCGAGCATGATCTGGAATGGTTTTCCGGTGTTGCGCCTGCTGCTGGCCTGGGCATTGGCCACGGCGCTGCTGGCCTGGCTGTTCCGCCGCATCGAGCGCGCCACGCGGGCCAAGGGCAATGCGCAGGCAGCGCACTGGCCGGCACGTACTGCGGTGTTCGTGGTGGTGCTGCTGGTCAGCGTGGTGGCGGCGCGTGGCACCTTGCGCTCCGGCCCGCCGCTGCGCTGGGGCGATGCCTATACCACCGAGTCGATGTTCGCCAACCACCTCGGTCTCAATGGCACCCTGACTCTGGTAAGCGCCGCCAGCTACTTCTTCTCCGACCAGGGTGACAACCGCTGGAAGGCAACGCTGCCGGATGCCGACGCGCTGCAGGCGACGCGCACGCTGCTGCTGACGCCGAATGATCGCCTGATCGACGCCGACCAGGCGGCGATCCGTCGTATCACCACGCCACCGGCCGCCGGGCGCCTGCCGCAGGTGCGCAACGTGGTGGTGATCCTCATGGAGAGCATGGCCGGCCGCTACATCGGTGCGATGGGCAATGCCGACGGCATCACCCCCAACTTCGATGCCCTGGCCAAGCAGGGCCTGCTGTTCCAGCACGTCTTCTCCAACGGCACCCATACCCACCAGGGCATGTTCGCCACCATGGCCTGCTTCCCCAACCTGCCAGGGTTCGAGTACCTGATGCGCATGCCCGAGGGCGGCCACCAGTTCTCCGGGCTGCCGCAGCAACTCAGCGCCCGTGGCTACGATGACGTCTACGTCTACAACGGCAGTTTCGCCTGGGACAACCAGTCGGGCTTCTTCGCCAACCAGGGCATGCGCAACTTCGTCGGTCGTGAGGACTTCGTCGACCCGGTGTTCATCGACCCGACCTGGGGTGTGTCCGATCAGGACATGTTCGACCGCGCGGCCACCGAGCTGGCCAGCCTGGACAAGCAGGGCAAGCCCTTCTATGCGCTGCTGCAGACCCTGTCCAACCACACGCCCTATGCGCTGCCGGAGAACCTGCCGGTGGAGCGCGTCACCGGCCACGGCTCGCTGGACGAGCACCTGACCGCCATGCGCTACGCCGACTGGGCGCTCGGCCAGTTCTTCGCCAAGGCGCGCCAGGAGCCCTACTTCAAGGACACCCTGTTCGTGATTCTGGGTGACCATGGCTTCGGCAACGACGAGCAGATCACCGAGATGGACCTGTCGCGCTTCAGCATTCCGCTGCTGATGATCGGTCCCGGCGTGCAGGAAACCTTCGGCAACAGCCGCGATATCGTCGGCAGTCAGATCGACGTGGTGCCGACCATCATGGGTCGTCTGGGCGAGCCGACCCAGCAGCAATGCTGGGGCCGTGACCTGCTCAGCCTGCCGCAAGACGATGCCGGTGTGGCGGTGATCAAACCGTCGGGCAGCGATCCGACCGTGGCCCTGGTCAGTGGCGAGCACATCCTGGTCAAGCCGCGTGATCGCGACGCGCATCTGTACCGTTACTGGCTGGGGCGCGATGCCGGCGGCGAGGTGATCGATGACGCGCAACTGCGCAGCGAGCTGGAGCACAAGCTCTCGGCATTCGAGCAGACCGCCACCGACAGCCTGATCAACAACACCACGGGCGCGCATGCGCGGCAGGCCGCGGGCAGCCACTGAGGGCAGGCGCCGGGCATAAAAAAACCGCCTCGATGAGGCGGTTTTTCATTGGCGAGTTACAGGCCGTTCTTGGCTTTGAACTCGCGGCGGCGGCGGTGCAGCACCGGCTCGGTGTAGCCGTTGGGCTGCTTGCTGCCTTCGACCACCAGCTCCAGCGCGGCCTGGAAGGCGACGTTGCTGTCGAAGTCCGGGGCCATCGGGCGGTACAGCGCATCGCCGGCGTTCTGACGATCCACCACCGGCGCCATGCGCTTGAGGCTTTCGACCACCTGCGCTTCGCTGACGATGCCGTGGCGCAGCCAGTTGGCCAGCAGCTGGCTGGAGATGCGCAGGGTGGCGCGGTCTTCCATCAGGCCAACATCGTTGATGTCCGGCACCTTGGAGCAGCCGACGCCCTGGTCGATCCAGCGCACCACGTAGCCGAGGATGCCTTGCGAGTTGTTGTCCAGCTCGTTGCGGATTTCTTCTGCAGACCAGCTGGTGTCCTTGGCCAGCGGAATGGTCAGGATATCGTCCACCGAAGCCGGGGTGCGCTTGGCCAGTTCGGCCTGACGGGCGAACACATCGACCTTGTGGTAGTGCAGGGCGTGCAGGGTGGCGGCGGTCGGCGACGGGACCCAGGCGGTGTTGGCGCCGGACAGCGGGTGCGCGATCTTCTGCTCGAGCATGGCGGCCATC
>Ga0070752_1001033_pt1 | contig 20554 bp, 18 predicted proteins | sample VirMetDEL_Aug_30_FD_77440 | JGI IMG/M metagenome (GOLD analysis project Ga0070752, IMG submission 77440) | Aqueous microbial communities from the Delaware River and Bay under freshwater to marine salinity gradient to study organic matter... | ecosystem: Environmental > Aquatic > Marine > Coastal...
AAGAGGAGAAAAAAATAAGATGAAAGAAATTAGAGAATATCGATAATCTTTTCTTTTAAATATGATTTGATTCTTTGTTTGCGAATATTAATTGGTGTGTTTTTATCACAGTGATACATTCCTTCTTTCATCTCACATATATCAATATTGTAAGGAACTTCTAAATAATTTAATTTTTTTTGGAATAATTTTTCTTTCTTAGATTCATTGATTGCCATCCTATTGTAAAAATCATAAACAGATCCGTTGATATAATCGGGTCCATTAAATTTATAATAATCTTCTGGCAAATAATCAACGGCTATACTGGTTTTTGGTTCATAGCAATCAACATAAGTTCCTTTCTTTGAAACTACACTCTTAACATCTCCAAAATATTTGTTATATTCTGTTTTTTGACCAAGGACTTCATTCATACTTTCACACGTTAATTTACTACCAATATCAGATATTTTTCTTGGGTCAGAATCACGAAGAACAAAAGTAGGCACTAAAAATTTATTACCATCAATTTCCACAACTCTTTGTTCAATATAACCACTTTCCATCAATTTCATTTCTAACCAATAAAAGATTGCTGTAGTTATGATTAAGACCAAAATACTTTTAATAATTCTCTTTATCATTTTATATTATTTTTATTTATTTTTTTGTTTTGGTAGGAATTTGTTATTATAGTATAATAACAAATTTAAAATTTAATTTCGTCTATTAGTTTAACAGTGTTTTTAAATTTACCAGATAAACTATTAAGACTTTTATTACAGTAGTCGGTTAAGTTGATAAGTTTTTCTATTTCATTAATTATTTCAGTATCAGGATAAGATTGTCTGATTGCTTCGTAAATATTTTTTAGATTTTCACCAGATACTGTTATAAATAAACGATATATTTGATTTAATTCGTTATTTTTTTCTTTCTTTTTTATTATTTTACGAATAGAACTTTTTGCTTCTATCTCTTCAATTTCTTTCATCAAAAATTTAACACCCATATCTCGATATTCTCTATCGAAATTAACTCTCAATTGTGGAAGATATACACCTTCTACATGATGTCTTTCTCGATAAAATCTGAAAAGAAAGTCTCTGATTCTTTCTCTAATAGATATCGGAGTTTTTTCTCCTTTTTTATTTCTAAGAGTTTCTAAAATTCTTTGTATGTCATAAATCCTAGGAACCTGTTCACAAGGAGGTATATCGCCTGGATTTCTTGGAATATTTCCACCATTTTGCTTTCTCATAAATTCATAATAATGAGGATTGTGTCGGTTCCCTGTATCAATTTTTCCGGTTCGGTAAGAAAAAGCAGTGTCACATCCAGGTTGGGGACACCACATTTGGTCACAACCACTGCTTTTATTTATCGGAACACCGCATTTAGGACACGGTCTGGAATCTTTTTTAATAGCAGCTACCGAAGCAACATCATCTTCATTACAAACATGTTCTTCATCATTTTTACCGTTTTTTCGAGCATGACACTTGCTACAATAAAACTCTTCACATACACCGCACTTCCAAGAAGCGCTTAAAAAACCTTCACAATCTCCAGAAGGACATCTTTGAATAAAAGAAATTTTGTTATCTTTGTTTCCTTTAATATGAGAAATAACAGGTTCTGGGATAGAATAAAACTCTCTCATAATTTTTCGACCCTTTTCAAAATATTTTTCTGCTCGTTCATGATATTCTTTTTTTATTTTTTCATGTTCTCTTTTGGCTTTAATCAATAAAACATCATCTTGATAATCAGGAAGTCGGGCTTTCCAATTTCCTGTTTCATTTTCTAATCTTTTATCCATAAATTTCTTGTTACAGAATGAAAGAGAACAATGATCTCTTATATAAGAATGCTGAATTGGTTCGTTACAAAACATACAACAAGGAGTGGTTGAACCATCTGTCAATAGATAAGTTTCAAAACATTCTAGACAACAAATTTCTTCACATTCATGATTTTTACATTTAATAGGTTTTCGGCGAGTAGATGTAAATTTATTAGTACAGACAGAACATTCATCCAAAGAACAAGCTGCCATTTTACACAAATTTATTTTATATCTAATTATTAAGATTCAAAAATCAATTTTATATTTTATAGAAAAATATAAAATTAATCTCTCCAGCCATAACCACAATTTCTACATTTATATATTGTTGTTTCGCCTTCATCACCGCTTCTCATTTGTTTAGTAAAAGTGTCAACTTGATATTCTTTACATCTCTTACATCTGACATAACTTTCAATCTTAACAGTACGAAGGTCTTTGGTTGTCTCTAAAAAGAACCTTTGTTTTGATGGTTTAAAAGGTTCTGAATTTTTAATTAAATTAAACCTAACAGTTTCTTTAGAATTACTTTTTAAATGAGAAACTGTCTCTTCAAATCCAATTGTATTTATCAAACCAACAACTTCTAAAATAAAATTTCTATCTTTCAAAGTTAGTAAAAGTCCGTCTTTGTATTTTAATTTAAGAAGAGTATTTATCTGTTTATCGGAAAGTTTATTACCTTGATACGAAATTTTCTTTAAAATACCTTGAGCTGTATCTACTTTTGGATATGTTGACATTTTATTTCTTTTTTAATATTACTTTTTCATTTTTATAACTTGAACAAATATTGAGATAAAAAGTTATAATTAGATTTAATTTTTAGAAATACAAAATGAAAGATTGTGGATGTCAAAAAGAAGATGGAACCAAAAATTGGGTAGGTGAAAATGAAGTAGGAGATGACTTTCTTTTTGAAGAAGGAACTAATATGATTAAATCTATAGAAAGAAATATAGTAAATAGTAAAGTAAATAGAGATGCTATTTTTAATAAAAAATTAGATGAAGACCAATTAAGTACATTAATTTTAGATGATACTGTTATCGATTATTCTTATATCGAAGGAGATGATGATACTCTCGTCAATTACGAAGTTGATAATATTAATGATGAAGAGGATAATATTAATGATGATGACGAAAATAATATTAATGATGATGACGAGGATAATATTAATAATAATAATGAAGAGGATAATATTAATAATAATAATGAAGAGGATAATATTAATAATGATGACGAGGAAGGGGAAGACGAAGAAGAAACGGAAGGGGAAGACGAAGAAGAAACGGAAGGGGAAGACGAAGAAGAAACGGAAGAGGAAGGGGAAACCGAAACGGAAGACGAGAATGTTAATGAAAACGAAACGGAAGACGATTATGCTCTTATAAAAGAAACCGAAGAGGAAAAAGAAGATGATACGGATTATCAACAACAAGTTAAATATTCTTCTAAAAGAGAAGCAGAAAAATATCTTAATGACCTTCTTTAACAAAGATAAAAAAAACAAAGATAATAAAAATGGAAAAGATATCAATCCAATATTTTGGTTTTACAGAACCTAAATTTAAAGAGAAGATAATTTTACCGAATAAGAGAACTATTTTGAAAGAAGTAGAACTACCTCAGTATGAAATTAATCAAGATAAGGCAAAAATTGATGACAAATATAAATTTATTGATATTGATAAACTCATGAAAAGAGGAGGTAAAAAATATACTATTGCTGATTTAAGAGATATTGCTAGTAAACTTAATATCCCTATTACTAACAGCAAACCAGAATTAACTAGATTGATTAAGCTTAAGATTGGTATTGAATAAATATTAATGATAAAAAAGAAATATAATAAAATGGTTGTAGTTTTGTACTTCAGAGAAGGGTGTCCTTATTGTGGAAAAGTAGCCAAAAAAATTAAAGAAAAGAAATTAGAAAAAGAAGTAGAAGTTTATTATTGTGATAAAGATTTTACCAAAGAAGAATTTCAAAAGAAATATGGTAAAGATGCTACTTTTCCAAGAGGTTACAAAAAAGAAAACGATGAAGTTATGTTAATTGGAGACAGCGAAGCTATTGTAAAATATTTGGAAAAGAATTATTAATTTATAATATAATATATTATAAATAAGAATAAATATTTAAGATTCCATCTTAGATGAAACAGAATCTTGACGTTGTTTTAAATAACTTAAAGCTTTTTCAATTCGGTATAATGAAGGTCCAAATTCGTTTCGAACCATTCCTTTGATAGAATATTCTAGTTTAGAAGCATAAGTATGTCCATTTTTCTCTGTAGTTGCATATTCTTTAGAAACTTTAGCTATATCTTTGATTCGGTTCAAGGCTTTGTTATGAAATTGAGATAAGCATTCGTCATAATTTCCGTTTCTAATTTTAGCATTCTTCTCTTTGATAAATTTTATAACATTGTCTTTTATTGTCAAGTAAGAAAACCAAGCATCGATGTAAAGATTAACTTTTGTTAACGGACAAGACATAAGACAGACTAAGAAAATATTGTTCATTCTATCGGTTATTCGGGTTTCAGAATAATTGTCAAACCTGTCCAAAAAAGTTTCGACATTTTTGGTAGTTTCGTAACAAGGAGTTTGACGGATTGCTTCAATACATTCTTTTTCCAAACATCCTGCTTTTGGAAACAATTCGGTGTATCTTTCTAAGTCTTTTGATAATTCCAAAATAGTATAAAGTCGGTTCTTGATATTGGGAGTTGTTCCTGCGATAAAATTTCGTATTTCGTGACATTTTGGGACAAATTTGATAATTTTACGATTATTAATTCGAAGGATAACACATTCACCACAGAAATCAGTCTTGTTTAATTTACCTGACATCTGGTAGTTATGATAACCATTCTCAAGAATATGAACAGCTCCTTCATAGGTCAGACGAGATGGAATCAAAATTCTTTCATTAACTTCCTCTTTGTTAGGTAAAAAATCATTTCCAGTAATTTTATGATAGTAAAATGTTTCTGGAGATATTTCACTTGGGTTCAAAATGGTTCCATCAAGTGATACTGAGCCAAGATAAACAACAAGTCCTTGGTTATCTCGAAAATCAACTCGACTCGTAGTTAATAAAGAAGGTGTCATTAACATAAAATGATGAGCGATGAAAGGAATTTTATCAACATTATCCAAAAATTTTTGACCTCCGTATTTTAGAAATATTTCACCAAATTTTTCTTCTTTGTCTCCCCAGAAGCTTCCGGTACAATCATGACGCTTTGTATTGTAAAAGTGGGTTTTTCCGTTTTCGTCAAATCGAATAATAACAAGAGGCCCTTCGTAACACATTCCAAGAGTGTTTTGAGATTCTTGATTAAAATAACTTTTAAAAGTTTCTGGCTGATATTCTACAGTTTCTACATCCATGAAAGATGCAGCCACCATTTCATCGGTATTAGTGTTGAATACACAACCTTTTAATTTAGGATTTTCTATCCCTTTAATAAGAACAAGATTCTTGTCCTCGCTGTAAACTTTGTCTTCGACAGAAATTGTATCAAGCATGTTGATTTGTTTTACTATTTTTTGATTTATATATCATTTTTATTTTAAACTATATAACTGAAAAAAAATTGTTTGGTAGAAATTTAGAATCTCCATAATACTTGCCTTTAAGTTTTTTAGGTTGGTATAATGAAGTTATTGTGGTTTCCCAAGACAAACCGTTATTAGTTTCTTCTGTGACAAAACCAAAAATATTTTTTTGGGAAAAAATAATTGGATAAAAATTATGAGTTTCTAAAGAAACATAAATTCTTGGTCTATCGGTTTTTAAATTATACTCTTGTATTAAATTATCACCATAGTATAATTTTTTAAGTGTTTTTTTCTTAGTATCGAAAACCAATCTAACAAACTTGACATCTCCATTAATGCTAGAAAATCCAAACAACCCCTTATAAGTTTTTGGAAAAAGAAGAACATAATTAACTATCATTTCATTATTTTTATTACTTATGATTGTATAATATAAGGGGTCTTCGGGGTACATATTTTCGTTAAAATCTTTATTTTTTGCTTTTTCTAAATTAACAGGAAAGTATCTCTCTTTAGAATGAAAAACAAAAATTGGCGCAAATTTCTTAATTAAATTGATGGTCTCCATTTTATATTTTCTTTATTTGAAGAATACTAAAATTTTATAAATTCCATAAAATGAAAATATAGAAAATGTCAGATGATGAAGATTGTGGGGAAATTAAACTCAAACATACAGTAGCAAATTTAAATATTTATGATTCGGATGAAGAAGAAACCGATGACGATTTCGAAGAACCTGATTTTGAAACACCTAAAACACGAAAGGGAAGTGTCGATGAAGTAACTGAAGAAAATGCCGATGTATTAAATACTCTCCTTTCAGAAATAGCTGAAGCAGAACCAATTTGTAATAAAATGATTCGGGTTGTTTTGTATAATCCAAAAGGTGTCAAATTTTTGAAGAAAAACGAAGAAGTCGATTTTGACACAAATGAACATGGTTATCCTTTGATTCCTGTTGACGGAGAAGAATATATCCTTCCTTTTTTCACTCAATTAAAAAAGATGAGAAAGGAACTAAAAGGTACAAAAATAGAGACAAATGTTTCTACTCTTTCCTTTCAATTTTAATTATTTAATGATACAATTAAATAATTACAACGAGATAAATAACAAATTCTTTTCTTTGAAAACAGTTTTGATATGTTCACAAACTTCGTTCTTACTAATTTTTCCAGTATAATATTTTTTATATTTCTTTTCTTTGTCAACACTTTTTAATATTTTTTGAACCATAGTAACATCCAGACTGCTACAAACTCTTCCTTTGTTTCTTGGGTTAGAAGTATCTATAATTCTAAAAAATTCTCTTTTTCTTTTAATTACATCGTCTATTTGTTCACCTCCTCTATAGATATACGAACCATAGTAAGGGTATTCTTTGAATTGTTCTAACAACTTTTCATAGAATTTATCAAATGCATGAGTATATACGAATTGTTCTACATCAGAACTATTTCTAAAATGGTCTCCTTCTAAAATTCTAATTCTTCTAACTTTTCCTTCTAAAATAGATGTAATTGAAAATCCTGTTTTATCCGACTCACGATAAAAATGAATGAAAGTTCCTTCTTTAGAATAACCAGGTTTTACTTTATCTAAATCTAATGTTTTGAAACCAGCTAAAGAACCTTCTGTTCTTTTTCTTCCTTGCTTTCTGTCTCCTGAACTAGACAATGCATCTTTTGCTGTTTGTAACCAATTTTCTGGTATTTTGATAAACATGAAATAATTACTAAACAATTCCATAATATTTCTAATTAATTTTGAATCTTCTCCTCGACTTCTTCTAATTAAAATATCTTCTAATAAAAATTTAAATTCTAAATAATTTTGTTCTGTCATATAATAATCAATAATTTGACTTTTATTTAAATTTTCCAATTTTTTGTAAAGTAAAGTAACACTATCTTCTAAATCTATCTCTATTTTAGATTCATCTTCAGCATTAAAAATGTAATTATCTTCGGTGTTCAATTTACCAATACTTTCAAAAATTTGTTCGTTTTCTAAATAAAGTTGGTTTCCTAAGATTTTAGTATACAACGGAATGGTAGAATTAAAGTTGTAATTTCTTTCTTTCCCAGCAACAACTTCGATAATAGTGTTGTAAATAGTATATAAATCTAATTTAGGATACTTTTCTTTAACAAGTGTAATAATGTTATCGATGCTAGCTAAATTATATTGTTTTTGCAATGAAAGAATTAAAGGTCTAATAAGTTCTCTTTTTTCGTCAGAATAATAAATATTGTAAGTATTAAATACATAATCCGAAGGAGAAGGACCTTGATTCATAGCTAAACCTTTTCTTTTTTCATTACCCGGTTTTCCTCGAGCTTTCCAAATTTCCAAATATTTTGGCCCATAATCTGTCTCTTTGCTATATGGTTCGTCTGAATTTCTAACATTTCTGTCATAATTAAGATAAGCATCAAAAGCGCACTGTTTCATGTATCTTAAAATTCTTTTATTATTGATGTCTTTTCTCTCTGCATTAATATAGTTTTTTAAATCAACACTGAATTCTTTACCTGTTTCTAGTTTTTCACTTGGTTTGATAGCAGCCATTCGATAAATATCTACATTAATCCGGTGATTTGGATTTTTGCTTCCTTTTTCAAGAAGATATCTATTTTTTAAATCTTCATGAGAAGTGGCTCTGATGAAACGACTTAGAGCTTGATGCATTCCAGATTCATGCCATCCGGGAGCCATGATATAACCCCTAATCACATTATGAAGATTTATACCATCTCTTGCCATTTCAGAAGCTATAATCATTTGAATATAATTTCCGTCCATATTGTCAGGATGGTTAAAAATTTTAAGGGCTGTTCTTAAATTATTAGTTTTCCCTGTCAGTAGAGCAAATCTTTTCTTTTTTGGAAAACTTTCTCTAATCTTGTTTCTTCGTGAATCGATAATACTAGAATCATTAGATCTGAAATTTTCGAAACCAAGTCTTTCTAAAATTAGACCAAGTAAAACAACTCCACTTCCTTCTACAAGTTCCAGATAACAAAAACTATTTCCCGGTCTTTCTGTTTCAGACCTCTTCATTTCTCTCTTGATATAATCTGTAAATTTACAACTTAACTTAGAAAGATTTTTAAAAGTACTTTCCAAATTATTTGGGTCAATAAATTGATTCATTGAAGCTATTTGTTTTCCTTTTTGAAAAATATTATCTTTGAATCTGAAATCACCAAATTCGTCTCTTTTAATATAAGTTTGGAATCCCTTTCTTCCATATTCTTGATTTGGAAAAACAAAAACAGCGCTTTGTCTAGCCTCTCGATAAAAACTGTCGTTTTTCTTTTTTTGGACTATTTCTGCTACCTTTAATTGAATACTTGACATTTCTAAAGGATAAATTGTAATTTGAGATGGAATTTTTTTGACAACTAATTCGTTTTTTGGTTGACTTCTGGATTTTTCATATTTTTGTGTCTCCGGAGTAACAACAATTTTTTCATTAACAATTTCTTTTTTTACCGGAAAAATTGGTTTTGATTTAGATTCTTTTGGATAAGTAACTGAATGAGAGTATCTTTCAGCTGTTTCTCCTTTATTATTAATTTTAATACCAGTATCTAAAAATCTAACGTAGGTAATCATCCCTCTAAAAAATGGTTCTACTTGAGAAAGACTTAAATTTTCATAAAAAGAAGATTCTTTTACATTTGGAAATTGTCTATCAGCCGGAAGCAGAATATTTATCAATGGAACAAAATCATCTATTTCATTAATCATTGGAGTAGCTGTTGCGACTACTACCTTAATTCTTTTAGCTGTATGAACAACTTTCCATAAATAATTATAGATTTTATCTATCATATCTGTTGTTAAACTGGTCCCTGATGTGTCAGACAGATTTCTTAATTTATGAGCTTCATCTAAAAAGAAAATACAATCATCATAATATTCGTTTATTTCTTGAGTAGTAATATTATCTTTTACAAATCTTTGATAGGTAGTAATTTCATAATTTTTATTAATCATTCTAGTCATATTATTCTTATATGTTTTTTCTTCTTCAATATCTAAAAGTCTTTTGTAAGCTTCATCGGAAGAAAGTTTTATTAATTGGTCTTTAAAATCTTCTACTGTGGGAGGTCCTGGTTCCAAAACAAATACTCTCCTAATTCTGTCCGGTTCATTTTTTCTCAAATATTCTGTTAAATTAATAATAGAACCTGTTTTTCCAGTTCCTGTTTCATGTATATTTAAAATCCTATCATGAAATCTACCATACCGAAAAAATAAATCTTGATGTTTAAAGAATTTACCCGGTTCTGGAGGATTTTCTTTTTTAAAACCTCGAAGTTCTAAAAATTCTTCTCGAGAACTTGTCTTCCATTGTATGTCATCGTCATAGTAATCCTCGTAATTTTCAATAAAATCATGGATATAATATTTGTCTTGTTCCATATTTTTATTAATTATAATTTTAAATGTTTGCATTTAATAAAATTATGGACCAAGATAATAATAATAAGATTAAGATTAGGTTTTTATCTAGTTTAGATAAACTTGGTAATTGGAATCAAGGTTATATGGTATTTCTATTAATTGTATTAATTGGAATGATAGCTTTTTCTGGGTTTCTTGGATACAGTATTTGGAGAAATATTACTAATGGTAATAAGTGTAAAACGAAGCCAAGTGCTACTGATGCAACTATTACATGTCCTAACCAAAATGGGACTAATTCTGCCAATATTAGTACAAATCCTTACTATCTCTCCAGTGAAGGTAAACCAATAGAAATCACTACATTTTACGATGCAGTTGATTTGTTATAATAATCTATCTAATTATAATTATATATAAAAATGGTATCAAACGATATGAAAGAATCAATTAATAATGCTAAACAATCATTAAGTAAATTTAATGGAATGTTATATGCTATTTTATTTTTTACTTTTATTGTAGTTACATTGATGTCTCTTAATATTTATTATGAATTTAGATATCATATTTGTGCTTTTTCCAATGTAAGAAAATGCGTGGCTTCTGACAAATTTTGCAGTAATAGTAATACTGTTCAAAGTGACCAAAATTTTGCTGTAGAATATTTAACAAATCAAACAATTTCTATCAACTTAGATTTAAATAATGTTACTAATCAATCTTTATTAATAGATTATTATAATTACGACACTACCACAGAAAATATTGGAACATCGGTTTTTTCTTTAGATTTAAATTTTACTGATTCTGTTCCTTCTACAGGTGTCTCTAATATTCAAAGTCTAGGACCAAGTGCCGGTTATAACGTAAATTCTAACGGAGTTTCTATTTACTTATATCCTTTTTCCGGAAAAACTATTACAGGAATTTCTGCGGCTCAAATTGATTCTATTATTTCGGCAGGTATGTCAGGATCTCCTCTAGTAGCTTATCTAGACGAACCTTTAGAAGTTTCTAAAGGAGAAGTAGAAAATTCAGGTGTTGTTTTTATCTCGGACATTTCAGATTATCAATTCCAAACAGGAACATATATTTTACAAAAATACGCTAATGCTAATCCAAAAAATTTAAAATTAACCAGTACCGTGGTAGGAACATCTTCTTTATTCAATAATTTTGCTAGTAATAACACCGTAGCATATCAAGAGACAGTTTCTGATTTAGAAACTATCAATATTTCAGAAATTATCAAAATGAACAATTACAAAAGTAGACAAAATTGCACAGAGTCAAATAAATCTGGATGTATTTGTATTGACCCTGTTCTCCAATATATACCTAACTGCAAGAACTATGCTTATGATTCTAGTAATAATGAATACAATTTATTACAAGGAAAAAATAGTAGTCCTCTCAGTAAAGTTAAATTTTGTAGTTATCTATCTGATACAGGAACAGCCAATAACAAGGCAGCTATACAAAATAATGTTCCAGCAAGTTATAATAATATTATTTCTAAGGGGAAAAATCCTCAATTTTATGCTAACGGATACCAACCAAATAATCCAATCTTATCTCCAAAAGTTTCAGAATTTAAAAGTGAAAGATATCAAAGACAATCTGTTTTCTGTTCTAATGTTGACAGTTTAACGGGTTACAATCCTGTTAATAATGATTTGTACGCTTCAGGAGCAAACGACCGTGGTTACAGTAATGCAGGGACTAGTGTTTGGAATTCTACATTACCTAACGGTAAGTTTGTTGGCAACACAGTAAATTTAGGTCATCCTTTTAGATAATAATTACAAATGTAATTATTATTGAGAGAGAAGAGAGAAGAGAGAGAGTTAATTTTGCTTGGATAATTTTTGGGTGAATCCCTTTAATAGAACATCAAGAACTTGATAACATGTCCTTGAAAAATATCTATAAATATAGAAAATAACAATAATGGCTAATAATCCAATAACAATAAAAAACATTGAATAAAATCTATCTCTCTTAAGTTCATTAATTACTTCTTCTTGAATATTTTCTATCGTATTAATAGCAGAATAATTTTCTTCTGTAGAAGAACAAGGTATTGGATTATTATTTGAATCATAACATTGTGTACTTCCACATTGCTGTTCAAAATTAATAGAACCAGAAATTTGAGAATTTAATACTTTCAAACTAATTCCAGATGTAATACAATTACAAGTATTTACACTTGCATTATAACCAGCTTGTCCATAAGTGGTAGAATTATGAGAAACGATAGTCGACCCTTTGATGCTTGATTTGATTAATGTTACCTTAGCTGGTTCTCCTCCGATTTGGGTATCATAAAGTTTAGTTTTTCCATTTTCTGCGGAAATTCCAACAATATAGTTGTTTTTAGTGTCTAATGGTGTCGGAGGAGTCACTCCGTCTTGGGAAGATAAAACAATAATAGAAACCACACCGGTTTCTGGATTCGTCTCAGAAACAGTAGTAGCATATTGTAAAATACATTTGAAATATTTATCTGTGTCAAAAGTTTTTGTTTCTGAAAATTCTGAATCAGGTATTAACAAACTTTCTTGATTATTTTTTGTGATATCAAAACCTTTTCCGTAAACTTCTATATATTGTCCCAATGGATTTTGATTTGGCGGGGATATAGAAAAATTAGTATCTATATTTTCGTTAGTAGTAATATTTCCAAAATCGTAATATTGTTTAACATTACTCTGACCACAACTTCCACAAATTTGGTTAAAATTAATTTCACCTCCTTCAAAAGTAGTATTGATTAAATCAACACTGGTTTCATCTAAAACACAAACAGTTTGTTGACAAATATTGCTTTGTCCAGTAGCTGAAACAGACGGAATCACACCTGTTCTATTACAAAGAGGGGTACATTCTTTATTAATTCCAAAAACTTCATATTTTTGATACTCAGATTCGGGTAAATAACAAGAACACCATGGAGTTAAAAATGGATTTGTTGCTACATCGGCAGCTGTATAACTATGACACATATCATTTAAAATATCTGTGCAGAGACCGGGTATTTGATTACAAATCTTCCACATAGTGTTATAAAAACTGGAATCTCTATTGATACCATCTGAATCTATACCTCCTAAAAAACTACCTCCTTCTTGAGTATATCTTTTAAAAACTTTATTCAAAAGATTTTTAGACCAAACAAATCCTTCAGAATTTATACTCCCTTCAACTACATCAATGTTTTGAAGTTGTTCCCAATCACATACTTTAGAAGTAGTAATAGCTCTAGCGATGGCTCTCAAACAGGGTTGTTTTTGTTTTAACGGATATTGTAAACCTCTCAAATTAATATTTTCAGATTCATTGTAAATACTAGAAACAGTTGATAGATTAGAAACCATCATTTTAGAATTTATTTGTACGAAAGAATCTTCTAACCACATTTCTAACCAATCGTTTTGAGTTGGAAGTAATTCATCTCCTGAACAGTAATCAAAGATAATATCTCTGCAATAATTAGTACTCAAATCTCTGTAGAGTGGATGACAAGTTCTCTGTCTGGCAGGAGTTTGGAAACAAGAATCCGGATCTTCTGAACTGTTACATGCATAATCATTGAAACAACATACAAAAGGATCCGCTCTGAAATTTTGTCTAACACATCTTAAACCAGAACCTATAATTGCACATTCTCCTTTACAACACGCGGCCCCTGACCCTACTTTATAACCTCGGTGTCTATCGTTAAAAGCACAATTACCTTTTTCAAAGTCATTATCCAGAACAGTCCATTCTGTATCTGTTGGTTTATCTCCTTGGAATCTATCCCCGATATTATTACAATATGCTGTTTCGTATTTAATAGTGGTTTTTCCAATGGCATCTATAGATAATTCTGTAAAAGTATATATTAATTGTCCTATGAGAGCCAATTCCCCAATACCTGGAAGAGAATCCAGAATGGAAGAAGTAGTGACATCGGCTGCTTCTTCAGCTGTCTCTTCTTCAGCAGCAAAATCCTGAAGTTCTATTTCTTCTGGTTCCGTGGAAACCTCTGTTGGTGATATTTTACCCAATAAAAATTTAGTTCCGTTAAGGAGTCCCTTTGCACCAGCTACTATTAAATTTTTAGTAATAATTAAAACAGTTCTAATTGGATTGGCGATGAAAGAAGCTGCCCATTTAGCTACAAAGGCAGCAGCATCACCAACATAACCTAGAGCTTGCAATGTTTTTCCAATAAAAGCTCTTCCTTCATCTTGCAAAAACATTTGAATTATTTGATTCCAAAAATTTGTACCAGATCTTTCTATAGCTAATTTAATACCTTGTATTGTTAATACAGCAGCTTTGTAAGGAAGATAAGCTAAAATACCAGAAGCATTAATTTCTGCTATTAGTTTTGGATCTCCTACTCCAGTAAAACCTCTTTCTGCGTTTAGAGGATTTAAATTTTTATCTAAAGCAGCTAAAATTTCTTTGTAAAGAAGAGAACCATACAAAGCAGGATTTTCTTCTGCTTGAGAAGCTAAAGGATTAAAACCTTCTATTAGCGGCGGATTATTTGTTTCATCATTACAATAATATTGAGCGTTAACAATTGCCTTAGTTAGGTTAGTCTCATTTTTAATATCATCAGCAGATATGGCTTGAGGGGTACATAGATTAATCTGTCTATCTTTTGGATTAGGTCTAGGTACATCATGTATTGAACCACACGCACCCATTTTTTCTTTTATAAATATTATTATTTATAAAAGAAATGACGGAATCTACTAAAAGTAAAGAAGAATTAGGAGGAGAGGATATGGGCAAGACAAGAGGGAATAATACAACAAATATCTTGCTTGGTTTTTCTATATTATTTGGAGTAGTAGCTATCTCTCTTATGATTTATTATATTGTCGAATTAGAAAATACCAAAAATTCCATATCCATAGCTAGTAATAAACCAGCTGGGGAATTTGCCACAGAACCCAGTGCAACTGTTTCTTCAGGTATTCTGAACGAATGCAATTACAATGGTTTACAAAACCAACCATGTGTTTACCGGGCTCAAACTTTAAATGAAGCTATTAATCAATGTAATCGACTTCCACAAATTTGTAATAGATTTGTTTATAATAGTGAAACAAAATCTATGTCCATTATTGGAATTAATAGTAATCAATTCATTCCGAGTCAAACTTCTTCTATCCATACTAGACAAGTAGGAATTACTTATTCCAGCTCAGGTTCTGATAATAATGCTAATACAGGAGGTTTTACCGGAACTGCTAGTTTTACAGGAGGAAGCCAAACAGAAATTACCTCTGGTCAGACTACAGTAACTAATACATTTGCCGGAGCTCCAGCAGTAAGTTATTATTAAATTTTAATTACAACTAGAAGATAAATAATTTAATTTTCTGTCAAACGGTGTCATAAACATAGAATCAGATAAATTTTCTGGAATACTATTTGGAAGTAAAACCGGAACCGGTTGACTTTCAGCTATATTATTTAAAGTGTAATTAGTACTTAAAAATAACAAATATGGTTTTCCAGAAATTTCAGCAAGAACATAATAAAACATGTCATTTTCAATATTACCAGGGTTAAAATTATAAATAATTTTAATTATTTTTATTGGAATTTGATTAAGTTCTTCTAACCAGTAAGACCAATAAAGAGGAGTTTTATAACTTAAATCTAAAGCTCCTTGATTTCTATCAAAACTATTATAAAATGGGATAGTATCATTGTAAAGAAAGAAATTACCTTTTCTATTTATCTGAGAACCCCAAAAAACTCTATCAACAATATTTCTAGTCACTGAATTCATAATAATACTTTTTTGTAATGAAAGAGATGAAAGAAATAAATTATTGACTAAATAAGAAAGTCCTGGATTGATAGAAATTGGTCCTTGGAGTATAAAATTTTCACCAACAAATTTTCTGTTTCCTCCTAGATAAGAATCATTATTAAAATAAATATCATCGAAAGGAGCTGTCCCTGTCATGTTAGGATAATATCTAATTGTGTAAAATTGATATTGTGGGTTGATATTTATTTTCATATAAATTTTGTTATATCCTGTCTTTCCAGAAAAGTTCAAATCTCTATCACTTCCAGATTTGTTAATATCCGGAAGACAAGATGTTACAATAATAGAACCATCTTCATATTTTAACGGACCAACACTTTTTGGTATTATCGGTACAATATTATTAACAAATAAATAAGGAATTTTCCCAGAAACCAAAGTTAAATCTAAATTTGTATTGGTTGCTAAAGTCAAAGTTTCATTAAGTTTTCCATCTATTTCATAATTTACAATTCCTGTAATAACAATATATCTGTCAGGGACACTATTTATTTGTTCAGACCCTGAAGTATAAAATCCAATAACCAATTCGTTAGAAGAATATTTCATAATAACATCGATATCTTTTTGGTTTTTGATATACAGTTCAGGATTACCCGGTATGAAAAAATTATTTTTAGTTGTAGTTGACACATTTGAAGTTTCAAAGATAGACATTTTAATTGGAGAGCAGTATCCAAAACTTGAGAAAAGAGGATTAATATTAAAAGTTTGATTGTCTGGGTTACTTGGGCTAGGAACCAAACCTTCTCCCAAATATTCAATATTTTGAAATTGGTCTAAATCAAAACCATTGTATTTAATTTTTCTCAAAGTTGTTTCATTACCAATATTTATTCTATTATATTCGGAAGTGGAAGCTGTATTTTCTGCTTCTATATTCTTATAACTGGAAACAAAATTAATCTGATTTGTATCATCGGTTTGATAAATATATTTTTGAACTCTATCTAACTGATACGGATAACTAAATGTAATAACATCATTATCAACACTACTATATCCGTCAACAGAATATATTTTAGGATTAGGAGGAGTAAAATTATTAGTTATCCGATAATTTATATATTGAACACTGGTTCCGTAAGAAATTCTACTCACATTTTGATATTTATTGTCATCAGAGTAACTGTAACTTTCATCAAAAATATCGGAAACACCATAATTTAATTTTACTACTTGTTGTGTTAAATTATTAATACTAGTTGTTAAAATAATATTTTCTTCTTCTACTTCAATGGAATAATTTGAATTTTTAGGAAAGAAAAAACCTATTGGATAATTATATTGGACTTTGGTTATTTGATTATTGGGTGAATAAAGTTCTTTTCTTTTGTTAATGGTTATGGTTTCTGTTCCATAAGTAGGAGATACCGGAATATTAATAGTAAAAAGATTAACACCTTCTGTTTCAGGAAGTTGTAAAAATCCTGAATCAGGCTGATATTCTCCGCTAGAAATTGTTACCGTTCCATCAATTGTAGTAATCGAAGTCCCTCCGATAGTTGGCTCTGCAAAAACTTGATTTGTATCGTCTGTGACTAATAATGTTGTTGGGTTTGAAGAGCTACCAACATTCACTTTATAATAATCCGTTTGATTGACAAGAGGCAAAGGAGTTGCATTATTAAAATAAGATACATCTGTGGTAGAATTAGAATTAAAAGTCATTGAAGTTCCAGAATAAAGATTCAAATAATTGAAGTTTCCACTAGTTTGATTAGTATTAGAAGAAATAAATTTTATTTCTTGATTGGTCAAGTTTTTATTAAATTTAAAACCTGAATCATAACTTACCATCTTATATTTAGTAGGATTATTTTTGACACTAGGGAAGAAATCAGCACCTGAAATAACATCTAACGAATTAATTTTAGCATCTGAACCAGAAGCCTGAACCTTTGTTCCTGTATAATCTAAACTATAAATTCCTGTTGGTTGGGTAGAACTAGAATCTAAACTTTCAAAATAAATACTAGAACCTTGAGTTAAACCAAAATCACTATCAATAATTCCTCCAGTACTGGAAAAATAATATTCTCTTCTAGTATAATTTGGGTATTTGTCTTTGTAAATAATATTTAATTGATGTGAATTATCTGATTTTTTAATAACAGTTACTTCAGGATTGGTAATAGTGGTATCCTCAAAAATAATATTTTTTGTTATTTTTTTGTCAGAAATATTCAAAAATAAATCTATAGATAAGACATTATTACTAAAAGAATAACTACCTATTGCACTCGGAGCATTTTGACAAGTTCCGAAATCTTTAGAAACCAATATCTTTTTACCGTTTGTACTAGATTTAGCATAATCTATTTCTTGAAAAGTAGAATTATCTAAATCATATAATTTCAATGTTTTGTGATTAGTATTACAACTACTTTTTGATAAACAATCGCTGTTTTGTAAACAAATATTGTTACTATTAGAAAGACACTTATTGTCATCTGTTTGATAAGTAAAATTATTGGGACATCCTATCAAACTACTTGTGTCAAAAACATCCCAAAACCTACCACAATATCTAAAAGTTTCATTATCGTTTGTTTTTTGTTTCAAACAAATATTTGGAGGTTGACATGCTTTTTCAGAATCATCACAAATTTCTCTACTAATAGCTACTTGTCTAGCGCATTTTCCAATATTATTAACGAAAACACCCCCAATACTCGCCCCGTTATTAGTTCCAATTACATTTCTATTAGCTATTAATTTACTGTTAAAATCTTCGTCAAAAGTACAAGCTAATCCTATTTCACAATCTAAACCAACATTATTACAAACTTGTCCTAGTGAACCTTTTTTGGATGTTCTTCCTTTTTCTACACAAAAACCATCCAGAGTGTCAGCGTTAGTTTCACATGGGAATAAGATATTTGGATTGGTTTCTACTACTGGAACTCTTTTAGCTCCAAGTGGAAAATTAACAAGACAAATACCGTCTTCAGGTCCGCCCAAATCAATAGTGTAAGTATTAGTACTACTTAAATTAATTGGCAAATCTTTTAAATCTAATTTAGTAGTTCCAGAAGAAACCGTTAGAGATGTTATCAAAAATCTTCCTAAAAATCCTTCTTCTTGACTTAACAATGTGATGTAGTAGTCTTTTTCTAAAATTGTTGCTCCTGTAATAGTAAATGTTTTATCTCCATTATAACTAGCCGAATATTGAACTAATGGTTTATTATTGAGACATCTAACTTGATTTGGAGTTTCTTGGTCTGTATATAAAGCACATTGTTGGTCAAGAACACAACCAGAATCATTCGGAAATATGTTAAACTTACATCTTCTGGAAATGGTGTCACATACATGATTAAATTGTCCATTTCCTTCACAATCGGTATTGTCAGAACATGGTTTATTAATTACTTCTCCAAAAGCCTGACAATAACCATAAATACATCCATCTGATAACGGAGTACATTCGTTTCTAGCATTACATTCTTGGTTAATATTTTTTAAGCAAATTCCGCCTCCCTCAACAATTCCATGAATACAAACTAAACCTTGTAAAGAATCACATCCTTGTTGTTGATGAGGTCCGGGTAAATTTGGTAGGGTTCCAGATTCTGGATTTTGTTGACACGGTTGACCTAATCCTTCTGGAGCATAACCAGAGGAACCTATTTTCTTTTCATTTGATTTAATAGGTGGGTATAATTCTAAACTATCTCCGTCTGTGGTGTTAGATGAAGGGTTTAAATTTCTATCAATAACTATAGGTTGTGATTCAAGTTCTTTTTGAATAACTTGTTTCCAAGAGGCATATACATAAATAATAACAATTAACAAAATTAACCATTCTAAATAATAATGCCCTATTATTTTTGTTTTTTTCATATTTTATTTTGTTTATCTTTTAAATCACAAAATATATAAAATGGTGAAGACGGTAATTAGAAGAAGAGATAAAAAAGATGAAGACGAAGGCTCAGAAGAAGAAAATTATGATTTTGAAGATAATGAATCATCAGAAATGGAAACTGATGACTTTTCAGATGGAGATGAAAATGAAAACAATGGATATCTGAAACAGAAAAAAGATACTATTCAAGGGAGAATTAGAACAGCTAGAAATTGGATGATAGCTAATGTATTATTTTTAGTTTTTGTTATTACTTTACTGGCTATTTTTTATGGTTTGGGTTGGTTAAAATTTGAAACTAGATTTAATGAATCTATTAATTAATTTTATTAGTTAAAATGGATAGTAAAGGAATAGCAAAAAAAGAAAATTCTTTTAGAGATTTTAGAGAATGCTCTAAATTTGAAGATTGGCTGCTTTTTGTATTTTTATTGAATATGATAGTAATTTGGCTGTTCCTAACATTATATTTTGTTACAGGATATATTACATTTGATTTCAAATAATAATATTAATAGTATTAAAATTGAATTTCATATTATATTAATAGTATTAAAATTGAATTTAAAATACAATAGTATTTGATAAAAGATGAATTCTGACATGAAATGTTGTGTATGCCTTGAAAATTTTGAACCTAGTGACGGAGTTTCTCTTCCTTGCGGTCACAATCAACTTTGTAAAAGTTGTTTTGAACAACTGCAAGGAAATAGTTGTCCTGTATGCAGGACCTCTTTCAGAGATGTTCATCCTAATCCAATATTTGAATCAGACGACCATCGTCAACTTATTGAAGAATACCGAAATGATTATGAAAACGAATATCTGATGAATTATCCGGAGTTTTCACAAAAGAAACTTCATCTTGATGAAAATCTTTTGACACAACTTCCACCGAAAGAACATCGAACTCGAGAACAAGTTATTGATTGGATGACTCGAAATTTGTCGTATGAAGAATTATGTTATGCTGGTTGGTAAAATTTATATTTATATTTATATT
>Ga0070752_1001034_pt1 | contig 20549 bp, 15 predicted proteins | sample VirMetDEL_Aug_30_FD_77440 | JGI IMG/M metagenome (GOLD analysis project Ga0070752, IMG submission 77440) | Aqueous microbial communities from the Delaware River and Bay under freshwater to marine salinity gradient to study organic matter... | ecosystem: Environmental > Aquatic > Marine > Coastal...
TCTTCTGTGACTTTATTTGCTAGAGATAATGGTAAAGCAAATACCGAAAACAAATACGAATTACCTCCTCCAGTAGATAACATTTTATATTTTGGCACATGTGCTCTTTTAGCTAAAGATGATGATGAATTACATGTAGACTTGGATGTAGAAACATGGAATACCTTTTATGAAGAATTATATGGCGGATTTGAAAATTTAGCTGATACAGCAAAAGAAGATGAAGAAGAAGAAGATGAACTAGAAAGTATTCCAGCAGAAATGAAAACGAAGAGTGGTTATTTAAAAGACGATTTTGTAGTAGATGATAATCATTTAGAGGAAGGAGAAAGTGAGGGAGAATATAGTGATGAAATGTCAGAATTAGAATATGAAGATTATAGTTATAGTGATGATGAATAATAATAAAAAAAATTGATTAAAGAAATAGTATTATTAATATAGTAAATAGAATATGCGCAAGGTAGAAAACCCACAAGAATTTAGAAATAATGTTGTTATTAAATTAAAAAATTTACTAAAAAATGAGAAGTTAGCTAGTAATTTGGAAAAAGGAATATTTAATTACAGTCTCAAACATGCTGAAAAAATTAATGTTGTTAAAAAATGGGATAATAGTTATTTTGTAAAATTATACATAAATAGATTAAGGACAATCACAATTAATTTAAAAAATGAAGAGTTAATTAATTCTATCTTAAATAAAAAAATAAAAGCCCATGAAGTTGCTTTTATGACTCATCAAGAAATGCAACCTAATAAATGGGAGGAGTTGTTAGAACTAAAAAAAATTAGAGACGAAAATAAATATGAACCCAAATTAGAAGCTTCCACTGATGATTTTAAGTGTTGGAAATGTAAATCAAAAAAATGCACTTATTATCAATTACAAACCAGATCTGCTGATGAACCGATGACTACTTTTGTAAGTTGTTTAGATTGTGGTAATAGATGGAAGTGTTAATCAAAAAAAAAATTGAAGTTTATTAAATAATTTTTTTAAATTTTAATTTCAATTACTTAAAGATCAATCATGGGTTCTGCTTCTTCTGTCTTTGCAAACAAAAGTATTTATTTAACTTATGACGAATCGTCAGAAGATCTAAAAATATGGGAGTTTACGACTTCTATAAAAAATTTACCAATAAAAATATTTATAAACGATAGTTCCAAAATAAATGAATCAGATATCATGATTCATTTAGTTTCCAATTCTACTATTAAACATCATAAACAATTGTCAGATATAAATAATGGATTAAATAAGGTTAGTATATTTATTTATACGGATCGTCAAGTGCCAATAGTAAAAGAAAATAATTTAAGTCAAAATGAAAAAAGTATTAGTATTTCCTATTTGGATTATGCTAATTTTGAAGAAATATTTCCGATTATACTTAATAAGTTAAATGATTTCTAAGTCTTGAAGGTGCCAATATTCTGAAGCCCCATTTGGTAGTGGACGCCTAATAATAAAGGGGATTTTTTTTTGTTCCAATTCTTTCAGGGCAATTAAATATCCATCAATTATGTTGGTGCTTAACTTAACAAAAGGAACCGCACCATTATTCAATTGTTTGGCTCGTAATCCTAATATTTTAGTTTTTTCATATTTCGTCAATATTGGAATGGTTTTATGTAAATTATCCACTATAATATTTTCCTTATTGCGTTGGACTTTTGCTAAATTATAAATTTCATCATAATTATTTATTAATGATTCAGGATGTTGACTTAATATATAATTTTCTCTAATTTCTTTATCAAATTTTTGTAAATAGTCTTCCTCTTCTTCTTCATCAGTGCCCGAATCATAATCCTCCTCTTCTTTTTCAAATACATTAGGTAATTCTATCTGGGTATCAGGTAAGGTTGTTACTTCTTTTGTAGCTTGCGTTTTTTTGGCAATTTTCTTTTTTGCAACAGTAACCTGTGGATCTTCCATATCTTCATCATCATAATCAATTTCTTCATCATCCTCTACATCCTCATCTACTTGTTCTTGTTCTTCTTCCTCATCTTCATCATCATCATCATCATCATTATAATCAGCAATTACATTACCTTCTTCATCATATTCTTTTAATTTTTCATCTGAAAGATTCACTGTTTTTTTAGTAAAGGTTGGAGCAATATCTTGTTCATCGTCAGATACTTGCCCAATAGATTCATTATCAGATAATTCTAAATCACTCATACTTATAATAATATAACATATTACTTTTATATTAAGTTCAATTTTATTAAAAAAAATTATATTATTATAAATAAATCAATTAATTATTTTTTTGGGTTTTCCATACAGTATCACATTTTGCACATAAATAAATATATAACATATTTATATCATCATATCTCAAATAAATTACTTCTCTTTCTCCATCAGGTTTATTACTACTACATTCACTATTAGGACATTTAATAGTATTAATTCTAGGTAAAGTAGGATCTAATTTGGTATACTCATTAATAATATGATTGAATTTTTGTTCACTTCTTTTTAATTGGGTTTTGGAAACACATATATTTTCCGCAGTTAATTGATCATCTTCATTACCACAATTTCTACAGTAGTAGACTAGCTTATTTTCATCCTCCGAATCAATTCGGATGTAATACATATTATTGCATTTATTACAGAAGTGCATCTTTAAATATTATATATATATTATTTTTATTTTGTTTCAATTTTATATTTTAATTTTTTTAAATTCATCTAATATTTTATTCCAATTAAGTTCCACCTTTAAATTATAAATTCCAGTTCGAATATTTTCTACATTTTCCGATTTAATATTAGACTCTATTACTTCTTTTAAGGCTGTTTTATTATTTTTATATTGATTTTTTATATCCTCTTCAAACATTTCTTTAACTAGCTTTAAATTTTTCGCCTTATTTTGCAAAATATAACAAACACTATATTCTATGTTTTTATATTTAATAATTTTATTATATGGATTAAAATCTGCACTTAATTCTGTAAATCCTGGCTCATGCAATAAAGGACCATTATCTAATATAGAGAGAATTGTCAGCAAAATTGTTCTTATACTCTGGCAACCTGTCCATTGATCTCCTTTCCATGTATTTAACAGCGATAAACACATTTTACCATTCTTATACATATTTGGATGAAACCTAGTATTACCATCAATTCCACCCAAATTCAAAAAAGTAACCTTAGGAGGCCGGTGGGGATAATCATATGGGAAATTAAACTCATAAAAATAATTTCCTCCGAAATATACAGAATCCTTAGGTCCACATATATATGCATATCCTTTCAACATTTCTGATTCATGATGTTTATAATATATTCCTTCCTCATTTAAAGGATTTTTTATTAACTCTCTGACATCTTTTAATAATCTTCTTGTAGTTTCCCTAGAAATAACTATTGTTTCACCATTGGTGTTATCCGAACTCATCTTTAAATTATATTTACTAATATATTTTTATATATTTTTATTAAAATTAATATTAAGAAAGTTATTGAATATTTATCCCCAAAAAATAATAAATCCATTTATTAGTCGTTAATTTTTAATTATTCTAACATATATAAAAAAATTGACATAAAAATAATATGTGTATATATAACATATAATGTCTAATATGAAAAAATCATTTGAATCTTATTTAAACAGCTTTTATTCTCAAAAAGGTCAAGGGTTTACTCATACTAGAATAGGAGATAATAATTTATCTGTTAAAGGTGGGGTATATACTATTGAAAATTTACCCGACTTTTATGATAAATATATAAAACATGTATTCACAAGTGGAAAACTAGAGTTTCTTACTGAAAAACAACATGCTGATAACGGACCTTTATTGGTTGATTTTGATTTTCGTTATGAAACTGAAATTGAAGACCGTCAACATTCAGAAGATAATATTACTGACATGATTCAATTATATTTTGAAGAATTAAAAGATATTTTAAATATTCCAGCTAACACTAGAATTCCTGTATATATATTTGAAAAGGAAGATGTCAATATGCTTGATGAAGTGACCAAAGATGGTATTCATATGATCATTGGTATTCATATAGAAAGACCATTACAAATAATTTTAAGAAATAGAATTCTTCGAAAATTACAGGATATTTGGTCTGACTTACCTTTGCAAAATACATGGGAAGAAGTGCTTGATGAAGGAATTACAACTGGAGGAACAAACTGGCAATTATATGGGTCCAGAAAACCTGGTAATCAACCATATTTACTTACAAAATTATATGATATAATGATTGATGACAATAATGATTTATGTCTTTCTATAAATGATGTTAAAAAATTCGATTTGAAAAATCGATTTCCTGAATTAACTGCTCAATATACACAACATATTCAAATTCCCATGAATGAAGCAATTATGGAAGAATACGAATCCATAAAAAATTCTAAAAAAAAATCTAGCAAATCTAAAAATAAATTGAAAATTATTGATAACAAAAATATGGATATTTTGGAAGTTTCTTGTCAAGATGAACTCGAACAATGTATTGATAATTTTCTAGAAAATGTCGAACAAGACAAAAATTATTATATTAAAGAAACACATGAATATACTATGGCACTCACAGAAAATTTCTATAATCCATATGATAAATGGATTCGTGTAGGATGGGCTCTTAAAAATACTCATGACTCTTTATTTATTACATTTATCGCTTTTAGTGCTCAATCCAATAAATTTGATTTTGATAATATTCCGGAATTGTATGAAAAATGGTGCAGTTGGGGTAATAATAATGAAGATGGTTTAACATACCGTTCCATTATTTATTGGGTTAAAAATGACAATTTTGAAAAATATAAAGAAATTAGAGAAAGAACAGTCGATTATTTTGTTGAAAAAACAATATTACCACACGGTGATACCGATTTTGATTTTGCAATGGTTTTATATTATATGTATAAAGATGATTTTACTTGCGTTTCCATTAAAAAAGACTTGTGGTATATTTACAAAAATCATCGATGGATCGAAAATGAAGGTGGCACTGATCTCCGTATTCAAATCTCTAAAGAATTACATTCTATTTACATTAACAAATATAATACAGATTTGGCATATTTAAGCAGTGGCACGATTGATCCTAATAGTGAAAAAGGACAAGCTTTATCTAAGAAAATTAAAAAAACTAGTGAAATCGCAGCAAATCTAAAACGCAGAGGTATTAAAGATAATATTATGAGAGAAGCTAAAGAAATCTTTTATGATACTGAATTTGTTGATCGTGTTGATGCTAATCCAAAACTACTCTGTTTTAATAATGGCGTTTTTGATTTTGAATTAAAATCTTTCAGAAAGGGCAAACCTGATGACTATCTATCTAAAAGCACCAACATAAATTATATTAAACTTGATCATAATAAACACAAAAAAACTATTGATGAAATCAATTATTTCATGGAACAATTATTCCCAAAAAGAGAGCTAAGAGATTATATGTGGGAACATCTTGCTTCTACTCTTATTGGTGAAAATAACGACCAAACATTTAATATTTATAACGGTTCTGGTTCTAACGGTAAATCGAAATTAGTCGAATTAATGGGTTTTGCTCTTGGAGATTATAAAGCTACTGTTCCTATTACTCTTATTACCGCTAAAAGAAATTCTATCGGTTCCACTTCTTCCGAAATCGTTCAATTAAAAGGAGCTAGATATGCTGTTATGCAAGAACCTTCCAAAGGAGATAAAATTAATGAAGGTATTATGAAAGAAATTACTGGTGGAGACCCTCTTCAAGGCAGAGCTCTTTTCAAAGATTCTATTACATTTATTCCTCAATTCAAACTCGTTGTATGCACTAATACTCTTCTTGATGTTGGTAGTAATGATGAAGGTACATGGAGAAGAATTTGCGTTTGTGAATTTATTTCAAAGTTTTGTAAAAAAGAAGATTTTGATGATGAAAGAGAACATCAATTTGAGCTTGATAAAAAATTAGGCGATAAATTTAACACTTGGGCACCTATATTCCTTTCCATGTTGATTGAAAAAGCTTGTCAAACATCTGGACTTGTTAATATTTGTGATGCAGTGAAAGCCAGTAGCCTTAATTATCGTAATACTCAGGACTTCTATAGTGAATTTATTTCCGATAAAGTTAAAAAATGTCAAGGATCTAAAATCAAAGAAACTAGTTTATATGAGGTATTTAAATCTTGGTTTCAATTACATCATGGTAAAAATGTTCCAAAAGGTAGAGACCTATTCGAATATATGAATAAAAAATATGGAAAAAAAGTAAGAGGAGTATGGTCTAATGTATCTATTATTTATGATGATTTTGACCCTGAATTAGATGATGACGAAGGATTTTAAAAATTATGGATGATTTAAAGCAATGAATAACGCAAATATTATTAAAAACATAATTTCTACCCAATAAAAATTTATTACATTTTTTATATATAAACTTATTACGAAAAACTGTAATAGAAATATAAATTTCATTATATTATTACAATTATTTATAATACAAGTATATATCATATATGAAAATACACAAATAGTCACCAAAGAGGCAAATATATAATGTTCAATATGATCAGGAGTAAATAATATTACAAAAAAAGTCGATATTAAATATGTAAACATTATACACATAGAATATTTATCATTTTTTTTTAATTCATAAATAAAACTACATATTCCTAATAAAAAAGTTACGAATACTATAAAATAATTATTTTTTCTATTACATAATATTTGAGATATACTAAAATGGTTATCATATTCACAAATTAAATATACAATAAATATTAAAAAAATTATTAATTTTAAATATAATAGTTTATCGATATTTATTTTTTTTAATAGTTCTTGATTCATTTATTATTTATATAATAAATAAATAAATAATAAATTATAAATTAGAATTCAAATATACCCATGTTGTTTGTGATTTTACCCAATCCCAAAATTTATATATAATTTTTAATATAAAAAATGCTATCAACGGGTAAATTGCTAATCCAATTATTACTGCCCATTTTTTAACATCTGTATATTGTTTTGTAAATATAATTCCTATTATCATTAAAAATATCAATAACCAGTATTTTGTTAGAAAATGTTTGGCCCACCATCCTGCCCAATCATTTTGCTCATTTTCATAATAGGTCTTTCTATCCGATATTTCTATATTATGTATTAATTTCTCTATTATTTTCTTTAATTCTAAATTTTGTTTTTTTATCATCTTAAATAACGACTTAGTATTTTCTGCTCCCTCTATTGACGAATTATAATATGTTTCTTCTCTTCTCAATCTATTCATTAAATTATTATGCTCATCTCTCAATTCTCTTAATTTATTCATTGCAGTAATCTTATACCTTTCATCTGATCTCACCCTTGGCACAGCTGCCTGCTCCTTTTGAAAATTAGACAAAAAATCTGTAGCTTGTTGAGTAGCATCTGCCATCATATCATTAAATTTATCTATATCTAAATACTTATTTAAGTCATCTGGAGTCATACATCCACCTTGATTTGCAGGAGGTTTTTTTAAATTTATTTGTGATGGCATATCTGGATCAAAGTCTTTAGCAGTTGACATTATACTAATATACTATAAGATTTAAAACTTTGCATATTCTTCTTCTTTTACATTGAATCCCTTTACTACACCACCAGTATTCTTAAATACATTTACATTAAAATCACTTTTATTAAATGAATTTTGTAAACATCTCTCTCCCACAAATCCTTCTGAATCACTATTTTTGTTGGAATTTAAATAATCAGGAGTTACACATTGCTTATTCGTTGAATCCCATGTTGTTCCAAAATTATTTCCCTCTGGACAACATGCTTGCCCTGCACAATTTAATGTTAAATCCCTTTGTTTAGGATCTATTCCATTTCCACTTCCTGCATCTACATTTTCAGGATCAAAAGGGAATTGATATTCATCAAATACCATATTACTCCTTCTCATTATATCAATAGATTGCATAATTACAATGAATATACAGATTCCTGCCAATACACCAATAATACCTAAAGCAATATTTTGAGGAATTATATTCTTTTTCATTAATATTCCTAAAATTAATATTGGTATGCAAAAATAAACAATTGTTTTCATTACACTTGTTTGAGTTGTATATTTATCACTGTAATAATCATTTATTTCTGCCATTCTTAACTTATTATATCGTTCTTGTTGAAGTAATCCTAAATTTTTATTAGCATTTTGTAATTCATTTTTTACTACAGCTCCTACTGCTACTTCATTTACCAATGCGTCTCTTGCTTCTGCAACATTCGCTTGCATTGAAGAATAACTATTACTTAAATTTTGATATAAACCTTGCTTTAATTTTTGTAAATTTTCGATTTGTTGTATAATCTGATTTTGTTTATTCAAATCTGGACTACTTTGAACACTTAATCTTTCTAAATTCTGGTATAAACTACCCATTTGGGAGTCTATTTGATTTATTGTCTGAATTGTTTGAATATCTCTTTGTTGTTCTTGTTGAATCATTTGACTATCCATTATATATTATCAGGAGAGATAATATATAAATTAAATATTTTTTTCTTTATTTGGTAAATTTCATTGCTCCATATGTCAATCCTAATGCTAAAATACTCCAAATTATATATCTTTTATTATTGCTTAACATATTTAAATTCGCATCTTCCTCCAATGCACTATCTCTACCTATTAATGTATTTTCTAAACCAATTTGACTATATACTTGCTCATATGTTTTTAATCTTTTTTCCATTATTTTTTGTTCGTCCATTAATCTTTTATTTAATCTTATATCTTCTCCTGCTAATTCACTTATTTTTTCTTTTATTTGATTTAAAATACCTTGCAATTTTATATATTGCATATTTATTGCCTCCCTATCACGCTGATTTATTGTTCCTAAAGCACATGTACTACTTAAATTCATCATCCCATCATTTACATATCCATTTGCATTATCTTGGTTGGAAAAATTTACTTTATTAGAACAACTGTTACTATTATTTATATTTTTTACTCTTACATATAAATCCCCTCCTGTATATTGCCTTTTTCCGTTAGGCCACATGTTGGCATTTTTTATACAATAAATATTCCCATTTACATAAAATCCGGCTGCACCTGGCGTTTCTCTACATTTTTGTTTTATCTGTTCTATCGATAACCCTGATCCACTTACTATATCATTCCCATAGGAATTATACCCTCTTTGTAATTCAAAATCATCTCCATACCCCGATATCATATTATTCGGATATTGTTTCTTTGTTAAATTATCTGTTATGTGAAATGTTTGTCCTAAATTTGAATTATTAGCATTATTAGTTTGATAGGTAGCATAAGCAGTATAACCAGACACCCATTCAAAATCCCAATCCCAAAAACTTTTTCCGCCTACATTTTTAAATACCCCTGGCATGTTCCTTCCCATTCTTCCTACGCCTGGTGCAACTGAACATATACTATCTTTTACTGTATTTCCTCCACCTCCACCTATATAACATGCTCCTCTACTATTTCCTTGATTAGGTCCTAATTGAAAAACATTAGAACCCATATCTGCCGCTCTTTTACTACATGCCTCCATCGTTGTATTACCCAAATCACTTTGGTATTGTCCCGCATTTTTACTACAATTTGCAAATTGTCTATTTTTGGTAACTGATGGATTTGTTACATAAATATTTTGTCCCGCATTGTTGCAAGACTGATTGTTTATCATATTACTTCCTTTTATTAACTCTTGGCCATTCATTTTTACTATTTCTCCCTGTGGAGCATTCCCAATGGTATATAATTGCCCTGAATCTGCTTGCGTATTCGTATAAATTGACCAATTGGGTGGACAACCAGATTTTCCTTGAATTGTATTACCTTGAGACGGACTAGTTATCCATTTCCAAACTCCTGTAGATGAAACATATCCTATTGCCCCATTGGCCTCATCCCTAACATAGGAATTGGCAAATTTATTATTATTATGGTTACTCGCATTTACAAACTTTTGACTATCCTCCAAAAAAGCTTTGATTGATTGGTTATATTCCTGCAACTGTTTATTATAGGTATTTCTTAATTGTGTTAATGCTTCAAAATCATCCATATTTTTTTGTAATACTGGTCCTCCACAAATCTTCTTTTCTTTTTCTATATTAAACACTTGTTTCCTTTTTGAAGTTAGTGTCTTTGTTAATACTGTCCTATGTTGATTATCTATTAAAGTTAATTGTGCACCACTTAATCTACCTTGACAACAATCTGGTCTATTGAATACTACTACCTTTTTCACATTTACAGTTTTTCCTAAATCTACTTCCCACCATCCTCCTTGACTAGTTGCTGTGCATGCTGAATTTGGCCAAGGTTGATTATCGGCTGTATTCCCATTAATCGCCATATAAGCATTAGTTCCTTTATAATATGAACTCATTGTTGCTGTTGGGGTTCCAGGTTCTCTTTGTTTAACTCTACACATGGCATCTTTATTTCCATTTCCTTTTACGGTTGGATCCTGATAAATCCAACAACCTGGATTTAAACCTTCAGTAGAACCTTCATTTTGAATTTCATAGGCAGTGCAACCAGTTGAACACGATTGTTCACATTGGCCTGTAGTCAATTGCCCTTTATAAATAGATCCAGGTGTTCCAACACCAACTCCTTGATTTGTAGTTTTCCTACAAAATCCCTGTGTTAATTCAAATTCATTTGAATAATCACCTTGAATAGCTACATTTCTTCCTGTTTGATCAAAAACCTGGACCTCTTGAATTGTTAAATAATTATTCGTTTGGTTTATCCTTATATATCTAATTTTATCTGGTTCACACATTACAGTCTGTCCTGGATCAGCTCCATCTGGAATGTAAAAATTAGAAGGGTTTTTCTTTTGAGCTTGTCGAGAAACAACTGTAAATCCTTCTATTATATCTAAATCTTTCGATAAACATTTTTCTTGATTTTTCCTTTGATTTAAATAAAATTCTCCTTCTTGAATATTATTGGACATTATTAATATATTATATGACAATAAAAAATATATTAATTAACTGTATCTACTATTAGACTAGAAATAGAATCTACTGCCCATCCTGTATAATAAGCTACTTGTTTATAATAATATTTAGCTAATATTATTATCCAAATAGCTACAAAAATATAGGTTATTACGGAAACCGATTCACTAGAAATTAAATGAGCGGCTAATCCCACCGAAATTACAACTAACAAAATCCACGAAAAATAAATCAAGTAATTGGATAATTGTCTTTTATATCCATCTTCCGCCGCTGAACTTTCATTGGGTTGATTTATTATTTTATTAATTTCAATTCTATCTTTCCTTAGTTTTTCTAAAATATCTTCTAATTGATTCCCAGCAGTTCTCTTCTCACTTTCTAATAAATTATTTGTTCTCATTGCACCTATATTCGTTTGTTGTTGTTCTTTTATTAATTTTTCTATTTCATTGGCTTTCTGATTCATTTGTTTTAATAATTTTTCTCCTTCTTTTCCACCTAACCTAGATGACCCATTTGGAGCTAAGGATGTGATCGTCTTACTTTGATATTGAGCATTTATTTTCCCTCCTTTTACTCCTCCAAAACAAGATTTTTTCCATTCATTTGGAAAATCTTCTGGGTAATATACTACACTGGCATATTCTTGATTTTTATCTTCAACTGCTTTTAATTTACATTCATCTACATTATTTTGTTTTCCTAAAAATTTCCAATTCTCATTACTTTCTGTTGGATTATTAACCATACCCATTTGATAATTTTCATTAGGAATATCTTGCCAAAATCCTCCTGCTTGTTTTGGACTATGTCTGTATATTGCATCACTCGTATTTGTAATGTAAAAATCTTCACTATCAGGATCTCCTGAGACAGTAGCTACACCTGAGGCTGCATTATCCGCTCTAGTCCATGCTTGCTTTCCATCTATATCCGTCTTGTAAATCCACCTATTCATTCCAATAGCAAAAACATCTTTATTATTAGAAGCATTAATCCAATAAAATTGCCAATTATTTGGATTCCCAAACTTTTCCCAACTTCCGCTTCCATTAATAGGTCTTCTCCAAGCATTTTTATTTGTATCTAATCCATATACATATCTGTTATTACAACTTAATTGAACTATAGATGGTTCATTTGTTTTATTTTTTACATATAATTCTGTTTTACTTACTTGTATAGAATTAGCCCCAGGTATCAAATTGTTTCCAAATGGTCTAAAACTACCTATCGCATACCACCACCAATTATTTTTAGATCCACTTATTAAACATGGACCACCATTCCATCTAAGCCCACCCCATTGGTCACCTGTATACGGAACACTAATCGCTTCATATCCATCAACTTGACCGTTGCGATTATTTCGAACAGTCCAAGGATTAGATGTTTGTTTCCAAATCTGAGGTGATGATAAGTTTGAATTACCCGGATAAGTCATTTTAAATGTTAGTTTACCATCACTTCCTCTAAATTTTTCTAAATTCTCTAATTGTGAATAGTTTCCAGCTCCGTTTTTATCAATATTTCTATTTCCTCCATTATTCTTATTCCAATTCCAATTATTATTTGTTTGTCGAAATACTAATGTCCATTCATCTGATGGTTGAGATGCAAGAGACCATTCGCCATTACATGGTTCTCTACAATAATATGTAGAATTATTTCCTCCAACCACCCATACATAACCTCCACCTTGAGATACATTGGAAGCTTTTCCTCCTATATGTGTCCATCCTCCAGTTCCATTTTGATTCATTTTGTAAATGTCATTATTTCTATTTACACCCCAAACTTCATTTTCTCCACCTGTTAATTGTTTTAAAGAACCACCTATTTGTCTCCAATTGGATTCATCACAAGGTTTTTTACAAGTATAGATAGAATTATTTTTATTTACTCCCCATACATAATCTTTTCCTGCCCCACTTATTTGTTTTAATCCTCCATTAATCCTTTTCCATCCTCCACTAGGAGGTTTGGCATTAACAGTTTGGTCACGAATTAATTGGTCATATTCATTTTGAAGGGCATTATATTGTTTAATTTTTAATTCTAAAGTTCTATCTAATACTCTAGATTTAATAACTGTATTATATTTATCTGGACTACTTTTAATTATTTCATCTACAAAAGACATAATATATATAATTTTATTAGAAATTAATATATATTAATTCACTTGAATACTTATACTAGATACCTTTTTATATAAATAAATTAAAAACATTAATACCCCTAAAGCAATAATAACATAGGCTACTCCTGAAACTGGTTTTCCTCCTACGCCACTTGTATTGGCCATGGCTAAAGATACTACTAAAATAGCAATTAACATCCATGCAATTAAAATATACCAACTTGATGTCATTCTTAGAGAGGCATCTTCTGATTCTCCACCATCTTGCATCAACATCCTATTATTATATATTACTCTTTTATTTATATCTGATATTTGATTAACTTCTTTCATTAGACTATTTCTTTTATTATTTAATGAATTTTGTGCTTTTGAATTGCTTAAATTTAAAGAATTCATTTGATTAACTAATTGATTTGCTTTTGTCTTGATTTGCCCACTTAAAGTTTGTAATTTATTGTATAAAGTTGGATTTACATCTAAAGCTAAACATGTATCAGATGAACCCATTGCAGAACCACTTGGTATTAAATTATAATCTTGGGAACTTAATTCAATTGGATTGCTGGAACAACTATTAGACTTAGCCCCACTAAAAGGATGTTTTATTCCTTTAATATCAACCCACGCTGTTTCTCCTGATGATGTATTTTTTATAATTTGTCCAGCTATTTTACATGGTTGTCCTGATGTCATAGCGGGGCCTGTTTTAAAATTATTAAAATCTCCGTTAAAGGACATGGTGGTATTAGGGCATGAGGAATTATTATTTTGCCAAGCACTGGCACTATATTTATGGGTATATCCAAAATTATTTACATAATAATTATTTCCATCTGTATCAGAAATAACTTTACCTAAATAATCTACTACATTTTTCTTTGTTTGGTTTTGATTTAATAAATCTTCACTAAATTGTTTATAGGTTTGACTAAATTCTGCTAATAATTGATTATAGTCGTTCTCTATATTACTTAAACCTTCTAATTGTGATTTATCCGATGCGTTTAAATTCATATTTCCTAATGATTCTACTATGGAGCCCTTTTGGATGAGAGATAAATCAGGTTTTAAATCTTCTGTTTCTTGACTATTAAATTCTAACATTTGTTTACCTTGATTCAAATTTGATTTAAACAAACCTCCTAAGCTTTCAATTTTAGAACCTCTTTCTATTAAAGGTAAGTTTTTTTCTTCTATTTGAGTAATTTCACTATTATATTGAAGAATATCTTTTCCTTGTGCTAAATTAAATTTTAATAAATCTCCTCCATTATTTTTAAACATTTTACTATAAAATACTCATAGAAAAATGTTTTATGGTATAGTATCCATTTTATTACCTACTGCTTTTTGCCACAATCCAACCACCCATAATGCTATTTTTGTAAATATCCAACCAAATATTATGACAATAGCTATCGAAATAAACCATTGTTTAAAATCCAGTTTTAATGTCCTCAAAAATAATGTTCCTATTATTACGCCTATTAACATCACTATAATTACTGTTATTTGATCTCTATACCAATCTAATTGATCATCAAACATCCCTTCTGCAGTTAACGATTCTCTCTTTAATTGTTTTACCTTTTCTCTCATTAATGCATTTTCTCTCTTTAATCTTTCCATATCAATTGTTAATTCTGCTGTTATTTTAGATTCTTTATCTATTTCACTATGCATTTGATTCATTAACATAAATCCATCAGAATTTATTTTATTTATACTTGAAAATACATAATTAATTTCTTGGGTATATTCAACATTATCAGGATTCATTAAATATCTTACATAATTAGGGATAAAATTCTCTACCAATAAAAAAAATTTTTGATCCAATTGATTTATTTTTTCTTTCATATTTTTTATTAAATCCATCTATATTTATTACTGAGAACATATTCTGTAATATTCTGTAGTAATTGCTGTTTTACTAGGTCTAGTTATTTTACATATTTGTCCAGGTCTTAATCCAATAGCCTGAGCAACTGGATCATACCTAGATATATCTGGTAATTCATCATTGGATTTTATATTATATCTTTGCTTAATGAATTTTATTTCTTGTTCTTCAATTATTTGATGATTTGGAACATATTCATGTTCTAATATATTAAATTGTAATCTTTCTAAATTAAATAGAATAATAAATATTCCTTCTTGTTCCCATATTTCATTTAAAATTGCTGTTAATGGTTCATGTGGTTCTTGTTTCATAATAATTATCAATGTATCATTTTTATTTAATACATTTTCTATAGTATACAAATCATCTATATAATCATTTATGTTCTCTCTTCTTAGAGTTTTCCCTAAATGATATTTAACATACACTTTCTTAGGAGATTCAGAATCATTAGGAGTAGATAGTAACATATCAAGCTGTTTATTATTACTCATAATATGAACTTCATTAACACTAAATTCCTCATAATCTTTTATTTCAAATCCCTGTTTTTTTAATAAATTTAATAAATTTGTTCTAGATTTATATAATGCTGTAGTTGTGCTTGACTGCGCCATTCTATTTATAATACAAAATTATATTTTTATTTTTATTTCAATTTTTTATTATAATATTTAATTATCTATTTTAATTGTCTTTTTCTCTCCCTCACTTTCTTTTTCTTCTTCTTCTTTTTTTTCTTCCTCTATATCTTCGTTTATTATTAATTCTATTCCATCTTTCCTTCTCGGCTTTGTTTTTTCAACCATTTCTTCTATTTTTTCTACTGTTTTATCTTCCGGTTCTGTTTCAATATTTATTTCTTCTATTTGTGGACTCCCTGTTGTTTCAATAGAAGGTTGATTTGGCATTATAACTACTGGTTTATCAGAATCTAAAACTAATACCCTGCTTCCTTTTTGTGGAGGTGGAGTATTTGGTGATTGGGGCCAATTTTTTCCTTCTTCAGGAGCATAAGGTGGACTATTGGGGGCATATGGAGGACTTGTTGAAGCAAAAGTAGGACTATTGGGATCATATACAGGTTTATTTTTCTCATAAAGAGGATGAGAAGAATCATATAAAGGTTTATTTGGGTCATTAATAGGACTAGTTGGTGCATAAGGAGGACTATTCGGATTATAGGCAGGACTAGTTGGTGCATAAGGAGGACTATTCGGATTATAGGCAGGACTATAAGGAGCATAAGGAGGACTAGATGAATCACTTGGATGTCTTAATTGCATTTGTTTTCCAATATTTTCATTTCTAATTTTGTCTAAACAAATTAACCAATTGTTTGGAACTTGATTTGATAATAATTGATCGACCATTGTATTTGGAGAAATAGGAGTTTTATCATGATAAGTTAATTGATTCTTTTTCCACCCAGCTGGGAATCTATTTGGTTTATCTTTATTATTTTCTTCTACAAACCATATTTCTGATGGTTCTCCATTATTTTTCATTATTATTGATTTATAAGCTTCTCCTCTTTCTTCATCATAAGTATAAAATAACCATCCAAATTCCTCTGGGTCTAATTGTTCGGATGGTTCAGGGTATTCTGATGGTTCATTCTCTCCAATTTCTATATTTGTCACATCAATACTTCCAATATTATTATAGGCTAGACTTTGTCTTGCCCTTATTTCTTTTGATATTGAAAATTTAAATTGATTTTCATTTGTAATTCCTTCAGGAGGCTGTAATTTAATTATATTATCCGAATAACCCATACTTGTTAATTGATCTACATTTGCTTCTGTAATCATTCTAAGTTGGATATTCATAGCCTGTAATTCTTGAATTAATAATTTTAATGCATACGGAACTCTCAAAATAGAAAAATTTCTTCCAAATCTACTAACATTTTCAATATTTAAATTATTATCAATGGATTGATTAAATTTAATGGGTCCATCTGCCATTGGACTTAAAAATAAATTCTGACTCTTATTAAATATAGCTACTGTTCCAGTATTATTACATACTGCCATAAAATATTCATCTCCCCTCACTAATAATGATTCTTGTAAAAATCCTGCTGCACCATGAGCTATTACTCCATCTCTCTCCATTTCTCCTATTCTTAATCCACCATCATTAGCTCTTCCACCAACAGTTTGTCGAGTTAATTGTTTAATGGGTCCTCTAGCACGATAGTTAATTTTATCTTTTACCATATGTTTTAGTCTCATATAATAGGTTGGACCAATAAATATCTCTGCATCTAATTGTTCACCCGTCATTCCATTATATAATATTTCATTTCCAGTTTTATTATATCCATGTTGTGTTAATGCTTTACCGAATAATTCGTGTTTGGATCCTTTATTTACAAATGCAGTGCAATCACCATATCCCCCAATATTTACACATGCTTTTCCCATTAATGTTTCTACTAATTGTCCTATAGTCATTCTAGATGGTAATGCATGAGGGTTTACTATTAAATCAGGTCTAATTCCATTTTCAGTAAAAGGCATATTTTCTTCAGGAATAATTAATCCAACTGTTCCCTTTTGACCACATCTACTACAAAATTTATCTCCAATAGCAGGTATTCTTTCTTCCCGCATTCTTACTTTTGCTAATCTAAAACCTTCTTCATCTTCTGTCATAAATGTTTTATCAACAAATCCTAATTGGCCTTTTTTAGGATATACAGATACATCCTGAGGTTGATTAGGATTTAAAAGATTGGTTTGAACTTTTCCAATGACTACTTTTTTATCATCCATTTCTGTATTTTCTTTAATTAATCCATATTTATCAAGATAACCATAATCATATCCAAATTTAGTTGCATCTATATTAGCATCTTGAATATTTTGAAAATGAGAATCAATACTATTTTCTCCTACTTTACTGCTTTCTTCTCTTGATTCATACATATTATAATAAGTTGTTCTGAATAATCCTCTTTTAATTGAACCCTCGTTAAAAAGTATAGAGTCCTCCACATTATAGCCTCCATACACCATAATAGCAACAATTACATTTTCTCCATAAGGATGTTGTTCATTATTAATAAACTGTAAATATCTGCTTTTAATTAATGGAATTTGACCATAATTTAAAACTACACCCATTTTATCTATTCTTGAAAAAAAGTTCGAGTTGTATAAAGATACTGCTTGTTTGGATTGACCGCATGAAAATAAATCTCTAGGTAATTGATTATTTTCTGGGAATACGATTTGATTTCCCATGACTCCTAACATTAATGAAGGATGGATATCTATATGAGTATATGGTTTGCTTAAATTAAAATCATAGTCAGATGATATTAATGCTGTTTCTTCCTCAGCTGTATCCAAATATTCAATGATTCCTTCTGATCCTTTTAAATCATCAAAATTATTGGTTTCGTATAATTCATTTAATTCATAAATTTTACAACTATCTACTTGGAAATTAGGATCCTTTTTTTTAGCAAATCCACTAATTAATTCTTGCCATGAAAAATCCATTTTATTCAATTTCTCTAATATTGATCTATTTTTAAAACTAGGTTTTTTATTATCAATATAAAATACTGGCCTACATAATCTACCTGAATCAGTATAAACTAATATTTCTTTCTTTTTAATATTCCAACTAATACTTGTATATATTGGCAACAATCCATTTCTTTTATATTTTTTTATTATTCTCATGGTTTCTTGAGGGTTTGTCAAGACACCTACCCAACTTCCATTAATCATAATTTTAGTCGCCGAATATAAAAATTTGGTATTACATTCTTCTAATAATTTCATTTTTAAAATACTTCTGAAAAATTTCATCATTGGGTAGCTTGAACATCCGTTTGTAATATGAGTTGCAATAGCCATATGTTTATGAAATCCTACATTCCCTCCATCAGGAGTATCAACTGGATCAATTATTCCCCATTGAGAACCATGTAATAATCGCGGTTTAACGACTTTAGAACTAGAATCCATGGGTAAATTAATTTTCCGTAAATGCGAGATAAAACTATTATAAGATAATCTATTTAAATCTTGAACTACACCTGGTTTTTTGGTATGCTCAGCTGCTCCCCAATTCCCTTTAAATGCTTTTTTAAAGCCTGTTTCTGTTATTCTTTCTCCAAATATTCGTTCATAATTTTGTAATACTACATCTTTGAAGCTCTCGCCTTGATAGACATTTTTAGATTTTTTGAAATTATATTCTGAATCTAGTTTTAATTTAATATGATCTTGTTGAAGTTTATAATATTCTTTAAATAAGTCATATAATAATCTACCTGGGACTTCAACTCTTTTAAATTTAAAACTATCTCTGTCAGTAGGAGATTCTAATTTGGTAAAAACCAATAATAAATTAAAGACTATATATCCTAAGTAGAATGCTTTTTGTTGAAAATTTAATTCTCCTATATTAGGTAAAAAATAATTCATTAAAATATCTTGCACATGATTTACTGTATGTCCTTTGGTGAATGTTTTTATATATTCTAGTGCTGCTTCTTGGGTAAAAATTTTATTAGCATCATGAATAGAGGGTATAAATAAATCTACAAAGAAACTGTTTTCTTCAAGGTTTAATAAACAGTATTCGATAATTTGTTTGTCCGAAATAATTCCTAATGCACGGAAAACAATAAATAAAGGAATAGGTTTCCTTACATTGGGAATATTTACAACTATTTGGTTATTGGAGTATTCTTTGGTAGGAGCCACTATTCTAACTGATAAAGTTCTCTCAGGTTTAGAAGCATCTTCAGAAACAGTTCTTATATCAGCACCATGACTATAAATATCATTATAATTGTCTCTAATGTAAAGCATATTGTCAGCAAATTTTTCTTGACTAATAATGACTTTTTCTTTGCCATCAATAATAAAATATCCACCATAATCATTTCTACATTCTCCCATATTATAACGCACATCCCGATTTAACCCATTTAAAATACATAAATCAGATTGAAGCATGATTGGAAATCGTCCTAAAAAAATAGAATTAATCACTTCAGTAGATTGATTTATTTTTCCTTCATCATCTTCAATAAAAAAATCAACTTCTAAATCGAAATGAATGGTCATTCCATAATTCATATTTCTTAATCTAGCTTCATTAGGAAACATATAATGTTCCCTATCTTCATCATAAATTACTGGTTTTCCATAATAAATTTTATCTCCATTTTTTCCACCTAAATATAATTCACATCTATACTTAAATTGGTTGGTTTTAGCATCTTGTTCTTTTTGAAGAATAATAGGATTTCGTTCTTTAAATATACTTTTTAGCCCAGTCCGGTAAAATTCGTTATATGATTCTAAATGATGTTTTACTAATACTTGAGGATTATCATAAAAAAATTTCTCAATTATATTCCAAGTTATATTATCAAACTTTACACTCATTATATTATATCTTAAGTATATTTTTTTAAAATGTAATCATTAA
>Ga0070752_1001037_pt1 | contig 20518 bp, 19 predicted proteins | sample VirMetDEL_Aug_30_FD_77440 | JGI IMG/M metagenome (GOLD analysis project Ga0070752, IMG submission 77440) | Aqueous microbial communities from the Delaware River and Bay under freshwater to marine salinity gradient to study organic matter... | ecosystem: Environmental > Aquatic > Marine > Coastal...
AATCGTTCGATCAGGGGTTCGCGCAGGCGATAGAACCGCTCGAACACTCGGTAGCGTTCCTCCGGCTCGGCAGCGTCGAACAGCATCCTGCCGAGGCTGCGATAGAACCGCGTCGCCTGCCAGTGCCGCTGCGCCCGGTCTTCGAACAGCGCGGCAAGCTGGTCGCCCGGCAGCCGCGCGTGGCGGGCCAGGGCGAGAGCATTGGCCACGGCGAAGGGCAGGGTGTAGCTGGTCAGCGGGTGAACGAAGCCGCCGCGCGCGCCCGACCGAACCACGCCCGCACCTCCGAGCGCCGCCCGGTAGGCTGCGAAATCGCCTCCGGTAATAACCGGCAACACGCCGGTTTCGCCGCCGAGCCGATCGCCGTGCCAGCCCATCGCCGTACAATAGCGGTCGATGCGCGCTTCCAGCGCCGCGCGATCGAGCGCGGGTTCGTCGGCGTAATAGGTATCCTCGACGAACAGCTCGTCCGGGCCAAGCGGCAGGGTGTAGACGAAGCGGTAGGCCCCGTGCTGGGCCACGCGCGTATCCATGACGATGGGATCGGCGACGCCATGCGCGGTCCGTGTCCGCAAATGCCGTCCCACGAAGACCTGCCACCCGCCGCGCAGCTGGGCCGAGGGGGTAAAATCGCGGCAATCGATCACGCAGCGCGCGGCGATGTGCTCACCGCTGGCCAGCGTGACGCCGCCGGCGGCCAGTTTTGCCGCGCGTGCCTGCGTGCGGATGGCGGCTGCGGGCAGCTCGCTGCGCAGCGCGGCATCGAAATCCCGGCTGGCGAGCGAACGATAGGGCGAAGACAAGTGGCGCGTATGGCCCGGAAAGGCGACATCGTAACCGCCGGACCACTCGGTCGTGGCAAAGCCAGCCATGAGCTGCGTCCCGGGAGCGTCGAGATCGCTGGCGAACCAGCTCCAGCGGTGGTTGCCGCCCAGGCTGTCGCCCGCTTCGAAGATCGCTACGTTCAGCTCGGGATGGGCGCGGCGCACTGCCAGCGCGGCCAATCCGCCCGCCAGGCCGCCGCCGACCACGGCCATATCGATCATGCGCCCGTCCATCGCCCGTGGGCTTAGAAGCGAAGCGGCCCAGCGGCAATCGCTTTGGAATTCCTGCCGGGCAGGGTTACGGGAACGTCACACTCCCGTGCGAGTTGAACGGCAAAGACATATATCGAGGGAATCCGCATGAAGTTACTGCTCGCCGCAACCGGATCGCCGGCGCTCGCCTGCGCCGCACCCGCAATGGCCCAGAATGTCGAGGCATTGCCCGACGGAGCTGACGGCGAAGCGACCGTATTCGATGGCAACTGGTTCTCGATCGGTGCGGGCGCGGTCTATTCCGCCAGCTACGATGGGTCGGACGACTATGTCGTATCGCCGATCCCTATCGTACAGGGCAAGATCGGCGGTGTGCGCATCAGCCCCCGGGCGGGTGGTGCCGCGCTCGATTTCGTCAATGACGACAGCGATGGCGCCAAGATTTCAGCCGGCGTTGCTGCGCGGCTCAACCGCAACCGCGCTTCGCAGATCGAGGATCCCGTGGTGCTGTCCTATGGCGAACTCGACACCGCCTTCGAAGTCGGTCCCTCGGTGGGGATCAGTCTTCCCGGCCTGCTCAATCCCTATGACAGCCTGAGCTTCAACATCGAGACGCTGTTCGATGTCGCCGGCGCGCATGACGGTACGCTGGTCAGCCCGGGCGTGACCTATTTCACACCCGTCAGCCGCGGCGCGGCGATCTCGCTGTCGGTCAGTGGTTCGTATGTCGACGACGATTATGCCGATTATTACTATTCGGTACCGGCCGGCGGCGCACTGCCGGCCTACCAGGCGGATGGCGGCTGGGACCGGGTGGGTGTCAACCTGCTCACCGGGGTCGATCTCGACGGCAATCTTGCCAACGGCGGGCTCGCGCTCATCGCCATGGGCGGATATTCGCGGATGCTAGGCGATGGCAAGCGTACGCCGTTCACCTCCATTCGCGGTGATGCAGACCAGTGGATGGGCGCACTCGGGATCGGCTATACCTTCTAGCGCCGCTTTTGCTTGATACGCCGGCCGCTGGCGGGCATCCCCTTGGGCAACTAAGGGGATAGAGAATGAAGATTGCCGCATTCATCGCGCTGGCGGGGGCGATGTGCGCCGCGCCGGCGCTGGCCGATACCACTGTCATTCACGCGGGCGCGCTTGTCGTCGATGCCGAAAGCCAGCCGCGTGGGCCATCCACGATAACGGTTACCGACGGGAAGATCGTCAGCGTTGCCGACGGCTTCACTGCAGCCCCTGCACAGGCGGTCACGGTCGATCTGAAAGACAAGACCGTGGTACCCGGAATGGTCGACCTGCATGTCCACCTGACCGGCGATCCGGGCGGCGATTTCTGGAAGGGCGCAGTCGAGCCCGATGAATGGGATGTCGTCGTCGGCGCCAAGAATGCGCGCCTGACGGCGCTTGCCGGGTTCACGACCGTGCGCGAAGCGGGCAGTGGCCCCGCCAGCGCCTTCTCGCTGCGCCGCGGAACCGCGGAAGGTTTCATCGACGGCCCGCGCATCGTGGCAGCCGGCCCCTCGCTCGCGATCGTGGGCGGGCACGGCGATGTCAGCGGCTTCCGCCCCGAAGTCAACGAACTGCTCGACAGCGGGTTCACCTGCACCGGGGCGGTCGAATGCGCCGAAAAAGTCCGGCTCGCGAGCCAGAACGGCGCCGATATCATCAAGATTACCGCCACGGGCGGCGTGCTCAGCCAGCAAGGCCGTGGGCTCGAAGCGCATTTCACCAGCGCCGAGATGAAGAGCATTGCGGATACTGCGCATTCGCTCGGTCTGAAGGTCATGGCGCATGCGCATGGCGCGCGCGGGATCGAGGCCGCGGCGCGTGCCGGCATCGATTCGATCGAGCACGGGACCTATCTGGACGAGGCGGCCGCCCGTGCGATGAAGGACAACGGTACCGTGCTGGTGCCCACGCTGATGGCGTTCAAGGGCGTTACCGAACGGCTTGGACAAGGCGTTTACACACCGGTCGTCGAGGACAAGATCCGCGATGTAGCCGAAACCGCGCGCGTCTTCATGGGCAAGGCGCTGCGCTGGGGCGTGCCGATCGCTTTCGGGACCGATGCCGGCGTCTTCGGTCACGGCCGCAATGCAGGCGAATTCGCGCTGATGGTCGAACAGGGCATGAGCCACCGGGATGCTTTCGCGGCGGCGACCACCCACGCCGCACGCGTGCTGGGACTGGAAAACGAGATCGGCCGGATCGCGCCCGGCTATTCGGCGGATTTGATTGCGGTCGAAGCCAACCCGCTCGACGATACGTCGACGCTGGAGAATGTCGATTGGGTGATGGTGCGCGGCCGCGTGATCGATTGACCGCAGCATTGCCGGCGCCATGCGGAACAGGGCACTGCATGGCGCCGGTCGAGCGACATATGCCTTCGATCGTATGGCGTGCTTGTGCGCTCAGGCAAATGCCTGTCCTATCGCTGCACTACAATTACCAGGGGAACCTCCATGAAACTCGTCCGTCACGCCCTCGCTTCGGGTGCCGCCCTTTCGCTTGTTCTGGCAGCGAACCCGGCCATCGCCCGCGATCACCATGCAGCAACCGAAGCTGCGAGCGAAATGAGCGAACACGACAAGCTCTTCGCGCTGTTCGCGGATGCCGATGAACGCAGCCTCAAGCTCAATCCGGTCGGCGCGCTGTTTCGCGGCGACATGCGCTACGCGGACCGCCTGGGCGATTACCTGACCGACGAGCATCTTGCCGCAAGCAAGGCGGACAATGCCGAAAACCTCGCGAAGCTGGCCGAAATCGACCGCAGCAAGCTGTCGCCCACCGACCAGCTTGCCTACGATGTCTTTGCCTACAACCAGCAGCGTGAGCAGGAGGGCTATGCCCCCGCGATCCTCGCGGCGAGCGAAGTGCGTCCGGTGAACCATTTCTCAGGCTTCCACACGTTCTATCCCAACTTCGCCAGCGGGCAGAGCGCCGCCCCCTTCAAGACGGTCGAGGACTACGAGAACAACCTCAAGCGGCACGAGGATTACATCGCCATCACCGACCGCGCGATCGGCAAGTTCCGCGAAGGCATGGAAACCGGCGTGTACGAAACCAAGCTGACGATCGGCAACGTCGTCAGCCAGCTCGACACGCAGTTGGCGATGCCGGTCGAGGAATCGCCCTTCTTCATGCCGGTGAAGAACTTCCCCGAGGAATTTTCCGCCGAAGAGAAGGCGCGGCTGACGGCTGAATACACCGCGGCCACCGAGGAAATCTACGCGGCGCACGAGCGGATGCGAGATTTCCTGCGCGACGAATACATGGCCGTGGCACGCGACAGCGTGGGACTGTCACAGATGAAGGGCGGCGCGGAGTTGTACAGGCATATGGTGGAAGGTACGACGACGCTTCCGCTCGAGCCCGATTACCTGCACGAACTGGGCCTGTCCGAAGTGGCGCGGATCAAGAATGGCCTCGAGCAGATCAAGCAGGAAGTCGGCTTCGAGGGGACGCTCAACGAGTTCTTCGACTACGTGCGCACCGACGAGCAGTTCAAGCCGGAGAGCCGCGAGGCATTGACGCAGAGCTATTACGATATCGGCGAACAGGTCGATGAGAAGATCGGCGAATTTTTCTCGCTGGTCCCCAAGACCCCGCTCGAGATCAAGCCCTACGAGGAGTATCGCGAGAAGTTCGAAGCGGGTGGTTCGTACAATTCGGGCGCGCCGGACGGTTCGCGGCCGGGGACATTCTATTTCAACGCCTATGACCTGCCCAGCCGCCTGACGACGGGCAATGTGACGCTCTACCTGCACGAAGGCGCACCGGGGCATCATTTCCAGATCAGCCTCGCGCAGGAAAACACCGATCTGCCGGCATTCATGCGCTTCGGCGGCAACACGGCCTATGTCGAAGGCTGGGCGCTCTATTCGGAGACGCTGGGCTATGAGATGGGCTTCTTCGACGATCCATGGAACCGTTACGGTACGCTGCAGGACGAGCAATTGCGCGCGATGCGGCTGGTGGTCGATACCGGGCTGCATGCCAAGGGGTGGACGCGCGAGCAGGCGATCGACTTCATGCTCGAGAATTCGGGCATGACGCGCACCGAAGTGGTCGCCGAGGTCGAGCGCTATATCGCCATTCCCTCGCAGGCGCTGGCGTACAAGGTCGGGGCCATCAAGATCCAGGAACTGCGCAAGCGCGCCGAAGATCAGCTGGGCGAGGATTTCGACATCCGCGAATTCCACGCCGAGGTGCTCGACACGGGCAGCCTGCCTATGCCGGTGCTGGAGAACAAGATCGACCGCTGGATCGCTTCCAAGGCAAGCTGACCGATCGGCGCGGGCGGGGATTTGCCCCCCGCTCGCGCTGGTTAGCGCAGCCGCGGCACGCTAATCCCGTTCGTGCATGACACGAGCGAGAGGGGAATAGGGCGATGGACTGGTTGCGCCGGGCCGACTGGCTCACCCATGAGCGCGTGCGCGGTTACGCCTTGCTGCTGGCGCTGGCGAGCCTGGGGCTTGTCGCCATATCCTTCTGGCGCGCTATGCCGCCGGGGACGACTGACTTTCTGGCTTTCTGGGGCGCGGGGCAGGTCACCGCCGCTGGCGAACCTGCAGCCGCCTACGATCTGGCGGCGCAGCAGCAGGTTCAGACCTCGACGGGAAGCCCGGGATGGTTCGCTTTCGTCAATCCGCCACCGTTCCTGTTCGCGCTCGTGCCACTCGGGCTATTGCCGCTGCCGATTGCATGGATTGTCTGGGTGGCTTCGACATGGGGTGCGTGGGCCTGGGTCAGCGTCCGGGCGTTCCCGCGGTTGTGGCCACTGGTGCTGGCCTATCCGGGAGCGCTGATCGCGGCGGGACATGCACAGACCGGTTTGCTCACTGGCGCGCTCCTGGTTCTGGCGGCGCATGAATTGCCGCGTCGGCAGGTGGTGGCCGGTGCGGCGGTAGGTGCTCTCGTTATCAAGCCGCATCTGGCTCTCCTCGCCCCGTTCTGGCTCAGTGCAGGCGGCAAATGGCGGGCATTCGTTGCGGCCGGGCTGGTGGTCGCGGCGCTGCTGGGGGCGGCATGGCTGATCTTCGGCAGCGATACTATGCTGGCCTATACCGGAAGCTGGAGCGCCAGCCGCCAGCTTATCGAGAGGCCTGATCCGGACTTCATGTTGCGGATGAGCACGATCTTTTCCCAGTTGCGGCCACACCTCGGCGATTTTGTCGCGCTTGCAGGGGCTGTATGTTCTGCCGTGTTGGCCCTTGCAGTCGCCCTGTTCGCACCGCAGCGTTTCGGCGACGATGCCTCAGGAGCTTCTGCTGCAGTCCTAGCGGCTACTGCGCTCGCATCGCCCTATCTGTTCAGTTACGATCTGCCGTTCCTCGTGTTTCCGACGCTCTGGCTGGTCATTCAGGGGCTCGAGCGCGGGTTTCGTCCTTACGAGAAGCTCGGCCTCACGCTGCTCTATTTCGCTCCCTATGCCACACGCGCGGCGGCGTTCCCCCTCGGCGTCAATCTGATGCCGCTTGCCGCACTCGCGCTGCTTGGGCTTGTCTGGACGCGCACCCCTGCGGGAACCCGAAAGCACTGCTGAGGGTTTATCGGCAAGCAATGGCATTCATGGAGGTACCCCATGTCGAGCATGTCTTTCCGCAGCAGCCGCCCAGATCGTTGGGCACAGCCCAGGCCCTACAGCGACAGTTCGCTGCGCTATCGTATGCATGGCAAGATCCAGCCGATGGAGGAACCAGGGTTCCTCGCGCGCCTGTTTGGACGCCGCTGATCTCCCGCTGACAAGAAAGGGGCCGGAAAGCGTTCGCTCTCCGGCCCCTTCGCCATTCAGTCGCAGAAGTCTCAGTATTCTTCCGGCTCTTCCGGCGTTGCCTCGCGGTATTCTTTGCCGGCCGTGCGATCGCCGCGGGCCAGCTTGAACACCACGCCGCTGAGCAGCGCGAGCGCCAGGAGGTTGGGCAGAACCATGGTGGCATTGGAGATATCGCCAAGCCGCCAGACCAGCTCGCTCGGCTGTGCCGCGCCGATGAAGATCACCACGCACCACAGCACGCGCCACACCATGTGCAGCCGCCGCTCGCCCTCGCGCGTCGAGCCTTTCATCCGGTCGTAGAGAAAGGTGATCGCGCGCTCGCCGTAATAGCTCCACGTCAGCAGCGTGGTGAAGACGAACAGCAACAGCGCGATGCTGGCGATCAGCGTTCCGATCGGGATCGAGGCGATCTCGACCGGGAAGGCCGCTGCGAAGGCGCCGCTGGTCATCTCGAAACCGACGCGGTCCGATTGCCAGGCATGCGCCACCGCTTCGCCGCCCGCGGTGAAATCACCGCGCACGGTCAGGATGACCAGTGCGGTCATGGTGCAGATGACGACCGTATCGATGAACGTGCCCAGCATCGCCATGCGGCCCTGCTGTTCGGGATCGTCGGTCTGCGCCACGGCATGGGCGATCGGGGTCGAACCCTGGCCCGCCTCGTTCGAGAACAGGCCGCGCGCCACGCCGGCGCGGATCGCCATGATGATCGCCGCGCCGGTGAAGCCGCCCACCGCGCTTTGCGGGTTGAAGGCACCGTCGAAAATTAGCGCGAAGGTTTCACCCAGATCGGCGAAATTGAGCGCCAGCGCGATTACAGCCATCACCAGGTATGCGGCCGCCATGAACGGCACGACGCTTTCGGCGACGCGACCGATCGACTTGATCCCGCCGATGATGACCACGAATACCAGCACGGCCACGATCAGCCCGCCGAGCCATTCCTCGATCCCGAACAGCTCGTTCAGGCCATCGGCCACCGCGTTCGCCTGGATTGAGTTGCCCGTTACCAGCGCGCTGAACAACGTGCCGAGGCAGAAGACGACCGCCAGCCAGGTCCATTTCGGCCCCAGGCCCATCATGATGTAGGTCATCGGCCCGCCGCGCTTGACCCCGTCGCTGGTGGTTTCGCGGTAGCGAATCGCGAGCGACCCTTCGGCAAAGGCCAGTGCCATGCCGAACAGCGCGGTGACCCACATCCAGAAAATCGCCCCGGGACCGCCCAGCGCGATCGCGGTGGCGACCCCGGCCAGGTTGCCCGTGCCGACCTGGCCCGAAAGCGCGGTCGACAGCGCGGCGAAGGGGCTGATTTCGCCCGCCCCTTCGCCCTTGCGCCCGGCAAACAGGCCCTTGGCCGCCGCGCCCAGCTTGGTGATCGGATAGAACCGCAGGCCGGCCATGAACCACAGGCCGACACCCAGAAGAATGATGGCCAGCGGGGGGAAGGGAATGACCGCTTCGCCGTTCCACAGGCCGGCCCAGATGAAATCGGAAATGTTGGTAACCGGCTGTACCAGCCGATCGCCCAGACTTGGTGTCTGGCCTAGTGCCATCGCGAGTATTCCCCTCATGCGTCCCGGAAAACTGAAAGCGTGCACGCTAGGGCCGCCGGCGCGACTTGCAAAGGGTGAAAGAGACGCACGTCCACCGCTTGCCTTTTGACCGATGCGGCGGTAGATGCAGCGCCGTCTTCCGACATTGGGATCGCAGAAAAGCCCCTCCCGGACTTGAACCGGGACGGCGAAAGACCCTACCTGAAAGGGACGTGGCGGAAGGCGGCACGATTTTTACGCGAGAGACGTGGAACATGGCAGACCAGAAGAAAACCAGCCCGGCGGAATTCCTCCGGCAGGTGCAGACCGAAGGGCGCAAGGTCGTATGGCCGACGCGCGAGGAAACGGTGCGCACCGCTATCTTCGTGTTCATCCTCACGGTGATCCTCTCGCTTTTCTTCCTCGGCATCGATTCGCTGTTCAGCGCCGTGGTGCGCTGGCTGCTGACGCTGGCCTGATTTTCCTGGCCTGAGCCGCATTTCGACAGGGTAACGAGTACACATGGCACGCTGGTACATCATCCACGCCTATTCGGGTTTCGAGAACAAGGTCCGCGATGCAATCATCGCCGAGGCCGAGCGTCTGGGCCTGTCCGAAGGCGTCGAGGAAGTCGAGGTTCCGACCGAGACGATCACCGAGGTCAAGCGCGGCAAGAAGGTCCAGGTCGAACGCAAGTTCATGCCGGGCTACGTGCTGGCGAAGCTGAACATGACCGACGATGTCTACCACCTGGTCAAGAACACCCCCAAGGTTACCGGCTTCCTCGGCAACAACAACAAGCCGCAGCCGATTTCCGAAAAGGAAGCGGCCCGGTATTTCGGCGGCGTGGAAGAAGCGCGTTCGGCGCCCAAGACCGAAATCAGCGTCGATTACGAGATCGGCGACCAGGTCAAGGTGCTCGACGGTCCCTTCGCCAGCTTCAACGGGCTGGTCGAGGAACTCGATTTCGACAAGCAGAAGGTCAAGGTCTCGGTCTCGATCTTCGGCCGCGCAACGCCGGTCGAACTCGATTTCGAGCAGGTCGAACTGGCCAAGTAAGCCGCAGCCTCGTGCCGGCTTTTTGAAAAGGCCCCGCCCGGACGATCCGGGCGGGGCCTTTCCGCTTTAGAAGGTCTTGCCGAGCGAGACCGAGAGACGCCAGTCCTCGGGCAGCTGGATGCCGTTCAGATTCTGATACACGGGGATGCCGGCCTCGATCCCCAATTGCGGGCGATCGGGCCCGGCAAGCGGCAGCGCCACGTTGGCGCCGAGCTCGGCGAGCACCTTGTCACCGCCATAGTTGGCCTGGATGTCGGCCGGCGTGTGATGCTTGTGCGGACAGTCGTAATGGCCTTCGATCCGCCCTTCGTGTTCCCAGGTGAGACGGCTGGTAAGGCTGAAACCGTTATCCACGAGATAGCTGAGCCAGCCGGTCGCCTGCGCCTTGTCGCCAAAGGCGAAGCCGCTCTTGTTGGCGTCTTCCGTCCGCCAGCGGTAGCTCGCCTGTGCGCCCCAGCCGACCATACCCGCCTGGCCGGACACGGTCACCGAGGGTTCGATGTCCCAGGTCCCGCTGCCCGACTGCATCATGTAGTGGACGAAGGTGCCGTCGCTGTTCTTGCGATCGACCTTGCCGGTCGGTGACCACAGGCCGAGCGTGGCATGCGCCTTGAACCGCGGCTGGTGCGCGAGCCGGTAGCTGGCCGATACCAGCGTATCGCCAATCCCCTGGGTCGCATGGGTCATGGTTTGGCCGAAAGCCATCCCGCTATGGCCTTGATCCATATCGCCCATGGGCATGCCGCCCATCGCCATATCGCCCATGCCGGTATTGCCGGGGTCGATCCCGACCATGGTCATCGTGTGCCGCATCCAGTGGGGCATGACCATCAGCGTCAGCTTGTCATTGGGAGCATACATCACATCGAGCATGACCATGTCCATGACCATGTCGGACCCGCGTACGGAGTAGCCGGCAGCGAACACCTCCACGTCGCTTAGTGTCGTGGTGCGCGCGCGATTGCCGCCTGAATAGCTGCTGCGGGTGTAACGCAGGCCGATCATGAACTCGCCGCCGTCATGCGTGTGTTCGTTCATCAGCCCCGCCGCGGGATGCAGCGTCACGGGCGTAACGACGATAACGTCGCCAGCGGGATCGGAACTTGCGGGATTGTCCTGCGCCTGGGCCGGGTAGGCGGCGAGCAGCGGAAGCGACGCCAGAGCGGCGCGCACGAAACCGTGTTTCATTGTGTATTCCTGTCATGAATTGGGAAAAGCCGTGGTTGCGGCGCCTCCCGGAATGACGGGAAACGCCAGTCAGGGGGCGACAGGTGGAGCGCGACCGGGCGGGAGGAGGTAGGCCGTGCGTGCGAGCTGCAGCGCGGCCAGAACCGCCACGCCGCGCTGCTCTGCGAGGATCGCCGCGGTGACCACCAGCGGGCTGCCGCCGAGCGGGGCGTCACTGGCGAAACCGGCAAACAGGCAGGGCGCGCTGTGCTGGGCAGCGCTGTCGTCGGGCACCCGCTCGCGGCCGAGCGGGATGGTCACGGTCATCGCCGAATTGCACATCTTGGCCACGATCGCGTCGCTGCGATCGACATCGGGCATCCAGCCCGCAGGGACCAGTGCACGCAGCAACAGCGTTGCCACAAGCAGCAGCCAGATCGCATGAGTGGGGCGCGTGCGGTCCATCGTCCGGCGCATCTAGAAAACGACCCCGTAAGGCGCAAGCGCGGACTGGCCGCGCCACTGGCGCGGGTCAGCTACAGGCCCGCTCGTCACTCGTGCGGATACGCGATGCCCGGGTGGAAGTTCGCATGGTAATCGCTGCGTGATGGCATTTGCGCAGCTGGAAGCGGACCTTGCGATCCGCGAAATCCAGCGACACCCGGCGAAAGTTTTCCATCAGGTCGGTGCCCAGCAGCAAAGACGGCTTTTCATCGAGCCCGAAGACTGCAAAGGGCGGAATGTCGGCAAACGCCATGGGTACGTTCTGCAGCGTGATGGAACCGAGGCGGAGGTTCTTGACCACCGTGAACTCGAGCTCCAGCGCCGCCCCGGTGACCCCGTAGACGGTCACCGTGTCGAAACCGCGCGAACGCTTGCGAACCAGCCGGTTACGCAGCGCGAGGTTGCCGATGGTGATCTCGGAGCCTGTGTCGACCACGGCTTCGACCCGTTCGCGGCCGGCAGCGACTTCGGTCAGGATCAACTGTCCGCGCTGCAGGCGCCCGGTCACAACGATCACCCCATCGGTCATCGCTTCGTCCTTCTCCCGCGCATCGTCCACGGTGATGATGCGCTCGTCGAAATCCATCATCAATCGCTGGTTGACCAGCGCGTCGAGCCCGATCATCCCGTCGCCGCCCATGTCGCGTTCGTCGAGCACGGGGGTCTCGAGACCCATGGTCACGGTGTTGCCGAGACGCAGTTCGTCCACCCATACGCGGTCCACGATCTTGCTCTCGGTAATGCCGTGGAGCAGGGCGGGTTCTGTTTCGGGCAGCGCCAGCTTTCCCGCCAGCGCCGAGCCGACCGCCGAAGTGTCGGCGCCGCTGTCGACCACGAAATCATACGGGCCGGCGCCGTTGACCAATACTCCCACGGTCATCCGGCTGCGCAGCGTGTGCGCCGCGATTTCCTCGCCGCCGATTGCCAGCGACTGGTCGATTTCGGCGGCTGGCAATTCGGGCATGCGGACAGTGTCGACGGGGGCTTCGGGCTGCTGCGCCGATGCGGGTGCGCCCGCGCATAGCAGCACGGCCGCGATAAGCGGGTGGCGGAATGGCAGGGGCAGGGGATTGGGCATCGTCCGCAGCCTATGCCCTTCAATTGTGGCGCTCGAGCGGCCTTCGATGAAGGTGTCATCCGACGCGATCGGGGCAGGGCGAATCGCTTGCAATCCGGTGCCAAACCGCTATGTGCGCGCCTTCCCAAGACATCCTCGGGAACCCGTGCGGGAGGTCGCTTATGCGGACCGCTTGACCGCTTACCATGAGCCCCGGTTCGAAAGTACCGCGGCAACAGTGAGAAAGGAGGCCATTCATGGCCAAGAAGATCGACGGCTATATCAAGCTGCAGGTGCCTGCGGGCACCGCCAATCCCTCGCCCCCCATCGGCCCTGCGCTGGGTCAGCGCGGCGTGAACATCATGGAATTCTGCAAGGCCTTCAATGCCGCCACCGGCGACATGGAAAAGGGCATGCCGATTCCGACGACGATCACCGTCTATGCGGACCGTTCGTTCACCTTCGTGACCAAGACCCCGCCGGCCAGCTTCCTGATCAAGAAGGCCGCCAAGCTCAAGTCGGGCTCGAAGGAGCCGGGCAAGGTTTCGGCCGGATCCATCAAGCGTTCGGCACTTGCCGAAATCGCCGAACAGAAGATGGCCGATTTGAACGCAAACGACATCGAACAGGCCACCAAGATCATCGAAGGCAGCGCGCGTTCGATGGGCCTCGACGTGGTGGAGGGCTAAGATCATGGCTAAGCAGACCAAGAAGCAGCAGCTCGTCGCCAAGCTCGACAGCGAAAAGACCTACAGCGTCGACGAAGCTCTCGCCACGCTGCGCGAACACAAGGCGAAGTTCGACGAAACCGTCGAAGTCGCGATGAACCTCGGCGTCGATCCGCGCCACGCAGACCAGATGGTCCGCGGCATGGTGTCGCTCCCCAGCGGAACCGGCAAGGAAGTCAAGGTCGCCGTCTTCGCCAAGGGCGACAACGCCGAGAAGGCCAAGGCCGCTGGTGCGGACGTGGTCGGTGCCGAAGATCTCATGGAAGACATGCAGAACGGCAATCTCGACTATGACCGCGTCATCGCCACGCCCGACATGATGGGTGTCGTCGGCCGTCTCGGCAAGGTGCTGGGCCCCAAGGGCCTGATGCCGAACCCGAAGCTCGGCACTGTGACGCCGAACGTGGAACAGGCCGTGAAGGACGCCAAGGGCGGCCAGGTCGAATTCCGCGTCGAGAAGCAGGGCATCATCCACAGCGGCATCGGCAAGCTGTCGTTCGACGACGCCGACCTGAAGAAGAACTTCGCGGCGCTGACCGATGCGGTCGTCAAGGCGAAGCCTTCGGGTGCCAAGGGCAAGTATGTCCAGAAGATCACGCTGACTTCGTCGATGGGGCCGGGCCTCAAGGTCGACCTCGCGGAGGTGGAAGGAGCCTAAGCTTCTTTCGCATTGCGACAACGAAACAGCAGAGGCCGGCGGATGCAGATCCGCCGGCCCTTTTCGTTTGGCTGGGCCGTGTCTGGCTGGAAGCGCGAGGAAGGACCGGAAAGATAACCGCCGGCACGCGTTCCATTCACGAGACCCCCAGTCAGGAGACTTTCGTGGATACCATTCTATTTTTCGCCCGCAGCGTCGGGCCTTTCGTACTTCTCGCGCTGCTGGTCGGCGCTTGGCTCTATACGCGCCGGTCGAGCAAGAGAACCGATCAGCGGGCCGAACGCGGCGCGCGCGAATTGCGCGAAGAGCTGTCGGAACGGCGGGAGAAGGACGTCGATCTCTAGCGCAGCCGCTTGCGCAAGGTCGCGGCGAACCCGGACCGCTCGGCCAGTTGCTTGGCACCCGCCACACCCGCTTCGAACAGCCCATGAGCGTTCAGGAGCGCCCGGTTCGCCCAGCTCGGCCGCAGCATCAGGAAGCTGGCACAGGGCACGCTTCCGGTGCGGAACAGTTTCTTGTGCGCGCCATCGCCTTCGGTGAAATCGAAGAACTGGAACCGGTCCTCGGCGAACAATCGTTCGAGCGCAGCCATCTGGAGCACCGTTCCGGGTGACAGCTCGGCATAATCTGGATCGTATCCAAGATGCGCGTAAACCAGCGTGTGGCCGGCCACGGGCAGGTAGAGATACGCGATCGGTTGCTGGTCGAGGAACAGGATATAGGCCCGCACCCGGTCATCCGCGGCGAGCTCGCGCATCTCGGCCCTAGCGTATTTGTCATCGGGCAGGCCCGCGTCGAGCAATCGGGCCTGGTAGGTGCGCCGTGACAGCGGGATCGCCAACTGCAGGAATTGGTCCATCTCGGCCGGCGTGAGATAGGTCCGCATGTCGAGATCGCCGCCCCCGGCCTGTTCGACCTTGCGCCGCTTGCGCCGCAGCGTCGACCGGGTCTTTCCCGAGAAACGTGCGAGATAGTCCTCGTAGCTGCCCGACATCGCGATAAAGCTGCGCTCGTAATCCTCGCGTGCGCCGATAAGGAAGCCGGGCATCGCTTCGCGGAGACGCTTTTCCGCATGAGCGGGCGCCGACAGCACGCGGTAGCCTTCACCGTGACCCATGGCGGGGACACCTGGCAAACGGCCGCTCAGAATATCCTCCAACGTAAAGGCTATCGGCGCCACCTCGCGCTCGACCGCAAGCAGGCGGCGCGAACCGATGGTGAAGGGCAGGGGATAGGGCGTAGCGACCACCGTGGCTCTCACCCGCCGCCGTAGAGCCGGTTGGCCCACAGCTGTTCGGCCATCCGTGCGCCGGTGCGCAGCGGATTGTGCGGCATGGTCCCCGCGCCGGTCTGATCGCCGATAGCGGGAGGCCGGCTGGTGAACGTGGCACTGCGCGCCCCTTGGGTCTCGGCAATCGTCTGGCAGAACCGCGCGAAACGGTCGCGCACGATTGCATTTATCTGCAACCGGTCGCGGCTCATCAGTTCGAAACTGTGGCTGACGATGTTGAGCATCTCGACGCCTGCGCGCACGCAGAACTGCAGCGCCGCGGCCATTTCCCAATGCGACAGGGCAGTGATCTGCGCATGACGCAGCCCGCCGAAGCTGCGGATGGCGCTTACCGGCACCTCTATCGTGCCTTCGTGCAGAATAACCGCACGGTCCGCGGCGCCGAGCGATATCCGGCAGTCCGAGCCGGCGATACCCGGGACATGGCTGCTGTCATAACGGATGTCGAGACGTCGCAGCGCGCGGAGCGTGGCGTCGTCCGCGCCGTAATTGCCCGCGCGAAATGCGGTGGGTGCAGGCGCTCCCGCTTCGACGAGAAAGGCGCGCGCCAGCTCGATCAGTTCGACCTGCTCGTCTTCGCTGAAGGCGTTGAGGTTGCGCCCGGTCCGCCCCTTGAGCGGATTGGCGTCGCCTGCGAGTTCGAGCCATTCGGGATGCAGGTGCAACTGAACCTCGTGCCCGCGCGCGAGGATCGGTTCGACCACTGCTGCGACGGCTTCGACACCCCAGACCAGCGCGGGCATGGGATCCACGAAGAAGACGCCCGCAATTCCATGCGCGTCCATCACGTCCATCTGATAATCGATACCCACATCGCCCGCAGCAGTGCGGCCGGCGATCGAACGGGCATAGACCTCTGCGCGGGCATGGCGGCCCAGCTCGACGGCAAGACCCGCCGAATATTCGGTGTCGATCGTGATATAGACCGCGGTCATCGGGGGCACTGTATCACGCGGTGGTTAACAGTGCGATTACCCTGGCCGCCGGTCAGATTCCCCCGGGGGTGAAATCGAAGCCGGCGGTGGCCAGCCCGTCGCACAGGCTGTCGACACAGCTCCTGAGATCTTCGCTATTGGTCGAACGAACCACGAAATTCGCGCCGACCCGGCCTTCGCGGAAGAAGGGATAGCTGCCTATCTGGCAGGTTTGATGCGCTTGTTCGACCTGCCGCAGGATGTCGGCGATTTCGCTCTCGGGGGTCCAGCAGCCGACGGTTTCGGATTGCAGCGGAGCCCCGCCTTCGAGCGTGCCCGTCAGCGCATCGAGCATGCCCGCGGTGATGTGCGGCACCCCGGCCATAAGGTGGATATTGCCAAGCTTGATCCCCGGGGCGCCCGACATGCGGTTGGGGATCAGTTCGGCGCCTTCCGGCGCGCGGGCCATGCGAAGCCGCGCCTCGGTCAGCTCCTTGCCGATGCTGGCGTAATAGCGCTCAAGGATCGCTCTCGCCTCGGGATGGACGATCACCGGAACGCCCAGCGCTTCCGCCACGGCATCGACGGTGATGTCGTCGTGGGTCGGGCCGATCCCGCCGGTGGTGAACAGGTAATCGTACGCCTCGCGCAGCGCATTCACCGCTTCGACGATCCGTTCGACGACATCGGGCACCACGCGGACTTCGGACAGGCGAATGCCCTGGACCTGCAGCCAGCTGGCGATTTGCGCGATATTCTTGTCATGCGTGCGGCCCGAGAGAATTTCGTCGCCGATCACGACGAGGCCCGCGGTGTAAATGCGTTCGGTCATGGGTGCTGGCGTAACGCGGTCCGCGCGCGAAAGCTACTCCGCAGCTTCGAGCTGTTCGCCAGCGCCGCGCGCATTGGCTCCGTGCCGTCGGAAGTCGAGCAGACCGTCGTCGACCGGGTCTTCTTTCATCCGCTTGCGATCGGCGACATATTCCTGGTTCAATCGCCAGGGGTAGGCCACCGCGTTCTTGGGCATGATCGCCTTGCCGCGCTGGATATAACCCGACGAGAAATCGAAGATGTCGTCTTCGACGATAGCCGCTTCCGCTTCGGGGGTCAGCACCGGTTCGACGATGTCCGCGCCGCGCTGCCGGCTTTCCTGCAGCACGCGGCAGATGAAGTCCGAGTTTATATCGGCGCGCAGCGTCCAGCTGGCGTTGAGATAGCCGAACACTGCCGCCAGATTGGGCACGTTCGAGAACATGCAGCCCTTGTAGTAATAGTGCTGCGCCAGGTCGATCTTCCGGCCTTCGCGCGACAACGCGATCTTGCCGGCGATCGCCAGTTTGAGCCCGGTTGCGGTGACGACGATATCGGCCGGGATGAACTGGTCGTCCGTCAAGCGCACACCGCCCTTTTCGAAAGCCTTGATATGACCGGTCACGATTTCCGCCTTGCCGCTCTTCATCGCTTCGAACAGGTCGTCGTCGGGGACCAGGCACAGCCGCTGGTCCCACGGATTGTATGGCGGCGTGAACGGCGCAAGATCGCAATCGTCGCCCAGCGACTTGCGGATACGCTTGTGCAGCGCTTCGCCCATCTTCTGCGGCTTGGCGCGGGCCCGCTTGAAACCCAGATCCTGCAGCGTGATGTTCTTCCAGCGGGTGATCCTGTAAGCGGTCTTCTCGGGCAGGATTTTGCGCAGGAAATTGGCCAGTGCATCCTTGGCCGGCCGGCTGAACATCCAGGTCGGCGTGCGCTGCAGCATGGTCACCTTGGCGGCCTTGTCGCTCATCGAGGGGACGATGGTGACCGCAGTGGCGCCTGATCCGATGACGACCACGTCCTTGCCCCTGTAATCCAGGTCTTTCGGCCAGAATTGCGGATGCACGACTTCGCCTGCGAATTCGCCCAGATCGAAGCCGGGATCATAGGCTTCGTCGTAATCGTAATAGCCCGCGCCGAGATAGAGCCAGTTGGCGGTCAGATGCTTGCGTTCGCCCTGCGCGGTTTCGAGCGTGACGTGCCACCGCGCTTCGCTGTCGCGCCAGTCCGCGGACAGCACCTTGTGGCCGAAGCGGATGTGCTTGCGGATATCGCGTTCGTCGACGATGCGGTCGAGATAGTCGAGGATGGCGGGGCCGTCGGCGATCGATTTCTCGTGCGTCCAGGGTTCGAAATCGAAGCCCAGCGTATGCATGTCGCTGTCCGACCGGATGCCGGGATAGCGGAAGAGGTCCCAGGTTCCCCCCAGATTGTCACGGCGTTCGACGATCGCGAAACTGTGACCGGGCGCCTTGTCCTTCATATGCGCCGCCATGCCGATGCCGGAGATGCCCGCACCCACGATCAGAACGTCGAAATCGGTCGCCGTATTCTTCATCTGTCTCTCCCAAGTGGTATGAGCCTACCCGATGCCGGGCCCGTGCGCCAGTCTCAGTTGCAGGGCGCAACTTAATCGCTGGTTTCAAACAGATCGTGCGCTTGCGCCGCTTGCCTCTCGCTTTCGCCAATTCGCTGGGTTAGGGCAGGCGGAAAGGGGAGAGCCTTTCGCGCATGTCCAGCAGTGACAAGACCAGGCCGCGCCCGGTCACCTCGATCGACGTGGCCGAACGCGCGGGCGTCAGCCAGTCGACCGTCAGCCGCGCCCTGTCGGGTTCCGAAACGATCACCGAAGCCACCCGCCGCCGCGTCGAACTGGCGGCGGAGGAACTGGGCTACCAGGTCAATGCGCGTGCGGCCGGGCTGCGGCGCGGCGAAACCGGGACCATCGCCATTGTCGTGATCGGCCGCGACGGGCAGGGTCCGGCGGCGATCAACCCGTTCTATTACAGCCTGCTCGGCAGCACCTGCGCAGCGGCGGCCGAGCGCGGCTACGAGGCGCTGGTATCCTTTCAGGCGCAGCCCGAGGAATTCTTCGGCCACTATGTCGCCCGGCGGCAGGCCGATGGCGTCGTGGTGATCGGTACCGCGACGAACCAGGCGGCGTGGGACTATTTCACCGCCTGCGCCAAGACCGCTGGCAGGATGGCGTTCTGGGGATCGCCTTTCGACGACAGTGTCTGGGTGCGCTCGGACAATCGCGATGGCGGCAGGCTGGCGGTGGAACGGCTGGTGCAGGGCGGCGCGCAGCATATCGTCTTCGTCGGGGATCCCGCATCGTCGCAGCGCCAGTTCCGCGAACGCTACGAAGGCTATCTTGCCGCGATGGAAGCGGTGGGCCTGAAAGCGGGCGAGGCGGTGGTCAGCAGCGGCACGGACCGTGTGTCGCAAGGCCGCAATGCGATCGCCCAGCTGGCCGACGCCGATGCCAGGTTCGATGGCCTGTTTTTCGCCTGCGACGCCATGGCGCTGGGCGCGCTGGAAGAATTGGCCGCGCGCGGCATCGCCGTGCCGGACGACGTCGGCGTGATCGGTTTCGACGGGCTTGGCTCGGGCGAATTCAGTGCGCCACCGCTCACCACGGTCGAACCCGATTTCGCGCGCGCCGGGCAATTGCTCGTCGAGACCGCGCTCGCTTCCGAAGGCGAACAGCCTGCGCGGCGCGTCCCCGTCCATCTGATCGAACGCGCCAGCGTGCGCTGACCACATTTTCCCAACCGGAGAGCATCATGAAAACCAGCATCGCATCCGTCCTTGCCGTCCTGTTCGCCGGCCAGGCGGCTTACGCGCAGGACAACCCGCCCAGCCCCAATCCGGTGGAGGAACAGGAGGTTGATGCGTCGGCGGAAACGGGTCCTGCCGAAGGCAGCGGGATTGCGGTCGATGCCGCTCCCGCCAGTGCCAACCCGGCTGCCGCCGACAGCGTGGAGAAATGGGACGTTACCGCTCCGCGCGGCGCGACCATCCGGCAGGTGCCGATACGGACGGACGAAGGCACGTGGATGGATGTGGATGTCTCGCCCGACGGGCGCATGCTGGCTTTCGCGCTGCTGGGCGACATCTACACCATGCCGATCGCCGGCGGCACGCCGACGCGGATCGCCGAAGGGCTGGCATGGGAAGTGCAGCCGCGCTTCTCGCCCGATGGCCGCCGGATCGCTTTCACCAGCGACCGCGGCGGCGGCGACAACATCTGGATCATGAACTCCGACGGATCGGACAAGCGCCAGCTCACCAAGGAGGAGTTCCGCCTGCTGAACCAGGCAAGCTGGTCGCCCGATGGCAATTACATCGTCGCCAAGAAGCATTTCACCACGCAGCGTTCGCTCGGTACCGGTGAGATCTGGCTTTATCACGTCTCGGGCGGCGGCGGCGTCAAGCTGGTCGCGCGCGCCAACGAAGCACTGCAGAAGGAGCTGGGTGAACCGGTTTACGCGCCTGACGGCAGCGCGGTCTATTATTCGCGCAATGTCACCCCGGGGCCGATCTTCGAATATGCTCAGGATTCGACGCAGGGCACCTTTGCCATCGAACGCTACGATCTGGCGACCGGCGAGGTCACCACCGCGGTCAGCGGCTATGGCGGTGCGGTCCGCCCACAGCCTTCGCCCGATGGCAGGAGCCTGGCCTTCATCCGCCGCGACAAGGACCAGACCGAGTTGTGGATCAAGAACCTCGCCAGCGGCGAGCAGCGGATGATCTATGGCGATCTCGATATGGACATGCAGGAAACCTGGGCGGTCCACGGGTTCTATCCGCTGATCGACTGGACGCCCGACGGGAATGCGCTGGTGCTGTGGGCTGGTGGCAAGCTGCGGCGCGTGGCAGCCGATGGCAGCGGCGACAGCGTGATACCCTTCAGCGTGAACGACACGCGCGGGGTCGCCGATGCGCCGCACCCGGTCATCCCGGT
>Ga0070752_1001046_pt1 | contig 20398 bp, 18 predicted proteins | sample VirMetDEL_Aug_30_FD_77440 | JGI IMG/M metagenome (GOLD analysis project Ga0070752, IMG submission 77440) | Aqueous microbial communities from the Delaware River and Bay under freshwater to marine salinity gradient to study organic matter... | ecosystem: Environmental > Aquatic > Marine > Coastal...
CTGTGTGTTCATGCTCAAGGCCTTGTTCTTCGTGGAGCGCGGTGGTGCGTCGAATCACGTCGAACTGCGCCCTGAAGAGCAGCCACAGCTCTTCGCCTTTCTCTACCGGCTGGCTGACGAGGCTGGTGCACCGCGCCCTCATCGCGTGTATCTATCGGCGCGGGTCAATGCGGCGGTGTTCTATGACCTGTCGATCCTCAACCTCCTGTTTCCCTCACGCAAGAACCTGGAAATTGGCCTGCCTCTGGTCAATATCCTCACCTTGAGTGAGTTCAAAGCAGTGCTGGCCCACGAGTTTGGTCACTTCGCTCAGCGCTCCATGGCCATCGGCAGTTGGGTCTACATCGCCCAGCAGATCGCGTCCCACATCATCGCCAAACGTGACGCGCTGGATAAGCTGCTGCGCGTGCTGTCGAAGTTCGACCTGCGTGTTGCCTGGATCGGCTGGCTGCTGTCGTTGATCGTCTGGTCGATTCGTTCGCTGCTCGATACCGTGTTCCGCCTAGTGGTGCTGGCGCAACGCGCCTTGTCACGGCAGATGGAGTTCCAGGCCGACCTGGTCGCGGTTTCCCTGACCGGCAGCGACGAACTGGTGCATGCCCTGCACAAGCTGCAAGCCGCCGACGAGGCATGGGATCGCACCCTGGCCTTCGCCAACAGCGAATACCAGCGGGGCCGTTCGGTGCAGGATCTGTTCAGCATCCAGACCCAGGTTCTCGAGCGGGTCACGCAGATTCTCAACGACCCCTGTTATGGCAAGGTTCCGCCTCGTTCCTGCTCTTCCCCTGAGCAGCACCGCGTCTTCGTTTCTGGCTTTGCCCAGCCACCGCAGATGTGGTCGACTCACCCGGCCAACAGCGACCGCGAAGAAAATGCCAAGCGCCTGTATCTGCCCGCTCCTCACGACGCGCGTAGCGCCTGGGTGTTGTTTGACGAGCCGACAGCGCTGCGCCAGCGCCTGACCAGTGACTTCTTCCACGGCGCGCAGCTTGAGCCCGTTACTCTGGAAGAATCCCTGCGCAACCTGGCCGACCGCTACGACATGCTGCAATACGCCCCCGACTACCAGGGAGCCTATCTGGGTCGCAGCCTGACGCGTCATGCCGAGCAAGCCGCCGAGCTCTATCAGGATTCGACGTCCATTACCGAGCTACACGGCGCGCTGCAGGCACTGTACCCGCTCAGCCTCAGCCAGCAGCTCAACCAGCTGCGCGCCCTGGAAGAAGAGCGCGGCATGCTGCAGGCGCTGCGGGACAAAGTCTACAAGGCGGCCGGCGGCAGCATCGTGTTTCGCGGCAACAGCGTTGCACGCCGCGATCTGCCGCACCTGATCGAGCAGGTCAACGACGAGGCCGAAGCCCTGCGCCAGGCGATTCTCGGTCATGATCGACGCTGCCGGGCCACCCACCTGGCCATAGCCGAGCAGTTCGGCAATGGCTGGCCGACCTACTTGATCGGCCTGATCGAAGTGCTGCATTACGCGGAGCACAGTCTGGCCGATCTACGCGATGCTCAGGGCTTGCTCGCCAATGTGACCTCGGTGGTGCTGGCCGACGGCAAGGTCAGCTCCCGCGAGCTCAAGCGCCTGCTGCAGACGGCCAACGAGCTGCATCGGGTGATGTCCGCCATCCACCAGGACAAACAGCTCGTGCTGCTCGATCAGCCCCTGCTGACGCGCCTGGGTATTGAATCCTGGGCGGCCTCGCTCGAAGACTTCACCCTGCCTCAGGCGGGCACCGACAACGTCAACGAATGGATGCAGGTGATCGATGGCTGGGGCAACAGCCTCGCCGGTCAGCTGTCAGGGCTGTGCAGCGCCACCCTGGAGCAGTTGCTACACAGCGAAGCCGAGCTGGCGCGCCATCTGCGGCAGAACAGCCAGCCCGAAGCGGCGCCAACACCTACGCGCACCCCGCAACGCTACGCCGTGCTCCTGCCCGGGCAGGAGCGCAAGCGCCAGTTGAAGCTGGATTGGTGGGATCGCTTTCAGATCGCCGATGGTGCCTTGGCCACCACCCTGCGTTTGCTGGTTGCAGCGCTGATTGTCGGCGCCGTGCTCGGCTTTGGCAGTTTGACCGGCGTGGATACCAGGGTCGCGGTATACAACGGTCTGGGCACTAGCGTGCAGGTACACATTGGCAAGCAGAGCGCGGTTGTCGGGCCCTACTCGTCCACCGAGCTCAAGGCCGAGTTCACCCGTGACACTCAGGTGAGCGCCCGCACCTCCGATGGACAGTTGATCGAGACTTTCACCCCCAACCTGGGCAACCCGGGGCTGCATTACGTCTACAACGTTGCCGGCGCCAGCCCTCTGGTTGTCTGGACGGCCTCATATGGCAATGCCGCCGAGGAAGAACCGCGCGTTCTCGGTGCGCCGCGCTGGCTCGACGCCCATGTCGACTTCTTCTTCACCGACCCACCCGAGTCCATCAGCAGCAAGAGCGGTGGTGCCACGCGCCACATTCTCAGTGGCATGGGAGACAGCACACCCGAGGAGATTCTCAAGCTGGCCGGCAACGACGCCCAGGCGCAACAGATCATCCAGGCACATGTGCGCTGGGATGCACAGAACGCGCCCCATGCCAGCCTCTGGAAAGCCTATGCCCAAGAGCCCGGCAAGACGCCTTGATTACAGAAGCAGGTAGCAGGCTGGAGCGAAGAGGGCGCCTAGCCTGCATTGGCGATCAGGGGCGAGCACGTAGCCAAACCCTATCGCGAATGAATTCGCTCCTACAGGTCTTTGCCATCGACACGCCTGGCTAGCGATTCTCGCTCGGCTCGTTGGCCTTGCCTGCTCCGGCCAAAGTCGTCGCGTCCTCCGCATGGTGTACCTGCCGCTCGCTACGCAACACAAAGGCCATATAGCCGACCACGATGACGTTGAGTGCGAACACGGCAGCGCTCAGTGCGCTGGTGTGGACCACCATTTCATAGATCTCGAACGGCAAATAGATCGCCCCGCTGGCCAAGGCGAACCACTCCGTCCAGACCAGTCCTTTCCATAGCCCGTAGGCTTCGACCAGGCGAATGATGGCGTAGGCGACTGCGCCTATGGCCAGTAGCGACAGGTCGATATCGGGTAGCGAATTCACGGCGTGCATGAGGATGCCGGGCAGGTGGCTGGCCGGGTTCAGGTGCGCATGGCTGACCAGTGTTTCGGCCAGTTGCTGCAGATTGCGACCGGCCAGCTCATGCAGACCAAGCGCCACTGCAAGTGAAATAAGGCCTTTGAAGGCCTCTATTGCCGCAATGATCCGAAGACCACTTGTTGTTGATGCCATCGTCTTCTCTAGAGTGCCAGGCGTCGGGGTGAAGGCCGCCTCGGGTTGGACATGCTGAGTCACGCGGCGCAATTGCTCAAGCGGAGCCGCAGTGGTGGATAAATGAGTCTGCCCCCCTCCTCGCTTCAGCTATCTTTTCTGGCGCGCCAGGCAAACGCAGTCGAGGCGTGACACAGGCGCTCAGGAGAGATGAATGATCAAGGTCAGTGTGATGTATCCCAACCAGCCGGGGTCGCGTTTCGACCACGACTATTACCGCGACACGCATATGCCGCTGGTCAAGGCCAGAATGGGTGAAGCGTGCTTGTTCTACACCGTCGACAGGGGGCTGGCCGGTGGCTCGCCCGGCGATCCGCCCGCCTACGTCGGCATGTGCCATATCTATGCGGACTCCATCGAGGCCTTTCAAGCCGGCTTCGCGCCCCATGCGCAGGAGATTCTTGCGGATATCGCCCATTACACCGACCTGAGCCCGATCATGCAGATCAGCGAGGTGGTAGTGGGGCCGCCCTAGTGGCGGCCTTGTGACGCAGGCTTGTCGGCAGGCCAGCTGACCCGGACAGGTCAGCTGTGAGCGGGGGGGGCGGGACACGGCCCTGATTCTTTGCTGCCTATTTTCCCGCTTCCAGCTTGCGCCACAGCAACCGTACCGCCGCCTTGCGTACCAGGGCGCAGCGGTACAGGCGAATCTCCAGCGGGATCTGCCAGTGTTCGCCACCGCAGATTGCCAGTTCGCCGCGCGCCAGCTCGGCGGTGACCGACAGGCGCGGCACCCAGGCCACGCCCATGCCCTGCAGGGCCATGCTCTTGAGGCTGTCGGCCATGGCGGTTTCGTACACGGTGGTCGAGCGCAGGGCACGCTGGCGCAGCAGCAGGTTGACCGAGCGGCCGAGGAAGGCGCCAGCACTGTAGGCCAGCAGCGGCACGCTCTGTCCAGCGTCGAGATCGAACAGCGGCGCGCCAGCCTCGTTCACCGCGCAAACCGGCAGCATCGAGGTGGCGCCCAGGTGCAGCGAAGGGAAGATCTCCGGGTCCATCTGCAGGGCCGCATCGGGGTCGTAGTAGGCGAGGATCAGGTCGCAAGCGCCTTCACGCAGCGAGTGCACCGCTTCGCCGACGTTGGTGGCCACCAGCCGGGTGGTCAGCGGTAACCCCTCGCGGCGCAGGCGGGCGATCCACTCGGGAAAGAAACCCAGGGTCAGCGAGTGGGCAGCGGCGATCGACAGCACCTCGCCGCGTTGCCCCTCCAGGTTGTGCAGATGGCGTACTACCTCACCGAGCTGCTCCACCATGCTGCGCGCCGTGACCAGGAACAGCCGGCCCGGCTCGGTCAGCTCGACAGGGGTGCAGGAGCGGTCGACCAGGGTCAGCCCGAGCATGGCTTCCAGGCTGCGGATGCGCCGGCTGAACGCCGGCTGCGTGACGAAGCGCTTGTCGGCGGCCTGGGAGAAACTGCGGGTGGCGGCCAGGACGATGAAGTCCTCCAGCCATTTGGTTTCCAGATTCATCGAGTCTCCGTGGCCGGGCGAGGTTGCGCAGGCGCAGTGGATCAAAGAAGCGTCATTCACCCACAGTCATACGTTGTGAGCGCAGTGGGCGTCACATCCACATTATGCCGATTGTGCATGGGGCAGCAAGCAACGGCATTGGTCGCAAAGCGGGACGAGGCCATATTCTATGGGCATCGCGGCACTCGCCGTATTTCCCAAGAGCTATCGCCATCATGTCCTCTGCTGCATCTGTTCGCGTCGAAAAAGACCTGCTCGGCACCCTCGAAATCCCGGCTGAAGCCTATTACGGTATTCAGACCCTGCGTGCGGTGCAGAACTTCCGTCTGTCCGGTGTGACCCTGTCGCACTACCCGAAGCTGGTGATCGGCCTGGCCATGGTCAAGCAGGCCTCGGCTGATGCCAACCGCGAGCTGGGCCACCTGAGCGCGGCCAAGCACACGGCGATCAGCACCGCCTGTGCGCGCATCATCCAGGGCGAGTTCCACGATCAGTTCGTGGTCGACATGATCCAGGGCGGCGCCGGCACCTCGACCAATATGAACGCGAATGAAGTCATCGCGAATATTGCGTTGGAGGCCATGGGGCATGAGAAGGGCCAGTACCAGCACCTGCACCCGAACAACGACGTGAACATGGCGCAGTCGACCAACGACGCCTACCCGACCGCCATCCGCCTGGGCCTGCTGCTCGGCCACGAGAGCCTGCTCAGCGCGCTGGACAAGCTGATCCAGTCGCTGGCGGCCAAAGGCCTGGAGTTCGGCCACGTGCTGAAGATGGGCCGCACCCAGCTGCAGGATGCCGTGCCGATGACCCTCGGTCAGGAGTTCCAGGCCTTCTCCACGACCCTCGGTGAAGACCTGCAGCACCTGAAGATGCTCGCGCCGACCCTGCTGCACGAGGTCAACCTGGGCGGCACCGCGATCGGTACCGGCATCAACGCCGACCCGAAATACCAGGCCCTGGCGGTCAAGCGCCTGGGTGTGATCAGCGGTCACCCGGTCAAACCGGCTGCCGACCTGATCGAGGCCACCAGTGACATGGGCGCCTTCGTGCTGTTCTCCGGCATGCTCAAGCGCACCGCGGTGAAGCTGTCGAAGATCTGCAACGACCTGCGCCTGCTCTCCAGCGGCCCGCGTACCGGCATCAACGAGATCAACCTGCCGGCGCGCCAGCCGGGCAGCTCGATCATGCCGGGCAAGGTCAACCCGGTGATTCCCGAGGCGGTCAATCAGGTGGCCTTCGAAGTGATCGGCAACGACCTGGCGCTGACCATGGCGGCCGAAGGTGGCCAGCTGCAGCTGAACGTCATGGAGCCGCTGATCGCCTACAAGATCTTCGACTCGATCCGCCTGCTGACCCGCGCCATGGATATGCTGCGCGAACTGTGCATCGACGGCATCACGGCCAACGAGGCGCATTGCCGCGCACTGATGGAGAACTCCATCGGCCTGATCACCGCGCTCAACCCCTACATCGGCTACGAGAACGCCACGCGTATCGCCAAGGTCGCACTGGAAAGTGGTCGTGGTGTGCTGGAGTTGGTGCGCGAGGAGCAGTTGCTGGATGAGGCCACCCTGGCCGACATCCTGCGCCCGGAAAACATGATCGCTCCGCGCCTGGTACCGCTGCAGAGCTGATTCAATCCGCTATATCGGCGCCGCCCTCATTCGAGTGCGGCGCCTTTGTTTACGCCCTGTGGCCGGCCGCGTGGTAGTGCTCGAGGTCGGGTAGAGGACCCCACAACAATGACAATTCGGGTGATAACCACATGAGTCAGAGCAACACCCCTTCTCCTTCTTTCCTTGCGCGCGTGCCCCTGTGGCAGCAGATCATCGCCGGCCTGGTACTCGGTGTTGTCGTCGGCATGCTGTTCAAGGGCGCAGCCCAGGCGCTGGCGCCGGTTGGTGCGCTGTTTCTCAACGCGATCAAGATGCTAATCGTGCCGCTGGTGTTCATCTCGCTGGTAGCGGGCATCACCGCCATGAGCGACAGCGCCAAGCTCGGCCGCATCAGCGTCAAGACCATCGCCATCTACCTGGTCACCACCGCCTTCGCGGTCAGCATCGGCCTGGCGTTCGGCACCCTGTTCAGCCCCGGCGAGAGCATGCATATGGTCGCCAGCGGCAGTGAAGAGGCCAAGCAGGCGCCGTCGCTGGTACAGATTCTGGTGGGCCTGGTGCCGACCAATCCGGTGACCGCCTTCGCCGAAGGCAACATCCTGCAGATCATCGTTTTCGCCATCGCCCTGGGCGTGAGCATGAATCTGGTCGGCGAGAAGGCGGCACCGGCGATTCGCCTGTTCGACAGCCTGGCCGAGGTGCTCTACAAACTCACCGATCTGGTGATGCGCTTCGCGCCCATCGGCGTGTTCGCGCTGATTGCCGGGGTGGTGGCGTCCCATGGCATCGAGGTGCTGTTGCCACTGGCCGGGGTGATCGGGGTGATCTACCTGGCCAGCATCGCCCACATGCTGGTGATCTACGGTGGCCTGATCGGCGGCCTGGCGCGCCTCAGCCCGCTGCGTTTCTTCCGCGGTATCGCGCCGGCGCTGGCGGTGGCCTTCAGCACCTCGAGCAGTTCCGGCACGCTGCCGGTGTCCATCGAGTGCGCGCGCAAGAACCTCGGCGTGTCGCAAGGCGTGGCCGGGTTCGTGCTGCCGGTCGGCGCGACCATCAATATGGACGGCACCGCCATCTACCAGGGCGTGCTGGCGCTGTTCATCGCCCAGGCCTTCGGCATCGACCTGAGTGCCGGTCAGTACCTGACCATCATCCTCACCGCCACGCTGGCGTCGGTAGGCACCGCCGGCATCCCGGGCGCGGGCCTGATCATGCTGGGGCTGGTGCTGAGCTCGGTCGGCCTGCCGCTGGAAGGTGTGGCGCTGATCGCCGGTATCGACCGCATCCTCGACATGGCACGCACCACGGTGAACGTCACCGGCGACCTGATGACCACCACGCTGATCGCGCGTAGCGAGAACGAACTCGATCGCGATGTGTTCAACAGCGACAACGCGGCCTGAGTCTCCCGCGCCAGGTTATCCACAGCCTGGCGCAGCGAATTTCATAGGAGGCCTTCACCAGCCTCGACCTTTAGGGATGGCCTCGGCCATCCCTTTTTTTGCGCGTGATTTGGCCAGGCGCTACAAGCGCCAGGCGCGACGGAGTTGCTGTAGCGCTTCGACGATCTGCGCCTCCGGCACTGCGGCAAAGCCCAGCACCAATCCGGCGCGGGCATCCTCGGGCGTTTCGCTACCGGGCAGCCAATAGTCGCTCAAGGGGTTCATCTCGATGTCGGCTGCACGGGCTGCGGCGATCAGCTCATGTTCACGCGCGCGAGTCGCGACCTTGATGCTCAGGTGCAGGCCCGCTTCCACAGCCGGCAACGGCGAGCAGCCTGGAATGGACTGCGGCCAGGCCTTGAGCAAGGCATCGCGGCGACTGCGAGCGACCTGGCGCATGCGCCGCACATGGCGCTGGAAGTGCCCGGCGGCAATGAATTCGGCCATCACCGCCTGGCTGCCGACCTCCAGGTGGCGCAGCTCCAGTGCCTGGCGCCGGGCGAAGGGCTCGGCCAGCGCTGGCGGCAGCACCAGATAGCCCAGGCGTAGCGCCGGAAAGGCAAGCTTGCCGAAGGTGCCGACGTAGATCACCCGCTGCTGATCGTCCAGCGCTGCCAGCGGCGCGAGCGGCGTGCCGCTGTAGCGGTACTCGCCGTCGTAGTCGTCCTCGATGATCCAGCCATCCACGCGCTTGGCCCACTCCAGCAGCGCCAGGCGTCGCGGCAACGACAGGGTCACGCCGGTGGGGTACTGGTGCGCGGGCGTGACATAGGCCAGCCGGCAATCGTTGAGACGCTGCAGGGCGGCGGCATCCAGGCCTTCGCCGTCCACCGCGATGCCGCACAGCTGCGCGCCCGCCACCGCGAAGGCGTGGCCGGCAGCGCGGTAGCCGGGATTTTCCAGCGCCACCCGCGCGCCGGGTTGCACCAGCAACTGGGCGCAGAGGCTGATGGCCTGCTGCGAGCCGCAGGTGATCAGTACCTGCTGCGCTGTGCAGGTCAGGCCACGGCTGTTGCGCAGGTAAGCGGCGATCAGCTCGCGCAGCTGCATGTCACCGGCCGGATCGCCATAGCCCAGTCGTGCTGGCGACGGTTTGCGCCAGAAGCGCGCCTGCAGCCGCGCCCAGGTTTCAAAGGGGAACAGATCGAAGGCGGGTACGCCGATGCGAAAGGCGCGCGGTGCGCCCGTGGCGGGCGTGGCCAGGTGGTGGCTGTGCACCAGCTGCAGTGCCGGGCTGGTGGCCGCAGGCGTGGCTGCGGCGCTGACCACGGGCTGGCTGCGCGGCAGTTCGGCGACGTAGGTGCCATCGCCGACCCGCCCGGCTACGTAGCCCTCGGCATACAGCTGGTCCAGTGCGCGGGTCACGGTGTTGCGCGAGATGCCAAGCCGCGCAGCCAGCTCACGGCTCGCAGGCAGGCGTGTGCCACCCGCCAGGCGGCCGTCGAGGATGCGCTCGCGCAGCGCCTGGTAGAGCTGGCGCGCCAGGCCCCGACCGGGCTGCAGATGAATGCCGGAAAGATCGAATGGCAAGGCGGGCGAGCGGTTCATGATCGAAGGATTGGCTCTATGAAAGTCGTCAGGAATGGATCTTACATCAGGCCAATATACTGCCTAGCATGAGCCCATCACGCCAGGAGATACCACCATGTACTGCCCCGCCGCCTTCCGTCAGGACGACCTGCTCACCCTGCAGGCGCAGATTCAGGCCACGGGCCTGGGCGTCCTGACTTGCAGTGGCGAACAGGGCCTGCAAGCCAGCCATCTGCCGCTGCTGCTCGAGCCGGGTGAGGGCGAGTTCGGCACCCTGTACGGCCACTTCGCGCGTGCCAATCCGCACTGGCGCGATCTGGCGAGCGGCGTCGAGGCCCTGGTGGTGTTCAGCGGCGCGGATGGCTACGTGCATCCCGGCTGGTATCCGGCCAAGGCCGAACACGGCAAGGTGGTACCGACCTGGAACTACATCGCCGTGCATGCCTGGGGCCAGGCCGAGGTGTTCGACGACCCCGAGCGCCTGCTGCAACTGGTCAGCCGTCTCAGCGAGCGCCATGAACAGGGCCGCACCCGGCCCTGGGCGGTCAGCGATGCACCAGGCGACTACATCGACGCCATGCTGCGCGCGATCGTCGGCTTTGCCCTGCCGATCCGCCGCATCGAGGGCAAGTGGAAGCTCAGCCAGAACCGTTCGGCCAGTGACCAGGCCGGCGTGCGCACCGGCCTGGCGGAGTCGGCCCGTGCCAGTGAGCGCGAGCTGGCCCAGCAGATGAATCCAACCGACTGAGACACGAGGAGTGCCCAATGCTCGACATTCGCCCTGTAAGCGCCGACGACCATGCGGCCTGGCTGCCGCTCTGGCAGGCTTACCAGCGCTTCTATCAGGCCGATATCGCGGCTGAAACCAGCGCCGTGACCTGGCAGCGCTTTCTCGATCCGGCCGAGCCCATGCACGCTGCGCTGGCCTGGCAGGATGGCGAGGCCGTCGGCCTGGTGCACTTCATCTACCACCGCAGCTGCTGGACCGCCGGCGACTACTGTTACCTGCAGGATCTCTATGTCGCTGAGCAGATTCGCGGTAGCGGCATCGGTCGTGCCCTGATCGAGCACGTGTACAGCGAGGCGCGTGCAGCCGGTGCCAGCCGCGTGCACTGGTTGACCCAGGAAACCAACTACCGGGGCCGCATGCTCTACGACCGCATTGGCGATCGCTCCGGTTTCATCCAGTACAGGAAGCTCTTCTGATGACCACCGATCTCGCTCAATGGCAACCCCGTCCGCAACCGGACCAGCGCATGCTGCAGGGGCGTTTCGTGCGCCTCGAAGCGCTGGATGTCGAGCGCCATGCCGATGATCTGTGGCGCGCGTTGCAGGGGCCGGACCCGGCGCTGTGGGATTATCTGCCCTACGGCCCATTCATCGAGCGTAGCGATTTCGATGCCTGGCTGAGCGGCAACGCCGACAGTCGTGATCCGCTGTTCTATGCCGTCATCGACCAGGCCGAGGGTCGCGCCCTGGGGCTGTTCAGCTACCTGCGCATCACCGCGGCCGATGGCAGCATCGAGATTGGTCATGTCGCCTTCGGTGCGCCCATGCAGCGCACGGCGGGTGCGACCGAAGCGATCTACCTGCTGGCGCGCCATGCCTTCGACGACCTTGGCTACCGGCGCCTGGAATGGAAGTGCGACGCGGCCAATGCTCGCTCGATGCGCGCCGCCGAACGCTTCGGCTTCACGTATGAGGGACTGTTCCGCCAGCACATGGTGCGCAAGGGACGTAACCGCGACACCGCCTGGTTCTCCATCATCGACGGTGAATGGCCGGCCTGCCGCGCAGCCTTCGAGCGCTGGCTGGCTGTGGACAACTTCGACGAGCGAGGCCAGCAGCGGCAGCGCCTTGAGGCGCTGCGCGAATGAACGATTGGTGGAAAACCGGCTACACCAGGCGCAGCGATCGGCGGCAGTGACGGCCAGAAGCGTGAATCACCGCGCCGAGAAAACGGAGCTGGCGAGCTGCAAGTGAGCTTTTCGAGGCTGTTCTTGATGAACGCAGGCCGTTTTCAACGACCTGAAAGCACTCACTCCATCTCGAACAGACCATCTCGCAGCTGTGCACCGCCCAGGCGTTCGCGAATGTCGTCGTCGATGCGCGGGTCGTCGGGGGCGTAGAGCATCAGCTGGCGATAGGCGTTGACCCGGTTGATCTCGCTGCCCAGGTACTGCCAGACCACGCGGGTGCAGGCCGGCGTGCGGCGGTCGCCGCTGGAGACGCCGGTCTTGATGCCGTTGAGGCGAATGATGCGGCTCTTGAAGCTGGGGATCAGAATGGTCTGGCTCATCTCGTTGCCGGTGAGCGACTCGTAGTCCACCAGAAACAGGCGGTCCTGCAGGAAGAACGCTGTACCCAGGTAGCGGCAGCGTACCCAGTCCTCGCTGCCGCCGCGCGCGGTTTCCTGGCGCTCCTGACGTTCCTGGCGCTCGAACAGGTAGTTGCCGCGCTCCTCGCGCAGGTGCACCAGCGACAGCAGCACGTGCCCCGGTACCGACATGCAGTTGGAGTATTCGAAGTAGTAGCCGCAATAGCGGTCCATCGGGCTGGCCTGCCGGCGCAGCGGCGCGAACAGCTCCAGCAGTGGATCGTTGCCACTGTGCTGCTGGGCATCGCCGCTGCGCGCGCCGATCAGGCGGGCGAACTGCTCGGCGGGCATCGCCAGCTCGAACGGCTCGACGCCGAAGAAGTCACCGATGCGTTTGAGGTTGTGCGTGGTCGGTCGGCTCTGCCCGGCCAGGTAGCGATTGAACTGCGCGCGGTTGATCGACAGCTTGCGGCAGACCTCGGCAATCGAGCGGTAGTGGCTGCAGAGCAGTTTCAGGTTGGCGCCGAGGGAATCGGACATATGGCCGCTCCAGCTGATGCGAGTGACGCGATTCTAGCATCAACTCGCATCAGATCGCCGCGACCTGCGAAATTGTCCCGCGCCGAGCCTTCACCAAAGATTGCGCCACCCGCCCTCGGGGCGCATTCCCATTCAGAACAACAAGAGAGAAAGCCTCCATGCTAGATCTTCTCAATGACCTCATCTGGAGCAAGCTGCTGATCGTGATGCTGATCGGTCTCGGCCTGTACTTCACCATCGCTTCGCGCTTCGTCCAGTTCCGCTACTTCAGCAGCATGTTCCGCATCTTCAGCGAAGCCTTCCAGCGCCAGCCGGGCCAGCTCAGCTCGTTCCAGGCCCTGATGCTGTCGGTCGCCGGCCGCGTCGGCGCCGGTAATATCGCCGGCGTATCGGTCGCGATCATGCTCGGTGGCCCAGGCGCCATCTTCTGGATGTGGGTCGTGGCCCTGGTCGGCATGGCCACCAGCTACTTCGAGTGCTCGCTGGCGCAGCTGTACAAGCGTCGCGAAGCCGATGGCGGCTACCGTGGTGGCCCGGCTTTCTACATCCAGCACGGTCTTGGCCAGCGTTGGCTGGGCATCGTCGTATCGATCCTGCTGCTGGTGACCTTCGGCTTCGGTTTTAACGCCGTGCAGTCGTTCACCGTCGCCAGCTCCCTGCATGACACCTTCGGTATCCCGACCCTGGCCAGTGGCATCGCCCTGACCGTGGTGATCGGCCTGATCATCTTCGGTGGCATCAAGCGTATCGCCCAGTTCGCCGACGTACTGGTACCGGTCATGGCGTTCTCCTACATCGCCATGGCGCTGCTGGTGATCGGCATGAACATCAGCGAAGTACCGGCTACCTTCGGCCTGATCTTCAACAGCGCGTTCGGCCTCGAGCCGGCCTTCGCCGGCGGTATCGGCGCGGCCATCATCATGGGCGTCAAGCGCGGTCTGTTCTCCAACGAAGCCGGTCTGGGCAGCGCGCCGAACGTGGCCGCTGTCGCCGAGGTCAAGCACCCGGCCGCGCAGGGCATCGTGCAGTCGCTCAGCGTGTTCATCGACACCCTGATCCTGTGCAGCTGCACCGCGCTGATCATCCTGCTGTCGGGCGTCTATCAGCCAGGCATGGAGCAGGCCGGTGTGGTCCTGACCCAGAGCGCCGTTGCTGCCGTGGTCGGCGAGTGGGGCCGCGTGTTCATCAGCCTGGCGCTGCTGCTGTTCGTCTTCACCACCCTGATCTACAACTACTACCTGGGTGAGAACGCCCTGGGCTTCTTCAGCCAGAAGCGTGGCCCGGTGATGATCTACCGCGTGCTGGTGGTTGGCCTGGTGCTGTGGGGTTCGGTGCAGGACCTGGGCACCGTGTTCGCCTTCGCGGACGTGACCATGGGTCTGCTGGCGATCTGCAACCTGATTGCCCTGGCCCTGCTGTTCAAGGTGGGCGTGCGCCTGATGCGCGACTACGATAACCAGATCAAGGCGGGTGTGAAGTCGCCGGTATTCGACGCCAAGCAGTTCGCTGACCTGGACCTGGACCCTGCCGTTTGGGGCAGCCAGCCAGGCAGCGCCGACAATCCGGCAGAAATCGGTGATCGCGCCTACCAGCGTTGATTTGACTCAGATGGGAAGAGGGGGCGATGCCCCCTTTTTCTTGGCCTGCCATCTCTGGCGGCCATCCTTCGGGCAGTCGTAAGCGACGTTGCAAACGTCCCGTTTGCCCGCGATATGCGAGGAGAGTCCATGGCGACCCCAGAAAAACTCCTGGTGCTGTACACAGGCGGCACCATCGGCATGCAGATGAGCGCAGACGGCCTGGCGCCGGCTTCGGGTTTCGAGATGCGCATGCGCGCGCAACAGGCCCAGGAGAATGCCAGCGAGCTGCCGCAGTGGCACTTTCGCGAGCTGCTGCCGCTGATCGACAGTGCCAACATGAACACCGGCCACTGGCTGACGCTGCGCAACGAGATCGTCACCGCCGTGCAGACGCATGGTCACGACGCCGTGCTGGTGCTGCATGGCACCGACACCCTGGCCTACAGCGCTGCAGCACTGAGTTTCCTGCTGCTCGGCCTCGAGGTGCCGGTGGTCTTCACGGGGGCCATGCAGCCGGCAGGTGTCGCTGGCGGCGATGCCTGGCCCAACCTGTTCGGCGCGATGCGCGCCTTGTATCGCGGTGTGGCGCCAGGCGTGCACCTCTACTTCAACGGCCAGCTGTTGCATGGCGCGCGCTGTTCGAAGTTGCGCAGCGACGCCTTCGACGCCTTCCAGGTACTGCCGCGTCAGCGCCAGGCGGAACGTGCCACGGTCGATGCGCGAATCGACTTCCGCCAGCCGCGTCAGGCGGTCAATCTCGCGGTGCTGCCGCTGCATCCGGCCGTGCAGGCCGGGCATCTTCAAGCCCTGTTCGACAGCGGTGTGCAGGGCCTGCTGCTGGAGTGCTACGGCAGTGGCACCGGTCCGGCCGGCGATGCGCAGTTGATGAGCGTGCTGCGCCAGGCGCACCAGCACGGCGTGGTGCTGGCCGCGATCAGCCAGTGTGCGCAGGGACATGTGCAGTTCGGCGTCTACGCGGCCGGCAGCCGTCTGGCCGAGGTCGGTCTGGTGTCCTGCGGTGGCATGACCCGCGAGGCTGCGCTGGGCAAGCTGTTCGCCCTGCTCGGCGCCGGTTTGCCGCAGGCACAGGTCGAGCACTGGCTGGCGCGCGATCTCTGTGGTGAGATGAGCGACTGATCCACCTGCCCAAACAGAGGAAGGACGATGAGTATCGACATTCGCCCTGTAGTCGCTGCCGATCACGAAGCCTGGTTGCCGCTATGGCAGGGCTACCAGCGCTTCTACATGACCGAAATCCCCGCCGACGCCAGCGCCATCACCTGGCAGCGGTTTCTCGACCCTGGCGAACCCATGGGTGCCGCCCTGGCCTGGCAGGGTGACCGCGCCATCGGCCTGGTGCACTGGGTCATCCACCGCTCGACCTGGACCAGTGGCGACTACTGCTACCTGCAGGATCTGTTCGTCGCTAAGGGCGAGCGTAGCGGCGGTGTCGGGCGCAAATTGATCCAGCACGTGTTTGAGCAGGCACACGCCGCAGGCTGTTCGCGGGTGCACTGGCTGACTCACGAGAGCAACAGCCAGGCCAAGCTGCTGTACGAGCGCATCGGCGAGCGCTCGGGGTTCGTGCAGTACCGCAAAATCCTGTAGCCCGCCTCAGGGCCGGCGTGCGATGAAATCGATCTCCACCAGCGCATGCCGCGCCAGCCCGGTGGTGCCGATGCAGGTGCGCGCCGGGCGCTTGTCTTCGGGGAAGTAGCTGGCATACACCGCGTTGAAACGCGCGTAATCACCGTGGAAATCGGTGAGAAACGCGCGCGCCGACACCACGTTTTCCAGCCCCAGGCCAAGACCATTCAGCACTACCAGCAGGTTGTCGAAGGTCTTGTGCGTCTGCGCCTCGATGCCTTCGGGCAGCGGCGCCGCTTCGTTGCCTGGGTCGATGGGCAACTGGCCGGTGATGAACACCCAGCCATCGGCTTCGCAGGCATGGGAGAACGGCGCGACCGGTGCGGGCGCAGCGGCGAACATGTGGTATTCGGGCATCGACATGGGCACTCCTGGTCTTCAGGTTAGCTGGCTGTTGAACAACTACCTGCGTTGGCAATACTGCGTCAAAAACGGCCTCACCTACGTTTTTCAACGGCCTGCTGCGACCATACCCTATCGAATCAGAATACCGACCAGCCGATGCGCTCGCTGAGCAGCTCCAGTGCCTTGATGCCGGCCAGGGAGTTACCCGCCGCATTGAGCTCCGGAGACCACACGCAGACGCTGAACTGCCCCGGTACTACGGCGACAATACCGCCGCCGACGCCGCTCTTGCCTGGCAGGCCGACGCGATAGGCGAAGTTGCCGGCTTCGTCGTACAGCCCGCTGGTGGCCATGATCGCGTTGATCTGCTTGGTCTGGCGCGGCGACAGCACCTGTTCGCCGCTGTGCTGGCAGAAACCCTCGTTGGCCAGAAAACCGAAGGCGCGCGCCAGGTCGACGCAACTCATGCGCAGCGCGCAGCAACTGAAGTAGCTGCGCAGCACGGCCTCGACCTCGTTGTGGAAATTGCCGAACGACTGCATCAGGTAGGCCGCTGCGGCATTGCGGGCGCGGTGCTGGTACTCGGATTCGGCAACGTGATTGTCCACCGTCACTTCTGGGTTGCCCGACAGGCGCCGGACGAAATCGCGCATCGACAATGCCGGGGCGGCGTAGCGCGACTGGTTGATGTCACAGATCACCAGGGCACCAGCGTTGATGAACGGGTTACGCGGTTTGCCCCGCTCGAATTCGAGCTGCACCAGCGAGTTGAACGGCTGCCCGGACGGTTCGTGTCCCAGCCGTTGCCAGATGCTCTCGCCGCTGTGGCCGATGGCCTGGACCAGGCTGAACACCTTGGAAACGCTCTGGATGGAGAAGGGCGTGCGCGCATCGCCGGCAACGTGCAGCTGGCCGTCGTTACCGTACACGGCGATGCCCAGCTGGTCGGGCACCACGCTGGCCAGTGCGGGGATGTAATCGGCGACCTTGCCCTGGCCGATCAGCGGGCGGACTTCATCGAGAATTTCGTTCAACAGCGCTTGCATGCGTAGAGCCTGTTCAAAGTCTCGCGAGCTGGAGCCATGCAAGGCGCAGCGCCCAGCGGGAGTGACAGCCAAGGGCTGGCCCGAAGGGTGAGCGCCAGCGAATCAAGCAGGCGAGGATCGGTCGGAGTCGCGCTCGACTTTACGAGCTGTAAATGAGCATTTTTGACGGGGGCCTAGCCTGGGCTGGCGCTCAGTCGGTTTTTACGCGGCATGGCCTACGCGCAGCAGAGTCTGGGCTGGCTGTCAGGCTCGCGGCGGCGCTAGGTTCACCCAGCATGTCAGTGCTAGACGCCGGTGGATAGGCTGGAATCACAGCCCATGACTTGCCCTCGGCGGCCAGCGCCCCTAGGCTCGGTCCTCCCCTGTCGTTGGCCTGGTTCGATGTCCACGGTTCTCAATGTCCTGCTACCCATCTTCGGCCTGATTCTGGTTGGTTTCATCTGCCGGCGAAGCAATCGCCTGGGGCCGACTGCGGCATCGGAGATGAACCGCTTCGTGGTCTGGCTCGGTTTGCCGGCCTTGCTGTTCAGCCTCACGGCCAAGGCCGACTGGGCGCAGATCTGGCAGCCCGGTTTCCTGCTCGCCTTCACCGGCGGCATGCTCGCGGTGTTTCTGGTCACGCTGGTGTATCGCTGGCGCAGCACCGGCAGCCTGGTCGACGCCAGCATCGATGGCCTCAGCGCCGGTTACGCCAATACCGGTTACATCGGCATTCCGTTGTGTGTGCTGGTGCTCGGCGAGGACGGCATGGCGCCGGCCCTGATCGCCTCGCTGATGGTGGTTTGCGTGCTGTTCGGCCTGGCGGTGGTGTGCATCGAGGTGGGCCTGCAGAGCAAGAAGGGTCTGGGCGGCGCCATCGTTCAGGTGATCATGGCGCTGCTGAAGAACCCATTGGTGGTCGCGCCGTTGCTCGGTGCCGCCTGGGCCGTGGGTGGCGTGCAGATGCCAGCGGCGCTGGACGAGTTTCTCCGCTTGCTGGGCGCCGCCACGGTGCCCTGTGCGCTGGTGTCGCTGGGGCTGTTCCTGGCGCAGCGCCAGAGCGGGCCGAGCGAAGGTGCCTGGCCATTGGTGGCGCTCAAGCTGGTTTTGCAGCCACTGGTGACCTGGTTCATCGCTTTCGTGCTGCTCGACCTGCCGCTGTTCTGGGCGCACGCCGCATTGCTGCTCAGCGCCCTGCCGACTGGCACCGGGCCGTTCATGCTTGCCGAGTATTACCAGCGCCAGGCGGCGCTGGTTTCGCGGGCGATCCTGTTTTCCACTCTTGGCTCGCTGCTGACCTTGACTCTGATCCTGCTGCTGATCACGCCTTGAGCTGCAGCTCCACGCCCAGCTGTTGCGACAGGCAGGGCCAGCGCCGCCAGGCCGATGCGGTATCCGGTGCGGCCAGGTGCTCACGATAGGCCTGCACCGAGGGCTGGTCGAAGCTGGCGTCATCGAGCATGCCGGCCAGTGCGTGGTGCACCGCCTCGTCGAGCTGATTGGCGAAGGGTTCACCGATCAACTGGTGGGCGATCAGGTTGGCGCGGGTGGTATCCAGCGGGATCAGTGGCTGGCCGAGGTGAGCGATGTAGCGGTCGTTGACCTCCTCCACTAGGCGATGCGCCAGATAGGCCTCGTCGAGCAGACCTTCGAGGCCTTCATGGCCCTCCATCAGGGCCGGTGGTTGCAGGAAGAAATGCTCGGCGATCTGCAGCACGGGCTTCACCGCAGCCTCGATTCCCGCTTCGCGTGCTACTTCGGCGGCGGCGTCGAGCACGTCCGGCACTTCTTCGATATAGGCGATGACGAAGGCGGTCAGCGCCCCTGGCGCGTCGGCCTCGGGCAGGCGAATGGACGGGTGCAGGCGATCCAGCTGGGTCTGCAGGAAGTGAGTGAGTGCCTGGCTGCCACTTTCCTGCTGGCGAGCCTGAGCGATGAGTTGACGAAGCGCGGCGGTGTTCATGACTGCTCCTACCTATCAGGACATGGACGTGAACCTTAGCCGGCCGATCGGGCTGGCTAAGACGCGATTGTCATAACTTTTTCATACTTATGCGAGTCCGCTATATCTACCTGTATCAGAACGGCTACACCCCGCGCCGCGCGCGGCCTTTGCCATCGGCGTCGAACCGGCTTGACGACTGCCCTGCTCACATTGCGGGCTGAAAGTGGCCGTCTATACTCGATTTCGAAAGGCAGTACCTGATGGAACCGGACGAGCTTTGGCACGGAAAGGTTCGACATGTAGTCGCCAGCAGTCAGGAGTGGATGTTCAGGCAGCGTGCGCCAGCACCCAGCTCCAAGAGGCAGTCGATCCCTTAGCCGCAGGCTCAGCCGGCGGGATAACAAGAACAATCAAGGGGAACCCGCAATGATGCGACATCCACGAGTCTGGATGGGCCTCCTGCTGTGGCTGGCAATGGGCTCGGCGCATGCCCAATGGACGGTCAACATGGCGCCCGGTGTAACCGACGTCAGCCGTTCCGTGTTCGACCTGCACATGACCATTTTCTGGATCTGTGTGGTGATCGGCATATTGGTCTTCGGCGCCATGTTCTGGTCGATGCTCCTGCACCGCCGTTCCACCGGCCAGAAACCCGCGCACTTTCACGAAAGCACCACCGTCGAGATTCTCTGGACCGTCGTGCCGCTGGCGATTCTGGTGGTGATGGCGATTCCGGCAACGAAGACGCTGATCGATATCTACGACACCACCGAGTCCGAGCTGGATATCCAGATCACCGGCTATCAGTGGAAGTGGCACTACAAGTACCTGGGTCAGGATGTCGAGTTCTTCAGCAACCTGACCACGCCACGCGCGCAGATCAACAACCGCGAAGCCAAGGGCGAACATTACCTGCTCGAAGTGGATGAGCCGCTGGTGGTGCCGGTGGGTACCAAGGTGCGCTTTCTGATCACCGCTGCCGACGTGATCCACTCCTGGTGGGTGCCGGCGCTGGCGGTGAAGAAGGATGCCATCCCCGGTTTCATCAACGAGTCCTGGACCCGCATCGAGGAGCCCGGCATCTACCGCGGCCAGTGCACCGAACTGTGCGGCAAGGATCACGGCTTCATGCCCGTGGTGGTAGAAGCCAAGTCCAAGGAAGACTTCGCTGCCTGGCTTGCCGAACGCAAGCAGGCGGCCGCCGCCGAGCGCGAGCTGACCAGCAAGGAATGGACCATGGAAGAGCTGATGGCGCGTGGCGAGAAGGCCTACAACACCACCTGCGCAGCCTGTCACCAGCCCACCGGTGAAGGCCTGCCGCCAATGTTCCCGGCACTCAAGGGCTCGTCCATCGCCACCGGGCCAGCCGAAGGCCATATCAACATCGTCTTCCACGGCAAGCCGGGCACCTCCATGGCGGCTTTCGGCAAGCAACTGTCGCCGGTCGACCTGGCCGCCATCATCACCTACGAGCGCAACGCCTGGGGCAACAGTGTCGGTGACATGGTCACGCCCAAGGACATTCTCGATTTCTCCAAGGCGCAGGAGTAAGGACATGAGTGCAGTGATCGACCACGGTCATACTGACCACCACCATGGCCCGGCCAAGGGCCTGA
>Ga0070752_1001049_pt1 | contig 20387 bp, 35 predicted proteins | sample VirMetDEL_Aug_30_FD_77440 | JGI IMG/M metagenome (GOLD analysis project Ga0070752, IMG submission 77440) | Aqueous microbial communities from the Delaware River and Bay under freshwater to marine salinity gradient to study organic matter... | ecosystem: Environmental > Aquatic > Marine > Coastal...
TACGAAGCATACGAAAAGTCTCGTGAAAAGTTGTATGAAATCATAAACAATGATGGTTTAAAATTGGACTAATATGGTAAATGATATTGGTTTTAATATGTTTGGGGCAATGGAAGAAATTATCGCACACGAATTAAAAGTTGACACTCAAACATATACAGATATACTTGAAAATAAATGTACTTACAATGAGGGTAAATTTATTATATTTTCATTATTGTCTAATCGAGAAGACAAAAAAATAAAAGCAATTAAACTTTTCAAATCTAAATTATTATGAAAAAACTATTTTTAATGTTGTCATTAATTTTGACATCTATAACCATGCAAGCATCTCATTTGCTAGGTGGTTTTATAAACACAATTCAACATGGATATTCAGACACGGTTACTGTTTATGTCACTCTGTTTAGTGACCCTCAGGGTATTGGTAACCCAAACTCTTTAGTCCTTAATGACCTAATTAAGGTTAATGGTTTTTACCAATCTTCATCTAACATTACTTTATCACAACAATCAACAGGGACGTGGCAAGGTGTTAACACTGCAGTATATTCTACGGTAACCACTTTAACTGCTGGTGAACACCGTTTAATTTATACAAATTGTTGTAGAGGTATGTTATCTAATGCTTCCTCATCAATGAATAGTAATTTTACCATATCATTAGATTATACTAAAACGGCATCAGGTACTATTCCTAACTCAGCACCATTTATCGCAAATTATTTACCAATTAAATGGGTTAATGGAGTTCAATCACAATCAATGATATTCACCTTCGACTTGGATGGGGATTCAATTTTTATTGAGATGGACGATGCCATTAATCAACACTCTAACAATACATTTGTACCACTATCGCCATTTACTCAACTCACAAGTTATGGTTCTTATAATGTGGGGGCAAATGGATTAATTAAATGGACACCTAACACATTGGGTCAATATGGTACAGGATTTAAAGTTAGTGAATATAGAAATGGTACACTAATCGGTGTTAATCGCATACAACAGGTTTTTCAAGTTGAGACAGGTAGTACTCCACAAATTTCAGCACCGTTTAATATGACAATAAACTCTGATAGTACTGTTACCATCACACACGATTTATTAAATGGTGATTCTACTTACGTTGGATTTACTGCAAGTAACTATCAAAATGCACAATTAGTTATTATTGGTGCAACTATCAATAAAGCATCAAACACTACATGGTCAATCACTGATTTAAACACCTCAGGTACATATAAAGGGTACTTACGTGTCTATGGTTTAAATTCCAATATGGACTTTCCTGTCAACTTAGTTGTAAACTCAACTATCGGTGTTGAAGAATTAAATAAACCATCTTTTTATCAAGTTTATGACATTTATGGTAATCTGTTTTATGAAGGTGAGGACATTCCGTATAATTATATGAAAGGTTTATATATTATTCGTAATGGATATAAAACAGAAAAAGTATATGTTATACAATGAAAAATCTAATTAAAAATTCTTTAATTTTTATTATTATCAATTTTATTGGATTATACCTGGGTGGTCTTTGGACCACACCAGGAGTTTCCTCAGATTGGTATAATAATTTAATAATGGCACCGTGGACACCACCGGGTTGGGTCTTTGGGGCAGCTTGGACAACAATAGGATTAACTTTTGGTATTGCAATCTCAAAACTTTATAAAGAAAGAGACCATCAATTAATGTTATATTATTATTTATCATGGTTTCTAAATCTACTATGGAACCCATTATTCTTTGAGATGAAAAATCCGTTATTATCTTTGATTGTTATGATAAACTTATCATTTCTCATCGGTTATATAACACATTTTATGAGATTAAAATATAAAAATTGGTTTTTATTTGTTCTCCCTTATTTCATATGGTTGATGATTGCAACATCTCTCAATATGTTTATATTGATTATGAACTAAAATATAAAAATTATGGAAGTATTTATCATTACTGAAGAAGCTAACAATCAAATAAAAAAATTAATGTTAGAAGATAGCACTGTAACAGATAATCATTTTTTACAAGTGGCTGTTACAGGTTTAATTGGTATTGTGGGTGGTTATTTTGGTGCTAAATCTGTAGATAAAAATTCGGAGGAAGAAAAATAAATGTACGGTAATATAATTTCAAATACCGAAATTATTGTTGATGATGACCCTGTAAAATTACAGGAGTTTGAATCTCGTATAGCATCAGGTGATAAAATTGAACCGAAGGATTGGATGCCATCGGAATACAGAAAACAATTAATTAGAATGATTGAACAACACGCACATTCTGAAATAATTGGGGCATTACCTGAAGGTACATGGATAACAAGAGCACCTGGTTTTAGGAGAAAATTAGCCTTAATGGCTAAAGTACAAGACGAGGTGGGACACGCTCAATTATTGTACTCAGCAGCTGAAACATTAGGTAAGCCAAGAGAAGAAATGATTAATGATTTAATCAGTGGAAAATCAAAATATTCTAATGTGTTTAACTATCCTGCAAAGACATGGGCTGACACTGCGGTTATCGGTTGGTTGATTGATGCTGCTGCTATCGTAAACCAACTGGCGAACGCAAAAGGTTCTTACGGACCTTATTGTAGAGCTTTAGAGAGAATCTGTTATGAAGAAAGTTTTCATTTAAAACAAGGGCATGATAATTCCGTGTTTTTGGCAACAGGAACCCCTAAACAAAGAGAAATGGTTCAAGATGCATTAAACAGGTGGTGGAAACCCGTAATACATTTTTTTGGTCCACCTGATTCGGAATCTGTACACTCCGAAAAACTAATAAAGTGGAAGGTTAAGATGATGAGTAACGACCAAATGAGATTTAGTTTTTTTGATATGTATGTTCCCAAAATATTGGAATTAGGTCTTACCATTCCTGATGAAGAATTAAAGAGAAACGAGGACGGTACATGGAATTATTCAGACCCTGATTGGGAAGAGTTTAAACGAGTAATTAAGGGTGACGGTCCCTGTAATAAAGAAAGATTGGCTGTTAGAAGAATGGCAGAAGAAAGAGGTAGATGGGTTAGACAAGCACTACTTGATAAAAATTCAAAATACGTAACACCTTTAGCATGATGGAAATTTTTACAATCACAGAGAGAGCATCCACGAAGATTAAAGAACTAATGTCTGAGGATTCAAAAGTAACACCTGAACATTTTTTACGTGTGGGTGTCAAAGGTGGGGGTTGTTCAGGATTATCGTATGATTTAGGTTTTGATAATAAAGAGGAAGAAGGTGATAATATCTTTGAAACAAGTGGTATTAAGGTCCACATAGATAAAAAATCATACCTATATCTTTTTGGAACAGAATTAAATTATTCAGATGGTTTAAACGGTAAAGGGTTTGAATTTATTAATCCCAACGCATCAAGAACTTGTGGATGTGGTGAAAGTTTTTCAATCTAATTGATTTTTAAAAAATTAACAACTATACTATTAAAAAAACAAAATATGGATAAAATTAAAAAATACTTCGAATTTTCAGGAACTATTAGTGGAACTAATTATTTCCTACGTAACCTCGTATCATCGTTTGTAGCATTCTTTGCTGGATATATGATTGGATACGGTATTGGTGGAGGACAAACAGGTCTTACTACTTTAGGTCTTTTAATAATTGCACCCACATTGTGGTTCAGTGTGACAACAATCTACAAAAGAGCTAACGCATTGTTTCCTGAAAATTCAACTGTATGGACAGTTGGTATTTTAGTGTTACAGATTCTTAATCAATCATTCAAAGGAGAACCTTTGGGTGGTATCCTCACATTAGCAGTTTTGATTATTGGGATTATATTTATTTTTTCAAATTCAAAGCTTGAAAATCACGAAGGTTAATATATATTTGTAGTAACAAAACGGAGGTTTGGCAGAGCGGTCGAATGCGACAGTCTTGAAAACTGTTTTAGGTGAGAGCCTAACCGGGGTTCGAATCCCTGAGCCTCCGCCAAAGGGGACGTAAGTCCCCTTTTTTTTTGGAGAGGTGCCTGAGTGGCCGAAAGGAGCAGTTTGCTAAACTGTCGTACCCCTAAAAGGGTACCCGGGGTTCGAATCCCCGTCTCTCCGCTGAGTTGTCTTTTTGAATTTAATTTTATATCTTTATCTCACAAAAAAAATTTAACAATGAATATTACAAAAGATTTCGAGAAGTACGCAATGAGTGATTACGGAGTTTCATCTCTTAACATGCATTATTTCAAAAACCAATTAGAAGACTCTCTAACACCTTATATTTTAGAGGAAAGGGAGATGAGAGCTACACAGATGGATATCTTCTCTCGTTTGATGAGAGACCGTCTATTGTGGGTTGCAGGTGGTGTTAATGACCATATGTCTACCATTGTTCAAGCACAGTTGATGTATTTGGACTCTGTAGATAACATGACTATCACGATGCACATCGATAGTCCTGGTGGGTCTGTAAAATCAGGATTATCTATGGTTGATGTGATGCAATACATTAAGTCAGACATTGCAACCGTTAACACAGGCATGGCAGCTTCAATGGGTTCCGTATTGTTAGGTGCGGGAACCAAAGGTAAGCGTTCTTCACTTCGTTTTTCTAAAACAATGTTACACCAAACATCAGGAGGTGCTGGTGGAAACATTCAAGATGCACGTATTAACTTTATTGAGTGGGAAAAAACAAACAAGATTTTGTTTGAACTTCTTGGTGAGTTTTGTGGTAAAAGTGCTGAACAGGTTACCGAAGATGCTTCTCGTGACTTTTGGTTGTCTGCGGATGAAGCCGTTGAATATGGAATTATCGATGAGGTAATTCGAAGCAAGAAGTAATATGTAAAAAATACATATTCCTTTTAAACCCTACCGTTTGGTAGGGTTTTTTATTTACTTAACACTTAACATGAGTGATTATTTATTTTATGAAAACAGAAGTATCCGTAAAACGACATTTACTAAAAACTATTACTTGGAGAGTTGTTGGAACTATAGACACAATACTATTGGGTTGGTTAGTTTCGGGGGACCCTTTTATAGGTATAACTATAGGTTCATTTGAGTTAATCACAAAAATGATACTCTACTTTTTGCATGAGCGAATTTGGTATAAAATTGATTTTGGTACTGACAGAGGGTAAAATGTTAATAACTGCTATATTTATTTAGTATAAATAATTACATTTTATGGATTTTAGTATAATTCTACAAGTTTTAATTACTTCAGTAACTTCAGTTATCGTAGCACTTATAGGTGCAGGATACTTCAAAAAATATAGTGATACAAAGAAAGAAAAATTTTCTAAAACTAAATTAATGGAACAAATCAAAAAAGATGAAATTGTCCATTTAGCCCTAAGAGATTTAAGAAGAAAATATAATTGTGACAGAATTTATATTTGGCAGTTTCATAACGGTGGTAATTTTTATACTTCATCACCAATGCAAAAGACATCAGTTACTTATGAAAGATGTTCTGATGGATTAGAAAGAAAATCAGAAAAATTTCAAAATACAATTATTTCAAATATAACTTCTTACATTAAAGACGTTATCAATTATGAAATGTTTTTTACAGACATTAAAGAAATGGATGATATTGCAATACGTTCTATTTGTCAATCATATGGGACACAATCACATTCTGCAGTACCAATCTATGACGATAGTGACCATCTTGTAGGTATTTTATCTATGGACTGGGTTTTTAGTGATATACCTGAAGAATTTATTACACAAGAAGAGTTCAATACTCATATGATTGAAGAATTATCAAAAGAATCTAAATCACTATCGAGTTATATCTAATGGATTTAAAATCAACCATAAAAAGAATTTTAGACGAGCAGTTAGATATTCTAACTAATCCTGGTGTTGTTGACCCGGAGCTTCGAATAACACCAACAAAGAAAAAATCTGACAACACAACTTCTGATTCAAAAAATACAGAAAAAATAGATGTTGGTTATGTTGATATTCCTCAAATCTTAATTGACGCATATGGGATTGAATTAGTTAAAAGTGCTTATGAGTCTCAGGGTTTTGAAGTCACCGATGATAACAGAGTTACAGGGTGGGCACTACCGTTACCAAAAAAATATATTAAATCACCTGGACCAACATTAAAATTTGGAGCACCTAGAAAAAGAAAAAATGGTGAACAAATTGGACATGAAGGTGTTGATTATCCTTGTAAAGATGGAACACCTGTTTATGCAACTAAAGGTGGTAAAGTAAGACGTTCATATTCTACCGATAGTTATGGTGCGCCAAATGAAATAATAATTGATTCTAAACCTTATTGGATTTTATATAGTCATTTAACAGAGCGTTATGTTAAAGATGGTGATGTAGTTTCTATAGGACAACAAATTGGAACGACAGGAAAAGGTCACTTACATATTGAAGTTAATCGTGGAGGTCCAATAGATAACTGGTCACAAATTTATAGTCAGTTAGTTTAATTGACATTTAATTAATCTTATATTATTTTTCATCTATGAAATTTACCATAGATACTGAAGAAAAAACAATCTATTTTAGAGATTCGTTTACCAAAGAAGATATTGAATACCTAATATCTGTTTTAGATATTGAAGGTATTGAATCGTGGAAAATTTCTATGGAACAAACTCCAAAGGTTACGTATCCACAATACACACCAAACACAATTCCTTTACCTTATTACCCTAATAACCCTAATGAATTTATAACTTATTGTTCTACAAACACAGGAGATATAGATTTAACTATTGGTGAATATATTTATGGTGTAGAAGATTTTACACCAAATGAGTAAGTTAGAACAATTTGTTTCCGTAGTACATTCATTAGATGGATTAGCTGATGCCTATCGTGAAATGAGACTTTATATGAAAAATAAAGGTTATACTAATCAAGAAATTGAAAGAATGTATTCAATACCTTATGAATTGATGAGTTTAAGATATAAAGTTCAAGATGAAATGAATGATTTTAAAAATTCGGCAAGAAGTTATGGATTTAAAGATGATATTGAACTATTCAAAATGATGTCTTCCATAATAGAACCCATAGATAGGGAAATTCCTTTAGATGATTAATCCACTTCTTTAGTATATCTAAGACCTCTATCAAACGGTTCTAATCTATTTGTATAATCTTCAACTTTACCTAACGCCTCAACATAAGAATCGTCATTGTCAATACTACTACCAAATCTATCATAGATTTCATATTCGTTCACATCTGACGGTCCATAAGTGGGTGTTATAAGTAGAAAACTTCCTTTGATTTCCTCATCATCAAGAAGTTCAAACATTTCACTTTCTTGTAAATAACCATCTGTTTCATATAACTCTTCAAGTTTTCTATATACTTCAGGGTCTCTGAAAACCCAAATAGAAACACTTCTTTCAAAGAATTCGTCTGAAGTATCGATTTCACCTTCACCATCACAAGCACTACATTCTTGTGTGCCGTCACCATCACAATAATCACAAGGAATATTACCTCTACCGTAACATTCATCACATTCTATAGTACCGTCAATATCTTCTAATTCTCCACTACCATCACAATAATGACACTCTACCATTCCTTCACCATCACATTCACCACATTCATTATCACCATTACCGTAACATTCATCACAGGATTCTTTATGATAGTCTTTATACCCCAAAGTTACAATAATAGTAAAGAATAATTCATCGGTCTGAGCTCGAGCGATAGCTAATTCTGTGTCCATACCTTGATATAGGTTAAAAACTGCAAATCCAATCTTTAGTATATCCAAAGCATTTAATCTACTCAACATTTTTCCAAGATATGGTGACTGAATCATTCTACTCACAATAAAACTAACACCAGGTTTATCACCTTCTTGTGATTTTAACTCCATGTCTATGAGTTTTTTGACTAGTAGTACGTATTTCTTTAGTTCCATATGGTTTTAGAATATCTTATTTATAAATACACTTATATTTATATTTAACAATATTAGTCTATGTCGTCAAATAAAAAAATAACAATTAAAGAAGATATGATGCCAAGAACCGCACCAATAAAAACTGATGCGTTGTTAAAAATAATACAATATACTATTAATAACAATTCCACAGACGTGGATTTTAATAGTGTCCAACCAAATGATAATTTTATTAATTCATTAGAGGATAATTTTAAATTAGTTGGGATTAAAAACTCATTTGAAAACTTTGATTACATATTTGCATTTATTAAAGAAAATGCAAATTTAATAAATGATGGAAATTTCAATAGTTCTGATTATGTAATCCCACAAAAGAAAAAATATGAGTGTCTTGGTCGAGAAGTTTATACTGCAAGAAAAGGTGACTCATATAGTCGTACAGAAGAAATGTATTCTAAAGAATTTTTAGAGAATGCCCTCAAAGAGGGTGAGATTGAAATTTGGGGTGGAAAACTTTTAAATGAAGAGATTTATGATACTTGGGATACTGAAGTTGAAGTAGATAGTATTGAGGAAGTTCCCTTTAAAAAGGATACTGTAAAGGAAGATGTCGATTTAGACACTTATGAATCACCATTTACCTCTGAAGATTTTATGAACTATGTGGAATCTGAGTGGGATTTGGAAATGTTAAACCTAATGTCATCAATTATTGACAAAAGGAAGGAATTTCTTAAACAAGTTATCGCAAAAGCTGAACCAAGAACCGTTGTTAAGGGTTTTAGGAGATTTGACGAGTCAAAAAGTGGTGAAATTATCGATTCACTACGTATTTTACAAGAAATTTTAGATAAAAAGTAGTTTTTACTTAAAAAATAAAGGGAGATGGTAGCGAACCTCTCCCTTTTTCGTTACCATAACTGATAACGGCCCTAAGTACCCATTTAAGGGAATATTTTTCTATTTTTGTGAATAAACACACTCACAAGAGGTACAAGAACACCCTTCTGTAAGACATTTTTCACTACATGTACAATTTTCCTGTTTCATAACTTGTTTTTACTATAAATATCTGTTATTTTAAGTAAAAAGACAGGTAAAATGAAAGATTATACAATCGCACTGATTGCACATGACGGAAAAAAAGCAGATATCGTCTCTTTTGTAATGAAAAGACTCGATTTCTTCAATTCTGAACACATAAAACTATACGGAACAGGTACTACCAGCTCAAAAATCAGAAATGCGGGTGTAAATAAGATAGTTTCGTTAGAAAGTGGTCCATTAGGGGGTGATGCACAGATAGCATCACGTCTTGTAGAGGGTGAAATTGATGCAGTTATCTTCTTTAGAGACCCATTAGACAAACATCCACACGAACCTGACGTAAATATGTTACTTAGACTCTGTGATGTCCATAACATCCCTCTTGCAACGAACTATTATTCTGCTAAAATTTTAGTTTCCTATCTACGTAATAAAATAGACAAGAAAAATATAAAAAACTTAGGTATTCACGACAGTGAAACTGACTAAAACACCCTATTTTTAAGTCATTTAAGACACCCAAACAAAAAAGTGGACCATCCACTCATAAAATAACTAAAACTCCCTTAAAAATGGAAGAAAAAGACCTTTATGTTTGTGAATATTGTGGTTATTCCACCTATTCTGTATCAGAAGAATACCTTGTTGGTGTAAATCATTTGGTTTGTTTGTTAGAAAGTACCTCTGAATCGTCAACAACCCTAAAATGAGAGTTCTCACAACTGTCACAAACCACCCTTGTACGTAATTTTCCGTCAGGTGACATATTTTTAATGTACTCACCGGGGTATTTGTCATAAAAATGACCCCCACAAGAGTTACAAATAATACCATTATATTTTTTAGGAGATAAATCATTGTTCATTTTAAACTTTTTTAAAGTTTATGAACATAAAAAATTAGGACACTTCGATAACTAACTTCTTTATAGGAAAGTATATTTCCATTTCTTGTTTTAGGTTGTGTATTTTTTTCATCCAATCCCTTATTTCATCTATTTCTTTTTGGTCTGTCATCCATGCGTTTATTTTAGAACCAAGTTCATATAAAAAGATTGGAAAATCGATGTGTAGTTTTTCTTTATATTCTTCGGATAAGTAAAATGTAATAACGAAGCTATTGAACGAATCAAATTCATCATTATTAACCGTAAAACCTACAATAAAGTGAGGTTTTCGTGGACCAATCATAGAGGTAAAATCTCTAACTAATTCAGATGCAACAATATTCTTACCCATGGTTATAAATATCAAAAAAAAAATTTAAGAACTTTTTTTGGTTTTTGGTGAACTTTTCTAAAGTTGCATATAGTTACTAGTACTAGCATCTAGTATACTAGTTATTACTAGATTATTAATATTTTATATATTAATTTATTATATATAATTTCTGTAATACTGGGCAATTTTTTTCACAAAAAAAAACACCACGAAGTGGTGTTGTAAACTCAAAGATTTTTAGTTAAAACATACCTAATGAAGTGGGGGGTGATTTTTTAGGATAGACATTAATAAGTCTTTCACCTAACTCTGATTGTTTTGGTTCCCTAACGAACTTTATATTCGCATTTAATATTGTAAATACATTTGGAAAAAACGATTCAATATGTTCACGAATTGTTTGTTTAATATTTGCCTGAGTCAAAGCTGAAATATAACTATCAACCTCCACAACAAATTCAGGGTAGTCTTTATTTGTGTGTCTGTTATGTTCAAATTTTGTTAGTGTAATAGTATTCACCATAGAGTATTCATCTTTAACTCTATCGGATAACATCATTACCGTAAACATCTTCAGTTTTTCCTGAAGATTTTTTAAATCTTTTTCACTTCTCATTTCTTTTAGCGATAAACCACAAAGTAGAACCTACTAAGACTAAAACCAAAAAAACTTTTAATAGTTCCATATTTATATAAATATTAAAAACATTAAGATTATGCCAGAACAATACGGAATTTACGACAACAGAAAATTTATGATATTTAACGTATCAGAATTGAATCAAATTGATTTTAATCACGTTCTTGAAACATCAGCAGACACTGTAAGAAAATCTGTGGATGAAACAAAGACTTTCGTGAAGTGGGATGGTGCGATGCCTGATTGTGTTTTGAACCTTACAACAAAAGAGGGTCCATACACTTATGAAGAAATATTGGCAATATTGGCTGGTCCTGAATGGACTGACCCAAATCCATCTGAAGGAATGATTTAATTATCTTAGTCTTTAAATTTTTCTTTCTGAATTTGATTAACCATATAACCAGCAATGGCAAATTCAACACCTGCCCATAATACGATGTCAGATGCTGTCATTGTGCTGTTGTTATTGATTAAGAAGTATATCATACCCCATTGTCCTACGATAAACGCAACACCTGATTCAATTCTCTTTTTAGAAAAATATGAAGCTTCACCACTATAAAGTGCGGTAAGTTCTTTAATAATCCATTTTATATTAGTCCAACCAAAAAATAATTTTTTCATATCTATAAATATTAGAAAGGATTAGAAACGGGATTTGTGTAGTGAATTACTTTATTACCGTTGTTTGTAACAAAATATTTAGAGTTTGGAAATACTATGATATTTTTACCATCAGAATATAAAATATAATCTAATTGTTTTTTGTTTTTATACCAATTCCTCATATTATAAGTTTTTACTTCAATACCCTTATCACCTTTAAATGTTTTATAAGCCGGCTTCACTTGGAATGTCTTACCATTAACTGAGAAATCTATTGAATGTACTCTATCTTGAATAGAACCCAAACAATAACGAGTTATTTGGTCATCTCTTAATCCAAACTTATTTTTTATTATATCAACAACATCATCTTCTAATTTCCAACCTCTTTCAAATGATTGTAAATTACGTTTGATAAGGTTCTGTAGTATTGGACTGTTCTTACCAAAAAGTTTTTCACCGTTTTCAGATATCCATATATTAAAATCTTCAACAGATTCTTGTCGACCATCTTTTTTGTATTCGTCCAAAAGTATTTTTATAACACCAGGGTTGGTGTCAAAGAAATTAAGAATTGACCATCTGTCACCTTCTATTGCTGGAAATATATCAATAACACCATCAAGAGTTTGACATTCACCATCATTAATTTTACCCCAATTATTTGGGTATAATTCTTTAAAAGTATTCAATATTGTTTCAGGAACACCTGAGGCTTTTGTTTTTAGATAAGGTACGGTTAAACTTCCTACTGAGGTTTTTGGTTTTTCTAATATATCATACATTAACTCCATATCTTGTGGATATGATTGTTTAAAAATATTACCATCAACAAAACCGTTATTTTTAATACGATTATAATTAAAGTTGTCAATATCAAAATTGTATTTTTTGTTGTCTTGAGAAACTAAAATAATATTTTCAGTATCTGAACCAAATTTTCCTGTGATAGGTTTTAGTCTATTAAAGTAAATTCTACTTTTACCATAGTTACTCCACGGATTCATATCATAGAAAGAAAACTCAACTTCTTGAGTACTTCCATCCATAGATTCTTTAAGTACCTGTGATAATGATTGTAGTAGTTTAAAACCCATTTTACTTTGTGTCTATATTATTAATTATCACACCAACTCCATCCATACCAATAAATTTAAAAATACTTTGTATTTCTTGACGGAGAATGTTTTCAATATTGGGGAGTAACATCTTTAAAATTCCACCTCTTTCTTTTTCTGTAAAAGTTTTCATAATAGATTCTAACATCTCATCTAAATCTATGTCCTTACCATTTACAGATAAATTAGATAAAACAACATTTAATTTTAAGTATGGTCGTGGGTGACCCACACTTATCATTCCCTTAAATTCTATTGGCTCAATTTTGATATTTGCTTTAACGTTTCTTTCTTCATCATCGTTAAAGAAAAATGTATGATTTGAATCTATTTTAAAATTTTTACTTTTTAGTAAATCAAATTTATTACTATGTTTTTCAATAGCATTTTGTTTGACTAATTCTATTTCTTCATGTGTACTTGACATCTGTTAAGGTTTGTAAAAATTAGTTATGTTCTGTTTATCTTCATTGGTTAATAATTCCCACCAATCTTCAGACTCTATCTCACTTAAGTGAAAACCATTACCTGAATCTATACTACCATCTCTATATATTGGATATGTCATTCCTGATGGTATATGTATTGCAGTACCCGTATCTTCAATAATATAAAAATCATCTTCATAGTCCTTTACCATAACATCATCATTAAAATATTGTGGGGGTTCCACATTTGTTAATTCAACTTCTATATGACCTTTAAGACCGATATACTTTGTTAAAGATTCAAGGTTCCATGCTAAATAACGAGGGATAGATAATTTACCATAGGTCCATTCACTGTCTTCTACAAATAAAGTACCTGGTACTGTTTTATCAGTACTTACAGTTATTTTGTAATGACCTATGTCATCATTGATTTCTAAGTCATCTACTTTAAAATTAAATTGCAGACCATAGTAATCATCAGACATTTGATTACCTAATGTGTTAAAAAGTTTTTCTAAAGATATTTTTAACTTATCCTTCATTAAGTATAAATATCTCCGTCAATATGTTTCTGCTAATAATTCTGTGTCTGACGATACAACGGTAAAAAAAACCAATTTTCCGTCCTCATAATCTGATACCACAGGGAATCCCAAGTACTTAAATTCAGATACAATTTTAGCTATTTCCTCATTGTTCCAATCACCCCAATAAAGAGTTTTGAATTTAACTACAAAGACTTCATCATGTTTTGTAATTTCAATAACAAAATTACCGACATCAGGGTTTTTGTCGACAACAATATTTTTGATTTTTGTTAAATCATGTATCACTGAGTTTTCAAGAAATAAATTTCACCTTTGTGTCTGATGTATTTTTGTCCCAATTCAATTTCTGGGTTACGTTGTAGAGTCCACGTACTTGTTCCTTCTTCTGTGGTTAATATAATTTTTCTTTCTTCAAATTTTACTGTATCCATATTCGTGATTATAAGAATTTATTATTATAAAGACAATTCTATTTCCAAAAAACCTGTATTAAAACTATAAGTGCTGATAACATCAAACAAAAGGTATTTTTAAGTGTTAGGGGTTCATTCATTACAAAATATGTTAAAAATAATACCACTGACATACCAATAGAAAATTGTATTAATCGTACACTCCATACTGAGGTCACTTCAGAATACAAATGTTGAGCACCCCATATAAACAAATAAGAGGTAGGAATACCCAATAAAAGTATTAGAACCCATATGTGGTCTTTAAACCATGGCCACTTAATTGTTGCAAATTGTTGAAACCAAGCAATAATCTGAGCCAATAGGATAAAGACAATACCAAGTACAAGATTTTTCATTATATTAGTATAGAAAAAAATAAGTAACACTCAAGGGGTAATTAAAAAAAGATTTGGTAAATAAGTTTTTTATCATTATATTTGAAGTATGAATATGAAACATATGAAAAAACTAATTCTTTTTTTACTTTTAATCCCTACAGTTGTGTTTTCTCAAACATACTTAAATGCGGAATTGGTAAACGAAGAATTCAAGACTCTCTTAAATAAAGAAAGAAAAAGTAAGGGTCTAAAACCATTAAACGTAAGTTACGAATATCGTGAAATGCCGGATGAGTGGGTATCTGTTATTATTGACTCATACATTCAAGAGCATGAGAATATGTTGAAAGCGATGTATTCAGGTAATAGTTCATACAAGTGGAATGATGTTGACTTACACGGAAGTGGTAAAAATTCATTTTACAATCGTTGTGATAAATTTAATATGGTTGGTTTTGGTGAAAATATGTCACCATTAAATAATAGTTTTGGACCATATTCCGAATCAGAGGCAGTAAACGAAATGTTTAATAGTTTAAAAAACTCAGATGGTCACTATAAAAATATGATGGACCCAAACAACAACTCATTTTATGTCGTTATTTATGAAAAAGTAGTAAATGGTACCCATTACTATATGGGTTGTCAAATATTAAAAAAGGAGGTCTTTTGACCTCCTTTATGTTTTTAGAATGATGGACACATCTCAATCTTATGACCTGGACGTATACCAGTACCACCACCAAGTCTAATTGTCGGAAACTTTATCTTAGGGAACTTAAAATTAATTGTAGTTCTACCTTCTCCTGCAACGGTAACTAAATAACCCTTCTGAGGTGCCTGTACATTCTCTTTTGGTGGTTCTATTTTTGGCATCACCATGAAGGTAATAATAACCTTAGCTTGTTGGTTATTTCTATAGTCTTGGTGATTAGCACCTTTCTTTGGGTCCCACTCTGGACCTGTAGCACCAATAACTTCTGTCATATCAAATATTGATTGACCTGCAGTTTTAATAGTATTAGGATTATTTTTTATATAATTTACTACCAAGTTTTTAATTGCATTTGCCCTATCTTGAGATAGATTTAAAAATCCTTGCTCATCATTACCATCATTGTTAATGTAATATTTTGGGTCACAATTTTTTGTATGAGGTACTCTTGATGAAGACGCTAGTACTTTAACTGATTTAATATAGAACGCACCTGGAAATGAAACTTGTGAGTTATCATTTGCAGACCTTGTGGTTTCTAATGCTTGTGCTAAACCTTTAGCAAAACTTTCATTAAATGTATTAACATAATCTGCCTTAAGTTTAGGTGAACAAGACTCAAATTTTGAATCAAACGGAATACCTGCATCTGTAAATTCGATTGTTGGCATTTCTACCGCCTTTGGTTTTTCAACATTTTTTTCACCCGCCTTTAGAACAGTAACCGTTCTAGTTTTTCTTTTTGCGTTGTCTAATGCTAACATTAATGAATTAGACTTAAAAGCGACATAGGCATAGAAACTAGGTAACTTCTCTTTAATTTCGTTAAATACTGCTTTTGACTCTGTATCCATATAAGATTGTAATTGTTCAAAAGTTTTAAATTTACTACTTTTCTTATTAAGGACAAGTTCCTGTTTTCGTTTACCGTCAACAAACGCACCTGAAACTAGATTACGTCCATACAAACCCGCAGCATATAATGCAATATTTAAGTCACTTAATGTATCACCAAAATCATATCGTTTTTGTAAAGATTCTATTTGTCTTTTCTTAGATGGAATAGTTTTTGCTACAAAGTTTTTATATGCCGCATCATCAGTTGTTACTGTTTTTTCAACATCTCTGTTTTTATCAATACTAATTTGTTCATTGACTATTCGTAAAACAATTTTTTCTAAGTCGGCTTCTGTTAATTTTATGATTTTTTTTGCCATAACATTTTTTTATATATAAATATATTCAATTTGGAAAATAAATCAATTATGGTTATATTTGTAGTATGAAGAAAGTCCTATTTACATTATTGTTATCCGTTTTAACTTTACCTGTTTTTTCACAAGGGTTTAATGACTCTATTATGAATAAGGTATTGTTTGATGAAATAGTGTCTTTAAACATGAAAAGGGATAGTACTATTAAAGTGTATTACAGTTATGTTGGTGCCGAGTTATACAGCAAACCTTCAGTTGATTACATGTTAGTTAATGGTGTAAAACATCGTCCAGGTCACACCTCAATCGAATCATTACCCACTAATCACTCTGATTTAATATTAAATGAACTTAATATTCCTTCAAATGTATTGACGGAAAATGAAGTATTGGCAAAAATCACTATTGGGAAGACCACTTACCAAGAGGTTGCTAAAATGGCAATTAATGCATGGTTAAATTCACCAGGACACAGAGGATGTATCAGTAGATTAGGTATGTATAACGCTACTGAAATTATTAGTATAAGTTCATACTATAATAGTAATGACCGTAGTGTTTATATTAGTTTGAATAACTTTGTTTTCTTTGAATAAAAAAATCCTCCGATTTGGAGGATTTTTTTATTATATTCTTTCTGTATATTTTGGTATCTTGAAGGTTACTCTCCTATTTTCTGATAAATTACTTTCAATATCCTTTCCATCAATCTTATTCCAAGCACGTCCTTTAAAATCGTGAGTTTCACCATTTCCTTTAGCATTTACTTGTATTTTACCTGTACCAACTAATTCATCAAATATTTTTTGTAGGTCATCCGCAACTCTTTGTGCACGTTCCTGAGATAAACATTTATTATATTCACTTCTAGGTCCCTTACCTTTTCCATATTTTGAACAAGCAGGTAAATAACCACCGTCTTCTGCAGTAGGGTCACCGTCTTGAGATGCATAACCATTTACCACTAATGTTAAACCTTTCAAGTAGTCTTCGTAACCTCTAAATTGTCTTAAACCACCGGCAATAGTTTTCTTGAATTCTTCAATTTTTTCATTATAAGATGTTTCGTCTTTAAAATCTGTAGTATCATATTTAAATACATCCACTAAGTCTAATTCGATATCTCTATCTGCAACGGTAGTACCTGTATGTGGTGGTGGAGTTGGTGGTGTACCTCCATCTAACTCTTTAAATGCCGTAGTTATGTTTAACTTATTTAATGGCATCATCATAGGTGCAATACCTAACCATACCTTATAATCACCAATATCAAAAAATCTCGATATCTCATAACTTCTACCATAAAAGGCTTTATCCATTGTTGTGGTATTACCTTGAGTAACCTTATTACTCAATTTTTTTGGTGCAAAAATCCTTTTTACACCATCAACGACTTTTTCCCACCCACCTTCAGGGGTAACTTTTGCTTGAATTTTAGCAGCATAATTTCCATCATTAAGAACTAATTGATACATGATTGGTAATGAATCCACTTGTTCTTTAACACCAGGTTCACGCTCATAAAAATCTTTTAGAACTTTATCCTCACCGATTATTTCATTAATAAAATCTCCAATATATAAACCACTATTAGATAACATATCACCACCATCAGTATTTACCATAAAAACACCAGGATAATAATCTCTTTCAATACCATAATTTCTAATCATATAATCAGAAGATTTAACAAAATAATAATCTAATTCTCTTGATATAAGTTTTTTACCATTAGCGTCGGTAATTGTAATCACAGGTCTACCAATTTTATCTTCAATAGCCCAATCAGGTGTATTATTATCATTTACGTCAACATCTTTTAGGTCTATAGATATTTTAATCTTTGTTAGAAATTCATTTTTACGGTTATCCTCTAAAAATGAAATAATTTTATCCTCTAATTGTCCTAATAACGATTTCCTATCAGGTGTTTGAGTAATATCCTGTTCAATTAAAACTTTACGAACAATATTCTCTAAATCGGCTTCTGTTAATCTAATTATTCTTTTTACCATTACTATAGTATTTTATTATAAATATATTATCAGGAGAAAAAAAATATAGTTATAAAGTCCATATTTATGATATATGTCAAACCCAATTAAATATAGTACCGGTTCTGAATCTTTAGCACTGAAGAAAGGTAATTTCTACATAGGTACTGGTGATGTGGGTAAAGGTCCGACATCAACCACAGGATATTACAATGGAATCACACCACCTTCAGGTGGATACACAATATATTTAAACAAAGCAACGGGTGGACCATCTATTTACACATGTGCGAATGATGCTGAGTTAGTAAACCTAACGAATTCGATTGCAGGAACATCGTATACGACAGCAAATGAATGTTTTGTATACTTTGCCGGTCAAACAGATAAAATGGTCTTAAACAGAGATTATGAAGGAATTGTGACAGATGGACTGGTTCTTAATTTAGATGCGGGATTTACACCATCATATCCAAAAAATGGAACTACTTGGTATGATTTATCTGGAAATGGTAATAATGTGACGTTAACTAATGGTCCTTCATTTAGTTCTAATAACGGCGGGGTATTAGTGTTTGACGGTATAGATGATTATGCCGACATCCCGTTTGATAGTTCATTAAATAATAGCAACACTACTTTAAGTGTTTGGGTAAAATCTACTTTTGTAGTTGGCCCAAGTGGTAGACATTATATTCTTGATGGGGTATCTCACAGAACTATGATTTTTGTTGATGAACCTAATGAAATTAATTTTGTAATAGTTACCTCATCAGGTGTTAAATATGCTATATATGATAATGCAATAACTTCTCAAGGTACTTGGCTAAACATAGTAGGAACTTACGATGGTTCTTTTTTAAAGTTATATGTTAATGGAGATTTAAAAACAACAGAATCTCACAGTGGTAACATCAATAATGCAGATAGTACTGGTCGTATTATGGATTATCGTGCTAATGGTTATGAAGTACAGGGTCAAGCAGGAACTTTTATGATATACAACAGAGGACTAAGCACAACCGAAGTACTACAAAACTACAACGCACAAAAGGGGAGATTTGGTTTATAATTACCAATCAATACCCGGACCAAACGTTCGATTGTCCACGATATCATTTAAAACAACATTAACACCAGGAAGTAAATTCCCAATATCGTAACTTAGTGTTGTTAAAACGTTGTCAAAATCTTTACGATTACTATTAACATGAATATCCACATATACAAGTGGGGTGGGGTCGGTTTCAGTTCTAACAATTTTAATATCATCGATAGATTCAATCTCGTCCAATTCATCCATCTCACCCAAACCAAAACCTTCAGACTCAACTCTCATATCATTTAAAGAGTCGTTAATATATTTTTGAATGTAGTCCACCATGGATTCATTAATACCCATCATAGATTTCATTCTTGATATTTGTTCATTTAATTTCATCATATATAAATACTATATAAAAAGAAAACCCCCATCCTAAGATGAGGGTCTCTAAAATATTATTATTAGTTATTGATTATCCTAATGGTCCTTTTGGTCCAAATGAATTAATATACGTACCCATCTTAGTCATTGCCATATCAAAGAAAGTTTTATATTCTTTTTCTTCTAAATTAAGTCTAAAAAGTAATTTTTTTCCCTCGTCATCTAAACAATCTACAATTTTTTCAGCTAAATCCTCTATATCACTGTCTTTTAAACGACCTATCGGCATACCCTTTTTATCACTAAACGGACGAGTTTGTTTTTCTTCAGCGTCAGTATTTTGTTCAGACAAAAATGGTTTTGCATCACCTGATTTAGTTTCAACCAATTTCTTAAAGTTGTCAATGGATATGTTCATTCCACCCTCGTGTTGTTCACGGATGTTATTTTTTTCTTCCTCGCTAAGGTTATTCAATAAATGTTTCATAATTAAAATGTCTTTAATATAAATATCACATAAAACAAAAACACCCACCCTTTTTTTAAGAGACACATTAATGGACCAAAATATTTAGACCCGAAGGGTCGGAGAAAAAATTTTCCGGCATACGAAAGACACACAGATACGTCCGAAGGACGGACGAAAAAAATTTCCGGCACATGAAAGAAAGGGGGTAGGGGGTAAGAAACGAAGTGACGCGATTTCCGGCATACGAAAGAAAGTATTAGTA
>Ga0070752_1001051_pt1 | contig 20362 bp, 17 predicted proteins | sample VirMetDEL_Aug_30_FD_77440 | JGI IMG/M metagenome (GOLD analysis project Ga0070752, IMG submission 77440) | Aqueous microbial communities from the Delaware River and Bay under freshwater to marine salinity gradient to study organic matter... | ecosystem: Environmental > Aquatic > Marine > Coastal...
CAAATCGCCGAACATCTTCTTCGCCGACATCATGAACGCCGAGCCGGCCTTCATCGAGAAAGCCGCCGAAGGTCTGGTGCTGGGCTTCTTCAACCAGGGCGAGGTGTGCACCTGCCCGTCGCGTGCGCTGGTGCAGGAGTCGATCTACGACGCCTTCATGGTCGAGGTGATGAAGAAGGTCAAGCAGATCAAGCGTGGCGACCCGCTGGACACCGAGACCATGGTCGGCGCCCAGGCCTCGCAGCAGCAGTTCGACAAGATCCTCAGCTACCTGGAGATCGCCCAGCAGGAAGGCGCCCAGGTGCTGACTGGCGGCGCGGCGGAAAAACTCGAAGGCGACCTGGCCAGTGGTTACTACATCCAGCCGACCCTGCTCAAGGGCACCAACAAGATGCGCGTGTTCCAGGAAGAGATCTTCGGCCCGGTGATCGGTGTGACCACCTTCAAGGACGAAGCCGAAGCCCTGGCGATTGCCAACGACACCGAGTTCGGTCTCGGCGCCGGTGTGTGGAGCCGCGACATGAACGTGGCCTACCGCATGGGCCGCGCGATCAAGGCCGGTCGCGTATGGACCAACTGCTACCACCTGTACCCGGCGCACGCTGCCTTCGGCGGCTACAAGAAGTCCGGGGTCGGGCGTGAAACCCACAAGATGATGCTCGATCACTACCAGCAGACCAAGAACCTGCTGGTCAGCTATGACATCAATCCGCTGGGCTTCTTCTGAGTCGCAGACCCAAGAGGCCACACGTTCGCTCCAGCGTGTGGCCTGTAACCTTGGCGATGCTCCAGATCGGCAGCAGACCCTTATCGCAACGCGGCTTCGGCCGCGTTTTTTATTGGCGATGAGGTTTGGCTATGCCTCTGCTTGAGCGTGATCGCGGATAAATCCGCTCCTGCAAAAACGGCGCGCCTGACCGGTAGGAGCGGATTTATCCGCGATATTGACCGACATCGCGCTCACCCTGATCGCGAATGCGCCATCCATACTCCGCCAAGCGCTTTGTATTGGCACATGTTTCAGATCAGGCGATCGCTGGAACCTTCATGGCGCGATCCATTCCTACTAAATGGACGCACCTACCAATGCCAGTGCTGACTCATCCCAAAGTACCATTTGGCCTCTTGCCTGGCGGGGGCTTAATGGGGTTGCCGGAATGCCCCGGCTTCATAACAAGAGGACCGCACCATGTGGACTAAACCCGCCTACACCGATCTGCGCATTGGCTTCGAAGTGACGATGTACTTCGCCAACCGTTGATCGCTCCTGGCCCCGGTTCGTCCGGGGCATCCCTGCTGGTGACTTCCATGCATATCCAGATTCTTGGCTCCGCCGCTGGTGGCGGCTTCCCCCAATGGAACTGCAACTGCCACAACTGCCGTGGCGTGCGGGCCGGTACGCTGCGTGCGCAGCCGCGCACGCAATCGTCCATCGCCATTTCCGATGACGGCGAGCAGTGGATCCTGTGCAACGCCTCGCCGGACATCCGCGCGCAGATCGAAGCCTTCCCGGCGCTGCAGCCGGCGCGCAAGCTGCGCGACACGGCGATTGCCGGCATCGTTTTGCTCGACAGCCAGATCGACCATTGCACGGGCCTCTTGACCCTGCGCGAGGGCTGCCCGCACCAGGTCTGGTGTACCGAGATGGTGCACCAGGATCTGACCACGGGCTTTCCGCTGTTCAACATGCTCAGCCACTGGAACGGTGGCCTGCAGCACCGGTTGATCGAGCTGGATGCCGAGCCTTTCAGCATTCCCGTCTGCCCGGCGCTGAACATCACCGCCATCGCCCTGCGCAGCAGCGCGCCGCCGTATTCGCCGCACCGGGGCAACCCGCATCCGGGCGATAACATCGGCCTGTTCATCGAGGACAGCCGCAGCGGTCGCAGCCTGTTCTACGCCCCAGGCCTGGGCCAGGTGGACGAACACCTGCTGAGCTGGATGCGCCGCGCCGATTGCCTGTTGGTCGATGGCACGCTGTGGCGCGACGACGAGATGCGCGTGTGCGAAGTGGGCGACAAGCTCGGCAGCGAAATGGGCCACCTGTGCCAGAGCGGCCCGGGCGGGATGATCGAGGTGCTCGATGGCCTGCCGGCCGCACGCAAGATCCTCATCCATATCAACAACACCAATCCGATTCTTGACCTGGACTCGCCCGAGCGCGCCGAGCTGGACGCGCAGGGTATCGAGGTCGCATTCGACGGCATGAGCATCCACCTGTAACGGGCTACAAGAAAAATCCGGAGAGCCGATGAGCCAACCTGCCATGAGCCCTGCCGAATTCGAGCAGGCACTGCGCGCCAAGGGCGCGCTGTACCACATCCATCACCCGTTTCATCGCGCCATGTACGAAGGGCGCGCCACCCGCGAGCAGATTCAGGGCTGGGTGGCCAACCGCTTCTACTACCAGGTCAATATCCCGCTGAAGGATGCGGCGATTCTCGCCAATTGCCCGGATCGCGAGACGCGCCGCGAGTGGATCCAGCGCATCCTCGACCACGATGGTGCGCCGGGTGAGGAGGGCGGTATCGAAGCCTGGCTGCGTCTGGCCGAGTCGGTCGGCCTCGACCGCGAGCAGGTGCTGTCGCAGGAGCTGGTGCTGCCGGGTGTGCGTTTCGCCGTCGATGCCTACGTCAACTTCGCGCGTCGTGCCAGCTGGCAGGAAGCGGCCAGCAGCTCGCTTACCGAACTGTTCGCCCCACAGATCCACCAGTCGCGCCTGGATGCCTGGCCGCAGCACTACCCGTGGATCGACGCCACCGGCTACGACTACTTCCGCAAACGACTGAGCGAAGCACGGCGTGATGTCGAGCATGGCCTGCGCATCACCCTCGAACACTACCGCACCCGCGAATCACAGGAGCGCATGCTGAATATCCTGCAGTTCAAGCTGGATGTGCTGTGGAGCATGCTCGACGCCATGAGCATGGCTTACGAGCTGCAGCGTCCGCCGTATCACACGGTGACCGAAGCGCGCGCCTGGCATCGGGGGATCGCGCTATGAGTTTCGTGCGTACTAGCCAGGAGTCAGAAGCATGACCATCTCAATCCTGCCCAACGTGCCTGCCATCCGCCGTGGCTTTCGCCTGCAATTCGAGCCGGCGCAGGGCTGCCATGTGCTGCTCTATCCGGAAGGCATGATCAAGCTCAACGACAGTGCCAGCGAGATTCTCCAGCAGGTCGACGGCAAGCGCTCGGTGGCCGAGATCATCGGTAACCTGCACCAGCGTTTCCCCGATGTGCCGGGCATCGACGAAGACATCCTCGCCTTCATGGAGGTGGCCCATGCTCAGTTCTGGATCGAGCTTCGCTAAGGCAGGTCATGAGCCAGGTCCGCCGCTGTGGCTGCTGGCTGAGCTGACCTATCGCTGCCCGCTGCAGTGCCCGTACTGCTCCAACCCGCTGGATTTCGCCAAGCAGGGCGCCGAGCTGTCGACTGCCGAATGGATCGAGGTGTTTCGCCAGGCCCGTGAGCTGGGCGCGGCGCAGCTGGGTTTTTCCGGCGGCGAGCCGCTGGTGCGCCAGGATCTGGCCGAGCTGATCGCAGCCGCGCGGGGGCTGGGCTACTACACAAACCTGATCACCTCCGGCATCGGCCTGACTGAAGCACGTATCGCCGAGTTCGCCGACGCTGGCTTGGATCATATCCAGATCAGCTTCCAGGCCGCCGACGAGGAGGTCAACAACCTGCTGGCCGGCTCGAAAAAGGCCTTCGCGCAGAAGCTGGCCATGGCCCGTGCGGTCAAGGCGCATGGTTATCCGATGGTGCTCAACTTCGTCACCCATCGGCACAACATCGACAATATCGAACGCATCATCGAACTATGCCTGGAACTGGAGGCGGATTTCGTTGAACTCGCTACCTGCCAGTTCTACGGCTGGGCCGAGCTCAACCGCGCTGGCCTGCTGCCGACCCGCGCACAGCTCGAACGCGCCGAGCGCATCACCAACCAGTGGCGCGACAAGCTGGCGGCCGAGAATCACCCGTGCAAGCTGATCTTCGTCACCCCGGATTACTACGAGGAGCGCCCCAAGGCTTGCATGAACGGCTGGGGCAACCTGTTTCTCGACATCACCCCCGATGGCACGGCGCTGCCTTGCCACAGTGCGCGGCAATTGCCGGTGCAGTTCCCCAACGTGCGCGAACACAGCATCGAGCATATCTGGCGGCATTCCTTCGGTTTCAACCGTTTTCGCGGTGACGACTGGATGCCCGAGCCGTGTCGCAGCTGCGATGAGAAGCACAAGGATTTCGGCGGCTGTCGCTGCCAGGCCTTTATGCTCACTGGTGATGCCAGCAACGCCGACCCGGTGTGCAGCAAGTCGGCGCACCATGACGTGATCCTCGCCGCGCGTCAGCAAGCCGACGAGGCGCCACTGGGGCTGGAGGCGTTGCAGTATCGCAACGATAAGGCCTCGCGGATCATATGCAAGGTGTGACCGATCCCGATTCGATCTGGAGCGCCGAGCAGGCCGCTGCAGCCAGCGCCGACTTCGCCGAGCTGCATGCGGCTCACGGCGGCGTGCTGTGGGTGGTGTTCGACCCGCAGCTGGCGCGTTGCGGCTTGTTCTTCTGGCGTGACGAGCAGCTACGTGAACTGACCCCGCCAGGGTTCTCCGTGCGCAGTCGCGTCTACGAGTACGGTGGCGGCGCCTGCTGTGCCACGGAGCAGGGCGTGGCCTTCGTCAACGAACGTGATCAGCAGATTTATCACCTGCCGATGCCGGAGATTGTAGGAGCGGCTTCAGCCGCGATTTCTCCTGATCCGCAAAGATTCGCGGCTCAAGCGCAATACCGCACAGCCGCTCCTACGAACAATGAGCTGCAGGCGCTGACGGCTGGCGTCAATTGCCGTTATGGCGACCTGTGTTTCGTGCCCGCCTGGCAGGCGTTGCTGGCGGTTGAGGAGAGCCATGAGGCGGGCGCGGTGGTGCATCGCCTGGTGCGCATCGGCCTGACCGGCAAGCGCGAGGTATTGGTCGAAGGCGCTGATTTTTACGCTGCGCCGGTGGCTGACCCCACTGGCCAGCGTCTGGCCTGGATCGAATGGGATCGTCCGCATCAGCCCTGGGTTGCCACGCGCCTGTGTCGGCGCGAGTCCGGCGAGCGCACCCGGGTGTTGTCAGGTGAGACGGGGGATCGATCCCTGCAGCAACCACGTTTCGATGCATTGGGCCGGCTATGGGTGTTGAGCGACCGCAGCGGATGGTGGCAGCCCGAGTGCGTCGATGACGATGCAAGGCGCGATGCCGCGCCCTGCGATCACGCGCCGGCGCCCTGGCAGCTGGGCGGTCGCAGCTACTTGCCGCTTGCGCATGATGAGCTGCTGCTGACGCGTTTCGAGCAAGGCACGGGCGTCTTGGTAGGCGCGCGCGGGGCCGCCCAGGTTGTGCGCACCAACGACCTTGCTGGCAACGCAGTCGGTACGCCCGTCGCACCTTACGTAGAGCGGCGGCTGGCCGAAGGGTTTACCCGCTTCCGCTCCCTGGCTGCCGACAACGAGCATTTCTACTGCATTGCCGGCGCCCCGGATCGCCTGCCGGCGGTGCTTGCCATTCTCCGCAGCGATGGAACCGTGCGGATACTGGCCGGTGGCGAGCAGCCGTTACCTGAAGAGCAGCTCTCACGCCCTCGGCCATTCAGCTGTGCGGTGGCGGAGGGCGAGCGTAGCCATGGGTTTTTCTACTCCTGCGTTGCAAACGTGGAGCGTCCACCGCTGGTGATCTTCCTGCACGGTGGCCCGACCTCGGCCTGCTACCCGGTATTTGATCCGCGCATCGCCTTCTGGACGCTGCGCGGCTTCGCCGTGCTCGATCTCAACTACCGCGGCAGCAGCGGTTATGGTCGCGACTATCGCCTGCGTCTGGCTGGCCAGTGGGGCGAACTGGAGGTGCAGGACATGCGCGCCGCCATCGACGCCCTGGCCCACGACGGCCGCATCGACCCCCGGCGCGTGTTCGTGCGCGGCGGCAGCTCTGGCGGCTTCAGCGCCTTGCGGGCACTGGTCGAGCTGCCGCAGTTGCGCGGCGGCGCCAGCCTCTATGGCGTCAGCGACCCACTGGCGCTACGCCGACTGACGCACAAGTTCGAGGCCGATTACCTGGACTGGCTGATTGGCGACCCGCAGCAGGATGCTGAGCGCTATCGACGTCGTACCCCTGTATTACAGGCCGATCGGATCAAGGTGCCGGTGATTTTCTTTCAGGGTGGGCTGGATGCCGTGGTGGTGCCAAGCCAGACCGAAAGCATGGTCGAGGCGTTACGCCAAGGTGGTTTGCCGGTCGAATATCACCTGTTCGCCGACGAACGCCACGGTTTTCGCCAGGCCGCCAATCTGGCCGAGGCGCTGCGCGCCGAGCATGCCTTTTTTCAGCGCCTGAGCTGATCACAGGTCGCATTGCATAAACCCAGCAATGCAGTAGGCTGATCGCCACTCCATAACAAGAAATATCAGGCCGTTGTATGAGCCACGATTTGAATCAACTACGCAAGTTCGTTTCCCCCGAGATCATCTTCGGTGCCGGCTCGCGGCATAACGTCGGCAACTACGCCAAGACCTTCGGTGCGCGCAAGGTGTTGATCGTTTCCGATCCCGGTGTGGTCGCCGCTGGTTGGGCCGGTGATATCGAGGCCAGCCTGCAGGCGCAGGGCATCGCTTACTGCCTGTACACCCGTGTATCGCCCAACCCGCGCGTGGAAGAGGTGATGGAGGGCGCCGAGCTTTATCGCAGCGAGGGCTGCAACGTCATCGTTGCCGTCGGTGGCGGCAGCCCGATGGACTGCGCCAAGGGCATCGGCATCGTCGTCGCCCACGGCCGCAACATTCTCGAATTCGAGGGCGTGGACACCATTCGTGTGCCCAGCCCGCCGCTGATCCTGATCCCGACCACCGCCGGCACCTCGGCCGATGTGTCGCAGTTCGTGATCATCTCCAACCAGCAGGAGCGGATGAAGTTCTCCATCGTCAGCAAGGCGGTGGTGCCGGATGTGTCGCTGATCGACCCGGAAACCACGCTGAGCATGGACCCGTTCCTGTCCGCCTGTACCGGCATCGACGCCATGGTGCATGCCATCGAGGCCTTCGTTTCCACCGGCCATGGCCCGCTCACCGACCCCCATGCGCTGGAAGCCATGCGCCTGATCAACGGCAATCTGGTGCAGATGATCGCCAACCCGGGTGATATCGCTTTGCGCGAGAAAATCATGCTCGGCAGCATGCAGGCCGGTCTGGCCTTCTCCAACGCGATCCTCGGCGCGGTGCATGCCATGAGCCACAGCCTGGGCGGTTTTCTCGACCTGCCGCACGGCCTGTGCAACGCCGTGCTGGTCGAGCACGTGGTGGCATTCAACTACAGCGCGGCGCCGGAGCGCTTCAAGGTCATCGCCGAAACCCTGGGTATCGATTGCCGTGGCCTCAACCACGCGCAGATCCGCCAGCGCCTGGTCGAGCACCTGATCGCCTTCAAGCACGCCATGGGTTTCCGCGAGACGCTCGGCCTGCATGGCGTGAGCACCTCGGACATTCCGTTCTTGTCCAGCCATGCGATGGATGACCCGTGCATCCTGACCAATCCGCGCGAGTCGACTCAGCGAGATGTCGAGGTGGTCTATGGCGAGGCGCTCTGACGAAGCGCTGGCAGGGCTGCTGGGGCTGGGCAGCCAGTCGGCGCGCAAGAGTCATTACCCCGAGCTGCTGGCGCGCCTGGAAGAGCTGGAAACCGAGCGCAACCGCTACAAATGGCTGTTCGAGCACGCCGTGCACGGCATCATCCAGGCCAGTCTGCAGGACGGCGTACTGGCGGCCAATCCGGCGATGGCGCGTATGCTCGGTTATGACGATCCGCAGCAGGTGTTGTGGTCGCTCAGCGATCTGGCCCGGCATCTGTTCGTCGGCGGTTTCGAGGAGCTGGAGGTGATTCGCCAGCGCCTGAGCCAGGGCCAGGCCCTGCTCGGTTATGAAACGCGTCTGCGGCGTCGCGATGGCAGCACCATCGACGTGCTGATGAACCTGTTGCTCAAGCCCGAAGGCGAGGGCGTCTTCGAAGGCTTCGTCGCCGACATCACCGAGCGCAAGCAGGCACAGCAACGTCTGCAACAACTCAACGACGAGCTGGAGCGCCGCGTCGCCGCGCGCACCTATGAGCTGCTCGAATCCAACCGCAACCTGCAGCGCCAGATCGAGGAGCGCGAGCGCATCGAACTGGCCCTGCGTGAGGCGCGCGACGCCGCCGAGGCGGCCAACCGCAGCAAGGACAAGTACCTGGCCGCGGCCAGTCACGACCTGCTGCAGCCACTCAACGCAGCGCGATTGCTGATCTCCACCCTGCGTGAGCGTGAACTGCCGAGCGCCGAGCACAACCTGGTCGAGCGCAGCCATCTGGCGCTGGAAGGCGCCGAAGATCTGCTCGCCGATCTGCTGGATATCTCCAAGCTGGATCAGGCAGCGATCAAGCCGGATGTCGACGTCTATCGTCTCGAAGAGCTGATGGCGCCACTGGCCTCTGAGTTCGACAGCGTCGCCAGCGCCAATGACCTGCGTCTGCGCGTACGCATCGCCGACTATGCGGTGCACACCGATTTCCGCCTGCTGACGCGAATCCTGCGTAATTTCCTCAGCAATGCCTGTCGTTACACCGAGCGCGGCGGCGTATTGCTCGGCGCACGCCGCCGTGGCGACTTCATCGAACTGCAGGTGTGGGACAGTGGCCGCGGCATCGCGGTGGATCAGCTGGACAAGATTTTCCTCGAATTCAATCAGCTGGAGGTCGGCCGCGCCGCTGAGCGCAAGGGTGTCGGCCTGGGCCTGGCCATCGTCGAGCGCATCGCGCGTATGCTGGGTTATCCGGTACAGGTCCGTTCGCAGCCTGGGCGAGGCTCGGTGTTCAGCATCCGCGTACCACTGGCACAGGCCATGCCGCAGCGTCAGGCGCCGTCCGTGGCGCAACCGATTCTCGGCAATCCCTTGCCGGGGCGGCGTCTGCTGGTGATCGACAACGAGGTGGACATCCTCCACAGCATGGACGCGCTGCTCGGCCAGTGGGGTTGCGAGGTGGTCACGGCGGTCGATTTCCCTGAGGCGCTGCAGCGACTGCAGGGCAGGGCGCCGGAGGTGATCCTTGCGGATTATCACCTCGATCACGGCGTGCTCGGTTGCCAGGTGATCCAGCAACTGCGTGACGAATTCTCCCGGCCGATTCCGGCGCTGATCATCAGCGCCGACCGCAGTGATGCCTGCCGCCGTGAACTGCAGAGCCTGGGCGCGCCGCTGCTGAACAAGCCGGTCAAGCCCGGCAAGCTGCGTGCGGTGCTCAGCCAGCTGCTGATTGATGCGTGAACGGCAGCCGGCTGGCGGAGTGAACCTGAGCGATTTTGGGGCTGTCTATTGGCTACCTCGTCCCTCAGGAGATAACCACAATGACAATTTCCATGAACCCCGTTATGCGCCGCCTGGCAGCCATGACCGCGCTGTTTCATCTGCTGCTGGTGGTACAGATTCCTGCTGCGAGCGCGGCAATGGTCGGCACTCACGAGGTAATCGCCGAGCAGCAGCACAAGGTGGATCAGGAGCAGTTGATGGCCATGCTCGATGACCAGCAGGTGAAGGAGAAACTGGTGTCGATGGGCGTCGACCGTGATCAGGTCGAGTCGCGCATCGCCAGCCTGACCCCGGCCGAACTGGCGCAGTTCAACCAGCAGCTGGATCAGGCGCCGGCCGGTGCGGGTGTGGTCGGCATCATCGTGTTGTTTCTGGTGATCTTCATCATCACTGATATGCTGTGCGCCACCAACATCTTCAGTTTCGTTAAATGCATAAATCGCTGATTCGCCTCTGCTGCATCGCATCGATCGTTCTACTCACAGCCTGCGCTCGCTCCCCGGTGTTATCACCGGTGGGCGAGCGTCTGCCTGAGCGGGTAGAGCTCACCGACGTTCCCTTCTTTCCCCAGAACGCCTACCAGTGCGGGCCAGCCGCCTTGGCCACCATGCTCAACCAGCGTGGCGTGCTGACCACGCCCGGTGCGCTCAAGGACAAGGTGTACATCCCCAGTCGTGAGGGCAGCCTGCAGGTAGAGATGGTCGCCGCCGCGCGCAACCATGAAATGCTCGTGTATCCGCTGCAGCCGCGCCTGGAGGCAGTGCTTGCCGAGGTGGCAGCCGGCAACCCGGTGCTGGTGCTGCAGAACCTGGCCTTCGACTGGTACCCGCAATGGCACTTCGCGGTGGTGGTGGGTTACGACCGTCGCGAGCGCACGCTGGTCCTGCGTTCGGCCACCACACGCAGGCTCGAAGACAGCTTCAACAGCTTCGACAGAACCTGGGCGCGCGGTGGTCGCTGGGCGGTAGTGACCCTGCCGCCCGAGCGCCTGCCGGCACAGGCCGACATGCAGGTATGGATGAAGGCCGCCAACGACCTCGAACAAACCGGCAATGCCCAGCCGGCGCGGCGTGCCTATCGTCGTGCTGCCGAGGCCTGGCCGGAGCAGTCGCTGCCCTGGTTCGCCCTGAGCAACAGCCGCTACGCCGATGGCGACCGCAAGGGCGCCGAGCAGGCGTTGCGCGAGAGTCTGAAGCGCGAGCCAGGTTTCGCTGCGGGTTGGTTCAACCTGTCGCAGGTGCTGGGCGAGCAGGGTTGCGCCCGTGAGGCACAGCAGGCCCAGGCTTGCGCACAGCGTCTGGCACCAGATGATGCGCGCTTTGCCGTGCCCCCCAAGGCCGCTGGCGCTGCCGGGCAGTGTCAGGCCTTGCCGCTTTGTCCGTGATGCATATGAAAACGGCGCCCGAGGGCGCCGTTTTCATTGGAGTGAAGGGGGGTTATACGCCGAGCTTGTCGCGCAGCGTGTAGTACCAGGCGCCGATGGCGCTGAACGGTACCTGGAACAGGCGACCGCCCGGGAAGGGGTAGTGCGGCAAGCCGGCGAAGGCATCGAAGCGCTCGGCCTGGCCTCGTAGCGCCTCGGCCAGGACCTTGCCCGCCAGGTGCGTATAGGTCACGCCATGGCCGCTACAGCCTTGCGAGTAGTAGATGTTGTCGCCAATACGGCCGACTTGCGGCAGGCGCGAAAGCGTCAGCAGGAAGTTACCGGTCCAGGCGAAGTCGATCTTCACGTCTCTCAGCTGCGGAAAGGTCTTGAGCATCTTCGGCCGAATGATCGCCTCGATATTGGCCGGGTCGCGCGCACCGTAGACCACGCCACCACCGTAGATCAGGCGCTTGTCGCCGGTGAGGCGGTAGTAATCGAGCAGGTAGTTGCAGTCTTCCACGCAGTAGTCCTGCGGCAACAGACTGGCAGCCAGTTCATCGCTCAAGGGCTCGGTGGTGATGACCTGCGTACCGCACGGCATCGACTTGGCTGCCAGCTCCGGCACCAGGTTGCCCAGGTAGGCGTTACCCGCGACCACCACGAACTTGGCCTTGATGCGACCTTCCGGGGTGTGCACCACCGGGTTGGCGCCGCGCTCGATGCGGGTAGCAGGGGACTGCTCATAGATCACGCCGCCGAGTGATTCCACCGCAGCGGCTTCGCCCAGCGCCAGGTTCAGCGGATGGATATGGCCGCCACTCATGTCCAGCATGCCGCCGATATAGTTCTCGCTGGCAACGACTTCACGGATACGTTTGGCGTCCATCAATTCCAGCTGGGTGTGGCCGTAGCGCTCCCACAGTTTCTTCTGCGCTTCCAGGTGGCCCATCTGCTTGGTGGTCAGCGCCGCGAAGACGCCACCATCCTTCAGATCGCACTGGATGTCGTACTTGGCGATGCGCTCACGAATGATGCGGCCGCCCTCGAATGCCATCTGCCCGAGCAGTTGCGCCTGCTTGGGGCCGACAGTGCGCTCGATCACGTCGATGTCGCGGCTGTAGCTGTTGACGATCTGCCCGCCGTTGCGGCCGGAAGCACCGAAGCCGACCTTGGCCGCTTCGACGATGCTTACCTTGAAACCGTTCTCCAGGAGAAACAGTGCAGTGGACAGACCGGTGTAGCCTGCACCGATGATGCAGACATCGGTTTCCACCTCGCCTTGCAGGGCTGGGCGTTGCGGGACTGGGGTGGCTGAGGCGGCGTAATAGGATTGGGGATATGCCGTGTGCGCCATATTGAACCTCTGTTCTTTATTTTTTACGAATGATCCGATGCTACCTGAGTTGAAAATAGCCGGCTAGTGGCCGTGCAAAATATTCAACGACCCGGTTTCGAAAAAAATTGGCCTATTTCAGTGAGTTAGCGAAAAAACTTGTTGACGGGCAAAAAGATCTGCGTAGAATGCGCACCCATCGAAGGCACATAGCTCAGTTGGTTAGAGCACCACCTTGACATGGTGGGGGTCGTTGGTTCGAGTCCAATTGTGCCTACCAAATCGAAAGCCGCGTTGCGCGGTGCTTAGAGGGCAATCCGAAAGGGTTGCCCTTTTTGTTTTCCCCTAGAAAACCTTCACAATTTACAGGCTCTGTTCACACAGAGCAATGTGAAGGCTCCTTAGCTACCACTCCTAGACCCCGCCTTCACAGGCTGCAGTGTGAAAACACGTAGCTAACCTATTGATCCTTATAGGGAATCCCCCACCTAGTTAAGGTGGGACTCATTGCATTCGCCCCGATTCGCTGCGCTCAGGTAGCTCTAACCAACTGAGCTATGTGCCTTCGATGGGTGCGGGCCTGATGCCTGCGGCGAGTGGATTTCTATGCGGGAGGAGGGGTGTGCATATGTGTGGCTAGGGGACTTGCTAGGGGTGGGGGCAGGGGGTGTAGGGGGTAGGTGCTAGTAGTACATTGATGCTCGAAAATTTCTAGGAGAAATCCAGCGTCTCTGGATTGGTCATTTGCTACCACTGCTATGGTGTGTCTAATTGCCAGTCTGTGCTAAGGGGTTTGAGATGCTGAGCGCGCTTGAGAGGCTCTACCACCTTCAGCGAGATGGTGAGCCCTTGGAGCGTGTAGCGCTGCATTCCTGTGCCTATCTCTTGCCCGGCCTAAACAGACTTGAGGAGCGTTTTGGCTCTCAAGCGCTGATAGAGCAGGCTAGGATTAGAGTTAGCGAGTTTTATGCTAGCTCCAATCAGGGCTGGTAATCATGTTTTAAGTTGAGTAAAGTTTGTCTAGGGGAACTGCCCTGCTTATCCATCAAGGGTGGGCTACTGTAAGCACAGAGAGTGTGCTGGCTAACGTGAGTAGTCGGAGAGGCGAAGCCTTAGAGGGTGTAGTGATCCGCAGAAAGCTTTAGTTACTACGCCACAGTTTATAGAGGCCCGTCTTGTGTCGACGTATAGGCATAAGCCATATCCAAGCATGGGCTTAATACGCTTGGACGGGAACCACTACCGAATAGCTGGGCAATGTCGGGCATGGCCCCCATTGAAGAACGGCCTAGCAGGTAACTGTTAGCGCACCCGCAAGGGCTGTTAGAGATATCTAACGCGTAGATCAGAAGTGGTCGATCCTTCTGTAGGTCTATGCACACCTCCTGCCTAGCTAAATAATTAATCCTACTTGACAGACTTTAGTGGTGTTCCACCTTGCAATCTGTCTATGTCCTTCTGAAATTCATTATCTAGCTTGGCTTCAGCAGCAATGTACTTGTTGACTTCTGCTTTAGGTGGTCTGCCTACAGGTCTTGTGATGCCAACAGCTTTTAAAAGCTCTTTCACTGCTACATAGTTTTGTTCTAGGGTTCCTTTTTTCAGCACCTCAATGGCTTGGTCTTGCCAGTAAAGTTTATGCTCTACGTCCCAAGCATTCTCTTTAGCATACCTGTCTAGTGTGGATAGGCTAACTCCCCACTGCTTGGCTAGGATGTTGTGGGAATGTGCTTCAATGTAAGTTTGTCGTCCATCTACTGGAATGCTCATGGTGTTCTCTTGTTGTTTGGAGGTGAAGAAGGGAGAGCCTCAAGCCGGCAGGGCTTTGCTCCGCAAGGGAAGAGCAAGATCAAGAGCATGCCAGCAAGCTGGCGGTGCCTAAAAGAAAAGAGCTTATGCTAAGTATCATCCGACGGTAGTCGGTTCCTTCTAGTCATACATGCTTTTGATCTTCTCTTTTAATGCATGCTCTTAAACGCCGTAGGCATGCTCTTGCTCTTGCTTCTGTTGGTTGTTGTTTCTAACTCATAGGGTGGAGCCTTGGTATACTCTGCCCCTATGGCTAAGCAAGCTGTGTAAAATGTCTTAGAGATTCTCTAGGGTAAATTACACACTCTCCTAGCTAAGCTGTCATCGTTAGATGGTGGTCTAAGGATTAGGCTTAGCGTATTGGCAGTAGGGTTGCCTTTGGTAAGGCAACAAACATCCAAGGAGGATTAGAAATTTCCCAAAAATCCTTAAGAAGTCTTTAAGAGAAATTGGGAAAAATGGCTACGTTGGGAATTTGTAAGGATGGCTAGAGAAGTGTGTGATTCGCCTTAGAGAATCTCTAAGGTAAATCGCACAGTCTACTTAAGCCAAAGGCTAACAGTGCTATTGCTAACACCCAGCATGCTAGCGATCTTCCGTGCTGACAGTCCTTCATTAGATAATGCCTTAGCATTAGCTATCTTGGCTTCTAGCTTATTGCTATGGGCTGAGGCTGGTGGCTCTCTTGTCAAGTCTTTAAGGACAAAGCTGCAGCCCTTTAGATCGAATGCTAGGTGTAGCCCTGATTCTTCAGTGGGAACAAAGTGAATAGTAGGCCGGTCATTCTTGAAAGTTCTAATGCTGCTACGTGTTGCTGCTTGAAATATCAATTCCCTATAGCGCTCATTGCGTAATGCAGCTTTGCCTGTCTCTGAGCTGACTCCCATCTTAACTAGCATTTCACTGTTATTCTGGTCTTCAATAGGGGAGGGGTTACCATGAATCAGAGAGAGGGTGTGATACACATCTGAATAGGTGTTCAATCCCCTGGCATCAAAGGGAATGCGCAGAGCGTTAGGGTGTTCGTCAAAGGGGAACTTACACCAGTCATGCACTTGAACTAAGATGGGTTCACCATTGGCATAATCTAGAGCATTACGAATAGGGATGTTTCCATACACCTGATCATTCCACTCTTCTGAAACACTACCATCGGGCATGGTTAGTAGCATGGTCTTGCTAACTTTATTCCCTGCAATCAATGGATAGATGTGGCTAGCAAACTTATAACCCTTCCGCTTTGGTGTGAACTTAGAGGGTTGTATGTCGTAGCCTTTGCTTAGTGCATGCTGATAGGCAAGGGTCTTAGTTACATTGGCGCCTAGGATGTGTGTCTCTCTAGCATGCTCAAAGATTGTGCTGAGGTCGAAGTAGTCAATCATTCGGATTTTCCACTTCCACTTGTCAGTATGCTTGTCTAGGAAGCTGCTGATAAACACATCAGCTCTACCCCTTAGCAGGGCACCTAGGCAGCTAGCAATGGTAGACATGCCCTTGTCTGTTGCCACGTCAGCGTAGGTGCTACGGGCCTCCCTAGACATCCCCCTCTTGATGGAGGCTCTGGTAGACCCCTCATCAATCTCGATGAATTTCTCTAGGAAGTTTGCATAGGCATGATCACCAATATCTCTGGTGAGATTGTTAGCTACTGTAGGAGACTCATCAATCACCACATGCCAATCTTGTAGATAGCATGGGTCGATATCCAGTAGGGTCTTGTGGGTGATTACCAGCACCTTGGGATCATCTTCTAGGAGGGCACATTCTACAGCCTCAGTAACATGCTTATGTGTATCTGAGTTGATAACGTATACGTGTTGGATGTCGATGGCTTGAATGCGCTTTAGTACATCCTTGCTAAGAACCTTGGTGGGCACTGCATAGAGATAGCGCTTATATGGATCGGTATCGAGTTGCTTAATGAATGCCTCGGTCTTGCCTGCTCCGGGGAGGGCCTCGGCTATGTATATTGTTTTGTCCTTCATGATTCCTCGGAGTGGTATTTATCTAGCTATGATTGTGAATGCATAAATCGTTAGATAGAGTGGGGCTGAGAAAAACAAGATAAAGGTTAAGAGGGCTAGCAGTGTTAGCCCCCATCGAAAAAGGAAATGTCTCAGTCGTTGCTCGCTGCTTCTTGCAATCTGTCAATGATTGTGTGGAGGGTTTGGGCTGTGGTGAATGTCCCACCAAGCCCGCTGAGTGGGGGTTGGTTGATGCAGGCAAAGGACCCATACTGATCCATCTGATACTGCACACCCTTGTACTCTCTTATATTGCCTACGAGCATTGAGTTGCTAATAGCTATCTGCTCTTCTAGCTCTTTCTGCTCCTTAGCCCGCTGGGCTAGGTAGCGAATCTCCCCCTCGGATCGATAAAGCTCTTTCATGCTCATTGCGTCACACCGTATTGCTTGTTGATGTTCTCTTTGATTTCTCGCATGAGAGCTACCTGATTGTTTCCAGTGGCATGCACTCCACTAACAACAGAATGCTTTACACCAATGAGCCGGCCCTGTTCATCATGGATAAGGTTAGACTCTTTAGGTTTGCTAGCTTTGGCAGCATCGATAGCTGCCCTAGCATTCATGCTCTCACGAACAAGAGGGTCTGACTTATAGAGCCGGTTAACAGTCTCTTCTCGGAGACTACGCATCATCTCTACAGCGCCATTGGGATTGTTCATCACGCTACCTTGTTTTGTCTCTGTAAGGTGCTGAACTTTGGAGGGAGCAGTGTCGTCAATCTGCCAGCCTTCTTGCTCCACTACCTGCAGGATTTCAGCAGGGCTGCGGCCAGTGGATTTAGCTAGCTCAAAGATATCGTATGGATTAATGGTCTTGGACATGGTTCATTCCCTCAGAGTTGGATGATTCGATATTGATTGGTGGAGTTGTTGTGTTGCTTGTCTGTGCTTTTCTCAATCAGACCAATAGCTTCTAGTCGAGATAGAACACGAACGATGCTCCTAATTGGCATGCCTGTTGCGTCAGCAAAGGTGGCAAAGCTAATAGCAGACCATCCCTGTTCATCAGCTTGGTTCAAGATCATCAGATAGATAAGCTTGGATGAAACAGTCTTTAGCGACTTGATTCGCAGGTTGGCAATGTCATTGATTGTAATAGTCATGTTGTGCGTGGATTCTCTGGGTGTTTTGTTGGTGGGGCTAGTGGTGTTGGCTGTCCTTAGCTATCTGCTCCTGTATCATTCTTGCTCCCATACTTACTTATATCGATTTTTGAAAGTATTGTTTATTGACACTGCCAAATATTTTCTATTGCCCAATAAAAAGCCCCCAGTATTTCTACTAGGGGCTTGTCTGTTGTTGCTTAATCTATCAGGTGGATAACATCTCTAGCATTAAGGTGGGAATATCTAGCTACAGAGCGTGTGTCTCTATGCCCTGATACCACCATTATCTGTGCGTTGTTAAATCCTTTCTTGGCTACGTTGGTGATTCTTGTATGTCGTAGCTGATGCAGCCTCACAGAGCTATCTAGATGGGCCTTCTCTCTAGCCCTCCTAACTGCCGTAGAGACGCTGTGAGGTGTTACATTAAAGAGCCTTGGCCCTGCTGTGCGTTTGGCTTTTGCTAACTTCATGGCCTCTTGTAGGAGTTCTACAGCACGCATAGTTAAGGGCACTGATCTGGTGCCATTCTTGCCATCAACGACATCAGCTATGCGCTCGTTTAGGTGCACACACTCAGCGGTTAGCTTGACTATCTCTGAGCGCCTCATAGCGGTCTCATACGCTAGTTCTGTGATTAGTCGCATGGTGGGGGATAGCTCATTGAGGATAAGCATTAGCTCTCCTTGGCTCACTACCTTGTCGCTAGCTTTGGATGCTTGAGGCAGTGCTATCTCTGCCAGTGGGTTAGCAATGTCTATCAATAGCTCTCGCTTGGCATATCGAAAACACCTAGACATGAACGCTAGCTGAGTCCTGCAGGTGGCGGGCTTAACCTTCTTGAGGCGCATCAGCTTGAAGTCGTTTATCTGCTGTGGGGTGATCTGGTCTATGGGCTGAGGGAATGCAGCGCCTAGTTGCTCTACAAGCTGTAACGCATGGTTGTAGCTACCCTTTCCCTTTAGGCGTGACTCGCAATAGGTCATACCCAGCGAATAGATGGTGTGGGCTTTGTGTTCCTTGGTGACTGCCTCAAGCTGCTTAGCCCATTGCTGGGCGGCCTCTTGGGTGGGGAAGGTTTTAGATTGAGCAGGCTTGCCCTTGAGGCGGACCTGAGCGTTCCAATTGCCTGAGCTGAGTTGGCGAACAGTGGCCATGGTGTGGACTCCTAGAGTGTGAATGTCTGTTCTCTAGGGGCTTGGGTGTGTATAGTTCGCGTCCGCTTTAGTGGCCTGCTTGACATGGTGGGGGTCGTTGGTTCGAGTCCAATTGTGCCTACCAAATCGATAAAAAGGGGTCGCTAAGCGACCCCTTTTTTATTTCCCGAATTTCTCGGGAGAAGGCGGCAGGTTTTTCCGTTTTTGTTTCAGCTGGCGGCTTGTCAGGGCTCAGGCTTTCTGAAAGCATCCGCACTCTTTACTTCCAGTGACTCTGGTTCGTTCTGGTTGGCCTTCGGGCTCCTGCCATCGTTAGGCAGGCATACCGCCGAATCGCTTCCTGGCTCATCCCAACCCACGTGACCTTTGGTAGGGGTCACCACTAGGAGAGGAGGCGCCATGCCCATCATTACTCTTCCCGACGGCAGTCAACGTTCGTTCGATCATCCGGTATCCGTGCTGGAGGTCGCTCAATCCATTGGTGCGGGTCTGGCCAAGGCCACCCTGGCTGGCAAGGTCAATGGCAGGCAGGTCGACGCCTGCGACGTCATCGATACCGATGCCACCCTGCAGATCATCACGCCGAAGGACGAAGAGGGGCTGGAGATCATCCGCCACTCCTGTGCTCACCTGGTTGGGCATGCGGTCAAGCAGTTGTATCCGAATGCCAGGATGGTGATCGGCCCGGTCATCGATGAAGGCTTCTATTACGACATCGCCATCGATCGCCCCTTCACGCCGGAAGACATGGCGGCCATCGAGAAACGCATGGCCGAGCTGATCGACAAGGACTACGACGTCATCAAGAAGATGACGCCGCGCGCCGACGTCATCGAGCTGTTCAAGTCCCGTGGTGAAGAGTACAAGCTGCGCCTGATCGACGACATGCCGGACGAGCAGGCCATGGGCCTGTATTTCCATGAAGAATACGTCGACATGTGCCGTGGCCCGCACGTGCCGAATACCCGCTTCCTCAAGGCGTTCAAGCTGACCCGCATCTCCGGTGCCTACTGGCGTGGCGACTCGAAGAACGAGCAGCTGCAGCGTATCTATGGCACTGCCTGGGCGGACAAGAAGCAGCTGGCCGCCTACATTCAGCGCATCGAAGAGGCCGAGAAGCGCGATCACCGTCGTATCGGCAAGCAGCTCGACCTGTTCCATCTGCAGGAAGAAGCGCCGGGCATGGTCTTCTGGCACCCCAACGGCTGGACCGTTTACCAGGTGCTGGAGCAGTACATGCGCCAGGTGCAGCGTGAGAATGGCTACGTGGAAGTGCGCACGCCGCAGGTGGTCGATCGCATCCTGTGGGAGCGTTCGGGTCACTGGTCCAACTACGCCGAGAACATGTTCACCACGGCTTCGGAAAACCGCGACTATGCGGTCAAGCCGATGAACTGCCCGTGCCATGTGCAGATCTTCAATCAGGGCCTGAAGTCCTACCGCGACCTGCCGCTGCGTCTGGCTGAGTTCGGTGCCTGTCACCGCAACGAGCCGTCTGGTGCGCTGCACGGCATCATGCGTGTGCGTGGCTTCGTGCAGGATGATGCGCACATCTTCTGTACCGAAGATCAGGTCAAGAAAGAAGCGGCCGATTTCATCAAGCTGGCCCTGCAGGTCTATTCGGACTTCGGTTTCAGCGATATCGCCATGAAGCTCTCGACTCGTCCTGCCAAGCGTGTGGGCTCCGATGAACTGTGGGATCGCGCCGAGGGTGCGCTGGCTGAGGCGCTCAATGAGTCCGGCCTGGCTTGGGAATATCAGCCGGGCGAGGGCGCGTTCTACGGTCCGAAGATCGAATTCACGCTGCGCGACTGCCTGGGTCGTAACTGGCAGTGTGGTACGCTGCAGTACGATCCGAACCTGCCCGAGCGTCTGGATGCGAGCTATATCGCCGAAGACAACAACCGTAAGCGTCCGGTCATGTTGCACCGTGCGATCCTCGGTTCCTTCGAGCGTTTCATCGGCATGCTGATCGAGCACTATGCAGGTTCCTTCCCGGCCTGGCTTGCACCCACTCAGGCGGTGATCATGAATATCACCGATAAACAGGCCGATTTTGCCCGCGAAGCCGAGAAAACTCTCAATCAAAGCGGTTTTCGTGCCAAGGTTGACTTGAGAAACGAAAAGATCGGCTTTAAAATCCGCGAGCATACCTTGCTCAAGGTTCCCTATCTCTTGGTTATTGGAGATCG
>Ga0070752_1001053_pt1 | contig 20343 bp, 17 predicted proteins | sample VirMetDEL_Aug_30_FD_77440 | JGI IMG/M metagenome (GOLD analysis project Ga0070752, IMG submission 77440) | Aqueous microbial communities from the Delaware River and Bay under freshwater to marine salinity gradient to study organic matter... | ecosystem: Environmental > Aquatic > Marine > Coastal...
CAAATTCAAAGAAATTTCCATTTACATAATTTTTAGCACTTTCTATGTCGGAATCCGTAAAGGTATCATTAGCATTGCCGTTATTTTTGTTTGCAAGGAACCACAAACCAGTGACCTTATGAACGTCAACAACTCCAAGATCCCAAGGCCCAACAGAATTAGCCGAGTTGTTGGCCGTGTTGATTCTTCGATATACATTCTTACGAATATCTTTTTTGAACGGTTTGTAGTTGCTACTATTAAAATCATAAGTAGCTCTTACCGTAGTTGCAGCATTAAAATTACCGTTGTTCAGAATCGGAACCGTTATATTTAACGTGTTGTTTACTTGATCTGTTGTGATCATTGCAGAGTCAATAGCAATATTTTTTCCGTATGGAATCAGCTTTTTCAAAGTACCAGATGTATCAGATAGAACATCTAAAGTCTGAAATGTTGTAGTAGAATTAATTTTTGTAATAATAGTTTTATTACTACTGTCAATTTGAACAATATCACCAACATGGAACTTGCCAGCAAGAGCTACATCGTGAGTAACAACATTGCCAGAAGCTGTTGTTACTCCTGTTGTGCTGCAGGAAATTTCGCTACCAACGTTAGTGACGATCAAATTATTAATTTCATTAGTTGTGTAAGCGCCTATAGAATTGTTGCCTGTCAAATCAATCTCATCATCAACATCTATAACAATTGTGCCATCAGCGTTCATTGTATCTGTTACGGAAGAAAATTTTCTAACAACAAAAGAGTTGTTATATGTTCCATTAGAATCGGTGTACGATCTAATTGACCTTTCACCAAAAGAAGAGAATGGAAGTTGCTCTGTGCCGTTGAGAGAAGCTTTTCCGTCCGTCAATATGATGTCAGCGCCACCCTTTACGGTGTCATTTTGAACAATAGTTTTAGCATCTTGAGGTGACTGTCCTGAGACTCTGGTAAGAGAGACCACATAAATTCTGTAGACTGCATCATATGCACCGGGCGTTCCAGACTCAAGAACAACAGATTTTATATAACCTCTTCCAACTTCTGTTGATCCACCGGGCGTACTTCCCGACAAAGACGACAAGAAGCCAGTATTAGACGCTGGAAAATAACCGTAGTCTGTGCCGTTATTTACAAGACTAAATCTTTCATTAGGTGCAAAAGAGCCGTTATAATTAGTTACACGGTAGTAGTTTCCATACACAATGTTATTTTCAAAGTTTTCTCTTTGAAGAGTGTTTGTCCCTCTCTGAATAACTTGTGAGAGTGGAGAATCGGTTTCCACTTTGTAACCATTAACGTAACCATAACCCGGTTCAGTGATAATTTTAATCAGTTCATTATTAGCTGCCACTGGCTCTGTGTCAGTAACAAATCTCTTAATCGTAAAGCTACCTGACGTATCATTCTTTCTTTGAGCTAATTGCTGACCTAAAATATTATATTGTGGATCTTTATTCTCTTGTAGAACATCACCAACGTCATTGAAGTTAATAAGAACAGCTACAGCATCTTGATTTACTAGGTTAGATGTATTCGCAGAAACTAAGATTGGATCAATTTTTAATCTATCTGCTCCGGGCGCTACTTCATTATTGAATCCAGATGCATTATCCAAAAGAGAGTTGTCAGCCTTAAATGTAACAATAGATTCATTACTATCTACTGCAACAATAGAGTTGTTAGCATCAATTAAATTGTCAGCAACAACAAGATAGCCCGGACTAATATTAAGGAATTGTCCTTTATGGAATACGACACCATCTTCGTTCCTAGCTACAGTACATCTATCGGAAGCATTAACTGCGCCTCCCCTAAAAGCTTGAAGGCCAGAAAACTTTACAGTGTTTAATGTTTCAAGGATATCGATACTATCATCATTGGAAAGATTATACTTCATAACAACGGCAGAAGTATTTGCAGTGTAATCAACGCCTTGTCTTTGTTCGAGGCCATTTACAGCGACGGAGACAGTTTGTGTGTTTGCTACAGTAAAATCTAAAATAAACGTGTTTGATGTTACTGCAGTATTGACTGTATTGGATTGATCATTCCTTACAGTTCTTTCGATGATGTCCATAACTTCTGGTGATTGTTGAGTTCCAATAATACCAAAAGCTGTTAAATTTCTATGAATAGTGTAATTATTAGAACTTACACTATTATTACTGAATGATAGCTTTCTGTTCAGTGACATAGAGATGTTATTTGCAATATTGTCAATCTTAGCAGAAAAAGCTACTCTTCTTTTTTGAGGTGTTTCAAATATTGTAATAACGTCACCGACTTCATAATTTGTGAATGAAGATCCTGAACCTGTTACAGTATTTGAATTCTGAACTACGGAAATATTACCAACTGAAGTTTTTGTATTTGTATCATCAGTGTTGGTATAAGTTATATAAAGTCTTTTTGTTAGAGGTGCATTTGCCTGAGATCCATCCAACCCAGTGTGCAATTTTGCTTCAACGTCACTAGATTGTGAAACAACAAAAAGGTTGTTCGATGAATTTAAAATATCTTCAATAATAACAGGGCTGTTGTTTGTGTAAGAGTTAGTAACCCTTAAAACATGAGCTTGATCCAAAATGATAGGATTTACACCATCAACAATAGACCCGTTTTTGAAAACATGGGATCCAAATCTGTTAATTTGTTTCTGTAAAATTGACTGAAGCTGGTTCAATTCTCTAGCTTGAACAGCAGTTCCCGGCTTAAAAAGAATTCTGTAGAATTTTTTGTTCTCTACATAATCGTCAAAATACGGATTTCTATTTAAATTTGTATTGATATCAGTCATTTTAAACCTTAACTACGATTTTAAATTCTACATTGCTTGTATCTGTCTTTGATACCTTCAATATGTTATTTAGGTATAATACGTGACCATATAATCCATCTACGTAAGAATTAGAGACATCTGAAACCAACACGTTAGCTGTTGCTTCCGAAACATTCCCTTTGACAGTAATATTTGATGGAAATTTGGTTCCGACAATCGACAAAGTGTTAGATGATTGATTAACAAGAGTGCCAAAATATTCGTTATCTAAAGACGTAATAACCTCTCCGTTACTGAAAAGATCTTGCTGGTCTACTGTAAGACGAATAATGTTATTAAAGGTATTTTCTTTATATAATTTTCTGAACTGAGCGCCAGTATGAGTTCCGGCAAAAGGTGTTCTCGTATACAAAATAGTATTTGATGAAACATTTAGAACATCATAAGACTCATCAAAATCTGCACCTTCAACTAATATCGTATCAAAAGCAACTTGTTGGTTTACCAAATTTTTATTAAATTCATTAAAAAGAGATACGATTGTGTCAGCTTTGTCTGTGTTTGCAATAAGAGTGTTTGATAAAATTGCCGTATTAACAGTTGCTACGGAAATTCCTGCGACATCAGAAATTGCAGGATTTGTTAAGATTGTCTGAAACTCGGTTCCAGATCCAGTAACCAAATTCTGACCAGATGATGTAGAAACAGTACCAGTAAATGCTACGTTTGCTGGTGAAGGGTTAGACAGAATTCCTACTGTCCTAAAGCCGTTTTGCAAATTAGCTGTAATCGTATTTGACTCATTCCCCTCTACCGTCAGTGCATACATGATTGTGTCTGCACCAAGCTCTTCATGGGGATCATGACCATGACCTTTGTATGGAGAAACTACAGCTTCAGCAAGCGCTCCTCCTCCAGTGTTAGCGTCAATAATAACGTTTGCAAAAGAATAACTATCGCCAGTTGATTTGATATCGATTCTCGAAATAGTCTTATTTGTTTGATCAACAGTTGCAATAGCTGTAGCATTAGCACCATCACCGATAATTCTAACTCTAGGTGAAATTTCATACCTCGATGCCGAAGAAAAAGTGGCTGATCCATCAATAGTTATTTGTCTTGATGTGGAAGTGTAATCCGTTACTGTAAATAATGAACCATTAGCTTTAGCACCCGGCTCAAAAATAAGAATAGAAGTATTGTTGAAAAAATTATCTTCTGGTAAGAAAACAAGACCGTTTGAGAACGCTAATGATTTATTCTCGATAATGAATACTGATCCAGAAACAACAGACTGAACTGTACCATTAGTTGATTCAATATAGTTATTACCACCAGTCTTCAAAAATATTTTTTCAATACCTGTCGTCGTTGTAGCCTGAACTTCTAAGTTAGCAACAACCGGAATATATTCATCAGTGATAAATTTTGATCCTGACGGAACGGAATACATATATTTCCACGTATAGCCGTCTGATTCTTCTCTTGGTGCAATGTCCGTATGAGAGGGTTCTACTGTTGATTGTGAAGATTGATTGTTATCAAGACATTTGTAAACGTTTCCAGAAGATGTAAATACGAAAAATGATTTTTCTGTATCCCCATCATTAACAGTAAAAAGTGTGTTTGAATTGTTAAAGAATTCTTGGTAGACAGTACCAGACGACCAATTATATCTTTTAGCAACAGGCGAAACATCTGTCGGTAAGATTTTTTTACCAAAAACCATCTCTTTAATAGGAGCGTGGACAGAGGTGTAATAGTTTTCACTGTTTGCTTGTTCTACAACATTTTCATCTAAATTATCATGTGTCTTGGAGACAAAAATATAAACATTCTGAGTGTATGTTGACAACTCAGTAATCATTCCTAAACTGTGAGAAAGCGATCTTGTAGTAAGTCCCATATTGTTTACGTGCCAACTGCTGTGACACTCTCCTCTAATATTTTAACCGAAGAAACTGTATCATCTTTAATAAGATTTTTTGTGAAGAATTTTCTTCCAGACATATGTATTAATTCGTCAACGATTTTTTCATACTTTTCACTATCAATATTTGATTTAATTTCATAAGAATACTCTTGCCAATAATCATTATCTTGAATTTTCAAATGAGTATTTAACTCAGAATTAAGACTTAGGTGTCTTCCCTCAAGAATAGATTGACCACCTTTTACAGGTCTTACGACAATATCTTTTGTCGGAAAATAATTAGTACCAGCATTGTTGATGTTAATAGAAACAACACTTCCCCCAACCACCGTTGAGGTTAAAACTGCACCAGATCCTGTTCCACCTTCTACAGTAACAGAAGGATTAGATGTGTATCCAGATCCACCATTAGTAATAATAACTGATGTAATTTGTCCACCAGACAAAGATGGAATTGCAATGGCCCCTGTCCCACCACCACCACTTATATTAATAATTGGTGTGATGTCTTCGGATCTCATTATTATATCATCTCCGGGAATATACCCAAATCCAGAATTCAAAATAGTAACTTCTTTAACAGAATTTTGTGCTGTTAAAATATTATAATCAAATTCTGCATCAGTACCAGTGTCTTCATCGGTGAATGTTATACCATCTTGAACTAATCTTTTAATCGGATCATTAATGCTACTAAAATTTACGTTCGATGTATTATACCCAAGTTGGGCAGGGTATGATGATGCTACAGCTAATTCGGTAGAAAGAATTATATCATCAAGATAGATTGTAGAATCATCTACATAGTTGTTGACAGCCCTTACAATCTCATCACCATTTACGTCCATTATTTTAATGTAATTTACGAAACCCCTTCCGTATTCTCTGCCGCTCATTGTCACTTCACTAGCACTAGTAAGTGTCATAACCGTATCACTGTCCACACTTCTAACGTTAAAGAAATTTGGCAAACCATCAAAATCCATTATTTTGATAACATCATAATCGGAAAAATCAGACGTAAAACTAGTACCATTTCCTGTCACTTTGTTATTGCCAAATGCAACTTCAACATTTCCCGAAAGAGTGTTTGCTACATGAATTAGTGTATTACCGAAAACAGGTTCAGATGCTGTTACTTTAGTATTTGCTATTGTAAAGCTTCCAGAAAGGTTAGCTGTAAATGAAATCTCTTTTACAGCAACAAATGGCTTAAATGCATAATCATTCGGTTCTTCGTTGATATCAAGCCTAAGAATATTTCCATAACTAGATGTTCTTGTTTTGAAAATATCACTAAGAGCAGTTACAGAACCATTAGGACCAGCCGAATTAGCAAAGTGAATGCCGTTCACTGTTGCAGTTCCAATTTGTTGTCGCTCAAACGTTTTAAAAAGATCTGCTCCTGAACTATGTGTCGAATAAAGATCATCAACAACAACAGAAAACGAACCTCTTGTGATATTAGTCGATTCTTGAGGTGTTCTAGTCACTATCACAGTAGATTTGTCACTGTAACCATAACCAGCTATGTCATTAATTAAAAAAGTTCCTCTTTTTGTTCTAACAGAAACTGTAGAAGCTTTTAACTCAACGCCATCTTCTCTGGGAAGTGCAGTGAACTCTGTTCCTAGAGGAATATTTTCAGAACCATTTTTGACAATAATTTGATCGACAGGGCCAATAACTTTGGGTGCATTTGCAACGGTGAGTCTGTCTGCACCTCTAGCTGTTATTTTATCACCAGTTCTAAAAACACCATTCAAACTTTCGAGAGCAAAATATATAAATTCTTTTTTGCCCACTTTCTTAACAAAAACATCAGCTACAGTTGCCGAGGCACCAGTCACAGAGCCGACAATTTCTGTTCCTTGAAAATTTATAAGATCTTGGAAATTGTTACCATCACCCTGTCTAATTTCAATAATGTTAGGTCTTCTGAAAACCGAATCAGAAGCTTTAAAAAGAAAGGTTCCGGGAACAAAAATTTCTGGACTGTCGTTAAAGGCAAGTCTAAAGAATAGCTTAATGCCTCTTTTAGAACCTTTAGATCTATAAAGATCTTTAATATGCTTGATGATGAACCTAAGATCACCTGTGATAACAGCAGGAAGTTCTTTAATAAAACGACCAGAACCGAAAGTATACTTGTTATTAAATCGTATAAGATTTAGATCGGAAGTGGTGTCAATATCACCCTGAAACTGAATGTCTCTGACTTTGTATCCAGTGTTAGCTGAGAAATGTCTATAATACTGATCTACAAAATCGACAATACCTTCACCTTCAGTCAAGAAAAAATCTGGAAATTGTGATTTTACAAAATGTTTTGTGGATTTCTCACTATGATTAAATCTATTAGTCATCTGTAGTCTGACCTAACACTCTAACAGAAACGTTAAGAGACTGAATCTGGATAATCTGATCCTTTTCAACTAAAACATCTGGCTCAACAGTTCTCGTGGAAATCTGAATTCTATCACCATATGCAATTCTGGATCTTGAAAAATACCCTGATGTGGAGAATTTAGTTAATGTTAAAATTCCACTATCGTAATCAATTGTCCCAGCATTGAAGTCCAAAACTTCTCCCACACCTCTTGTATCCGACAATAATCTAATTTCGCCATTAAAATCTTTAAGATAAGATTCAAAAATAACTCCATTTATGTTTTTATAGAACAGGGTTGATGTCAAAGAACCCGGCACAAGAGCATTAGAATAATCTAATCTGTAGTCGAAAGAAGTATTAACGAAAGGAGAAATTTCTTTAACAATTTTGATTTTAGTATCATTCGACAAAATACTTTCGTCTGTACTATCAATTGTTGACAACAATTTACTATATCTAAAATCTTTATCAAACTCAGAAAGATTATTAGTACCAAAATTCAATATACTTTGAGTGACTTCAGTTCTAATATCTTCTTCACTCTTAGATGTTTGTGTTGAGTTGTATCTCACAATAGACTGGACATCGAGAATAACAAATCGAGGATTCGAGGTAATGATTTCTGTGCTGATAGATGCCTTTGTGCTTAAGAAATCAACCATAGAGTCCTTCAAAGATTGGCTGGCAAAATTAGCATTGAAGGGCTTTGGAATAATAACAACTTTTCCATATCTCGGAGGATCAAGCTTTTCTCCACCAATGACGTTCACTGTTTCAATAGTTGGAAACTCGTTTTTGATAAGGGACTTGTAGTCTTCCTCAGTAATAGCTCTATCCTGTGTTGAGAAAACTCTTGGAGCATTAAATCGGATTGAGTCTATTGATTCTCTTTCTGCTCCCAAAGAAGACTTTGAAACTGTTGTCGGAGACACTGTAGGGTCATTAGACGTAAAAACTTTAGCGTTATTACCATCTTCACCTAACGTGTCTCGATATCTCATCCTAATTATATTACCGGGAGTAAGTCTTTTACCCGTGATGTCATTGCCAAACTCAACCTCGTACTTATTTTCACCAAACCCTTGTACAAAAAACACAGAAGATGTTGGCGTTAAGTCAAAAAGATTATCAGCTTTTCTAAATTGAGTGTTTGACAAATCAGAAACACTGTTCTGAACAACAATATCTAAACTATCAATATCAACATTTGCAGAAGCAATTACAATTTTTGTATTAGAGGATGTTACGTCGAAAAACTCTGTTACAACAGTACCTTCAAAAATGTTTACGTTATTAGCAATGTAAGTTCCCGTGCCATCATTTATTGCTGTGATATCTCTATCGGTAGAAAATGTTAACGTGTTTGATCCCAAAGTAGAATTAAATGTCGTAAACTTATTAATAGTCTTTGTACCGCCTGTGATAGGACCAGTCGATGCAATGTTAATAACTGCCCTTGAGGAGTTTCTAGATCTAGGTGTGAAGTTAAGTTCCTTAGCATGTGAAACAACAGACTCTTTAAGTTTAGCTGTATCTAGGAAAGATTCTGTACCAATCTGGTTTAGGTAATATGCGTTTATGTATGTATTATACGTCAAAAGATCTAAAATAATAGAAAGATTAGACCCATCAAAATTAAAATCTTTAAACTTGTCTTGATTTAACAAAAAACTTTTAAAATCATCTTTTAACGTATCAAAGTCTAGCTCAGATGTTGATAGGTATTGATCGGCCATTATCTCGCTCTTTCTAATACTACATTTAAAGTGACGGTCTGTTGACTATTTATGGGAGTAAATTCAATAACTACGTTGAGTTCATAACTATCAATAAGCTCCGAAGTGTTAGCTACAGTAACAGTAAGAATCTCTATCCTTGGCTCAAAATTCATGAGTTGAGTTTCAATTTCGTCTTCAAGAGCAATTCTCAATAAGTCGCTGTCAGGTTCAAAAAGAAGCGCCCTAACATTTGAACCGAAATCTGGATTAAGTGGTCTCTCACCTTTATTCGTACTGATAATATTTCTCACAGACCTTTTAATAGATTCAAAATTTTTTATCGAAACAACGTCATCAGTTACAGGATTTTGTGTAAACTGTGTGTCGAGGTCAGAAAAATATATTTCTTTAACAACAGGACTTTCCATTAATTCCTCCTTACGATTTCAACGCTTCCTCTTCTTTTTTCATTAACAGAAACCATCAACGTATTTCTTTCATACTTTTTCAACGTCTTATCTATTAAAATTTTATCAAAAAGAGAAAAATTTTCAATGTAATTAAGAGCTTTATTGAAGTTCACATCGCCAGTATCGTTTTTAAAATTAAAAACAACTGCATTTCCCTTTACTTCATCAGCAAAAAAGGAATCTTGATTTACATTATTCATTTCATATCTAAATTTAAGACAGCTTTCGATAAATGGCTTAAAGCCGCAGATTTCTACAACAGGATCTAAAACCTCTAAACACAACCTCTGCATATTATTATATATGTCTTCTATATCATAGAAATGAGATGGTCTTTCTGTGTGACGGTTCACATTTAATTTTTTATACTCATTGTCTTCTCTCGACAACGACTGCAATGATTTTTCAATTAGTTCCAAATCCGTATAATGTGAAGAAAGCCTTGTTGCTGTGCTATTCTCAAAGTCTGAAATTTTCTCTATTTTTTTGCTTGGATAAGATTCTATTTCTAAGTGTTTAGGTACGATTAAAAAATTATTTCTTTTAACAATCTCTATTTCGTACTGATCAAAAATATTTTTTGAAACAAAACTTTTTCTATTAACTGTCACAATCATGCTTGCTGTCCTCTTTCTAGAGTCACAAACTCATCTTCTTCATCCTGTATTTTTTGAATATCAAATTCGTGACCGTATTTTGGGTTGTCGGCAAGCTCTAAAAATCTAATTGTAGGCCCATAAAAGAATGTTTTATTTTCAATATGTAGGTCTCCACGAATAAAGGTGTTAGCGGCATCAAGCTCAACGCTGTCAGCTTGAATAATCACTTTAGGCGCTCTTAAAATAATAGAAGATTCTGAGTCAATAAGTGAAAAGTCTTTACTAAAGTTTGTATATCTATATTGTTCTGAATATCGTCTTATAGCTTTAATTTCATGGTTGCCTGAAACTTCTGTCGTAAACTTCCCATTAACTTCATCGTGTCTATCACCATCAGTCTGTATAATTTCAAGATTTCCATCTTCAAAAAATGTTATTCTTGTTTTGTCATTCCCATGCTGAATGTTGATATACTCATTACCTTCTGTAGTATTAAACTCGATTTTACTACCATTAATATATTTTGTCACTTTATTGTAAAAATATTTAATCTTTGGTAGCGGAGAAATTCTAGGAGGAATAGGATCCAAAGCAATTTGATCGCCATCATAATTAATTTCTTCTGGGCCATCATCACCTGACCCATGTGGTGTTGGTTCCGGTGTTAATTTAATCAAGAGACCTCTCCTTTACATAATTCTCAACATCAAATCCTAGATTTGTAATTTTATCCAATCTATTATCAACACTTAGTTCTTTGTACTTGACTTCATAAGAAGTGTCTTTAAAAACACTTAAAGACTCTTTAAAATTTTTTAATTGATTATAGTTGTAAAATTTTAAAGGTTCATTATTATTAGTCAAATTTTTTGTCTTTGAATAAAAGCAAAAAACAACATTAATTTCTTCAGACGCATCTGGATAAAAATAAGAAACAGAATTCATTTCAACGTCAGTCAATATATTACCTTCTCTATTAATAAAAAAATTAAATGAGTTTGATAACGAATTTACTGCTAATTGCCTTCTAACCTCATCAAATGATTTAACATTGTTAATGTCCTCATCAAAGAATGAAAATGCACTTATATTAAAGATATTTTTTGCGGTCTTTTCCATCGTATACAATATTTCATTTTTTAAATGAATTTTATCTACGATTAATCTATTCTTTTTATAGTTCTTAACCCCGATATCAAAGTTGAATGATGGTGCTATCATATCGTCGGTCCTCCAGCTACAGGAGTTGCAACTTCGATTATTTCAACTGTTGCATCATCACCCGTAGTTGTTGTTTGATTGAACTTAACAGCATTTGCAACATCTCCAGAAGACTTATCAGACTCTGGTGTGATGCCCGGTATTGTTCCAACAATGCACGGGTGTTGTCTGTGTCGATCCAACCAAAAACCAAAAACAAAAGAACCAACCTCTAACCCAACAGTTGAACCAATGCCATGAACAGAAGACTGTGTATTTGGCAGCAACACAGTTGCAAGAGGTAACTCTTCTATTGGAGACGTTTCATCATGTAGTCCGATAATTCTAACGGCTACTCTTTGTAAATTGTCTGCTTGTCTTTTTTCTTCGGCTTCATAAACTTCATCAACATACGCCAAAAACCAACTAAACTTATTTCCATAAAAATCTGATTCGAAGCCAGCAATATCATTATTTCTTTGCACTTTGCCTCCTCTTATTTCTGTCCATCGTTGACAAGTTCTAAGAGTGTGTAGCACTCATTATTTGTAGAAACCATATGCTTTGAAGTATGTACTAAGTAATTTCTACTGTACTCTTTATCTTCCGGTCTATCAGGATTTGCATTGTTTTCTTTATATAAGATTTTCACAACATCACCAGCGTTACAATCAAGAATCCCATAAGTTGCAACAGTAATTCGTGTTGAGAGCATTCCAGCCGCAGAAGATTTTGACTTTAATGACGCATCCTTTAATTTAGGATCTGGAAAATAATCAGTATCAGAGCAAAAAATGTCGTAAATACATCTTGTGTTTCTGGGGCCAGCCATTTGTCTGGTTGCTGATAATACTTCTGGCGCTCTGGGAGATCCCATAACAGTATTTGTTGAAGTGTCTTTTTCAAAGATTACAGTTTTTTCCACAATGTCAATTTCAGCATATTCTTTAGCTGCATATCCCTGCTGAACCATCGAATGCAAATCAAACCCCGAATCTTGGTGAAAATCGAGAATTCTAACATTACCACCACCAATATATTCTTTATCTATTTCGTGTGCTTCAGATCCAGCAACACCTTCTGTCATAACACAAGTTCTTTTTGGCCCCTGTTGCGCTAAAATACTAACTTCATCTAACTGAAACTTGGGTTTTTTTCCTACAAAGGTTTGATACAAAACAAACATATTTTCACCAACACCTTGAGACCTTTCAAGAAGCCAAGATATTGCTTGCATAGGTGTTTGGTTTGGAATGTCTATTTTAACTGCTGGTGATGAAGAAACGTTATAATCAATATCACCCTTTATGTACTTATCAAATATAAATTGAATTATTGAAGTACAAGCTGCTGGAGATTTTCTAAACTTAGACTCCATGACTTTTTGTGATGCATTGTTGAGATGGTCTGCTGTCATTCCAACTAACTCAACACCCCCTGATCTACGTCCATTAATAGTCTGAAATTTCATTGTGTTGATGTGAAATAGACCTGAAATTTCCTTACCGTCTCCAGCAGACATATAAAGAACTATTGATTTGTCTCCAGTCACATCATTTTCACGCATGATTGATTGTTCATCCGAAAGCATACAACTCATCTGCATAAAAGGATTATCAATAGATGATGTTACGGAAACAGAAGCGACATATTGGGATATGTCCTGTCTAGACCCGCCAAAAAGATTACAAATCTCCACCTTGTATTTCTTTTTACCTTTAGCTGGTTCTAAGTAATCACTCATTAAACAGCCTCTCAGATTCCTCTTGAATCTGGTCTAAGAATGATGGGTCAATCAATTTTATATTTCTCAAATTATCATTTCTTTCTTCATGATAATCAAAGGCTGTCACAGGATACCACCCTTCTCTGTCAACCTGAATTGTTGCATCGACAAAATCAGTGTTTGCAAACCTTGTGTACGTGTCAGGATTTATTGTAAAATTATATTTTGAATTTTTGTAATGTAAAATTTGTTCTTTGGCTTCTGGTACAGAACCATATTTTTGAACATAAAAATCGGTCATTTGTCTATATGTCTTAGGCCACTCATTATACACATCAAGAATATCGTTTGAATAAAGAACAAGCCACGTAAAGAAAATACTGCCATAAAAAATAAATGCTACTTCTTCTGGTGACTCATTATCGTTGATAGTATATCTAAAAAATGCATTCGGTTCGTTAAAGGCATCTTTTACGATTTTAGTAGAAACCATAAGGTTTCTTGCCAACTTCCCTTCATATTCGATAATAGGTAAATTTTTAAATAGTCCTTTAGCCATTAGGCAAATCCACTTTTATTTGATGCGTAATCTTGTCTAAGTCTACTCGTAACTTCTGTTAAAGATATAGATAAAGCTACAGAAGTAGGAGCGCCACTTTTGAAAAAAGTCGGAGATCCAGAAGCAGTATAGTCTACAGTGATATCAGTAATTACACTTTCAAATATCGGAAAAATGATAAGTCCGTTAGGAGACCTAATGTCAAATCTTGTAATCAAGGATGGATACCTAACGATATTCATATACGGATCTATTAATTCAGGATGAGCAGCTTCTTTAAGAACTTGAATGATCTTAAAAATCGTATCTCCACCAGTTTCAGAATCAGCATACAGTTTCCACCTAAAATTAAATGTTCTAGGCATTACGCCTGAAAACTGCTGAACCATGCTGTTGTTAAATGCTGTATTAAAACCACCAACTCCATACATGTTCCCAACAGCACCGACCAGAGCAGCTAAATTTGAAGGGTCAGAATAAAAATTTGCTGCGTTTTGAACATTTTGCCTAAAGGCTTGCATTGCTCCCTGCATATTAGCGTTCTTGTCACCTGCAAGAGATCTAATTGAAGTATTCAACGCATTCATCATTGCATCGGTTATACCTGCACCAGCCCCCTTGTGCTTGCTCTCATAACTAATGTTCATGTTTTCTTGTAAATTATCGGGTGTCGGCAATCCAATTGTAGAACTTGCTGAAGCTATCGAACCTTTAGAGCCGCCACTTCCACCTGCGCCAGAAGATCCAAACCCAGTTCCTTGCAACAAAGGATTGTCGATTCTTCTAACACCTGATGAAAGCTGTGGAGGATTTTGCTGTGAAAACGAAATTGCTGAATTGGTTCTATTACTAGAAATTTTATTCTGAGATCTCCTGTTCTGAAGTCTCTTCAAATAAGCCTTTGTGGAATTTTCTTGCGTGTCGGAATCCGAAGAATAAAATTCTTTAACAGTTATAATATTATCACCATTTATACCAATACCAGCACCCCTACCGGACAAATTCCTACCTTCAAGAACTTGCGGCTTTTTCCTACGACTAGACGACGAAGATTTTTTTCTAATAGAGTCTAAGATAGACTCTGCGGACTTATTTGAATTTGAACTTTTACTTGACCTTACAGTGCCACCAGATGCTGTTCTAACAATAGCTCCTGATCCAGTTTTTACAAAATTTCCGGGAGCGTCAAACTCATTACCATAGGCGGCATATACTTGTGAACGTGTCGAATAATCTTGCATCTATCTTCCTACTAAATATTAGTATGGCTGCTAAAAAAGGTTATTTTAAACCAAAAAATTATAAAAAATATAAAGGTGATCCAACTAACATTATTTATAGGAGTAGTTGGGAAAAAATGTTTATGGGCTACCTCGACAGCAACCCAAACGTTATCGAATGGTCCTCAGAAGAATTTTTTATACCTTACAGAAGCCCTGTTGACGGCAAGACAAGAAGATATTTTCCTGACTTCTACGTCAAGAAAAAGAACAAGCAGGGTGGAGTTGATGTTTTGGTTATAGAAATAAAACCAAAGTACCAAACAGAAAAGCCAGAAAAAGTCAAAAAAGTAACTAGACAATATGTAAATAAAGTTAAGACATATGCCATTAACGAATCTAAATGGAAGGCCGCTGAAAGCTTCTGTAAGGATAGAAAATGGCAGTTCCAAATCTTAACGGAAAATGAACTAGGACTTTAAATGGCTATAACACTAAATTCCTTTAAGGAAACGGTAGAAAAGGTTGTAGGTAAACGACCTAAAGACGTTTTTCATTCTATTCTCCAAGAAGGTCTAGAACAAGAGATTGTCCCAGCAAGAACAAAAAAAGCCAGACAATACTATCGTGGCTTTGGTGCAATGGCTCTAGAAAGTTCTAAAGAAACAATTCTAAAAAATAGAGACAGAGTAGCCAAGCTTCCTACTATCGGAAAAATGTATTTTTTTCAATACTATCCTAAGATGATAAGAGAACTACCTTATCATGATAGACTACCAATGATATTTCCTATTGACACCATAAATAATGGAATAATGGGCATCAACCTACACTATTTGCCTCTTCAACCGAGAGCAGCTTTGATGGATGCACTTTATACTTTGTCAAGCGACAATACATATGATGATAAAACGAGATTGAGAATAAGCTATCAAATTCTGAAGGTTGCTTCGAAATTTAGTATGTTTAAGCCTTGTGTTAAAAAATACTTATTCAATCAACTTCAGTCTCCTCTTTATGAGGTTAGATCATACGAATGGGATATTGCTTTATTCTTACCTGTTGAAATGTTCGCCATTGGAACAGGAGCGCCTAGTTCAGGTGTTTCTGGAATTGCACAAAAAGACTCACTCGATAGGATTTAAAATGGGCTTTAGTATAGAACAGTTTAAAGGAAGATTCAAAAATGATTTTGCTAAGGCTGCTCTTTTTGAAGTTCTTTTTTCGGGATATCCTGATTTAAGATTTCAGGCAACTTCTGCAGTTCTACCCGGTTCAAGTATCATGACCGATACTTTCAGTAACGGTCCATATAGACCAATCGAGAAACCAGTTTCAAGATCTTACTCCGGTGCTGGATTCAACTTCATCCTAGACAATGAAGGAAGATGTCTTTCTGCGCTCAACAATATGCTTGATTCTGTTGTAGATCCTGAAGGATTTGTTGGAGCAACAAATCAAGGTGTCACAATCACACACTTCAACCAATCTGGTGGTGTTGTAACAAAATACAAACTACACGATGCATACGTTGCATCAATTTCAGACGTTTCTCTAGATTGGGGAAACGCTGATGCAATTGCTTCCGTATCTTGTGTTGTTAAGTTTAGATCATACTCTATGAGCGCCTTTGGAGGAAGATCGAGCGCAATAGCAACTTTTGGTGAAGAAGAATTTATTTCAAAAATAGAAATGCCAGACGTTTTACCGTCTTCGATAGAATGATTAAAGGATGAAAAATGTTACCCAAAATACAGACTGCTGTTTTTAAAACCAAGATCCCTTCTCTTGATAGAGAAATTTTGATGCGCCCATTCTTAGTTAAAGAAGAAAAAATTCTTTTGATGGCTAAACAGTCTGGCGAAAAAGATCAAATTTTTTTATCGATTAAACAAGTTATTCAAAACTGTGTTGTAGACGAATCTTTAGATATAAGTGTTTTACCCTACTTCGATATAGAATATTTGTTTATTCAGTTAAGAATTAACTCGATTGGAGAATACATTGAAATCGAAATCACTGATCCTGACACAGAAAACAAACACAAAGCTACAGTCAATGTTTCTGATGTAAGCATCATCACGTCTGATTTAGTGGGTAAAATTATCATTAATGATAATACTGCTTTGATTATGAAATACCCCACTTTAGATGAAATTTCAAAGGTATCATCGGATAATGAAGTTGAAGCATTTTTCGATACGCTAAAATACTGCATCAATTCAGTATTTCACGAAGATCAAACATATGAATTTTATTCTTACAGCGATCAAGAAAAAACAGAGTTTATCGATTCACTAACAGTAAAAAATATTGAACAGTGTAAAGATTTTATTGCTGCTATGCCTTCTGTCGAAGTTGAAGCAAAGTGGAAAGATGGCAAAAAAGATAAATCAATGAAGTTGAAAGGTATCAACAATTTTTTTTAATACTGTTGGGTCATAACAACCTTAAAAATTACTACAAGCTAATTTTTAATATGGCCCAGCATCATGGATATAACATTTCAGAGCTTGAAAATATGGTTCCGTTTGAACTTGAACTATATTCTTCGATGTTAATTGACTATTTGGAGAAAAAGAAAAACGAACAGGAAATGGCTAGAGGCTAATGGTAGAAATTAAAGCAACAGTCCACACCCAATCAAGAACTGAAGCCTCATATGGTAAAAGTACCGTAGGTAACAGAATTGTTTCTATGGACTTCAATGCTTACACGGATAAAAATAATCCTAACTACGTTGCAAGAGGTGTCGAAGTTGTAATACCAAACAATGCAACTGACGAAGAAAAAAGAATAGCCTCTAGCTATGTGAAAAAAGTTAAAGAGCTTATGGATAGTAACGGATACGCTGAAAAATCCGGTACTGGAAAAGATTATCCTATTAGGCAAAATGGTATAGGATATGCGTCAACCTCTGAATATGGAAGAGGTAAAGAAGGTTTTTTTCACCTTGAACCTTTTTTTGCACAAGATAAAGCTGCTGTAGAAATTATAAACAATAACAAATACAAATATGCAGAAATTATTGCAAGCACCTTTGGTCAGCTTAAAGGAGCCAGAATTATTCCTCCACATGAAGAGGGTGGGAATGAAGGTGCAACGGCAATGTTCAACGGCAAAAAAATGTCGGAAACTGACTTTGCAAGAGAAGAAATTGTCCCACAAATTCAAGCAATAGCGAGTGGAGATCCTTTTGGCAGGGCTAAATTCAAAAAACAACTTGACGAAAATCCTCAACTTAAAGAAGATCTTATTGCACTAACATATGCAGAAGTTGGCGGAACAAGTCAAGAAGCACAACAAGCATTGATCGAATCTTTGTTCAACCGAACAAATGCATATGGTGCAGAAAGTTTTAAAAATCTAATGAATAGTGCTTACTACGAGCCTATGAGAACAAATACATTTGAATCTAAAAGAAAAGAACTTGAGAAGAACCCAACATATAGAAAAAACATTGAAGAAGCATTAGTAAAAGTGCTGAATGGTTCAAATGTAAGCAACTTTTCAACACATAACGCATCGGGAAATACTGCAAAAAATGCAGAGTCAACTACTCACGTAAGGAAAAAAATTAGCTACGGCACCGGAACAGAAACATTTTACACGAAAACAAAAGATGATCCTACGTCTAGAAATGTGCATGGAAGTCTTATAGACAAGGAAATAGCTTGGTTAAAATCTGTTGGCGCTGGCATTGGATCTGGTGAAACCTCAGATCTGTATCCAACATTAACACAATATTCACAAGAATTAAAAGGAGTAGCTTCAGGTGAACTCGTTAATCTTGTTGCAAACATGTTTCCCGGTATTATTAGTAATGCTATCGCTGGTTCTTTACCTTCAAGTATTGCAAATTTACCATCGGCTTCTACAATTTCATCTGGACTTGTGGAGTCAATACGATCCGGTCAAGGGTTTGTCCCATTTACTTCGGCTGTTGAAAAGATTGCTTCGGCGGAAACACCTGTAGGCCGACTGACATCTATTGGTGACGTTGCACAGCAATATGAAACAGAAATTAAAGCTCTTGTTCCCTCTCTGTCAGGTATAGATTTCAAATCTGCTATTCCTGCTATCATTGATATTGCTGGGCAAGAAAGTCCGTCACAAAGACTCGTTTCAGGTCTTCGAATGATGGAAACAATGGACCCAGACAAATTGATGACAGTTGGTGATGTTTTAAAAAACAACACCATGTTTATTGAAGGAAACTACGGTGTTGAAAATTTAAAAGACCAACCATTAAGCACTTTGTTTGATGTCAATAAATTGAGTGATCAAGGAAAGACAACCTTTGCATCATTTAAAGATATTCCAATATCAACCTTTGAGGTTAATCCTGAAAGTGCTGCGGCTAAATTAGGCTTATTGGGAAAAGCTCTATACGGATCAAAAGAAGATCAAGCTAAAGCTTTAGAATACTTAACTAAAGGACAACTGCCTGATATTCCCGGTCTTGAAGAATCATTCCCAACACTTCTTTCTGGATCCTTAGAAGATATAGTAAAATCACCGTTAACAACAAATCTATTGGGTGAGGAGTATTCGGGTTTAGCATCAACAGTTTTGACGGGTGAAAAGTCTGTTGTCACCGAAACACTGACAAACCTTGGAGCCTCAAAACTTTCTGAATTCACAGAACTTTCCGAAGGCGGCTCTAAAACTCTTCTTGCTGGTGGGTCAAAAGAAGAAATAAAAAAGATGAGACAAGAAGTCGGAGGAATGGCTCTTGACGAATTTATCACATCCAATCCTACTCTTGCAGGTATCATAAACTGGTTTTCCGAAAATCAACAAATCATAACCTTGCTTGGTAGTGCTGGTGCTGTTGCTGGTCTTAGTGCTTTGCTAGGAGGTGGAACGTTTGGTGGTTTAGCTGCAGGAGCCGGAAGTATTGCAGCCTTAAGATTTTTTATGGGAAAAGAAGGCTTTGAAGAACTTCAAGGGTTTATGAAAGAAGCTACTGCTCCAATGTTTGATTTTATGAGTAATATCATCGAAAGCTCTGGCCTTGGCGATATTCCTATTGTTGGATCTTTTGCTAAAGGCGCAACTAACATTGGTAGAGAGAACCCTTTAGCTACTCTTACAGCACTTACCGGAAACATTTCAGGTGCTGCTGGTATCATGGCCGCTACGGGAGGAATTGACATTTTTGAAGGTGATACTTCAGTAACAAGCATGTTAGAAAACTTACAAAGTTTTAACATTAACACACAAGTATCATCAGATTCTGCTGTTGTTGGTCTCACTAACCCCAACGAACTTAGAACAACACCATACAATAAAGATGGGGAAAGTGGTGATTTGTCGGGTGAACCCGGAGTTCCAAAAACAACAAGTCCTTTTGAAATTCTTACCGACACAACTTATCAAGATTTTGGCGCTACAGGGATAGGAAATATAGTTGGCGGTGCCACATAACACCGCCAACACTTTAATTAGTCATCATCCATTAAGGATTTAAAGACTGAAAGATCATCATCGTCATCATCGACTGACGACTTTGATTCGACATCAAACGGAATATCGTCATCAAGATATTCTGCTGCTGATGTCTGCTTAACTGGCTCTGGTTTTGGTTGTGGCTTTGGTGCTGCAACACTAGAACCATCAAGACCAAGAACCTTGTTGAGCTTTTCTTTGAGTTCATCGTAAGACTTAAACTTATCAGGTGATACGATTTCAGCCAAAGAATGCTGTTGCATGTAGATTTCTTCTAACTTGTCATCATCATCAAAAAGTGCAGATGG